>Ga0192647_100072_pt1 | contig 59875 bp, 52 predicted proteins | sample LauGreFa1BDMLBSN_2_FD_133046 | JGI IMG/M metagenome (GOLD analysis project Ga0192647, IMG submission 133046) | Freshwater lake microbial communities from Lake Michigan, USA - Fa13.BD.MLB.SN - reassembly | ecosystem: Environmental > Aquatic > Freshwater > Lake | place: Lake Michigan, USA... | reverse complement strand
CGCAACTGCCGCTCGCTTTCGCGCGCCGGCACGGCGTACTGCTGCGCGGCTTCAGCAACGGACTCGCGCAACTGACCGTTCGCCCCGAAGTCTCGACGCTCAGTCTCGCAGAAACGCGCCGCCACCTCGGCGTGCCGCTGGCGCTAGAGAAAGTCACCACCGAACGCTTCGACCAGTTGCTGCGCGAGGCGTATGAGGCGGGCACCGATGCGCGCGCCGCGGCCGGCGGTCTCGAGGAGACCACGGATCTGGCCTTTTTGGCGCAGGACTTGCCGGAACAGGCCGATCTGCTCGATAGCGAGGACGATGCGCCCATCATCAGGCTCATCAATGCGCTGCTGACTCAGGCCATCAAGGACAACGCGTCAGACATTCACATCGAGCCCTTCGAGAATCGTCTGGTGGTGCGCCTGCGTGTCGACGGCGTGCTGCGTGAAGTGCTGCAAACGCGCAGGGCTGTGGCACCGGCCGTGGTCTCGCGCATCAAGGTCATGTCGAAGCTCGATATCGCCGAAAAGCGTTTGCCGCAGGATGGGCGCATCAGCCTGCGCGTGGCCGGGCGGCCGGTGGATGTGCGCGTATCTACAATCCCTGCGGGGCATGGCGAGCGCGTGGTGCTGCGCCTACTCGACAAGCAGGCCGGTCGACTCGATCTTGGGCAACTCGGCATGGAGCCGCGCATCGCTTCGCTGCTCGATGGGCTGATCCACAAACCAAACGGCATCCTGCTCGTCACGGGACCCACGGGCTCGGGCAAGACGACGTCACTGTATGCGGCACTGACGCGGCTTAACGATGCGACCCGCAACATCATGACGGTCGAAGATCCGATCGAGTACTACATCGACGGCATCGGCCAGACCCAGGTTAACACCAAGGTGGACATGAGTTTTGCGCGTGGTCTGCGCGCCATCCTTCGCCAGGACCCGGACATCGTCATGGTGGGTGAAATCCGCGACCTCGAGACCGCACAGATTGCCGTACAGGCCTCACTCACGGGACACCTCGTGCTCTCGACGCTGCACACCAACACAGCCGTAGGTGCCATCACCCGACTGCGCGACATGGGCATCGAGCCGTTTTTGCTAGCCTCAAGCCTCATCGGCATCGTGGCGCAACGTCTGGTGCGCACGCTCGACCTCGAGCAGCGCGAGGCCTATGCCGCCACTCCTCTCGAGTGCCGCCAGTTGAATGTGCCAGCCGATGCCGCAGCACCCACCTTGTACCGGCCGGGCCGCGATGGCGCCGCCTACCGCGGCCGTACGGGGATCTACGAACTGGTGATGGTCGACGACACGCTGCGCACCATGATCCACGATGGCGCCGCCGAGACGGAACTCGAGCGACACGCACGTCGCACGACGCCGTCGATCCGCGAGGACGGGCTCGCCCGCGTGCTGCGCGGCGAAACGACGCTCGAGGAAGTGCTGCGCGTCACCCGCGAGGACTGAGGTGGCTGCCTACGAGTACACCGCCCTCGATGCGGGTGGCCGCGAACAGCGCGGTGTGCTGGAGGGCGACAGCCCGCGGCAAATCCGCCAGTTGCTGCGCGAGAAGCAATGGCTGCCGCTGCAGGTGCTGCCGGTCAGCGGGGATCGGCGCGACGGCAGCACGACGGAATCGGGCGCTCGCCGTGTCGCGTTCAGCTGGCGCGCAACCATCAAGGCCGCCGATGTCGCGCTGCTGACGCGGCAACTCGCCACGCTGGTGCGAGCCGCGGTACCCCTCGAGGAATCACTGCGGGCCGTCGCCGAGCAGTCGGAGCGTCCGGCCGTGCAAAAGGTGCTCGCCGCCGTGCGTTCGCGGGTGATCGAGGGACACACGCTCGCCCATGCACTCGGCGAGTTCCCCAAGGTATTCCCCGAGATCTATCGCGCCACGGTGGCGGCAGGCGAACAATCCGGACGACTCGACACCGTACTCGAACGTTTGGCCGATTACACCGAGAACCGTGATCAACTACGGCAGCGCGTGCTCGGTGCGATGCTCTACCCGATCGTGCTGACTGTCATGTGCATCGTAATCATCGCGGGGCTGCTCACCTATGTAGTGCCCAAAGTGGTTGAGGTCTTCGAATCGGGTCGCAACACCCTGCCCTGGATGACGCGTGCGCTGCTGGCCGCAAGTGATTTTCTCGCCACCTTCGGCCCGTGGATCCTGGCCGCACTCGCCGTAGCCGCGGTCGGTTTCGCGCGCTGGGTGCGCGCCCCAGCCGCCCGGCGCAAGGTCGATGCCCTGCTCTTGCGCCTGCCGCTCGTGGGTCGTCTGGTGCGCGGCTTCAACACGGCGCGCTTCACCCGCACCTTCAGCATCCTCACGGGCAGTGCCGTACCCGTGCTCGAGGCGCTGCGGATCGCCGGGGCGGTGATCGGCAATCTGCCAATGCGTGATGCGGTCGAACGCGCCGCCGAACGCGTGCGCGAAGGCGCGCCCATCGGTCGGTCGTTGGCTGTGGGGGCGCTCTTTCCGCCCATGACGGTTCACCTGATCTCGAGCGGCGAGTCGAGCGGCAAGCTCGAGGAGATGCTCGAGCGCGCCGCGAGCAACCAGGAGCGTGAACTCGACGGCCTGCTCACGGCGCTCGTCGGCCTGCTCGGGCCGATGCTCATCGTCGCCATGGGGGTGTTCGTCACCGCCATCGTCTTCGCGATGCTCATGCCGATCTTCGAAATGAACACCCTGGTGCGCTGAAGCGCATCTGCCCGTTGCAAGACGACGCGCGCCGAAATAAATTCGCGGCGTTGGGGGTTGTCTGGCATTCGGGCCATGAGCGAAAGACCGGAACAAGACGATTACGAAGAGAACGACGACCTCGATTCGGGCGAGGACGTCGATCGGGCCATGCGCGATATCGATCGGGCGCGGCGGCGCGGGGGCGCCCCCAAGGGGGGTGACCCGGCGTGGCGTCGTCTCGAGCGGCTGCGTGAAGACAAGCGCACCGCGGAACTCGTCAGCGATTTCGACGATTACGACATCGGACTCGACGACGACAAACCGAAGCCCGCACGGCGCAGCCGCTAACGGAAATCGCGCGACCGCGTCAGCAGGCGACCGAGCTGTCGGCTGCGGTCGAACATCCGTTCGACGATGACGTGCGTCACCGACTGCTGCCGCTGCAACCGGCCCTCGGCCTCGAGCAGCCGCGCATCGAACAGGGCGCGCCGGTGCGCCTCGCCCACCTGCTTCCAGACGATGAGATTGACGTTGCCGGTATCGTCTTCAAGGGTGACGAAGGTGACGCCACTCGCCGTGCCCGGCCGCTGGCGCGTGACCACGAGACCCGCCACTCGTACGCGTATGCCGCTGGGTTGCATGAGCAGGTCGCTCGCCCGCAGCACGCGACGCGGCTCGAAGAACGTGCGCAGCAACGCGAGGGGATGGCGACCGAGCGTCAGACCGAGGTGCCGATAATCGGCAACGAGATCCTCACCCTCGGTGGGCTGCGCGAGCATCGGCACGGCAATCTCTTCGGCTGCGGGCGCAAGGGGCAGTTCCGCCTCCGTCCCGGCCACGGCCCAGAACGCCTGATGACGATTGCCCGTCAGGGTGGCGCAGGCACCGGCCGCCGCCAGAGCTTCGAGTTGCCCGCGATCGAGTTCGGCCCGCACGGCCAGATCCTGCAAACTGCCGAATGGGCGCACTGCGCGCGCTTGCACCAGGCGCTCCGCTGCTGCCGCACCGAAACCGCGCACGAGTCGCAGACCAAGGCGCAGCATTGGTCGTGCGCTCGTGCCGTCGGGTTCGAGCGTGCAGTCGTAGTCGCTGCACAGCACATCGACAGCACGTACCGTCACCCCGTGCGCCCGCGCATCGCGCACGAGCTGTGAAGGTCCATAGAAGCCCATGGGCTGACTGTTAAGTAGCGCTGCGGTGAATGCCGCAGGCTCGTGGCACTTCAACCAGGCAGACACGTAGACGAGCAGTGCGAAACTGGCGGCGTGCGACTCGGGAAAGCCGTACTCACCGAAGCCCTTGATCTGCTCGAAGATACGCTGCGCAAACGCCTCGCTGTAGCCGCGCTCGCGCATACCGCGGATGAGCCGCTCGCCGAAATGTCCTAGCCCACCGTGGCGCTTCCAGGCCGCCATGGCACGACGCAGTTGATCGGCCTCGCCGGGCGAGAAGCCTGCAGCAACGATGGCCAGTTGCATCACCTGCTCCTGGAAGATGGGTACGCCGAGCGTGCGCTGCAAGACGCTTTTCACCGCATCGCTCGGATAGCTCACCGCTTCCTCGCCGTTTCGGCGTCGCAGATACGGATGCACCATGTCGCCCTGAATCGGCCCGGGGCGCACGATCGCGACCTCGACCACGAGATCGTAAAAATTACGCGGTCGCAAACGCGGCAACATCGCCATCTGGGCGCGCGACTCGATCTGGAAGACGCCAACCGAGTCGGCTGCGCAGAGCATGTCGTACACCCGCGGGTCCTCGGGCGGAACCTGTTCGAGCGCAAGCGGCGCAGCACCCTGACGGACACGCCACTCCGACACCAGCACCAGCGCGCGTCGGATCGCCGTCAGCATGCCGAGCGCCAGCACATCGACCTTCAGCAGACCCAGCGCATCGAGATCATCCTTGTCCCACTGGATGACGGTGCGCCCTTCCATGCCGGCGTTCTCCACCGGCACAAGCTCTTCGAGCGAATCGCGGGCGATGACGAAACCGCCGACATGCTGCGATAGATGCCGCGGAAACCCGCACAACTGTTCGGCCAGTTCACGCAACAAGGCGACGCGTGCAGCCACCTCCGGCGTGAGCACGACGGACTCGTCCGCCGACTTCGCCAACAGATCGAGTTGCGCGGGGCTAAAGCCGAGTACCTTGCCAAGATCACGCCAGGCGCTGCGCGGACGGTAGGTGATGACGGTGGCCGCGAGCGCGGCACGATCACGCCCGTACTTCGCGTAGATGTACTGGATCACCTCCTCACGCCGCTCGTGTTCGAAATCCACGTCGATATCGGGTGGCTCGTTGCGTTCACGGGAGATGAAGCGCTCGAACAGCATCGACATGCGCGAGGGATCGACCTCGGTGATACCGAGGCAATAACACACCGCGGAATTCGCCGCAGAACCCCTCCCCTGGCACAGGATGCCGCGACTGCGCGCATAAGCGACGAGATCGTGCACGGTGAGAAAGTAGGGCTCGTAGCCAAGCTCGGCGATCAGCGCGAGTTCGTGCTCAACCAGCGTGCGCACGTAGGGTGGCATGACATCGCGTGCGGCAGAGGTCGCGGCGGCCGGGCCGTGGGTCGGTGGCGGCGGGCCGCCCCAGCGTCGTGCCGCCCCCTGCTCGACGAGCTCACGCAGCCACTCGGCGGCAGTGCGGCCCGAGGGCACGAGTTCACGCGGATATTCGTAGCGCAACTCATCGAGCGAAAAGCGGCAGCGCGAAGCCACAGCCAGCGTCTCGGCGAGCTGCGCAGGCGGATACAGACGCGCCAGACGCTCGCGTTCGCGCAGGTGACGCTCGCCGCAAGGCAGCAGTGCAAACCCGGCCTCATCGAGCGTGGTGTTCAGGCGAATCGCCGTCAGCGCATCGTGCAGCCGCCGGCGCGCCCGCACATGCATGCATACCCCGCCTGCGGCTAACAGCGGCAGACCGCTGCTCGCGCCAAGCGACTGCAGCAGGGCGAGGTGCGCGCGCTCCGTGCCATCGCGCAGCAACTCGACGGCAATCCACGCAGAGCCCGCAAAATGTCTGTGTAGCCACTCGGCGTCCGCGCGCACGCGCGCACTGTCACGACACTGCGCCGGGCGCGGCGCCCACAGCAGCAGACAGTGCTCAGGTTCGAGCAGCGCCTCGACATCCGCGCGCTGCAGTACATAACTCCCCTTCGGCGCTGCGCGGCGGGCTCGAGTAATCAGGCGGCACATCTGACCGTAACCCCGCCGGTCGGCGGCCAGCACGACGAGGGGCAAACCGCAATCGAGATGAAGCTCAGTGCCGACGATGAGACGCGTGCGGCGTCCCTTCAGCGCGGCATGGGCACGCACCACCCCTGCCACGGAACACTCGTCCGTCAGCGCGAGCGCAGCGTAGCCTAAGGCCTCGGCACGTTCAGCGAGTTCCTCGGGTTGCGAGGCACCGCGCAGGAAACTGAAGCTGCTGAGGCAGTGCAGTTCGGCATAGGCAGGAGGCAGCATACTGTTTATTTATACAGTATCTGAGCCCCCTGTGCGCGACCTCGGACTTTACGGGGCGCTGAGCAAACCCCGTCGACGCATCTGCTCGACGATCAGATCGGCAGCTTGCTCAGCCGACACCTGCTGAGTGTCGATGCGCAGCTCCGGCTTCTCCGGCGCCTCGTACGGCGAATCGATACCGGTGAAATTCTTCAACTCACCACGGCGCGCCTTGCCGTACAGGCCCTTGACGTCCCTTCGCTCCGCCTCGGCCAGAGACGTATCGACAAAGACCTCGAGGAACTCTCCCTCGCCGAACAGGGCGCGAGCGGCGCCGCGCTCGGCGCGGAACGGCGAGATGAACGACACGAGGACGATCAGGCCAGCATCGACCATGAGCCTCGCCACCTCGCTCACGCGGCGAATGTTCTCGACGCGATCCTGCTCGGTGAAGCCGAGGTCCTTGTTCAAGCCATGCCGCACGTTGTCGCCATCGAGCAAGTAGGTGTGCCGCCCCTCAGCCGCGAGACGCTTCTCCACCAGATTGGCGATGGTGCTCTTGCCGGCGCCACTCAACCCGGTGAGCCACAACACGGCGGGCTTCTGCCCCTTCAGCGCAGCACGCAGAGGCTTCGTGACATCGAGTGCCTGCCAGTGCAGGTTCTGCGCCCGGCGCAGGGCGAACGACAGCAGTCCTGCGCCCACCGTGTTGAACGTCATGCGATCGATGAGTATGAAACCGCCCAGAGTTCGGCTGTCGGCGTAGGGCTCGAACACCACAGGGCGATCGACCTGTAGCTCGCAAACGCCGATGTCGTTGAGCTCCAGGGTTTCTGCGGCAAGTTTCTCCAACGTATTGACGTTGATGCGATGCCGGATCGGCATCATGGTGGCGTTCGCCGTGACACTGCCAATCTTCAGCAGGTAGGAGCGAGCCGGCAGCAGTGGCTCCTCGTGCATCCAAATAATGGTGGCCTGAAACTGCGTCGCCGACTCCGGCGCAGCGTCGGTTGCCGCAATTACATCACCGCGACTGACATCGACTTCGTCCTCGAGCGTGAGCGTCACCGCACGTCCGGCGGAAGCCTCTTGCAGGTCACCGTCCGCCGTGACGATACGGTGAATCCGCGTGGTCCGCCCAGAAGGCAAAACTCGCACCGCGTCCCCGACACGGGCGATACCTGAGGCGATCGAACCCGCAAAGCCGCGGAATTCGGCGTTGGGGCGATTGACCCATTGCACCGGCATTCGCAATGGACGATGCGCCACGTCGGATTCAACGTCGATCTGCTCGAGGCATTGGATCAAGGTCTGCCCTTGATACCAGGGCATGCGCGTGCTGCGCTCGACGATGTTGTCACCATCGACCGCCACCAGCGGTATGGCAGTGACGTCGCCGAGGCCAATGCGTGTCGCGAACGCCCGATAGTCGTCCACGATCGCATTGAAGCGCTGCTCGTCGAAATCGACGAGATCCATTTTGTTGACCGCCAGTACGACGTGCCGAATCCCGAGCAGGGACACGAGAAAACTGTGACGGCGTGTTTGCACGAGCACACCCTTTCGCGCATCGACAAGCACCACGGCGAGGTCGGCACCCGAGGCGCCGGTGACCATGTTGCGCGTGTACTGCTCATGACCCGGCGTGTCGGCCACGATGAATTTGCGACGATGTGTCGAGAAGAATCGGTACGCAACATCGATGGTGATGCCTTGCTCACGCTCGGCAGCCAGACCATCGACGAGCAAGGCGAAGTCGATCTGACCCTGTCGCGTTCCCACCCGGGCCGAGTCCCGGGCCAAGGTTCGCCAGTGGTCTTCAAATATTGTTTTCGATTCGTACAGCAGCCGACCGATGAGCGTGGATTTGCCATCATCCACCGAACCACAGGTGATGAACCTCAGCAGAGACTTGCGTTCTTCCTCAGCGAATCTCGCCGCGACGTCTTCGTCAGCCGTACCGGAATTCGCGGCCATCAGAAGTAGCCTTCCTGCTTCTTCTTTTCCATTGAAGCCGCAGTGTCGTGGTCGATCAGGCGACCGCTGCGCTCGGAGGTGCGCGTCTTTAGCGTCTCGCGGATCACCTCGCTGATGGTCGAGGCCTCGCTCTCGATAGCCGCGGTCAGCGGGTAGCAGCCTAACGTTCGAAAACGAACACTGCGCCACTGCGGGGCCTCACCGGGGTGCAGCGGCATGCGATCGTCATCCACCATGATCAACATGCCGTCGCGCTCGACTACTGGCCTCTTCGCTGCCAGATACAGCGGCACGATCGGAATGTTTTCCTGATGGATGTACTGCCAGACGTCTGACTCCGTCCAGTTGGAAATCGGGAATACCCGCAGCGACTCGCCCGGGCGGTGACGCGCGTTGTACAGGTTCCACAGTTCCGGGCGCTGATTCTTGGGGTCCCAGCGATGCTCTGCGGTGCGGAACGAAAAGATGCGCTCCTTCGCGCGGCTACTCTCCTCGTCCCGTCGCGCGCCGCCGAATGCGGCATCGAACCGATGCAGATCGAGCGCTTGCCTTAGCGCCTCGGTCTTCATCACGGTCGTATGGACTTGCGAGCCGTGGCTGAAGGGATTGACGCCGCGCGCCAGGCCCTCCTGATTGGTGTGCACCAGCAGGCGCATTCGCGCCTCCTTGGCCATCCGATCGCGCATGGCGTACATGTCGCGGAATTTCCACGTGGTGTCGATGTGCAGCAGAGGGAACGGGGGCGGTGCCGGGTAAAACGCCTTGATCGCAAGGTGCAGCATCACCGCACTGTCCTTGCCGATCGAATACAGCATGACGGGCCGTTCGCACTCAGCCACCACCTCACGCATGATGTGGATGCTCTCAGCTTCCAATCGCTGCAGATGCGTCAGCGTCGGCACGAAGCCGTTTCCCACCTCAGTCGATTGCTTTACGTGCACACTCGTCACCCACCCGCTCTGTTTACCGACCGTGCCCTGCACCCTGAATTGTACGGCAGGCCATCGGCCTTGTGACTCGGCGCACGGGCACGATAATGCCCACACCCACACCACCGGAAGCCGAACCCCATGACTACCGTCACCGACGCCGTCCTCAGCCGCATGTCGGCACGAGCCTTCACCGACCAGCCTGTTGATCCGGCCTTGGTGCGGGGCATCCTGACGACGGCAAGCCAGTCGCCCTCGGGCGGCAACGTGCAGCCCTGGCATGTGATCGTGCTCGGTGGTGAGGAGCTCGCCCGCCTCAAGGCCATCATGCGCGACAAACTCGCCGACCCGCGCGCGAAAGGCGATGGACCCGAGTACCCGATCTATCCGCGCGAGCTCGGTGAGCCTTACCGCTCACGACGTTTCAAGTGTGGCGAGGACATGCACGGCACGATGAACATCAGCCGTGAGGACAAAGCCTCGCGCTATGCCTTCATCGCCGGCAACTTCCAGTTCTGGAACGCCCCCGTCGGCATGTTCATGCTGATCGATCGCCAGATGGGACCGGCGCAGTGGGTAGACCTCGGCATGTTCATGCAAACGGTGATGCTGCTCGCGCGCGAGGCGGGTTTACACACCTGTGCGCAGGAAGCATGGACGAACTGGCACAAAACGGTCGGCGAGTTTCTCGGTCTGCCGCCGGAGCGGATGCTGTTTGCAGGGCTTGCGCTCGGCTACCGCGATGAGTCGCATCCGGTCAATCGACTGCGAACGGACCGGGCAGCACTCGAGGAATTTGCGACCTTCCGCGGTCTCTAAGGGCGTGGTCTCGAAGGGCTGCGGTCTCTAAGGCCCGCTTAGCCGAACACGCCGTGCCACCACCACGTGTGCGGTGGCAGGCGTTCGCGATAGACCCAAAGCTCAGCACCGCGCGGCTCGCGCACGACGTAGTAGTCGCGCGCCACGTCCTGGCCGTCCCACCAGCCGGTTTCGATGCGCTCGGGGCCCGCGATCCAGTGCAGTGCGCTCACTGCACAGGGCAGCGCTGCAGGCTGTCGCAGCAGCCACAGTGGACGGCGCAACGTGCTCACATGGTAGAGCGCTTCAGCAGTGCACGGCGACGGCGCATCGAGTGCAGGTTCGGCGACGCGCCAGGCGATCTCTGGGCGGTGCTGCGGCACGAGACACAAACCGTAGACGGCCTCGCTGCCGAGCCGCGCCCGCAGGCGCTCGATGAGTGCAGGCGACTCTCGTCCTATCGCGCCTCCGTGCTCGGCGGGGCGCCACAAAGAATCACTGTGTGCAATGAACGGCTGCAGCACGCCGGAACGCAGCTCGCAGTCGATGACCGCAGCAGGCAACGCAAGACGCGCCAGCTGCTCGCTGAGCACCGTGGCGAAGCGCTCGGCCGACACGTCGGCTGCCGCCAGTCGTACATCGAGTCGCGTGAACCGCCCGGCACGGTGCGCAAGCCGCAACTTCAGCAGATCGACACCACATTGTCGTGTGCGCAGGAACTGTTCGAGTTGATCGAGCAGCGGCGCAACATGCTGCAAGATCGCCGCCTGCGAAATGAGTTCAAAGGTAGGTTCGCTGCGCAAGTGGAAATGCTCGCGAGGCAGGAAACCGCGCCGCGGCTCGGCGGTCGCTCCACTCAACCGATCGAGTGCGAGCAAGGCCTCTTTGCCGAACCGCTTGGCGAACCCGGCTCGCGGCAAGCGCAGCAGCGCACCGAGCGTCCGCACGCCGAGCGAGTCGAGTCGCGCCAGCGTCTCGGCCGACCAGGCCAAACTCTCCACAGGCAGCGGCGCAAGCTCGCCCATGAGTCGATCGCGTGCGCGCACCATGATGTTGCGACCGGCGCGTGCGAGCACCAGTGCCGCAAGCGGCGTGGGGGCGAGTGCCCAGCGCGGCTCGAGCCCCGCTGCACGACAGCGCTCGAGCAACTGTGCACACAACGCCTGAAGGCCGCCGAACAGGCGCACGCTGCCCTGCACTTCGAGCAGTACGGCGTCGGCCTCGAGACTGACCCGTGAGGTATAGCGATACGCCAACGTGCCAAGACGCCCAAGCATCTCGGGCGTGGCCTGCGATGGGGGCAGCTGCAAGGCGAGCCAGCTCTCAAGCACCTCGTCGAACAGCGAGTCGAGCACGGGCGGCAGGTCCGCGATCGCGCGTGCCTGCTGCGCCGCGCGGCGCCGTGCATCCACGGAGCTCGGTGCAGTAGCGGAACTCGGTGCAGTAGCGGAACTCGCAGGCTCGAAGCCTGGGGCGCTGAAAGCGCGCCGTACCGAAGCGGCTCTCTCACGGCGTGCCATGCAGCGCTCCCGAAGCAACGCTCCACTCGATGTCGAAGGCACCCCGCCGCCCGCCGCGGCTCTTCAGCAACTGCAGTCGCGCGCCGCCCACCCGAAAGTGCAACTCGAGACGCAGTTCAGCGGGTGAAGCGCACTGCGCCGCCGCCACCTCGCGAAACAAAAATACCGGTGTGCGCTGGCGCTGCGCGGCCAACTGCAGGCGACGCAGCGAACGCTGCAGCGCTTCGCCTGGGCGGGACTTCAGCCAGCCGAGCACGGTGGCACAGGCACCGGACTCGATCGCCTGCTCGAGCGCCCAGAGCGGCTCATCCGTACGCACCACGAGTTGGCGCTCGAGCGGCACACCGGCACCAGCGAGAGCCGGCGCATAGGGTTCGAAGGGCGGCGCAATCCAGGCGACCCAGCGTGCAGACGGTTGTTGCCCGAAGCGCACCAGCAACGGCATCAGCAGCCGCAACTCACCCAAACCCGGATGCAGCGAGAGAATTTCGCTGAGTCCGTTCGCGGGCCAGCCGCCGCCCGGCAGTGCCTCATCGAGCGTGGGGTAACCCGTGCTGTGCGTATCGGTGCGTGCAAGGCTGCGCCCGCGCCACAGGGCAGGATGCGCGAGCAGACTGCCGAGCGGGTCGTCGGCCGCGGTGTCTGAAGAGAGTGAGGGAGTCCGGCCCATGGGGGGCATGCGGATGGCAAGGCCAGGGCGGTCTCACGACGCCGCCGGATCGGACGTCGCGGTGCGCAACGAGCGCGGCTGCGAGAACCAGCCATTGCGACCGCAACCACAGGGACAGCTGAACCGCTTCAAGCTCGTGCCGACCGCCGGTCGCGACGAGGCACGGACCTTGGGACGCGATCGATGCCCCGCTGCCGAGCGGGCCTTTTTGCGGACGAGCGCGTCCGCCGCGCCCGGCGAGGGGCGCAATTCAAAAACATCCATGGAAACCAACCTTTAGGTTGAGGTACGAGGGCTCACATCAGACCTGCGGGCGTAGCCTTGCCATTGCTCGCACCGCGGCGCAGCACACCGACGACCACACCCTCGATGATCAAGGGCTCCTCGCGCAGATTGACGCGAATGGGTTCGAAGTCCGGGTTCTCGGGCAGCAGCCACACCGTCGGGCCTTCCTGCTTGTAGCGCTTCACCGTGACCTCGTTCTCGAGGCGCGCGACGATGATCTGCCGGTTACGCACCTCGGGGGTGCGATGCACGGCGACCAGGTCGCCATCGAGGATGCCGGCGTCTTTCATTGACATGCCGCTGACCTTGAGCAGGTAGTGCGGGCGGGGCGAAAAGATGTCCGGATCGATATTAAAGCGCGCTTCAATGTTTTCTTCTGCCAAAATGGGCTTGCCCGCGGCGACGCGGCCGATGAGCGGCAGGCCGAGCTGCTCGCGCAGGATGTCCTTCAACTGGATGCCTCGCGAGGTGCCCGGCACGAGCGCAATCACCCCTTTACGGGCGAGTGCGCGCAGATGCTCCTCGGCGGCGTTAGCGGACTTGAACCCGAGCTCTTGCGCAATTTCTGCCCGCGTGGGCGGCATGCCGGTTTCTGCAATAGCTCGCTGGATCAGACGGAGGATTTCGGTTTGACGGGGTGTGAGATCTGACATGTGGCACCTCTGTTGATCCATACAGTACCTGTGAATACATCCAGTCGCAAGCCCCCTGCTGATTTCGATGCCCTGGTCATTGGTGCCGGGCACAACGGCCTCGTCTGCGCCTGTTATCTGGCGCGCGCCGGACTGCGCGTGGCGGTGTTCGAGCGACGCGGCATCGTCGGTGGTGCCGCCGTCACCGAAGAGTTCGTACCGGGCTTTCGCAACTCGAGCGCGAGCTATACGGTCAGCCTGCTCGACAGTGCGGTGATCCGCGATCTGCGCCTCGCCGAGCATGGCCTGCGCATCCTCGAGCGGCCGATGCAGAATTTCTTTCCGCTGCCCGATGGCGACTCCTTCAGCGCCGGGCCGCAGAGCGAGGCCACCCTCGCCGAGGTGCGCCGCTACAGCCAGCGCGATGCGGCACGACTCGGCGATTTTCTCGCCCTGCTCGATCGTGCAGTGGCGCTGCTGCGCAGCCTGCTGCATCGCACACCGCCCACCGACCTGCGTCGCGTGGGTGACCTGTGGGAACTGCTGCGCTTCGGCCGCGAGTTTCGCGCCCTGCCCCTTGCCCAGCAACGTGAACTGCACGAGTTCTTCACGCGCAGCGCCGGTGAACTGCTCGATCACTGGTTCGAAACCGAGCCGCTCAAAGCGCTGTTCGGCTTCGACTCGGTGGTCGGCAGCTACGCGAGCCCCTACACGCCCGGCAGCGCCTATGTTCTGCTTCACCACGCTTTCGGCGAGGTCAACGGCAAGAGCGGACTGTGGGGCCACGCCGTCGGTGGCATGGGTGCAATCACCCAGGCGCTGGCTGCGCAAGCGCGCAGCCTCGGGGTGCACATCGAGTGCGATGCGCCGGTGGCAAAGATCATCACCTCGCGCACATCCGGACGCGGCGCATCCGGGCGCAGCGCCGACGGCCACGTGCCCGTGCAGGCGAGCGGCCTGAAGCTGCTCGATGGACGAGTGTTCGGCGCGCCGCGCATCGTCGCCAACCTTGGTCCAAAACCGCTGTTCCTCGGCTTGCTCGCTGCCGAGGATCTACCGGCCGATTTCCGCGCACACATCGAGCGCTGGCGAGTCGGCTCGGCGACCTTCCGCATGAACGTGGCGATGGCCGAACTGCCGCGCTTCAGCGCGCGACGCAGCCGCGCCGACGACACGCATCTCGGTGCCGGCATCATCATCGCGCCCTCGCTCGGCTACATGGACCGCGCCTTCGCCGATGCGCGCCTGCAGGGCATCTCGCGTGCGCCGATCGTCGAAATGCTGATTCCCTCGACCCTCGATGACACGCTGGCCCCAGCCGGGGCACATGTGGCGAGCCTGTTCTGCCAGCACTTCGACTACGATCTGGCGCGACCCGATGCGCCCGAGCGGTCCTGGGCGGACCCCGCGATGCGCGAGACGGCCGCGCAACTCGTGATCGACACCGTCGATGCCTGCGCACCGAACTTCAAGGCGAGTTTGCTGGGACATTCGGCGCTCTCGCCGCTCGATCTCGAACAGCGCTTCGGGCTTGCAGGCGGTGACATCTTCCACGGCGCACTCGGTCTCGATCAACTCTGGGCGGCACGGCCGGCACTCGGCTACGGCGATTACCGCACGCCTGTGCAGGGCCTGTATCTCTGCGGTGCCGGCGCACACCCGGGCGGTGGCGTCACCGGCGTGCCGGGCAGCAACGCCGCGCGCGAGATCCTCCGCGATCGGCGCCGGCGCTAAACCGCCATGTCGGCGACCGCGCTGCCACGCGTACTGCACTTCGTCACCGGCGGTTTCACGGGAGGTGCAACCCAGGTCGCCGTGAAGCTCGTCACCGCCGCAGGTGAACGCGGTGATGCGGACGCCCTGCTCGTCGTGCGCCGCAAGCGCCACACCGACTCGCGCCGTATCGACGAACTGCGCGAACGGGGTCTGCCCATCGACACCGTGCCCGGCTGGTCCCACCTTGCAACGGTACTCGCGCTCGTGCGCATTTGCCGGCAGTTCCGTCCCGACGTGCTGATCGCGCACGGCTTCAGCGAGCATCTTTGGGGACGCTACGCGGGCCTGCTCGCCGGCGTGCCCTACCTCGTCCACGTCGAACACAACACGCGCGAACGCTACACCCGCTGGCGCCTCGCCCAAGCACGCTGGCTCGCGACCCGCACCGCGCGGATCGTCGGCTGCAGCGAGGGCGTACGCCTGCGGCTGCTCGAGCTCGGCTTTCCCGCCGCGCGCGTGATGGCCATCGACAACGGCATCAACCTCGCCCCGTTCGCGACTGCCGGCACGCGCCCGATCAGCGAGCGCGACCCCTCGATCCTCATGGTGGCGCGCTTCGCGCGCCAGAAGGATCACGCCACGCTGCTGCGCGCGATTGCGCTGCTGCGTGCGCGAGGCCTGCGACCGCCCGTGCAACTTGCCGGAGCGGGGCGTGACAGTCACCGGCAGGCTGTTGAGGCGCTCTCTCGGGAACTCGGCATCGAAGATCAGGTGCAGTTCCTGGGTGTCGTACGCGACATCCCGCAGCGCCTCGGCAACACGCGCATCGCGGTGCTCTCCACGCTGTACGAGGGCATGCCGCTGGCGCTGATCGAGGGCATGGCCGCAGGCTGCGCCGTGGTGGGTTCGCGCGTGCCCGGCGTGCGGGAGATCATCCAACATGGGATCAACGGAATGCTCGCCGAGCCCCGCGATCCGCAATCGCTCGCCGATACGCTTGAGTCACTGCTGCGGGATGACACGCTGGCGGCCAGGCTTGGTGCCGAGGCTCGACGCCAGGCCTTCGAGCACTACGGCCTCGCGCGCATGGCCGACGACTATGCGGCGATGATCGCGCAGATCGTTCGCTAATCCGCAGCGATCATCGATCGCAACGTGTCGAGCGATTCGCGGCGGATGCTTGCCGCAAGCTCAGCGAGTGCTGCCTGCATCCGGCCATAGTCCTCGCCGCTCATCGACAAAGCTTCCCGCATCGCCGCGGCCAACCCCTCGTTGCGCTCATACACGAGGCTCGTCTGTGGCGTGAGTCGATGCGCCTCGGCGAACTTGCGCGCCACGAGAGCAGGCTTGGCGAAGCCGTACACAAGCTGGAAATGCCCACTGGTGCCCGTTGTTGCATAGAACTCGTGCGCCGGATTGTGCGGATCGAGCAGGCTCAGCACGAAATCCGCACGCTCCATCTGCGCATAAAGTTCACTGAAACTAACGCGCCCCGCCACCGTGAAGTAATCGCGCAACTCGGCCGGCACATCGCGCAGATTCCCTTCACCCACAAACACGATGTGAAACCCGCGAAGACCTGCACCATGCAAGGCGGCAACCGCCGCAAACAGTGCCTGCGTGTTGCGGCTGCGGGCCCGCAGCGTGCCGACGACGATGAAGTTCACCCGCCCAGGGCTCTTGCCGCGCAGCGCCGTCTCGCCGAACCAGTGCGGGTTGACGCCGCGACTGTGCGCGCCGCGATAGTCGATGGGACGCAGACTGATGACGTTGCGATCGATGAAGCCCGCCTCCACGGGAGTCTTCACGTCGTGCTCGACGAGCAACAGCTTTTGCCCGGGTGCAAGTGGACCGAACAGTCCGTACTCCGAGGCGTAGCTGCGATCGAAGCCGATCTTGCGCGCTGTACTGATCAGCACGCCTCGCGCGCGCCCAAGTCCGTGCTGCGCGAAATGGCGCACGATGGCCGCCTGCGGGATCCGGTTCAGCGTGAGTCGCGGATGCGCGAAGCGCTCGAACAGACCCTCGTCCAACCGCTGCGGCGTGAGCAACACCGAGACGTCATAGCCGAGCTCGAGAAGATAGTGCGCGTAGCCTGGCACCACCTCCGCATGCGAGTGACTGCAGGGCTCCCAGAGATAGAACGTGTTGTCGGTGACCTGCGGCCATGGGGCACGATCGAACGCCCCTCCGAGCCAATATTTGAGCCGACTTTGCAGCGGCAAACATCCGGATTCCATGACGGGCGGAGTGTACACGCCCGCGGGGTGAGGCAACGTCGATCGCTTGACGTGTCCACCGCAACGGGAAGATGCTTGCGCCCTGCATGCAAAAATCTCTTGATGCCGTTCTGCCCCTGGCACTGCGTGACGCCGAGCGGGCGCGCCTGCTGGTCGAGTCGCTCGCCCGCAATCTCATCGGACTGAATCGCCTGTGGGTGGTGTGCCCCGATCCCGACGTGGCACAAATCCGCACCATCCTCGCGAGTGAAGCGTTACCGTTCGAGCTGCACGTCGAGCCCGAGCGCAACATCGTCCCGGAGTTCGCACTCAAGATCCGCATGAGCGGCTGGTTCCGCCAGCAACTCATCAAGCTCGCAAGCTTCGAGCACGTCACCGAGGGGCTGTATCTCACGCTCGATGCCGACGTGCTCTGCACGCGGCGGGTCACCGTCGCCGAACTCATCGGCGATGGTCGCGGTGCCTGCGTGTCCTTTCCCGACGAGACCTTTCGCTACTGGTACGAGCGCATCGAGCAGGTGCTGCGGATCCGCATCCCGAAGGGTCAGGGCTGCCACAATGTGACACCCGCCTTGCTGCACACCGGAGGCATGCGCGCCCTCGCCGACGCCATCGACGAGAAGCTCGCGCGCGGACAGCACTCTCGCGGCTTGCGTGGCCTGAAGCAGCGCTGGTGGCTGCACCAGACCCGCGGCGATGCGCGCTATGCGCCGTGGCGCGTGTTCCTCTCGGCCGCCCGGCCGTGGACGGAGTACGCCCTGTATTTCAGTTTTCTTGAACACAGTGGCCTCTTCGACCGTTTTCATGTTCACGCCGAGCAATGCATCTACGACAACGATTTGTCGCTCTGGCATGCCGATGAAAAGCAGATTCCCGCCGAATGGAACCCTGCCCCGGCCTTCGCCGGCCAAGGCCCCCCGTGGTTCCTGGTCGCGCAGTCCAACACCGGGATCAGCGCCGAGGCCTACCGGCAACGCCTTGAACCCCTGCTGCGGGGCTCCGAACACATGCCCACGCACAACTGATATCGTTATAATCGGCCGCCATGGGGTCGACCGAATGGCGGCCTCGGTTCCGCCAAAGCTTTTCTAGTCACTGTCAAAGAGGATTGTCACCATGAAGACTCCGATCATCATCAAGATGGCTGCTGTCGTTGCCCTGGCCGGTCTGGCGGGCTGCACCGATCTCAAGCCGCTGCAGGCGCAGATCGACAGCCTGAAGACTCAGGTCTCGAGCCTGCAGACGCAGGTTGCCGCTGCCAAGAGCTCGGCTGATGCCGCCAACGGCGCCGCCGCCTCGGCCGCCTCGGCTGCCAACGGTGCGCAGTCGACCGCCAACCAGGCGCTCGCCGCTGCCCAGGCCAGCCAGTCGTGCTGCGATGCGACGAACGAGAAGATCGATCGCATGTTCAAGCGCTCGATCTCGAAGTAATCGCGCTAGGGAACGATCCGTTCCAGAAACGCCGCGTCCGTCAGGGCGCGGCGTTTTCTTTTGGGCGCCCTCTCAGTAGCGGATCAGCGCCGAACCCCAAGTGAAGCCGCCGCCGAAGGCTTCAAGCAGCAGCAGTTCACCACGCTTGATCCGCCCCGAGCGTACGCCGGCATCGAGCGCGAGCGGCACCGAGGCGGCAGACGTATTGCCATGCTCCTGTACCGTGAGGATCACGCGCTCGAGGGGAATGTCGAGTTTTTTCGCCGTAGCCTGGATGATTCGAATATTGGCCTGATGCGGCACGAGCCAATCGATCGCCGACTTGTCGAGGCCATTGGCGGCCAGCGTCTCATCGACGATGGAACCGAGTGACTTCACCGCGACCTTGAACACCTCGTTGCCGGCCATGTGGATGAACATCGGCACGCGGCCTGTGGCATCCGGCGTGAAGCCCTTCGAGGGACCGACCGGACAATAGAGCAGATCCTTGTACGCGCCATCCGAACGCAGATGGGTCGAGATGATGCCGGGCTCGTCGGCGGCCTTGAGCACCACCGCACCGCCACCATCCCCGAACAGAATCGCCGTGCCGCGATCGGTCCAATCGACGATGCGGCTCAGGGTTTCCGCACCCACGACGAGGGCGCATTTGGCATCGCCGAGGCGGACGAACTTGTCGGCGATCGACAGCGCGTAGATGAAGCCCGAGCACGCGGCCTCGACGCCCATCGCCGGGATGTTGTGCACGCCGAGCCGCTCCTGCAGCAGCGTGCCGCAGTTCGGGAAAACTTGATCGGGCGTCGTCGTGCCAAAGACGATGAGATCCAGATCCTCCGGCACCACGCCCGCAGCTTCCATGGCGCGGCGCGCGGCCTCGAGCCCAAGATCCACCGTGGTCTGTCCCTCGGCGGCAATGTGTCGCTCACGGATGCCGGTGCGCTCGCGGATCCACTCGTCCGAGGTCTCGAACATCTTCTCGAGATCTTGATTCGTCAACACTTTCTCGGGCAGGTAGCTGCCCGTGCCGGCAATGCGCGAATACTTCAACATCAATGCGTCTCTCCCGAAGCCAAGGCGAGGGTCACGTGCTCAACCAACTGCCGACGCACCGCGATAGCGGCGATAGCGATGGCGCGAGCGAGCGCGACTCGATCGGCACTGCCGTGGCTTTTTACCACGATGCGCCGCAGACCCACCATGACCGCACCGTTGTACTGCCGCGGATCCAGCGAACTCGACACACGGCGCAGCACCGGCCGCGCGATGAGCCCGGCGAGTTTGGCGCCTGCACTTGCGGTGAACTCCCGACGCAAGCGACCACTGATGAGACCCGCCACACCTTCCATGGTCTTCAACGCGACGTTGCCGGTGAAGCCATCGGTGACCACCACGTCCACCTCGCCGCCGAAGATATCCTGCCCCTCGACGAAGCCCCGATACTCGAAGATATTCCCAGTGCCCGAGGCCGCACGGGCGCGCAATCGCGCATGGGCGTCCTGCACAAGATCGTGTCCCTTGCTCTCCTCGGAGCCGATGTTCAGCAAACCGACGCGCGGCCGCGCGATGTCATGCACGTCGCGCGCAACGATGGCGCCCATCACCGCGAACTGCTCGAGCTGCAGTGGCGTCGCGCGGACGTTGGCGCCGAGATCAAGGAGGTGCGTGTGACCCTGCGCGTTGGGCACTGCCGACATGATCGGTGCGCGTTCGACGTCGGGCAGGCACTTGAGCACGAAGTGTGCGATGGCGGTCAACGCGCCGGTGTTGCCGGCACTCACTGCGGCGGCGGCACGACCTTCCTGCACCAGATCGACCGCGATGCGCATGGAAGAGTTTTTCTTGCGGCGAATGGCCTCGCGTGGCGCGTCGGTCATGAGGATGACCTCGCTCGCCGGCACGATCTGCAATCGGTCACGAAGTTTGGGAGTGCAGCCGGCGGCGGCCAGCGTACGCTCGATCAGCGCCGCGTCGCCCACAAGCTGTAGCTGCAGTTCCGCATCGCCCGATAAAGCGAGCAGCGCCGCGGGCACGCATTCCTGTGCGCCGAGGTCGCCGCTCATCACATCGAGCGCGATGATGGTCATAATGGCTGCTCCGCGGGGGAGCCGGCGGCGCCGAATGCGCCGCGCGCGGGTCAGCTCGAGGCTTCTTCGTCGGCTGGCTTTTCGATCACGCGCTTGCCGCGATAGAAACCATCCGGCGTGATGCGATGACGGAAGTGCGTCTCACCCGACTGCGGATCGACCGACAGGGCGGGCTTGGCGAGGCGATCGTGCACCCGGCGCATGCCGCGGGTGGACGGCGTTCGGCGACTTTTCTGGACTGGCATCTCGGACTCCTGACTAATTCTTTCGTTCGGGCGAACTCTCTCACTTACCGCGTTTCAGGAGCTCGCCCAGCCCCGCAAACGGCCGTTGTGCAGCCTCTTCTTCCGCCTGCGGCGCGGCGGCCTCAGCCGCTACCCCGCACTGGCGGACATCTTCGTGTCGCGGCACCAGCGGCGCCGCGAGCAACAACTCTTCCTCGACGAGTTCGCTCAAGGCGACTCGCCCGTCCGGCGCGAGCGTGGGCTCAAGTCCCATCTCGTTGCCTTCACCGACGTCGGCCTTGGCCGGGTCGGTAACGAGCCACAGCGTCGAGTGCGTATCGCACTCGACCCACACTGGCTGCAGACACCGCTGACAGCGCAGCGGTACGCGTGCCTGGACGCTGATCCGTGCGACCGGCTGACCTCGCTCGCGCGCAAAATCGATGCGGGCGTGGGCGTGACCTTCCAGACGCGCAAGATCGTCGGCTAGCCGCGGCAGGCTGGCCAGTGGCACATCGCCTTCACGCGACTCACCCACGTCAGCCAGACGTTCGACATCAACGGGACGTGTCCAGTCGGCCGGCATGGGGCGCGTATAATAGGGGCCACCCCCCCTCGAGTCAAAGCAAGTGTCCGGTAAGCCCTTGTTTCTTCTAAACCGCCCGCTCTGGCTCGCCTCGAGCTCCCGGTACCGGCGCGAACTGCTCGGTCGGCTCGGCCACCCCTTCGAGTGGCGCGCCCCCGACATCGACGAAACACCCCTCCTGGGCGAATCGCCGAAAGCCCTGGCGAGCCGCCTGGCCCTCGCCAAGGCAAAGACCCTCGCGCACGATGAGCCCCGCGCCCTGATCATCGGCTCGGACCAGGTCTGTGCGCTCGGCGACGATTGCCTCGGCAAGCCGGCCTCCCCGGCAGCACAGGCCGAGATGCTGGCCCGGCTCTCAGGCCGTCGCGTCACCTTCTTCACCGCCGTCGCCGTGGTCGGCATCGAAGCGGGCCTGTGGCAACAGCACGTCGATGAGACCCATTGCGAGTTCCGACGACTCTCGCGCGCCGAGATCGCCGCCTATGTGGCCGCCGAGCCTGCGACCGACTGCGCGGGCGGGTTCAAATGCGAGGGTCTCGGCATCAGTCTGCTCGAGCGCATGCACAGTGACGATCCGACGGCGATCATCGGCCTGCCGCTGATCTGGCTGGCACGCAGCCTGCGGCCGTTCAGCGCTCCCGGCTCTTCCAGCGCGACGGCCTGAGCGGCGGCGGCTTCTTCGCGTGGGCGAGCTGATCGATCACGCGCGCAAGTTCGCTCGGTAGCGGTGCGTTCACGCTGAATTCCGTGCCGCGATCAGGCCAGGTGAACGAGAGGCTCGAGGCATGCAGGAACATGCGTTCCAGCCCGAACTCGCGCATCTGCTCGTTGAACTCCTGATCGCCGTACTTGGGATCTCCCGCGACCGGGTGACCGGCGTACGCGGCATGCACGCGGATCTGGTGCGTTCGACCGGTGAGGATCGACACCTCGAGCAGACTCGCGATGCGTCCGAACGCCTGCACCGGACGGAAGTCGCTGGTCGCCTCCTTGCCGCCCGCCATCACCTTGACCGTGCGTTCGCCGCCGACTCGCAGATCGGTACGTAGCGGCGCGTCGATGCGCTTCTTGCCCAGTTGCCAACTGCCGCGCACCAGCACGAGGTAGCGCTTCTCGAAGCCCTCCCCCTCGCGCAGCCCCGCATGCAGCATCCGCAGCACCGCAGGCTTGCGCGCCACGAGCAGCACACCACTCGTGTCGCGATCGAGGCGGTGCACGAGCTCAAGTGAGTCGCTTTCATCGGGCCGCGCCGCGCGCAGCGCCTCGATGACTCCAAAACTGAGGCCGCTGCCGCCATGCACGGCAAGACCCGCGGGCTTATTGATGACGAGCAATCGCTCATCCTCGTGGATGATGGCCGAGGTCACCGTCTGCAGCAGTGAGGCGGGTACCCGGGGTGCCCGCGACGCAGCCCCCGAGGCGGGAGCTGCCGCCACCTCGAGCTGTACGGGCGGCAGTCGCACGTCATCGCCGCTCGCAAGGCGAGTGTCGATGCTCGCCCGCTTGCCATTGACCCGGACCTCACCCTTGCGCACCAGCCGATACAGCCGCGTGCGCGGCAACACCGGGTACTGCCGGGTGAGAAAACGATCGAGGCGACTGCCGGCATCGTCCTCGCCCACCGTGACGTGCCGCACAGGCGACTTCGCGGAGCTTTTCGTAACGTCTTGTTTTTCCATGGGCTTTGACATACTCTTGGACCGTCCTGGCGCGTAGCGTCAAGGGCGTCAGCGCGGCAACCACCCCTAAGTGGGCGCCGCATGTTAGTTGGTCCTCGGCAACGAGGCCATCGAATCCGGCCGATAGTCGCTGCGTCACCCGACGCGCCGTCGGTTGACAGTACCCACTTTGACCACTCGCGCGAATTTTCCAAAGACTAACGTGATTTACTTCCTCGTCAGCCTGTTCGCGCACCAAATCAAAGCATTGGTTCTGCCCGCTCGCCCGCAGCCCCCGCTGCGGCGCCGGGCGGTGTCCCTGTGGACGACCGCTGGATCACTATCGGCCCCATCCTGGAGATTTGGGGCTCATGAAAAGAATGTTGGTCAACGCGACCCAGCAGGAAGAACTGCGCGTCGCACTGGTTGATGGTCAGAAACTCTACGACCTGTCGATCGAACTACCCTCCCGCGAACAAAAGAAAGCAAACGTCTACAAAGCGCGCATCGCGCGCATCGAGCCCTCGCTCGAAGCCTGCTTCATCGATTACGGCGCCGAGCGCCACGGCTTCCTGCCGCTGAAAGAAATCTCTCGCGAGTACTTCCTGAAGCAGCCCTCGGGCGGCCGCATCAACATGCGCGAAGTCCTGCAGGAAGGCCAGGACATCGTCGTGCAGGTCGAAAAGGAAGAGCGCGGCAACAAGGGCGCCGCCCTCACCACCTATATTTCGCTCGCCGGGCGCTTCCTCGTGCTGATGCCGAATAACCCGCGGGCGGGCGGCGTCAGCCGGCGGATCGAGGGCGAAGACCGCGACCAGATGCGCGACATCATGGATGCGCTGGCCATCCCGCAAGGTATGGGCGCCATCGTGCGCACGGCCGGGGTCGGTCGCGCAGTCGAGGAACTGCAGTGGGACCTCGATAACCTGAAGATCCAGTGGGACGAAATCGTCAAGGCCGTGCTGTCGCGTCCTGCGCCGTTCCTCGTCTACCGTGAAAGCGATCCGGTCACGCGCGCCCTGCGCGACTACTTCTCCGAGGACATCGGCGAGGTGCTCGTCGATGAGCCGAACGCACACGGCATCGCGGCGGAGTACATGCAGCGCTTCATGCCGGCCGAAGGCGGCCGTCGCTTGAAGATGTACTCGGACGATATCCCGCTGTTCACGCGCTACCAGATCGAAAGCCAGATCGAGTCGGCTTACGCTCACAAGGTGCAGCTGCCTTCGGGCGGCTCGATCGTTATCGACTACACCGAAGCGCTGGTGTCCATCGACATCAACTCGGCGCGCGCCACGCGCGGCGGTGACATCGAAACCACCGCCACCAACACCAACCTCGAAGCGGCAGATGAGATCGCACGCCAGCTGCGCATCCGCGACATCGGCGGTTTGATCGTCATCGACTTCATCGACATGGAAGAAGGCCGCAACCAGCGAGCCGTCGAGGATCGACTGCGTGACGCCATGAAGGCGGACCGTGCGCGCATCCAGATCGGTCGCTTGTCTCGCTTCGGTCTGCTCGAGATGTCGCGTCAGCGCCTGCGTCCCTCGCTGAGTGATTCCAGTCACGAGGTGTGCCCGCGCTGTCAGGGCATTGGCAGCATCCGCACCGTCGAGTCGATGGCGCTTGCCATCCTGCGTCTCGTCGGCGAGGAGGTACGCAAGGATCGCACCGCCAAGGTCATCGCCGAAGTGCCGGTGGATGTGGCGACCTACCTGATCAACGAAAAACGCGAATGGCTGCGCACGCTCGAGGACAAGAGCGACGTCGAGCTGATCATCGTGCCGAACCTCAACATCGACACGCCAGAATATTCCATCCGCCGCGTGCGCGATGATGAAGCTGAATTGCCGGAGCAGAAAAAGCTCAGCTACCAGCTGCCGACGCCGGCCAAGGTCCCAGACCCCGCCGGTACGCGCGAAAAGCAGGCAGGACAGGAGCCGGCTGCCGTGGCGACCTTCCTGCCCACGACGCCGGCACCGATCGTGGTGCAGGCCCCCGCACCGACGCCCCCTCCAGCGGTCCCGGTGGCTGCGGAGCCACGTGGTCCGCGCGCAGGAATCTTTGTACGCATCTGGCGTTGGTTGTTCGGCGATCCGCAGCCGCCCGCCCGTGAAGAGGCCGACACGCGCGGCACGCCGGATCGTGATCGTCAGGATCGCGGTCGCGGCCGAGGCGGGCGCGATCGATCCGACCGGGAACGGCATCGTGATGGCCGCGGTGGCGAACGTGGACGAGATCGCGGCGAACGCGGTGAGCGCGGTGAGCGCAGCGAACGTGGCGAACGCAGCGACCGTCCGGATCGTGACCGCAGCGAGCGCAGCGCACGCCGCGGCGATCGTGACCGTGACCGGGATCGCGACCGGAACAAGCCTTCCGCCGCGCCGGGTGCAGCCCCAGGCAACGCCCCGGCAACGCCCGCGTCGCAGCCCCAAGGTGGCGCACAGCGGCAGGGATCGTCGGACGGTTCACGTCGTTCGCGTGACGAGGGTCGTCGCGGCGATCGCGAGCGCGCCCCTGCCGTAGCAGCCGCTGCGGCCGTCGGTGCCGCCGCCGCGACTCACGAGGTCACTGCCAATGCGGGCGCCGCACCGAGCGGCGATGACGCGTCCATGGTCATGGGTGATCCGGCAGCCACCGCACAGGCAGCCAACGCACAGGGTGAAGGCCGGGAAGGCCGCGAGGGAGGTGCGCGTCGCGGTCGTCGTCGCGGCCGTCGCGGTCGTCGTGGCGGACAAGGTCGTGAGGCGGGCCCGAATGAGGGCAACGCCGATGTGACGAACGAGATGGATGACGACGCGGGCGAAGAGTCGAACGCCATCGACAATCCGGGCAGTCCGGACCGCACTGATGCCCCGCCGGCGACGCAGCCGTCGGAATTCGTGGTGCCGCCTACGCCGAGCGACACCCGCATCAGCTGGACGGGTCTGGCTGCACCTGAGCCCGCCACACCCGCTGAAGCCCCTGCTGCGGTAGCAGCTGCCGACGCTGCGACCACGACAGAGGCTGCGACTGCAATCGAGAGCCCACCGGCCGCACCGCCGGAGCAGGCTGCGCCCGCCCCTGCCGCAACGCCGCCATCGAGCGAAGCGGCCACGGCACCCGCTGCAACCGAGCCGACACCGGACGCGCCGACTGAAAAGAAGGTGGTGTGGTCGTCTGCCCCGAGCAGCTACGGCAGCGGCAGCTACAGCAGCCGTCGCGACGACTACTAAGTCGTCGCGGCGAGCGCCGCTGCGGCGCGCGCGAGATCTTCGGGCGTGTTGACGTCGGGGCCGGGGCGGCAGTCCGCCTCGCCGACGCGAATCTCGAGCCCGTGAAACAGGGCCCGCAGTTGTTCGAGTTTTTCCGTCTGCTCGAGCGGCGCAGGCTCGAGTGAGGCGAGCCTGCGTAACGCGCCGACGCGATACGCATACAAGCCGATATGCCGCCGCGCTCCGAACTGCGCGGGCGTGTCGAGATGCAACTGATCACGACTCCAGGGAATCGGCGCACGGCTGAAGTACAGGGCGCGCCCCTCGCGATCGGTCACGAGCTTCACCACGTTCGGATCAAAGTATTCCTCGCGACTCTGCAGGGGCGAGGCCAGCGTGGCAATTTGCGCTCGCGGAAACTGCACGAGCAGATCCGCCACCTGATCGATCAGCACGGCCGGCATGCCGGGCTCATCGCCCTGCAAGTTGACGACGACGTCCTCATCGTCCCAGCCACGCACTCCCGCCACCTCGGCGATGCGATCCGTGCCGCTCGTGTGATCAGCCGAAGTCATGAGTACATCGCCGCCGAATCCGCTCGCCACGGCGCTGATGCGCTCATCGTCGGTGGCGATCACGACCTCGCGCGCCCGGCACTGCAACGCCCGCTCGTAAACCCAGCGCAGCATGGGCTTGCCCGCCAGTTCGATCAGCGGCTTGCCAGGCAAACGGGTGGACGCAAAGCGCGCAGGAATGACGATGCGATACATGGCGTCAGCGGGCGAGCAGCGGATCGTCCGGAGTCAGCAGACGAGCCTCTTCCTCGAGCATCAACGGGATGCTGTCGCGGATCGGGAAGGCCAGCCGATCCGCGCGACAGACCAGAACCGCCTCGGCACGATGGTGCACGAGCGGCCCCTTGCACAGCGGGCAGGCGAGGATGTCGAGCAGTCGGTTGTCCATCAGAGCTCACCCCTTGCGCCGGCAGAGCGCATCGATGCGATCAATCAAGGCCCGCCCCTCGTCGGGGAGCAGCCGCACTCCGACGGGCAGTTCCCAGAACCGCTCATCGGCGAATGCCCGACATTTTACGGCATCCTTGGTCGTCATCAGAATCGGCAACCGGTCGCCGAAGCTGAAGTCCTGTGCCGAGTACGCGTGGTGATCGGCGAAGGCGTGCTCCATCACCGTCAGTCCGGCGGCACGCAAGGTGGCAAAGAAGCGCTCGGGATGACCGATGCCGGCCACGGCATGTACGGGCGCACCGACGAACTGTTCGAGCGACTGCCAGCGGCCACCCGGTCCGATCCCTCGAGGCGCCTGCGGCACAAGTTGCATCGCAATCGTCGCCTCGCGACCGCGCCAGGCGGATCGTTCGGCTTGGGTCTCGCTCGCACCGTTGAGCACGACGAGATCCACGCTCGACAAGCGTCGCGGGCCCTCGCGTAGCGGCCCGGCCGGCAGTAACCGGCCGTTGCCGAGACCACGAACGGCATCGATGACAACCACCTCGAGATCGCGGGCGAGTGCGTAGTGCTGCAGACCATCGTCGCAAAGAATGAGATCAATCCCCTGCGTCTCCAGCAAACGTGCGCCCGCGCTGCGCTCGGGACTGACGACGACCGGCAGTCCCGTGGCGGCGGCCAGCATCACGGCCTCATCGCCCACCTCATCGACCGGCGTGTCGGCTGAGACTCGCCGCGGGCCACGTACGGCCACGCCGTAGCCACGCAGCAAAATTCCGGGTCGCAGACCGCGCCGGGCCAGGGTTGCCGCCACGTGGGCGACGAGCGGTGACTTGCCTGTGCCACCGACCGATAGGTTGCCGATCACCACCACGGGCACGCTGGCGCGGTAGGCGCGCAACCAGCCACGTTCGTAGAAACTTCGGCGAAAGGTCGTGACGATCGAAAAAATCGTTGAGAGCGGCGTGAGCAGCAGGCTCGCCGAACCTTTCCCGTACCACAATGCATTCAATCGGCGTTCGAGTGCGCGCATCACTCGGCGAACTGCAGCCGATGCAACTGCGCGTAAGTGCCTTCACGCGCGAGCAGTTCCTGATGGGTGCCGGTCTCGACCACCCGCCCCTCGTGCAGCACGACGATGAGATCGGCCTGCTCGATGGTCGACAGCCGATGCGCGATCACCAGCGTCGTGCGATCGCGCAGCAGATTGCCGAGTGCAGCCTGGATTCGCCGCTCCGACTCGTTGTCGAGGGCGCTCGTGGCCTCATCGAGCACGAGCAGCGGTGCGTTTTTCAATAGCGCTCGGGCGATCGACACGCGCTGGCGTTGTCCGCCGGAGAGTTGCGAGCCCCGCTCGCCTACAGGCGTATCGAGACCCTGCGGCATCTCCGCGGCAAACTCCATGACGTACGCGAGGCGGGCTGCCTCCTGCACCGCCGGCGAATCGGGCGGGGCGAGGTTGAACGCGATGTTGTTGCGGATCGTGTCGTCGAACAGCATCACTTCCTGACTGACGAGGCTCACCTGCTCGCGCAGATCGCTGCGTCGGTATTCGCGCAGGTCGATGCCATCGAGATACACGTGACCGGAATCGGGGTCGTAGAAGCGCGGCAGCAGGCTCGCCAGTGTGCTCTTGCCACTCCCTGACTTGCCGACGATCGCCACAGTCTGGCCCGGCCGCACGACGAAACTGACCTGCGAGAGCACCTCGCCTTTATCAGCGGCGTAGCTGAAGCTGACATTGCGGAACTCCACTTCGCCGCGCGCGCGCTGCACCTGACGCTCGCCTCCCTCGTCTTCGAGCGGCGTATCGAGTACTTCGAAGACGCTGGCCCCAGCGGCAATACCCTGCTGCAGTGGACCGAACACGCCGATCAGCCGTCGCAGTGGCGCCGTCAGCAGCAGCAACGCAGTGAGGAAAGCCATGAACTCATCGACTCGCATCTCCCGAGTGAATACTTGACGGATCGAGAAGAACAGCACACCCGCAAGACCCAGCGCTGCAATCAACTGCACCACCGGAATGGCGAGCGCCTTGGCGCCGACGAGACGCATGTTGTTGTGGCGGTTGCGCTCGTTGACGGTATCGAACAATGCCTCTTCATGGGCCTCAGCATTGAACGCCTTGATCACCTTCTGACTTTCGAGTCCTTCCTTGGCGACGCGGGTGACGTCACCCATCGAGGACTGGATGCGCCCGCTGTAGCGCCTGAACGCACGATTGATGAATTGGATCAGTGCCGAGATGGGCGGCCCCAATAGCAACACGAACAGTGCGAGCTGCCAGTTGAGCCACAGCAGCATGCCGAGCAGAAAAACGATGGTGAGCGTATCGCGCAACAACACCGTCACCGCGCTGGTCGTGGCCTCGGCCACCAGCTCGACGTTGTAGGTCAGGCGCGAGAGCAGGCCGCCCGAGGCATTGGCCGTGTGATAGCGCATCGGCAGGCGTAGGAAATGGGCAAACAGTTCCCGACGCAGCGCCTTGATGATCTGCCGACCGACCCAGCCGGGGAAATACACCGCCACGTAATCGCCGACCCCGCGTACCGCGAACAGCAATACGGCGCCGAGCGGCACGGCCCACACAATGCGCGGGTCGGGATCGACAAAAGCGTTGGCGAGGAAAAATTTGACGAAATACGCCAGCGCCGCGTCGGTTGCCGCGAAGACCGCCATGCCGGCGACACCGATCATGAACATGCCTAGATGCGGACGAGCGTAACCGAGCAGGCGCCGGTAGACCTGGCTGGCGCTCGAGACATCGAAGGGCGCGGAACTCATCGGCGACATCATAGCCGAGAGGCCCTCGTGGCGGGCCGCGGCGGGACCACTGGGCTGGCGGCGCATCGGCCGTGCAGACCCTAGGATTCAGGCCTCAGCGCAGGGTATTGGCCTCGTGCGGCGACCAGCGCCATAGGCGCTGCGACAGGCTCGGCGCATAGGCCTCGATGAGCGTGGGCACCCCGCCGCGCAGGCGCAACTCGATCGCCCCCTCACCGGCCGTGCCCCGCAGCCGCTCCACGGGAACGCCCCAAAGCGCGGCAATGCGGTCTCGCCGGGTCGCATCGAGGCTGCGGCTCGACACGAGGACATCCCGCGCGGCGACCGCTGCAGTAAAGCCGGGGCCCAGCGCACCGGGGGAACCACGACGCGGGGCCAACGCGATCTCAGCCCGTATCGGCCACTGCCCTGCCTGCGCCGCATCGCGGCGCAGCAAGGCTGCGCCTTCGGCCGCATCGAGCCGCTCGGCCAAGAGCACGCGCGCCGGCGCGCCGGCATCGATGTGCAGCACACAGGACGCCTCAGGCAGCGGTGCGGTGAACACGCTGAAGCGCACGCCATCCCAGACCCAGCGGCGCGGCGTGGCGCAGGATCGGGCGCCGCGCGGAGACCCCGGCCACGCCCCGCCGAACAACACCGTCTGCCCGGGGTTTTGCAGGCCCAGACGCGCTGCGCCTGCCGCGCGGCTGCCATGCGCCCGACTCAACACCAGCGCATCGACCCGTCCGCGTCCATAGGCCGCGAGCGCCGGCGTGATCACCGACTCGACCCGCTGCCCCTCGGTCTCGAACGACTCGCCGGTGTCGTACACGAGCGTGTGCTGGGCCGTACGAACGAGCAGCGCCGTACCATCGCCGACATCGAGCAGGGTTATGGCCACCTCACCCGCCTCGAGCGCGGCGCCGCGCTCGGGTCCTTGCAGCGTGGCGAGCGTCGCCGCCGCGGCAAAAACGCCTAGCGAAACGCCTCGCCAGAGGCGCGGCACCGGCACGAGCCATAGCGGCAGCATTACCACCATCACGATCAGCAACCACGCGGGTGGCTGCCAGGCGAGCAGTGCCCACGGCCACTCGCCCGCAGCGCTCAGCGGCGGCCACAGCCACACATACACTTGCTCGGCGGCACGCCACAGCAGACGCGCGAGCGGCTCGAGCCCGCCGCAGACCGCCGTACCCGCGAGCACGAGCGGTACCAGCACGAAGGAGAACACCGGGATCGCGACGACGTTCACCGCAAGTCCCGCAAACGACACGGTGCCAAACCACGCGAGCGTAACGGGCACCAGTACTAAAGCAACACGCCACTCGGCGAGTAGACTCGCCCGCCATGCCGGCAGCTCGCGCGCACCGCGTTGCCACAGCGCATCGCCCAGCAGCAAGGCCGCCATGGCACTGAACGAGAGCCAGAACCCCGCAGCCAACGGCGCGAAAGGGTCGATGCACAGCACGGCCATCAGCGCGATCGAGAGCACGCCAAAACCATCCTGCTCGCGACCGCTCAGCTTGAGCCACCAGTAGGCAGCGAGCATCACCACGGTTCGCTGGGTCGGCACGCCAAATCCTGCGAGCACGGCGTAAAGCAGTGCCGCGCTCACACCGAGCGCCGCGGCAAAGGGCTCGCGCTCGAGCCTCGAGCCGCAGCGCTGCAGCAGCGGCCACACACGACGTGCGATGAACGCCACGAGCCAGGCGAACAACGTAACGTGCATGCCGGAGATCGCCACCAGATGCGTGGTGCCGGTCGCGCTGAAGATACGCCACTGCTCGCGACTGATGTCGCCCGTTGCACCGACCGCAAGTCCCGCGCAAAGCGCGGCAGCGTCCCGATCCGCGATGCTGTCGCGGATGCGGGATGCGATCTCGGCACGCAGCGCCAACACACTACGCGCCGCCGGCGCGACTCGCTGCGTCATCGCCGCAGGCACTACCTGCGCGTAGGCATGCAGACGCTCACCGAACCATTGCCGGGTCATGTCGAACCCGCCGGGGTTGAGCGGACGCTGCGGCGGCGACAATTGCAGGATCACGCGCCACTGCTCGCCCGCCGCCGGCAACGGCCGTGGCGGATCACGCCACACCACGCGTGCGCGCAGCACTCGCGCGTGGGCCGCCGGTGCTTCGATGTGCACTTCGGCATCGAACTGCAGCGCCCCGCTCTGCTGCGCGATCAGCGAGTCGATCTGAACGAGCGCAACCACACGCTCGCCTGCCAAGGCAGGAGGCCAGCGTCGCGCAAGCTCATCCGCGGCACTCGCGAGCGTCACCAGCATGGCGAGCGCCGCAAGCAGTGCCATGCGGCCCCACGGCCTACGCCACGCCATCACCGATGCCACCAGCAACACGAGCACGAGGAACGCGTCGCTCGGCTGCGGTCGCAGCGGCCCGAAGAGCACCGTACAATTGCCAGCCAACAGGGCAAGCCCCGCCGTTCGCGGCAGGCCCGTCTTATGCGGCAGGCCCTCGACGGTTGGCACGGAGAGCCGCTTCGTGATGTTTCGCAATCTCGTTCGCACGCTGGGTGCTCACGCGCAGGGTCTGCAGGATCGCTGGTACGCGCGACCTTTCGCTCGAGCGTTCGCGGACTCGCGCCTCTGGTCGCTGCAGCGGCGCAGCATCACGGGCGCTTTCGGCGCGGGCCTGACGATCTGCTTCATTCCCCTGCCCATCCACATTCCGGTGGCCTTGCTGGTGGCCATCGCCGCCCGGGTGAACGTGCCCACGATCATCGCGACCGTATTCCTGATCAACCCGCTGACCGTGATGCCCGTCTACTACGTCGCCTACATCGTCGGTCGATGGCTGCTCGGGCAGGAGCCCGGTGCGTTCGAATTCGAGTTCAGCTGGTACTGGCTGCAGCATGGGCTTGGCCCCATGTGGCAACCCTTCCTGCTCGGCTGCCTCGCCTGCGGGGTGACTCTCGGACTCAGTGGCCGACTGATACTCGATCGACTGTGGATGTGGCGAACGCGGCAGAAATACCTCAGGCGCGGGGCGCGCTCAAAGGACTGAACTGCCCTCTTGCAGCAGTTTTCCCTGCTGCAGCGTCAGCACGCGATCCATGCGTGCGGCGAGGCGCAGATCGTGGGTCACGATCACGAGACTCGTCTGCCGCTCGCGATTCAGACGCAGCAGCAGTTCGAATACCTGCTCGGCGTTGCGTCCATCGAGATTGCCGGTGGGCTCATCGGCGAACACGAGTGCAGGCTGCGTGACGAGCGCGCGCGCCACCGCTGCGCGCTGCCGCTCGCCACCGGAGAGCTGATGCGGCTTGTGGGTCAAGCGCTGCGCGAGACCCACCTCTTCCAGCACCGCGGCGGCGCGCTCGCGCGCCTCCGCCACGGGCAATCGGCGCACCAGCAAGGGCATCGCCACGTTTTCGAGCGCAGAGAACTCGGGCAGCAGATGATGAAACTGGTAGATGAAGCCCATGGTGCGATTGCGCAGCGCACCGCGCTCCGCCTCGCCGAGCGAGTGGATGTCGCGGCCCTGAATCCGCACCTGTCCCGCGGTTGGCCGATCGAGGCCACCCAAGATTTGCAGCAGCGTCGTCTTGCCCGAACCCGAGGCACCGACGATGGCAATGCACTCCCCGGCACGGATCACCAATGACAGCCCATCGAGCACGCGTAGCGTCGAGTCACCCTCGCGGAACTCACGCACGAGGTCCGCGGCCTCGAGCACCGGTACAGCCTCAGTCATGACGCAGGGCCTCCGCAGGTTGGGTACGCGATGCTCGCCACGCCGGGTAAATGGTGGCGAGCGCACACAGCAGGAAGGCCACCGCACACACCTGGGTCACATCCAGCCACTGCACTTGCGCTGGCAAATCGCTCATGAAGTAAACCTTGGCATCGAGAAACTGCACGCCGAAAACCCCCTCGATGCCACGCACGATGCTCTCTACGTTGTGCGCCAGCGCAATGCCGAGCGCCGCACCCAAACTCGTGCCCACCAGGCCAATCAGCACCCCCTGCACCGCAAAGGTTGCGAGGATGCTGGCCGGCGAGGCTCCAAGCGTACGCAACAAAGCGATATCGCCCTGCTTTTCCTTGACGATCATGACGAGCGTCGCAACGATGTTGAAGGCGGCCACACCCACGATGGTGAGCAGGATCACGAACATCAGTCCCTTGGTCAACTCGATCGATTGGAAAAAGTTGGCGTGGTTGCGCGTCCAGTCGCTGACGTAGAACCCACCCCCGAGCGATAAGGCCAAATCACGCACCATCTGCGGAGCCTGCAATGGATCGGTGAGCGCGAGCCGCAGACCGCTGACCTCCTCGCCCATCCGATAGAGGCGCGCCGCATCGCGCAAATTGAGCAGCACGAGACCGCGATCGAATTCGTACATGCCCGACTCGAAGGTGCCGGCCACGGTCAGGCGTCGCATTCGCGGCATCACGCCCTCAGGGGTCGCGCTGCCTTCAGGGGCGATGAGCACCACCGTGTCCCCCTTGCGCACCCCAAGCTCCGCGGCGAGCGCTGCGCCGAGCACGACCCGCCAGCGCCCAGGCTCGAGATCCTCGATCCGTGCATCACGCAAGTGGGCGGCAAGACCCGTAGCCTCGCGCTCGAGCGCGGGATCGACGCCACGGATCGCCGTGCCGAGCACGCGCGAGCCGTGGGCGATCATCGCCTGCGCTTCGATGTAAGGAACCGCATGCGTAACGCCGGACGTGGCGAGCGCGCGTTCGCGGGCAGCCTGCCAGTCGGGCAGCGTGCCCTCGAGGCCCATCAGCGTGGCATGCGAAGTGACTGACAGGATGCGCGAGCGCAGCTCCCGCTCGAAGCCGTTCATGACCGATAGCACCACGATCAGCGTGGCTACGCCGAGCATCAGGCCGATCACCGAGATCGCGGCAACAAAAGAGACGAAGCCACGCCGGTGTGCCGAGCGCAGATAGCGCGTACCGACCAGCCATTCCCAGCGTGTGCTCACAGGGCTCGCCTACTCGTACCGCAGCGCTTCGGCAGGTGCCACGCGGGTCGCGCGGATCGCCGGGTAGACCGTAGCCAGGGCGGTCAGTAGCAGCGCCGCACCAGCGATGGTGCCGACCTGGCTCCAACGCAACTCCGAGGGAATCGCCGTGATGTAGAACACACCGGGGTCCATGATGTGAAAGCCGAACAGGCGCTCGATCGCGGGCACGATGCTGCCCACGTTGAGTGCGACGGTGACACCGAGCACCACACCGAGCAGCACACCCACCCAACCGATGACGAGACCTTGCGTCAGGAAAATGCCGAGCACACTGCGCGGGGCAGCACCGAAAGTGCGCAGGATCGCGATGTCCGTACGCTTGTCGGTGACCACCATCACCAGCATGGCGACGATATTGAATGCGGCAACGCCGACGATCAGCATGAGAATGATCGCCATCATGGTCTTCTCGATGCGGATGGCACGAAAGTAGTTCGCGTGATCTTGCGTCCAGTCCCTGATCGTCAAGCCCGCGCTCAGTTGCGGCACCAGCATCGCCGCTGCGGCGCTCGCCTGCATGGCGTCCTCGAAGCGCAGGTGCAGCCCGTAGGCCCGCGGGTCGCCCGCCGTCAGATCACGCAGATCCTGCAAGTGCGCAAGGCCAATCGTGGCGTCGTGATCGTGCAACCCGATCTCGAAGAGCCCCGCGACCTGAAACTCCCGTAATCGCGGCTCCGGCGTGCCGGAGGCGTTCAGACCCGGGATGAGCAGCGTGACCGTGTCGCCGCGCTGCACGCCCAGTAAACGCGCCACCACACTGCCGAGGATCACCCGATTGGCACCCGGCACGAGATCATCGAGGCGGCCCTCGATGACCGCCGCAGCCGCCTGCGACACGCGCGGTTCGAGCTGCGGGTCGATGCCGCGCAACTGCAAGGGCAGCATCTCGGGCGAGCGCACCGCGAGCGCCTGCAACTCGATGTAGGGCGCCACGCCGCGCACCGCCGGGGCCGCCGCCAGCCGCGCCTGTACGGCCTGCCAGTCGCCGACCGAGGGCGCAGCGCCCGCGGGACCTGCAACGATGACCCGTGCGTGCGTGGATAGCGCCAATAGCCGGTCGCGCAATTGCCCCTCGAAGCCGTTCATGACCGACAGGATGACGATCAGCGCAGCCACGCCGACGCACACCCCGACCAGTGACACCCAGGTGATGAACGAGACGAAGAACTTTCGGGTCCGCGAGCGCACGTAGCGCAGTCCGACGAACAGCGACAGGGGCTGAAACATGCGACGACGATTTAACCACACCCGCGGGACTTGCCTCACGCTCACGGCACGGTAAGCTTGCGCGCCCATGCGCCAGCTCCTACGGCCCATCCTTCCCGATGCCAGGCGCCCGCAGGTGCACTGGGGTGAGCTGCATGGCAGCGCTACGGCGCTGGCCCTCGTTGAGGCTGCGGCACAAGACCAACGACCCTGGCTGCTGATCGAGCCCGACAGTCGCAGCCTCGAGCGGCGGCGCGCCGAGCTCGGTTTTTTTGCCCCTCCGGGACTTCGCATCCTGACGCTGCCCGACTGGGAAGTGCTGCCCTACGACGTGTTTTCGCCGCATCCGGACATCACCTCCGAGCGCCTGCTCGCGCTTGCCGAGTTGCCGACCCTCGAGCGCGGCATCGTGCTCGCCACGGTCGACACGCTGCTGCAGCGCTTGCCGCCGCAGAGTTACGTGGCCGGTCGCAGCTTCTCGCTCAGTGTCGGGGATCGCCTGGCACTCGATGCGTTTCGACTTCGGCTCACGGAGTCAGGCTATTCCAGCGTCAGTCAGGTGGCAGGCCCGGGCGAGTACGCCTTGCGCGGCTCACTGCTCGATGTGTTTCCCATGGGGGCCGAGGAGCCGCTGCGCATCGACCTCTTCGACGATGAAATCGAGGCGATCCGCACCTTCGATCCGCAAACGCAGCGCTCGAGCGCCTCGCTCACTTCGGTACGGCTGCTGCCGGCGCGGGAGATGCCGCTCGACGGCGATGCCGTGCGCGCGTTCCGCCGCCGCTATCGCACGCGGTTCGAGGGCGATCCGACCCGCAGTCTCATCTACCGCGGAGTCAGCGATGGCATCGCTCCGGCGGGCATCGAGTTTTATCTGCCGCTCTTTTTCGACGAGACTGGCACTGTGTTCGACTACCTGCCGGCGCGAACGGTCTGTGCCGATCTGTGCGGTGATCTCGACGACCTGATCGGCCGCAGCTGGCAGGCGCTGCAGGAGCGCTACGAACAACGCTGCGGCGATATCGAGCGACCGCTACTGCTGCCCGGGGAACTCTTCATCGACGCGTCGAGCGTGCAAACGGCTCTCGCGAAGCATCTGCAAGTCACCGTCAGCTCGCTGCGCGTCGCCGACGAAGCGGATGCGAGCCAGTGCAACCTCGGCAGTCGATTGCCCGAAGAATTGAGGGTGGATGCACGGGCCGAGCGTCCGCTCGCGCCGCTTGAGGCGTTTCTGTCGGCCGAGCCGCGCCGCGTACTTCTGGCTGCCGACTCGCCGGGCCGTCGCGAAGTGCTCAACGACTTGCTGCGGGGCGCGGGTCTACGCGCGGCGACCTGCGAAGGTTGGACGCAGTTTCTCAGCCTCGATGCCCCACTTGCCCTGACGGTGGCGCCAGAGCTCGCGGGCCTCTCGCTGCGCGAGCCGTCGCTCGTCATCCTCTCCGAGTCGCAGCTGTTCGGCACCCGTGCCCGACAGGAGCGGCGACGGCGCAAGGTCACGGCCGATCCCAATGCAATCCTGCGCGATCTGCAGACGCTCACCGCAGGCGCAGCGGTGGTGCACGAGGAATATGGCGTCGGGCGCTACGTAGGCCTGCAGATCATGGAGGTCGGTGGGCAGAGCGGCGAGTTTCTGGTCCTCGAGTACCAGGACGGCGATCGGTTGTACGTTCCCGTGCACTCGCTGCACCTCGTCAGCCGGTACTCGGGCGCCGATCCCGACAGTGCACCGCTGCACAAACTCGGCACCGACCAGTGGGCACGTGCCAAGCGCCGGGCCGCTGAGAAGGTGCGCGACGTTGCGGCGGAGCTCCTCGACCTGTACGCGCAGCGCAAGGCACGGCGCGGCTTGCGCCTCGCGCAGCGTGATCTCGAGTATCAGGCCTTCGCCAATGCCTTCCCCTTCGAAGAAACGGCCGATCAGGCCGAGGCCATCGCCAAGGTGATCGCGGATCTCGACTCCGAGCAGCCGATGGATCGGATCGTTTGCGGTGACGTCGGGTTCGGCAAGACTGAAGTGGCGATGCGCGCCGCGTTCGTCGCCGTGCAGGCCGGCAAGCAGGTCGTTGTGCTCGTGCCCACCACGCTGCTGGCGCAGCAGCACGCCGCCAACTTCGCCGATCGCTTCGCCGACTGGCCGGTGCGCATCGAATCACTGTCACGCTTCCGCTCGGGCAAGGAGTCGGCCGCGGTGATCGAGGGCCTTGAGCGGGGCAGCGTCGACATCGTCATCGCCACCCATCGTCTGCTGCATGCCGACGTGCGCTTTAAGGACCTCGGCCTGATCATCGTGGATGAGGAGCACCGCTTCGGGGTGCGCGACAAGGAGCGCCTCAAGGCGATGCGCGCCGAGGTGCATGTGCTGACGCTGACGGCCACCCCGATCCCGCGCACGCTCAACATGGCGCTCGGTGGCTTGCGAGAGCTGTCGTTGATTGCCACGCCGCCCGCCGAGCGGCTCGCGATCAAGACCTTCGTCACCGAGTGGAATGACGCCACGATCCGCGAGGCCATCCTGCGCGAACTGCGCCGTGGCGGACAGGTCTACTTCGTGCACAACGAGGTCAAGGACATCGGCAAGTTTGCCGACGATCTCGTCAAGCTCGTACCCGAGGCCAGTATCCGCATCGGTCACGGCCAGATGCGCGAACGCGAACTCGAGCAGCTGATGGTCGACTTCTACCACCGGCGCTTCGACATTCTCGTCTGCACCACCATCATCGAAAGTGGTATCGACGTGCCGAGCGCCAACACCATCCTGATCGATCGGGCCGACCGTTTTGGTCTCGCCCAACTGCATCAGATGCGCGGCCGCGTCGGTCGCTCGCACCACCGTGCCTATGCGTACATGCTCGTGCCATCGCGCAAGGCGCTGGCGGGCGATGCTCTGCGTCGCCTCGAGGCGCTCGAGTCTCTCGAAGAACTCGGCGCCGGTTTCGTGCTGGCCACGCATGATCTTGAGATTCGTGGCGCAGGAGAACTGCTCGGCGAGGGACAAAGCGGCGAGATGACTGAGGTCGGACTCAGTATGTATCTCGATATGCTCGATCGCGCGGTCAAGGCCATGAAGGAAGGTCGCAAGCCGGCCCTCGATGCGCCGCTGGCCGCGCAGTCCGAGGTCGAGATGCGCGTGCCGGCGCTACTGCCCGATGATTACGTCGCAGACGTGCACGTGCGGCTCGCGCTCTACAAACGCATCGCTGCAGCGGCCGACGATGCCGTACTCGATGAGTTGACGACCGAACTCATCGATCGCTTCGGCGAGTTGCCGCCCGCCAGTCACAACCTGCTGCGCAACGCGCGACTGCGAATGCGTGCTCGCCGACTCGGCGTGCGCCGGCTCGACTTCGGGGCGCATGGCGGCTACGTGCTCTTCGAAGCCGACAACCGTATCGAACCGCAGGCCGTGATCCGGCTGCTGCAGGATCGCTCGCGCGACTATAAGCTTGAGGGCGCACTCAAGCTGCGCGTCTCGCGCGAGCTCGATGACGAGGCGGAGCGTTACGAGTTCGTGACTTCGCTGCTGCAACGACTCGCGCCGCCCTCGGCTATGATCACTCCATCATGAGCCATTGCCTCGCAGTCCCTACCCGGGTGTTCGAACGCCCGGCCCCCAGCCGAGCCTCGGTACGCCTGCCCCTCACCCGTCTCGCGCTCAGCCTCGCCGTGCTGTCGGTGCTCGGCGGCGTGGCGCCCGTTGCCGCGCAGAGCGCGGGCACGCAGCCCGCGAACGCGCAGGCACCCGCCGCTACGTCGTCCGCGGGCGCCTACAACGTCGAGGTCATCGTCTTTCGCGGCAACGGCCCACGCGAGGAAGGCGGCGGAGCGCCGCCCACGCGCTCGGCGCGCGATGCCGATTCGTCGAGCGGCACCGCGCAGGCCGCGCGATTTCTGAAGCCGCTTCCTGCCTCGGCGCTGCAACTGAGCGGCGCACGGCAGCGCCTCGCCACGGGCGGCTACAAGGTGCTGGCACACGCCGGCTGGACGCAGACCGCGAGCAGTTGGGGTTCACGCAGCGGCTTGCCGATCGAGCGCGTCGGCGTGCAGAGCCCGGGTCTCAGTGGCGTGTTTCTGCTCGAGCGCGGCTCATTGCTGCACTTTGGCATGAACCTGAAATTCACCGCCGACAACGGCGCCACCTGGCAGTTGAGCGAGATTCGCCGGGTCCGTCTCAACGAAAAAAACTACTACGACAACCCTGGCCTCGGCGTGATTGCTGTGGTCACACCCGTTGCCCGCTAACCCAGCGCTGACAATCGGCTGGGTGTCGTGTCAGGCGAGCCGCAAATCCGGCGGCGCCTCAGTACGCGCCAGAGCCTGCTGCGCCGCCTGCCACAGGGACGAGGCGCGCAGCGCTTGCGGATCGGGTGAAGGTTTACCCCGCAGCCTGACGCGGCGCAGGGCCGAAGCGGGATCTGCGGGAGCCTTAAAGCCATCGAGCAGCAACTCGACGCTCGGCCTGTGGTTGCAGACCGGCAGCACATCGCAGCCGGCGGCCAGCGCACGCTCGGCCCGCTCGACGATGCCACCGACCGAGGCGGCGCCTGCCATCGACAGATCGTCGGCGAACACCACACCCTGAAAGCGCATCTCCGTGCGCAGCAAGCCGCGGATCCAGCGCGTCGACGCACTCGCCGGCACCGAGTCGATGTCGGGGTACAGCACGTGCGCGACCATCACCGCAGGCAGACCGTTGGCGATCAACAATCGGTAGGGCGCGAGATCCTGATCCATGTCGATCAAGGCGCGCCGATCGATCGGCAAGTCATGATGCGAATCGGCGACGACAGCACCGTGTCCCGGAAAGTGCTTGGCCGTAGCCGCCATGCCCGCTGCCTTCATGCCCGCCATGTAGGCCACAGCGAGTTCGCCCACCACCGCCGCCGAGCGGTGCAGCGCCCGATCCCCAATCACTTCGCTTACGCCGTAGTCGAGATCGACACAGGGCGCGAACGACACATCGACGCCATGGGCTCGCAGTTCGGCCGCCATGAGCCAGCCCATCTCGCGGGCGAGCGCCAGCCCGGCTCGAGGTGCAGCATCATATTCGTGGCCGATGCGACGTGCGGGCGGCAAGCGGGAAAAGCCCGTGCGAAAACGCTGTACCCGTCCACCCTCGTGATCAACGGCAACGATCAACGCGGGCGAACGCACCGCATGGATGTCGGCGACCAACCGACGCAGTTGCTCCGGATCGGCGTAGTTGCGCGCAAAGAGGATGACGCTGCCGACGAGCGGGTGCGCGAGGATCTCGCGCTCCACTGGCTGCAGCACGGTGCCCTCGAGATCCACCATCAACGGGCCGAGCGTCATCGACTACGCTCCAGTACCGCGATGGATTCGACGTGATTCGTATGCGGGAACATGTCGATCACTCCGGCCGCAGCCAGTTGGAACCCGTGCTGATGACACAGCACGTCGAGATCGCGCGCAAGGGTCCCGGGATGGCAGGACACGTAGACCATGCGCCGCGGTGCAAGCGCGGCCAGCGTTGGCAGCACTTCGAGTGCACCGGCGCGCGGGGGATCAAGCAGTACGCGATCGAACGGGCCGCCGAGGACCGTTGCGGCGATCGAAGTATCGAAAAGATTGGCCGTCTTGAAACTGACGTTACCGAGTTGGTTGAGTGCGGCGTTATGCCGCGCCCGCTCGACCAGGGCGGCATCCCCTTCCACACCCACCACCTCACGCGCCCGACGGGCGAGAGGCAGCGTGAAGTTGCCGAGACCGCAGAAGAGGTCCAGCACCCGATCTTGTGGTCCCACCTGCAACTGCGCGACCGCATGCGCGACGAGCGCTCGGTTGACCTCGGCATTGATCTGCACGAAGTCCGTCGGCAAGAACTCGAAGCGCAGTCCCTCCGCGGGCAGCGTGTAATGCAGGCAGGCCCGCTCACCCTGCAACGGCTGCACCGTGTCGGCCCCGCCGCGCTGCAGGTACACCCGCAGACCGCGCTCGGCCTCGAACGCCGCGAGGGCCGCGCGATCCGCGACCGATAGATCCTCGAGCACGCGAAACACGAGTACCGTAACCGACTCCCCGACGGCGACCTCGATCTGCGGGATGGCTTGCCGCGCCTCGAGTCCCGTGAGCAGTTCTGCGAGCGGCGTGATCAACGCATCGACCGGTGAGGCCAGGATCTCGCAGCGCTCGAGTGCTGCCACGTACGGCTTGCGACGCTCGCGAAAGCCGACGAGTACTCGCCCGCGTTTGGCCACGAACTTGGCGCCGAGGCGCGCGCGTCGCCGGTAGCCCCACATCGGCCCCTCAATCGGTGCCAGCCACTCCCGCGGGGTCACCTTGCCGATGCGCGCCAAGGTATCGGCGAGTTCCCGTTGTTTACTGACCAACTGTGCGGCAGGCGCAAGATGCTGCAGCGCACAACCGCCGCACAAACCAAAATGGGCACATCGCGGCACGACCCGCGAGGGCGAGGCCTCCAGCACCTCGAGCAGCTGCGCTTCGTCATGCTGTCGATGCCGCGCGGTGCGCTGGAAACGCACCCGCTCGCCCTCGAGCGCACCGGCAACGAACACCGTTTTGCTGTCGCGGATGACGCCATCGCCGTCGTGGTTTAGAGCCACCACGACGCCCTCCTCCACCAACTCGGGCAAGACGCGGCGAGAAGCGCGGCTCATGCGGACCCGGGCGCCGCTGCAGCCGGCCACGCCGCGAGAAACTCCGCGTGATGCGGCTCGGGCGACTCGGCCAAAAGTTCACGCACGCGCTGCTCTTCGGCCGCGAGCTCGGTGGCATCGAGATGCCCGCGCATCATCTGGAAGCGCAGGTAGATAAGCCAGGTGTTGAGCACGTCGGTCTCGCAGTAACGGCGGATCGCCTGCAGGTTGCCTGCCGCATAGGCCGGCCAGACCTGGTCTCCGGCAAAGCCGAGTTTGCCCGGCAAGCCGAGTAGATACGCCATGTCCGCGAGGCTCGCCTTGGCGCGCGGCTGATAACCCGACAGGACGTCCATCAAGTCGGTATGCCGCTCGTGGTAGCGGCTGAGGTAGTTGTTCCAGCGAAAGCTTTGATCCTCGCCGCCCGTCTCCCAGTAACGTCGTGCCACCACGCGATGCCGCAGCGCCCGGTAGTGCAACACCGGCAGATCGAAACCGCCGCCGTTCCAGGACACGAGCGTCGGTGTGTAGCGATCGATGCCCTCGAAAAAACGGCTGACGAGTTCAGCCTCGTCGGCCTCGAGATCACCGAGGCTCCATACCTTCAGCGAGTCACCGCGCCGCAAGACGCAGGAGATCGCCACGATGCGGTGCTGTTCATGCGGCAGGAAATCGCTGCCGCCGTGCTTACGGGCCTGCGCGAACATGGCGTCCGCCACCGACGCATCCTCCAAGCCCTCGAGACCATAAACCCGCCGCCCAAGCTCCACATCGGGCACGGTCTCGATGTCGAACACCAGCACGCTCACACGGCCGCCCTCTCTGCCGCCGCCCTGCCCGTATCCATCGCGGCCTGCATCTCGCGCACGGCAACCTCGATCCCGTCGAACACGGCGCGGGCGATGATCGCATGGCCGATGTTGAGTTCGACAATCTCCGGAATGGCCGCCACCGCCTGTACGTTGGTGTAGTGCAAACCATGACCTGCGTGCACTTCGAGCCCGAAGGTCGCGGCCAGACGCGCACCCGCCCGCAGCCGCTCGAGCTCGCGCTCGGCGTGTTCCCCGCTCGCCTCGCAATATCGCCCGGTGTGCAGTTCGACGACCGGCGCACCGACGCGAACACTCGCTTCGATCTGCGCCGGATCCGGGTCGATGAATAGCGCCACACGGATGCCGGCCGCAGCCAGCAGCGCGCAGCTCTCGCGCAAGCGCCCAATTTGACCAAGCACATCGAGGCCGCCCTCAGTGGTGATCTCGGCGCGCCGCTCGGGCACGAGACAGCAGTCGGCCGGCTGCACACGGCGCGCAAACTCGAGCATCTCGCCGGTGACTGCCATTTCGAGATTCATGCGCGTCTGCAGCAGCGGCCGCATCGCCAGCACATCGGCATCCTGAATGTGACGCCGATCCTCGCGCAGATGCAGCGTGATGTTATGGGCGCCGGCGCGCTCCGCCGCCAGCGCAGCCTTCACGGGATCGGGATAGTCGACGCGTCGGGCCTGCCGTAGCGTCGCCACGTGGTCGATGTTGACTCCGAGGATGAGCGGCGCGAGGCTCAAGAGGGCTCTCCTCGCCGAGTCGCCGTACGACGACTCACGGCTCGGGCCACATCGCGCGTACGCAGTTCGCGCCCTTCGAGCGCACCATCGAGTGCAAGGCGCATGATTTTGCGGGCATCTTCCAGCACACCACTCTCCTGCCAGTGTTCCGCGGCGATCGCGAGCAGCGTGCGCCCGGCGAACACCCCTTCGGTTGTGACCGCGCGAGTTTCCACGAAGCCCAGTCCCGGGTGGAAATGATAATACGCCTCGGGCTGCAGCGCGGCGCCGCTGCGCGCCTCGCTGCCAAACTCGATGCCGTAACCCAAAAGCTCGAGCAGGCGCCGCTCGAACATGCGCAGCACCGGTGGCACCGACTCGCCCGCACGCAACAGCGCGAGAGACTCGTCGTACAGATCAAAAATCGCCGGTTGCGCGTCGGTACGCAGGGTCAGTTTGAGCAGCAATTCATTGAGGTACCACGCCGACAGCAACGCGCCCGCCGGCAACTCGGCGGCGGGCAACTCGGCGCCGCATGTCTGGTCTTTCACCGGCGCCGCCTCGACAGCCGTGAGCTGACCCGCATCGCCACTGCCGCTCCAACTACCAAGCAAACGACGAAACGGCTGCAGCAGCGAGGCGGTGCGAGACTTCGGACCGCGCACGCCGCGCGCGAACAGCGTCAGGCGGCCATGCTCGCGCGTAAACACCTCGAGCATCCGACTCGTATCACGCCAGGGGCGATGGTGCAGCACGTACAGCGGCGCGAGTTCGACGCGACGACGGCTGGCCGACATTCACTCGAGCCCGAGCGAGCGCAGTGCCTGGGCATTGTCCGCCCAGTTCTCGCGAACCTTGACCCACAGCTCGAGGTGGCAACGCTGACCGAGTAGCGCGATGATGTCGCGACGCGCGGAACTGCCGACCCGCTTGAGGCGCTCCCCGCGCGCGCCGATGACGATCGGCTTCTGCCCTTCCCGATCGACCCAGATCACCGCATGAATCAGCTGACGGGTACCGCCGCTGTCCATCGGCTCCTCGGCCATTTTCTCGATCTCCACGGCGATGCCGTAGGGCACTTCCTGATTGAGCTCGAGCGTGAGCTTCTCGCGGATGATTTCCGTGATGCGAAAGCGCAGATCCCGATCGGTGCGATCCTGCTCATCGAACAGCTGCGGCGACTCCGGCAACTCCGCTGTGATCGCGCTGATGAGCGGCTCGAGGTTGTCCCGACGGGTGGCGCTCACGGGCACGATGGCCCGAAAGGCATGCCGAGCGGCGAGCGCCTCGATGAACGGCAGCAGCCGTTCGCGGGGTCGTGCGGTGTCGACTTTGCTGACAACTGCGATCGCGGGTCGGCCGCTGTCGCGGATTCGCTGCATCACGGCCTCATCCTCGGGCCCCCAGCGCAAGGCCTCGACCACGAACACGACCACATCGGCATCGATCAGCGCACCTGCGGCGGCACGGTTCATCGCCCGGTTGAGGGCGCGCTTGCCGCCATCGTGCAGCCCCGGGGTGTCAACGAACGCGAGCTGCACGCCCGGACGATTGACGAGGCCCGTAATCCGATGACGCGTTGTCTGCGGCCTCGGCGTGACGATGGAAATTTTCTCGCCCACGAGTGCGTTGAGCAGCGTCGACTTGCCGACGTTGGGTCGCCCGACGAGAGCGGCGAACCCAGCGCGAAAATGCGCCCCATCCGCCGCAGCTTCCACCGCCGTTTCCACTGTCGTCTCGTTCATGCCAGCGCCTCGTCGATCTGTCGCAGGATCCGCTGCGCCGCATCCTGCTCGGCACGACGCCGACTGGACCCTTCACCCGCTGCGTTGAGCCCGAGCTGCGGCACCTCGCAACGCACCGAAAAATGCTGCGCATGCGCCTCGCCCTGCACCGACTCGACGATGTACTGGGGCAACGCGTGGCCGCGCGCCTGCAGGTGTTCCTGCAGCCGCGTCTTCGGATCCTTCAGATCCTCAGGTCTTGGCAGGGTCTCGAGGTGCGCCGCGGAGAGGTGCGCCACGAGCGCACGCGCCGCTTCGAGGCCCTGATCGAGGTAGACCGCACCAATCAAGGCCTCGAGCGCATCGGCCAAAATCGACTGACGGCGAAAACCGCCGGTCTTGAGTTCACCGGAACCGAGTTGCAACTCATCGCCGAGCGAAATCGACTGCGCGATGCTCGCGAGCGGCTCCGCACTGACGAGACTCGCCCGCAGACGACTCAACTCACCCTCGGTGCAGTCCGGAAACCGTGAATACAGCAACTCGGCGATCAGCAGGTTCAGCACCGCATCACCCAGGAACTCGAGACGCTCGTTGTTGCGTCCCGACGCGCTGCGATGAGTCAGTGCTGCCGTGAACAGCGCCGGATCGCGCGGCTCGTAGGCGAGACGTTCGCGCAACCACCGCATCGGCCAATCGGCGCGCATCACACTCATTCGATGGACGTACCGATGCGCGACCAGTTGGGTCCGCCCGAGCGCTGCAGATCCCAGTTGAACCACACGAGGCTCGCCTTGCCAACGAGCAGCGACTCGTCGACGAAGCCCCACACGCGACCATCGGAGCTGTTGTCGCGATTGTCGCCGACCATCAGGTATTGCCCAGCTGGAACCTGCATGATCCGATCGCCGCTGTCGGCATTGATGCCGGCCGTCGACTCGTTGCAGATGTAGCCTTGCAGGATGCTGCGGTTGCAGGCAGGCAGCGGCGGCACGGCGAGCGGATCGGAGCTAAGACAATGCAGCACCTGGTGCTTGCGGCCATCGAACTCTTCCTCTGCGAGGCGCATGTTCTGATAGCAGCCATCCTCGTAGCGACCGAGTTGGCGCAGCGGCATCGGCTTACCGTTGATGATCAGCTGATCATCACGCATCTCGATGAGATCGCCCGGCAGACCCACCACCCGCTTGACGTAGTTCACGCCCGGATCAGGCGGATAACGAAACACCGCCACATCCCCGCGCTGCGGAGCGCCGATGTCCACCACTTTCTCCTGTGTGACCGGCAAACGCAGGCCATAGGCGTATTTATTGACCAGGATGAAATCGCCATCGAGCAGCGTGGGCATCATCGAATCGGAGGGGATGCGATACGGCTCGAAGAGGAACGAGCGCACGATCAGCAGCACCGCCATGATGGGAAAGAAGCTGCGCGCATAATCGACGGTACCCGGCATCTCCAAAATCGCAGGATCACGACCCGCTGTGCGCGCGGCGGCCGCGCGGCGCGGCGCCAGCAGGCGATGGTCGATCAACCACACCACACCCGACACCACGGTGATGATGACCAGCAACAGGCTGAAGTTCGCGCGCTGTGCGGTCATGAGGCTGTAGAAACTCGCAACCACCAGCACCGGCAGCAGCGTGTAGAGGATCTTCATCAACAGCGGATCGTCCACGGGCGCCGCAGCGGTGCCGCGCAACTGCCGACGGGGCCGAAGAAACCAATCATCCACCACGCACACCAGCAGCACCGGCAGCGTGAACAGCGACATCAACGAGGCGACGACATCGACCATGGTCACTTCCTGCCTACCTTGAGCACCGCAAGGAAGGCCTCCTGCGGAATCTCCACCGAGCCCACCTGCTTCATGCGCTTCTTGCCCTCTTTCTGCTTCTCGAGCAGCTTGCGCTTGCGGCTGATGTCACCGCCGTAGCACTTGGCGAGCACGTTCTTGCGCAGCGCTTTGACCGTTGCGCGTGCGATCACATGCGAACCGATCGCCGCCTGCACCGCGACCTCGAACATTTGCCGCGGGATCAGCTCCTGCATCTTGTCCACAAGTTCGCGGCCACGCTGGTAGGCGCTGTCGCGGTGCACGATGATGGAGAGCGCATCGACCTTGTCGCCGTTGATGAGAATGTCGAGTTTGGCGAGCGGAGCCGTCTGGAAGTGGCTGAACTCGTAGTCGAACGACGCGTAACCGCGGCTCGCGGACTTCAGCCGATCGAAGAAATCGAGCACCACCTCGGCGAGCGGCAGCTGGTACTGCAGCGACACCTGGTTGGCGAGGTACTGCATCTTCTTCTGCGTGCCGCGCTTCTCGGTACACAACTGCAGCACGGCGCCCACGTAGTCGGGCGGCACGAGGATGTTGGCCGTGATGATCGGCTCGCGGATCTCCGCGACCAAATTGGGCGCCGGTAACTTCGCGGGGTTATCGACGTAGACGTTCTCGCCGCTCGTGAGGCCAACTTCGTAGATCACGGTGGGTGCGCTCGTGATCAGATCGAGGTTGTACTCGCGCTCGAGCCGCTCCTGCACGATATCCATGTGCAGCAAGCCGAGAAAACCGATGCGAAAGCCAAAGCCGAGCGCGCCGGATACCTCCGGTTCGTAGTGCAGCGCCGAATCGTTCAGGCGCAGTTTGGCGAGTGCGTCGCGGAAGGCTTCGTAATCGTCCGCGTTGACCGGGAAAAGACCCGCAAACACACGCGGCTGCACCTGCTTGAACCCGGGCAGCGGCGCCGCGCAGGGCTTGCTATCGAGCGTGATGGTATCGCCCACCGGCGCACCGTCGATTTCCTTGATCCCGGCGATGACGAAACCGACTTCACCCGCCCCGAGCTGCGTAGCGCCGACCGACTTCGGCGTGAACCGGCCGAGCTTATCGACCTGCCATGCACGCCCGGTCGACATGACGCGGATCTTGTCGCCTATCTTGATCGAGCCGTTGACCACCCGCACGAGCGAGACCACGCCCACGTAATTGTCGAACCACGAGTCGATGATCAACGCCTGCAGCGGCGCCTGCGGGTCGCCCTTCGGTGCCGGAATGCGCTTGACGATCTCCTCGAGCAAATCCGGCACGTTTTCGCCGGTCTTTGCGGAGACACGCACGGCGTCCTGCGCCTCGATGCCGATGATCTCCTCGATTTCGCGGATCACCTTGGGCGGATCGGCGGAGGGCAGGTCGATCTTGTTGATCACCGGCAGCACTTCGAGGCCCTGCTCGATCGCGGTGTAGCAGTTGGCGACGCTCTGCGCCTCGACACCTTGGGACGCATCGACCACGAGCAGCGCGCCATCGCAGGCGGCGAGCGAGCGCGACACCTCGTAGGAGAAGTCCACGTGGCCCGGCGTGTCGATGAGGTTGAGCTGGTAGCGCTGCCCGTCACGCGCCGTGTAATAGAGGGTGACGCTCTGCGCCTTGATGGTGATGCCGCGCTCGCGCTCGAGCGCCATGGAATCGAGCACCTGGCTCTGCATCTCGCGCGCTTCGAGGCCGCCACACAGTTGGATCAACCGGTCGGCGAGCGTGGACTTGCCGTGGTCAACGTGGGCGATGATCGAAAAATTGCGGATGTTTTGCATCGGTTCCGGGAGCAGGGCCGGCGGCAGCCCAAAATGGCGATTAAAAGCGATGCAGTATAACGGAGGGGGCGCACTGCCGCCCCGCCGCGACCGTCACGCCAGCCTCAGCGCACGCGAAAAAGCCGCTCGATCTCCCCGGCATCGAGCCGGGTGACGGCGATGGGCACGCCATCCCACAGCAGCACCGGGATTTGATGTCCGAATCGGCGCAACCACTCCGGATCGGAGTCGACGTCACGGGTTTCGAGCTCCGGCAGCGCAAGCCGCGAGCGCAGATCCTGCAGTTCGAGAGCGAACTCCTCGCACAAGCCACAGCCCTCGCGGGTCAGCAGCGTCAGGCGTCCGGTCACGGTTCGACCGGACTCGCAGGTTGCGTGGGCACGGCAGGTTTGGAGGGTGCAGCCGGGGCGGCAGGCGCTGACGGTTCCGCCGGGCTGCCCGGTTCAGCCGGAGCGGCGGGTCGCGCCGCGCGGATCTGCGAGGCGATCAGCCGCGCCGTGCGCACCGGCACCTCGCCAACGACAACGACGTGCTGACCATTAACGAAGGCGGAGTACGCGGTCGAGGCACCCATACGACGTTCGCGACCGGCTTCGCCCGGACCGAACGGCGGCTGGTCAACGCCGATGAACACCGACACCGAGGCTAACCCGTCCGAGAACACCAAATGCGGAACGCGCGACTCGGAGCCCGGCACGCTCTGCTCGCCGCGCTGCGTCAGGCGAAATCCGCGCGGCAGCGATTGCACGTTCCACACTTGCGGCCCCGTGACCCGCTGGATGCGCGGTCGCGGCGGCTCGAGACGTACCTGCTGAAACGCGCTCGTATCCACGGCGGGATTGAACGCCTCGTCCGGCAGGTCGCGCAGCAGCGAGAGACTGGTGAACGTCACCCGCTCAAGCACATTGCCTTCGTTATCGAACAGTTCGGTCTTGAGCGGCAAGTGCGTGCGCGAGTCGATCCAGGCGCGATACCCATAGCGGAACGGATCACGCGGCGTGATCGACACCAGCCGTACGTCACGCGCGGTGAGTCGCGTACGGGTCAAAGGGCTCACGACATAGAGGCCGGCGCTGCGCTCGTCGAGTTGCGGAAAGCGCGGCAGCAACGAGGCGTTGCGCGGCCTGCGCTCGCTGATCAGGCGCTGCTGATCAGGCAGCACGTAAATCACCTCCTCGCCACGGCGGATGAACTCGCGTCCCGATCCATCGAGAGACGCCAATCGTTCGCTGATCTGACCGCCGCGCACACGGTGGTGGACCTGCAGCGACTCGGACTGGCCGCCGCGCTCGTGCAGGAAGGTGCCGGAGTAGTTGCGGCTGACGAGGGCCTGATTCATACGCTCGATCCACTCGAGCCCCTCGTCGGCGGATGCCAAGAGCGGTCCGCAGGCCACGAGCACCACCCCGAGTGCTTGCCGCCACGAACCGCAAACGAGAAACCGCATCAGCGGTCCTCCGCCTCGACCCGCGGGGTCGTCTCAGCTTCACTGACGGCCATCGTGGCGGAGATCACCGAGTGACGGATCATGGGTGCGGAGACCGCGCTGTGCGCTTCGACGAACGAAGCCAGTTGCGCGGGCAGCGGCACGGCCGGTGCCGAACTGCGCGGATTCGGGCGCGGGGTGACGTAACTCTCTGGCTCGCCGCTCGTTGCCGCCGCCGGGCCGCCGACCACGGGCGCCGGTGCGGCTGCCGATGCCACGGCAGGCGCCGCGGCAACCATCGTCGCGGCAGCGGGGGCCGCCGGAGCGATCACGATTTCCTCGATCAACGGCGCAGCAACGCTTTGCGCGCTCGGCACCACCGTCGCGGTCGACACGTTCGGGTCGCCGGGCATGGCCCACCAGAACACCGCAACCGCCGCGAGGCCCGCTGCCACGCCCACACCGCTGACCGGCACAGCCCAACGCGGTAGATGCAGCGGACGCTCGGCGATCTGCGGCGGCTGCGCTGCAGGGTCGACAGCGGGTTCGTTCGCCAGCGCCGCACGCACCCGCGGTGCCAATTGGGTCGGGGCGAGCGGTTCGCTGCGCAGGACAGCACCGATCAGTCCGTAGTTCGACCAACTGCGGCGCAGTTCCGGATCCCGCGACAAGCGTCGGGCCACCAGCTCGCACTCCGCATCGGGCAGTTCACCATCGAACATGGCCGACAACTGACTCGCGCGTTCGTCTTGTTCGCTCATCCGATCACCTCACCCCGTCCGAGGCCACCCTCGAACACTTCACGCAACCGTGTGTCGATCGCTTCGCGCGCGCGGAAGATGCGCGAGCGGACCGTGCCCACCGGACAATTCATCTCGGCGGCGATTTCTTCGTAAGACTTGCCCTCGAGTTCGCGCAGCACGATGGCGCGGCGCAAGTCGTCGGGCAACTGGTCGATGGCGGCATTGACGATGGAGCGGATCTCATCGGTGAGTGCCAGCGCCTCCGGAGTGGCCGTATCCTTCATGCGGGCCTGCAACTCCGGGTTGCCCTCGCCGTCCGGACCGTCAAGGTCGTAATCGATCGGGCTGCGACCGCGTGCAGCGAGGTGGTTCTTGGCCGTGTTGATCGCGATGCGATAAATCCAAGTGTAGAAGGCGCTGTCGCCGCGGAATCTCGGCAGGGCCCGATAAGCTTTGATGAATGCTTCCTGCGCAATGTCTTCAGCCTCGGAAGGATCCCGTACGTAACGCATCACCAGGTTGACGACCTTGTGCTGGTAACGCAGCACCAGGGCGTCGAACGCGGCGGTATCGCCCCGTTGCGCAAGCTGCACCAGACTCAGGTCACTGGCTTCAGCGCTCATGGGCGATGCGACGGGATAGACCCGCTACCTTCACAAAAGTTCGCAGGGACAGGGCTGGGGGGCGCAGGGTCATCGATCCTCGGGTTCTTTGTCCGCAGTGTAACCGTTCGCGCGCCTCTCGCGCCGGATCAGGCGGCCGACCCGGGCCGCAAGGGCGGGATCGAGCCGCCCTCTTGCGAGCCACATCCAGCAGCGACCGGCCGGCGTGTCCCACACGAGCCACCACCCCCAGGGCGAACAATCGAGACAAGCCGAAAGCAGCGCCGCGTGCCAACGACCACGCTGCCAGCACTCGAAACGCGGTTCTAGGTGGATGTCGCCCACGGGGTAGGCATCGCGACCGGGCCCGGCCCCATGGCGCAGCCGCGCCGGCGCGATCACCCAAGGCGCCTCAGGCGCGGCGGATGCGCTCGATGAGGGCGGCGATGGCGGGGTCCGGGTGGGGGTCACCCGCCAGCAAGTAGCGTGCGAGCTGCGGGTCCTGCAAGTCGAGCAAGGCCTCGAAACACTGGATTTCGTGAGGTTCCGCAGCACCCGCGTGACGCCCGAGCCAGCGCTCGAGCAACACGTCGAGTTCCTTCATCCCACGCCGACAGCGCCAGCGCAGCCGACCGAGGTCGGTCACGTATGACTGCGCTCGACCATCATCTTCTTGATTTCGGCGATGGCCTTGGCCGGATTCAGATCCTTCGGGCAGGCTTCGGTGCAGTTCATGATGGTGTGGCAGCGATAGAGCTTGAACGGATCTTCGAGCGCATCGAGCCGCTCACCCGTGGCCTCGTCACGGCTGTCGATGATCCAGCGATAGGCAGCCAGCAGTGCCGCAGGACCGAGGTAGCGATCGCCATTCCACCAGTAGCTCGGGCAGGAGGTGGAGCAGCAGGCGCACAGGATGCAGGCCGACGGTCGATCGATCTTCTCCTGCTCCTCGGGCGCTTGCAGCCGCTCGCGGTCAGGCGGTGCCGGAGTGCGCGATTGCAGCCAGGGCTTCACGGAGGCGTACTGCGCGTAGAACTGCGTGAGATCGGGCACGAGATCCTTCACCACCGGCATGTGCGGCAGTGGATAGATCTTCACCTCGCCCCTCACTTCGTCGCAGCTCTTGGTGCAGGCGAGCGTGTTGGTGCCGTCGATGTTCATCGCGCAACTGCCGCAGATGCCCTCGCGGCAGGAGCGACGGAACGTCAGCGACGGGTCGATCTCGTTTTTGATCTTGATGAGCGCATCGAGCACCATCGGCCCGCAGTTGTCCATGTCGATCTCGAAGGTATCGACGCGCGGATTCTCCCCGCCGTGTGGATCGTAGCGATACACCTTGAAGGTGCGAACGCGCGTGGCACCGGCCGGTGCCTTGTGCACCTTGCCGTGCTTGTTGATGCGCGAATTTTCGGGAAGTCGGAACTCGGCCATGGTGTGAACCTCGAACTCAGTACGTGCGCGCCTTCGGCGGGATCGGCTCGACATCGGTCGTCAGCGTGTTCAGGTGAACCGCCCGATAGTCGATGCGTGTGCTGCCTTTCTCGTCGACCCAGCACAGCGTGTGCTTCATCCACTCGGTGTCGTTGCGATCCTTGAAATCCTCGCGCGCATGCGCGCCGCGGCTTTCCTTGCGATTCTCCGCCGAGCGGATCGTGGCAACGGCCTGCCCGAGCAGGTTGTCGAGCTCCAGTGTCTCGACCAAATCCGTATTCCAGATGAGACCGCGATCGCTGGTCCGGACATCAGCGAACGAATCGACGGTCGCTGCGATCTTCGTGCAACCTTCCTCGAGCGAGCTGCCCGTGCGGAACACCGCCGCATCGGATTGCATGATCTTCTGCATCTCGAGGCGGATCTCGGCGGTCGGCCGACTGCCGTTGGCGTGGCGGAAACGATCGAGACGCGAGACGGCCAGATCGCCGCCGTCCTTCGGCAGCGGTCGATGCGAGGTGCCCGGCTTGACGATCGAGGCTGCGTGACGACCCGCCTCGCGACCGAACACCACAAGATCGAGCAGCGAGTTCGAACCCAGCCGATTCGCACCGTGTACCGACACGCAGGCCGCCTCGCCCACCGCCATCAGGCCCGGCACCACGGTGTCCGGATTGCCGTTCTTCAGCGTGACCACTTCGCCGTGGTAATTGCAGGGGATTCCGCCCATGTTGTAGTGCACGGTCGGGAGCACCGGAATCGGCTCCTTGTTGACGTCGACTCCGGCGAAAATACGCGCCGTTTCGGCGATGCCGGGCAAGCGCTGCTTGATCACATCGGGCCCGAGGTGCTCGAGGTGCAGATGGATGTGATCGGCGTCCTTGCCGACGCCCCGCCCCTCGCGGATCTCGATGGTCATCGAGCGCGACACCACGTCACGCGAGGCCAGATCCTTCGCATTCGGTGCGTAGCGCTCCATGAAGCGCTCGCCGCGCGAGTTGGTGAGGTAGCCACCCTCGCCGCGCGAACCCTCCGTGATGAGGCAACCCGCGCCGTAGATGCCGGTCGGATGGAACTGCACGAACTCCATATCCTGCAAGGGCAAACCCGCGCGCAGCGCCATGCCGCCGCCATCACCCGTGCAGGTGTGCGCCGAGGTGCACGAGAAGTAGGCACGTCCGTAGCCACCCGTGGCGAGGATCACGAGGTGCGCGCGAAAGCGGTGCAGCGTGCCTTCGGCGAGATTGAGCGCCACGACGCCGCGACACTCGCCGTTTTCCATGATGAGATCGATCGCGAAGTACTCGATGAAGAACTCCGCTTCGTTCTTGATCGACTGCTGATAGAGCGTGTGCAGCATGGCATGGCCGGTGCGATCGGCCGCCGCACAGGTGCGCTGCGCGATGCCCTTGCCGTACTGCGTCGTCATGCCACCGAAGGGCCGCTGATAGATGCGCCCGTCGGGCGTGCGCGAAAAGGGCACGCCGTAGTGCTCGAGCTCGATCACCGCCGCCGGCGCTTCCTTGCACATGAACTCGATGGCGTCCTGGTCACCCAGCCAATCCGAGCCCTTGATGGTGTCGTAGAAGTGGTAACGCCAGTCGTCCTCGCCCATGTTGCCGAGCGCCGCCGAGATACCGCCCTGCGCAGCCACCGTGTGACTGCGGGTCGGAAAGACTTTGCTGATGCAGGCGGTGGTCAGACCCGCCTCGGCAAGGCCGAGCGTGGCACGCAGGCCAGCGCCGCCGGCGCCGACCACGACGACGTCGTAGGTGTGATCGACAAATGAGTAAGCAGTCATGCGCAGAACATCCCGCGGTCAGGTCGTGGTGAAGGCGATGCGCAGCACGGCATAGCTGCCGGCCACGGCCACGAACACGTGAAAGAAAATCGAGGCGACGAGCGCCGCGAGCTTGATGGCCTTGGCGTGCACGTAATCCTCGAGCACGACCTGCACGCCGAGCGCCGAATGCCAGGCGAGCGCTGCGATGAGCTGCACCAACAGCACGGGCGTCACGCCGCTGCCGATCCAGGCGCGCACGCTGTCGTAGTCGTAGGCGTTGAGACCCGTCACCTGCAGCACGAACCACAGGCCGAGAAAGGCGAGCGCCACGGCACTCAGGCGCTGCCCCCACCAGTGCGACACGCCCTGTTTGGCCGAACCGCGACCGATGACTTTGCCAAGTGGACTGCGCAGGCTCATGGCGCACCCCGCAGCACGAAACCGGCGTACAGCAACGCGAGCGAGATCAGCACCGTGGCGATCACCACCCAGCGTGCGCTGCGGCGCGCCTCGGCTTTTTCGAGGCCGTAACCCAGATCCCAGATGAGGTGCCGGATGCCATTGCAAAGGTGATACACGAAGGCGATTACCCAGCCGGCGAGCAATACCTGCATGGGCCCACTACCGAGGGCTGCGGCCACGCCTGCATAACCCTCCGCATCGCCCGCGGCGGCGAGCAGCCACCACACGAGTACCAGCAGCCCCGCCGACAGCACCACACCCGTGATGCGATGCAGGATGGAGGTCGCCATGGTGTACGCGAAGCGGTACACGTCGAGATGGGGTGACAGAGGTCTTTGGCGCATCGTGTGGCTACTCGCGTGAGGATCAGAAGTCGATGCAGCGACCATTCTTTTCCCAATCCCCGAAGCGCGTGGGCTCAGGGCCCGCAGGCCCGCCAATCTCGCGCGGAGCACTGGCTCCGACGACATCGTCAGGTCTCGGTACGGATGTGGGGACAGGCGCAGGCTCGGCCGCTGACGCGGGCCGCCCCACCCCCTGGGGATCGTTCTGCATCGCGGACTAATACTGCCAGAATCGTTGCGCCAAGACCACCGCAGGAACCGCCCGGTGTGCGTGTTAGATCGGGCAAAATCCCCTGCATGACAGACCGTAATGCCGATTGGATTGACCTGCCCGACGAGGGGGTGCTGGCCGTGCGCGGCGCGGACGCCCGCAAGTTCCTCAACGGCCAGCTGTCGCAGCAGTTGCTGTCGCTCGGCGCCGGTGAGACGGTCCTCGCGGGCCTGCATAACCCGCAGGGCCGCACCCTCGCCATCCTGCGCGTCGTGGCCGATGGCCCGCAGGATCTGCTCTGCGTGTTGCCGCGATCGCTGCTCGAGGGCGTACTGAGCTCGCTGCGCAAATACCTGCTGCGCAGTAAAGCCGCACTGACCGACGAGACGCCGTTATGGCGAGTTCAGGGCCGCTGGCCTGCCCCGGGCGCCGCCGCCGAGGCCACAGGTGCCGCTGGCCCGGCACCGGCTCCAGCCACCCACTCGCCCGCACCGCTGCACTGGCCGCACACGAGCGATGGCCGGTACATGCGCCTCGCGCGATGCAACGCCCCAATAAACTCGTCGGGTACGGCGTCCGCGTCCTCGGTCGCGCCGATCGAACCGTTGCCCGCAGCGCCGCATGCGGCGTGGCACCGTGCCGACATCGCCGCGGGGCTGCCGCGGATTTATGGGGCGACGCAGGGCGAATTTGTTGCCCAGATGCTCAACCTCGATGTGCTCGAGGGCATTTCGTTCAACAAGGGCTGCTATACGGGGCAGGAAGTCATCGCTCGCGCCCATTTCCGCGGTCGCGTCAAACGACGCCTGCAGCGTTTCACCGTGGCTGTGACGAGCACCTTCGCGCCGACGACGCTCGCGCCAGGCGAGCAGATCACCCTCGCCGATGGTCGCGACGCCATCGTCGTCGACAGCGCTGCGGCACATGAGGGTCAGGTGGAATTCCTCGCCGTCGCGCGCTACGCGACCGCAACAGGCAGCAACACATCCGAGGACGCAATCCAGCGTGAGGCCTCGCGTGCGCACATCGAGGCGACGCCGTTGCCTTTGCCCTATGAGTTGCCGGCCGCCGGCTGAGCGCGTTACTCGGGCCGCATCTGCGGGAAGAGCAGCACGTCGCGGATCGAGGCCGAGTCGGTGAGGAACATCACGAGCCGATCGATGCCGACACCGAGCCCTGCGGTCGGCGGCATGCCGTACTCCAGCGCCCGCACGTAATCCGCGTCGTAGAACATCGCTTCTTCATCGCCCGCTTCCTTGCGCTCCACCTGAGCGCGAAAGCGCGCCGCCTGATCCTCCGCATCGTTGAGCTCGGAGAACCCGTTGGCGAGTTCACGGCCACCGACGAAGAACTCGAATCGGTCGGTAAGGAACGGGTCGGCGTCGTTGGCGCGTGACAGCGGCGACACTTCGGCCGGATAGGCATACACGAAGGTCGGCTGCACAAGGGTGTGTTCGCCGGTCTTTTCGAAGAGCTCGATCTGCAGCTTGCCCGCACCATCGCCGTTCTTGAACGGGATGCCGCGCGCCGTACAGGCCGCGCGCAAGTACTCGACATCGCGCAAACGTCCGCGCTCGAGATCGCTGTTGCGCTCAAGGATCAACTCCTCGACCGTGACCCTTCGAAACGGCGCACGCAGGTCGTACTGCACGCCCTGCGACTCGAACTGCTGCGCGCCGCAGACCGCCTCGGCGGCACCCCGCAGCATGCGCTCGACGAGATCCATCAGATCCCCATAGTCGGCGTAGGCCTGATAGAGCTCGAGCATGGTGAACTCGGGGTTGTGACGCGTCGAAAGCCCCTCGTTACGAAAGTTGCGGTTGATTTCATAGACCCGCTCGAAACCGCCGACCACGAGCCGCTTGAGATACAGCTCCGGCGCAATGCGCAGGTACATGTCGATGTCGAGCGCGTTGTGGTGGGTGACGAACGGCCGCGCGGCCGCGCCGCCCGGGATCGGCTGCATCATGGGTGTCTCGACTTCCATGAAGCCCTGCGCATCGAGCATGTCGCGCAGATAACGCACGAGCTGCGTGCGCTTGCGGAACACCGCCCGACTCGACTCGTTCATGATGAGATCGACGTATCGCTGCCGATAACGCGCCTCGGTATCGGCGAGGCCATGCCACTTGTCGGGCAGCGGACGCAGCGACTTGACGAGCAAACGCAGTGACTCCACGCGTACGGTCAACTCGCCCGTTCGCGTGCGGAACAGCACACCCTCGACGCCGAGGATGTCGCCGATGTCGTAGCCCTTGAAGGCCTCGTAACTCTCTGCGAGCGAATCGCGCTGCAGAAAGATCTGTATCTGTCCTGACGCGTCTTGCAGCGTCGCGAAGCTCGCTTTGCCCATGATGCGCCGCAGCATCATGCGGCCCGCGAGACGCACGCGTACCGACTGCGCCGCGATCGCCGCCTCATCGAGAGCACCGAAGCCGAGGTGCAACTCGCTCGCCTGTACGTCCGGGCGAAAGTCGTTGGGAAACGCCGGCATCCCCTGCGTGCGCAAGGCATCGAGCTTGACGCGACGCTCGGCGATCAGCTTGTTTTCGTCCTGCGGTGGTGCGCTCTGTGGCGGTGCGTTGTCGGTCATGGTTACAGCCCTGCCTTCAGCGAGGCTTCGAGGAACGGATCGAGATCACCATCGAGCACGGCCGTGGTGTTGCCGATTTCGACATCGGTACGCAGATCCTTGATGCGCGACTGGTCGAGCACGTACGAGCGGATCTGGTGACCCCAGCTGACGTCGGACTTCGAGTCTTCGAGCACCTTTGCGGCCGCGTTGCGTTTGTTGACTTCGAGTTCGTACAACTTCGCCTTCAGCATCTTCATCGCCGTAGCGCGGTTCTTGTGCTGGCTGCGCTCGTTCTGGCAGGCCACCACGATCCCTGAGGGCATGTGCCGGATGCGCACGGCCGACTCGGTCTTGTTGACGTGCTGACCGCCCGCGCCGCTCGATCGATACACGTCCATTTCGAGATCGGCGGGGTTGATGTCGATGTTGATGTCGTCGTCGATTTCCGGCGAGACGAACACCGACGCAAACGAAGTGTGGCGGCGATTACCCGAATCGAAGGGCGACTTGCGCACCAGCCGATGCACGCCGGTCTCGGTGCGCAACCAGCCGTAGGCGTGATCGCCGCGAAACTCGATGGTAGCGCTCTTCATACCGGCGACTTCACCGGGGCTCGAGTCGATCACTTCGGCAGAAAAACCGCGGTTGGCCGCCCACTTGAGGTACATGCGCATCAGCATCTGCGCCCAGTCCTGGGCTTCCGTGCCGCCGGCGCCGGCCTGAATGTCGAGGTACGCGTTGTGCGAGTCCATCTCGCCGCGGAACATGCGCTTGAGCTCGAGCTTGCGCACCTGCGCTTCGACCTGCGGCAGATCG
>Ga0192647_100068_pt1 | contig 60984 bp, 55 predicted proteins | sample LauGreFa1BDMLBSN_2_FD_133046 | JGI IMG/M metagenome (GOLD analysis project Ga0192647, IMG submission 133046) | Freshwater lake microbial communities from Lake Michigan, USA - Fa13.BD.MLB.SN - reassembly | ecosystem: Environmental > Aquatic > Freshwater > Lake | place: Lake Michigan, USA... | reverse complement strand
ATGAAGATGTCGTCGCTGCGTTGGCTCATTTTCAGCAGTCTCGGGGCCTTTCGGCCACTGGCGTCTTAACGCGAAGCACTTATCGAGCGCTTGAAGAGGCCCGTTGGCGATTAGGTGATCGAAATCTTTCTGTTATACCTGGTGCGCTCATGCGTGGTGATGATGTCACAACCTTGCAACAACGATTAACTGAGATGGGTTTTGATTGTGGGCGTATTGATGGACTTTATGGCGCGCTTACCGAGAGCGCTGTCAAAGATTTTCAACGACAGGTAGGTCTCACCTCGGATGGCATCGTGGGCGTCGGTACTTATAAAGCTTTGATTCGATTAGTTGGAACGGTAAAAGGCGGAGCGCCAGCCAATCTTCGCGATGAATATTTAGTGCGACGCCGTGGACCAGCTCTTAACGGCAAGGTAATTGTTCTTGACCCTAGTTTTGGTGGCGAGGCTAAAGGTTGTGAAGCCTTCGGGCTAAATGAAGCCCAAATAGTTTTCGATGTGGCGCAGAGACTCGAAGGACGGTTATCCGCACTTGGCGTTCGGACCTTTTTAACGCGCGGAAAAGAGACTAACCCCTCTGAATTGGATCGTATCGATTTCGCTAATAGAAGTGGTGCGGATCTTGTTATTTCGATACACCTAGAACAACAGAAGAATTCGATTGCATCCGGAGTTGCTACCTACTACTACGGTATCGATGCACAAGAGATCCACTCAGTCGTGGGAGAGAAACTTGCAACCCTGGTACAACGTGAAATTTCAGCGCGGACAGATTTAGTTAATTGTCGAACTCATGCGAGAACTTGGGAGCTACTCCGCTTAACTAAAGCGCCGGCGATTCGTGTTGATCTCGGCTATTTAACAAATGAATCAGATGCGACGAAATTAGCTCGCGCAGCTTTTCGAGATACCCTCGCTGAAGCGCTCGTTGTAGCAATCCAACGTCTTTACCTCGCCGTAGAAGAAGATGCCGCGACTGGCACGCTATCGATTGCTGATTTACGTAAGGCTGGCCTACGGAAATAGTGAAAATCCAAGCATCCTGACAGGGTAAAGTTCACCCATGTCGAAGTTGGTCCCGCAGGAGGAGAACCTAACCGCGCGCTATGCCGATCGTGCTGCGCGGATGATTCCTAGTGAAATTCGCTCACTCTTCGCCGTAGCCTCCCGCCCTGAAATTGTCTCTCTCGCTGGAGGTATGCCAAATCTCTCTGCCCTTCCTATGGAGATGATGGCTGATGTCGTTAAAAAGTTGATTATTGATAATGGCCAAGAGGCTCTTCAATATGGAAGCGGCCAAGGCCATCCCCGGTTACGTGAGCAAATCTGCGAAATGATGGCGCTTGAAGGAATCCGCGCTAAAAGTGATGATGTGGTTGTCACTACCGGTTCGCAAGCGGCTTTGGATCTCATCACAAGAATCTTTATTGATCCGGGCGATGTCATTCTCGTGGAAGCGCCTTCTTATGTAGGAGCGCTCGGCGTATTTGCGCAATATCAATCTCAAGTTGTTCACGTGGCAATCGATGATAAAGGGTTAATTCCTTCTGCACTCTCAGAGGCAATCACAAAAGTGCGCGCCGCTGGTGGAAAAATCAAATTTCTCTACTGCATTCCCAATTTCCAAAATCCATCTGGCGTAACGATGCCAGCAACTCGTCGAACTGAAATTCTCGAAATCTGTCGCGAAGCTGAGATTTTTGTTGTTGAAGATAATCCGTATGGACTCCTAGGTTTTGATGGTCCAGTGCCAAATGCGATGCGCGCCGAAGATAGTGAAAATGTCATTTATTTAGGTTCTTTCTCTAAGACAATTGTTCCGGGTTTGCGCGTTGGCTGGGCGCTAGTTCCACAAGGCGTTAAAGAGAAGTTGATTATTGCCAATGAATCTTCTGTTCTCTGCCCATCTAACTTTGCTCAATTAACCATCTCAAGTTATCTTGCGCATGAGCCGTGGCGCGATCAAATCGCCTCTTTCTGTTCGCTCTATAAAGAGCGGCGCGATGCAATGTTAGAAACGCTTGATGCGCACTTCCCCGCGAGCGCTACCTGGACTAAACCAAAAGGTGGATTCTATGTTTGGGTCACCTTGCCACCTGAGATAGATACCAAACTCTTAGTTCCGCGAGCTATTGCCGCAAAGGTTGCTTACGTACCAGGAACTGCCTTTTATGCAGATGGTTTCGGAAGCTGGCAGATGCGCCTCTCCTATTGCCATCCAACGCCTGAACGAATTCGCCAAGGGGTAGCAGCGCTAGGAAATGTCATTAAAGAAGAAATCTCCCGTCGCGGTGGCGAAGGCGCAAAGGCTATTAAAAACTAATCTGACGTTAACCCAGGAAATAGTTATCGAGTTTCCCTGCGATTGGTAGCTCCACCTCAAAACACATCCCACCGTACTTATCGTTATTCGCATCAAAAGCGAACTCTGGTTGATAGTGGTCTTGCGCTGAAGTAATAAACATTGTTTTCAGATCAGCTCCGCCAAAGGAAGGGCAAGTTGTTAAAGCTGTTGGAGCCTGCACCACATTGAGAAGTTCGCCGTCAGGAGTGTAATTACGAACTTGGCCGCAGCCCCAGAAAGCAACCCAGAGATTGCCTAATGAATCAGTGCACATTCCATCGGGTACGCCAGTGACATCACTGACATCTATTGCTGTTAATTCCCTAACGATCTCACCCTTTTGGGGATCAAATTGATAGCGAGAAATCTCGCGCGGCGCAGAATCGATGTAATACATGATTTTTCCATCTAGCGACCAATCAATGCCGTTTGATATCTGCACATTCTTGCGATGAGTGCTGGACGAGAAGTTCTGGTCGATTCGACGTAAGTCGCCGGCTTTTGATCCTTCGACCGCTTCAGCAACACCAATCCAGAGGCAGCCACAGGGATCGATGTTGCCATCGTTGGTCTGACCAACTTTTCGATCAATATGCATATCAATTTCTTTTGTAATAGAAAAATTATCTTCGGTGACTGCCAGCCGATTACCAAGTGCGATCACATACCCGCCGGCTTTTCTCTTACCGACATAGCTAACAAAATCTCCCACCTTATGGGCGATAATTTCTTTTGTTGTCGGCAGATATTCCTTAATGTAGCCATCGAGCACATCGACCCAGAGAAAACTCTTCCGTCGTTCATCCCAGAGAGTGCCCTCGCCTAAACCTGATTTTGAACCCGCGATTGGTGTTGCTTCGTAGAGCGCCATAACTACCCCTCAATCTCTTCGATGATGCGACGCAAATCTTCTCCCGATGCAAATTCAATGATGATCTTGCCATTGCTCTTGCCTGTTGCTTTATCAATAGTGACTCGAGTATTAAGGAAATCCCCCAACTCTTCTGCAAGTTCAGCCAACTCAGGAGAAACGCTCTTACCTTTTGATGAACCGCTCTTTTTCTTTCCACCCTTTACGCCTACGGAGATGATCTCTTCGACAGCGCGCACGCTCAAACCTTCGGTAATAATCCGGTTGGCCAGCCGTTCCATTGCTGCAGAATCTCCAAGCGCTAATAGCGCGCGAGCGTGCCCGGCAGAGAGCACACCTGCTGCAACGCGACGTTGCACGCTTGGTGGTAATTGAAGTAATCGTAATGTATTTGAGATATGTGGTCGAGAACGCCCTATTTTTTTGGCTAATTCATCATGGGTGTAATTGAAATCATTGAGCAATTGTTCATATGCAGCGCCCTCTTCCAGCGCGTTAAGTTCTGAGCGATGAATATTCTCAAGTAGCGCTTCACGCAACAGTTGATCATCTGGAGTTTGGCGAATGATCACTGGAATTTGCGATAGTCCGGCTGCTTTTGCGGCGCGCAATCTTCGCTCACCCATAATTAATTCATATCGACCATCGCCAATTGATCGAACGACGGGCGGTTGTAACACTCCAACTTCTTTTATCGAAGTGATGAGCTCTGCCATCTTCTCTTCATCAAAAACTGTTCGCGGTTGGCGTGGATTTGGTGCAATGGAGTTAATCGGAATGTGATTGAGATGTGCAATATCAACAGGAACTCCAGCGACAACAGATGAGAGTTGTTTTGATTCTCCACTTGGAATGAGCGAGCCAAGCCCTCTACCTAATCCGCCTTTACGAGCGCTCATTGCCCACGACCCTTCTCATGTAATTCGCGCGCAGCTGCAAGATAAGCAAGAGCTCCTGGTGATGACATGTCATATGTCATAACGCTCTGACCATAAGATGGCGCTTCACTCACTCGCACCGCACGAGGAATAACAGTTGTTAAAACTTCTTTTGGAAAATGTGTACGAACTGTATTTGCAACATCATGTGCCAATCGAGTTCTACCATCAAACATCGTTAATAAAATTGCGCCAATATGTAATTGCGGATTTGTATTATCGGTAACGAGAGAAATGATCTTTATTAATTGGGTTAATCCTTCAAGCGCGTAATACTCACATTGAATTGGAATTAATAATTCATGTGCAGCAATTAACGCATTGAGAGTCAATAAACCTAAGCTAGGTGGACAATCAATAACGATGTAGTCATAGCGTTCTTCTTTATTTAATAATGTAATTGCATCGCGTAATTTAAATTCGCGTCGCTCTAATTCAACGAGATCAATTTCCGCGCCAGCGAGATCAACGCCAGCTGGAACGACATCAAGATGTGGGTAGCCTTCGGCGCGTTGTTTAACTGAAGCAAGTGATGCCCTGGTAACTAAGACTTCGTAACTCCCTGGAATTCCCTCTTCGTGAGCAACGTTGAAGGCAGTACTCGCATTTCCCTGCGGATCGAGATCAATAAGAAGGACCTTTAACCCACCCATCGCAAGAGCTGCGCCAATATTTACAGCGGTGGTTGTCTTCCCTACTCCACCTTTTTGGTTCGCTACGGTGATAATGCGAGTGGTTGGGAGCGGGGCCATCGCCTCCTTGAGGCGGCGAGTACCGATAACTGCTTTGGTTTCACGGGAAACAGCGGCGCTCATAGAGCGCAGTTAACCAGCCTTTGCTATAGAAATCACCTTGCATCCACCGGTCGGAAGGGTGGGCTCAAGGATCTCTCCCTTCGCACCGGTATAACGAGAGAGCGGGGTAGCAGCCAACTCTTCACCTGCGCGCTCCCCCTTCATCGCCAAGATTCGCCCGCCAGGGGAGAGCAAATGCCAACTCCAGGCTAGGAGACGATCCATAGGCGCTACCGCGCGAGCTGTCACCACATCAAATTTCCCTTGAAATTCAGCTGCTTTCCCACGGGCAACAGTGGAATTACTGAGCCCTAGCTCGCTGATTACCTCCTGGAGAAAGGTGGCGCGCCGCTCGAGCGGCTCTAAAAGCAGAATAGAAATATCTGGTCGGGCAAGGGCAAGGACGATTCCCGGCAACCCTGCGCCGCTACCAATATCGATGACTTTTGCCCCGAGAGGGATCAGGGTGGCTACCGGGAGGCAGTTGTATATATGGCGCTCCCAGATCCGCTCCCCCTCACGAGGACCAATTAATCCACGCTCAACCCCCGCCGATTGCAGAATCTCGGCGTACCGAGCAAATGTTTCCCGTGAAACGGATAATTGCGGGAATTCAGGGGCCATAAATTAAGCAGGAAGAACCACAATGTGGCGCTCTGGCTCCTCACCCTCTGATTCACTGCTCAGCCCCAATTCGCCAATGGTGTCGTGGATGACCTTTCGTTCGAAAGCATTCATTGGCTGTAAGGCGATTGCGACACCGCTCCGCTTTACCTCTTCCGCTGTGCTCTCCGCCAAGGCACGAAGCTCATCCCTCTTTTTCGCCCGAAAACCCTCAATATCAAGCATTAATCGAGAGCGCTCGCCTGTCTCACGCTGCACCGCCATTCGAGTTAACTCCTGAAGCGCCTCGAGAACCTCGCCCTCTCTTCCAATGAGATGGGTTAGCTCCCCGCCGACTATGGCTAGGGCTGCCCGATCATTCTCTACATCAATATCGATATCACCAGGCAAATCAGCAATATCGAGGAGCGCCTCGAGGTAATCAGCGCCTCGATCTCCCTCTTCTTCTAACCGTGCAATCAAGCTCTTCTCGGCCATTGCTCTCTCCTACCTCCCCAAACTGGGGTAAATATAGTTATTTGTCATAGATTGAGGTGTTTTGTCGCTTTCTAACTACCGCTTCTTCTTCTTACTCTGCTTGCCCTTATCGCGCTTGGGCTGTTGGCGTTGCCCCTTCACATCAGTGGCGCTCTGCTCATCCGATCCCTCAACAGCGACTGAACCGTTATTTGTCGGTTCTCTTGATTGAGGATTCCCAGCCTTCTTTGCGCGCTTTGCCTCTAACTCAAAATACGCTGGCGATCCTGGTGTCGGATTTCTCTTGATGACATAGAACTGTTGTCCCATCGTCCAAAGATTTGTCGTTAACCAATACAGCAAAACACCAACAGGGAAGTTAATTCCTGTCACTGCAAAAATGATTGGGAATAAGTACAACATAATTTTCTGCTGTTGCACCATCATGTTTGGTTGCCCATCATTCTTAGGCATTCCCTTAACCATTAATTGGCGTTGTGTAATAAATGTTGATGCCGACATCAAGATAATCATCACAAGAGTAATAATTTTTACAGTTGCCGGTGTACCACCAAGCTTTTCAATATCTGGAGCGCCCATTAAGAAAGTAGCGGCGATCGGGGCACCGAAAAATCGTGCGTTCGCTGCGCTATCAACATCTGCTTGAGAAAGAACTCCTCGCGGAACATCTTGCGCAATTCCGTTTAGCACCGTAAAAAGAGCGAAGAAAATTGGAGCTTGTGCAAGAAGCGGGAAACATGATGCCAATGGATTTGTGCCATGTTTTTTGTAAAGCTTCATCATCTCTTCGGATTGCTTCTGGCGATCATCTTTATACTTCTGTTGGATTGCCTTCATCTCTGGTTGAAGAACTGTCAAAGCGCGTTGGCTTTTGATCTGCTTCACAAAGAGCGGAATTAAAATGATACGAATTAGAACAACAAGAAAGATGATTGCTAGCGACCAGGTTACGCCGCTCTCTGCACCAAAGATCGGTTCAAATAGACCATGGAAAAGTAAAATAACCCACGAAATCGCATCATAAAGCGGATTAAAAATACCCACTATTTACTCGCCTTTCTTAGCTGTTGTTGATTTTGTGCCTGCAGATCTCTGCCGCCTGGCGGATAGTCGATTCCACCCATCGACCATGGGTTGCAGCGAACCAAACGCCACATTGCCAACGCAGTGCCAAAAAATAAACCCTTACCACGCAGCGCTAGCACGGCGTACTCTGAACAAGTTGGGTAGTACTTGCATCGGGCCGGGAAGGCTGGTGAAATCCACTTTTGATATATGCGAATTAAGGTAATCATTTAACCGTCGCAAAGTACTTTGAGATTAGCCCTGAAATCTCGCCGTTGAGATTGTGCGCTGCGCTCTTTGCAGCGCCAGGATGAGCTCTGAAAAGCAGAAGAGTTCCTTCAGAAAATTTACTGAGGTGCGGGGCAATTGCATGGCGAATTTGTCTGGAAACGCGATGGCGTATTACTGAATTGCCTACATTCTTTCCCACTATGAGGCCCACCTTCACCGGTGCCCCAGATCGCTCACCACCTGTTGGTGTTGCGACATAGAGCAGAAAATTCTCTCCTGACACCCGCTTGCCTTTTGTCGCGAGTGCGAACTCGCTCGCTTTACGCAGGCGATTTTTCTGCGCCAACATCAGCCCGCGCCGATTACGCGAAGACTTATGCCGAGATGCGCAAGCGCCCCTTGGCACGACGCGCAGCTAGAACAGCGCGACCTGCACGAGTAGACATGCGGGCGCGGAAACCATGGGTCTTAGCCCGGCGGCGATTGTTGGGTTGAAAAGTCCGCTTCACGTATATCTCCTAAAGGTCGAGGAAGTGACATTGGCTCGACCGTCCGAACTGTTGAGCTCGTGAGCGATCGCGCAGGAGGTAAACGGTACGGAGGTAGGGGCGTTATGGTCAAACTAGAGGTGGCCGAGAGAGGTACGAGAAAGATCAGAGCGAGAATTGCCCACAGCTATCTCTAAACGTGGAGTTTAGAGTTGTGGATAACTAGTTGCTTTTTCCCAAAACCCGGAATAGGGTCTCCCTTCTTCCACAGAGGAAGCTACTTCCCCCGGTAGATATTGGTGCATTTCGGACAAATATCCACTAGGTAGCCCACAGCCTGTGGATATCTCTGGGGATAAACGGTGGGTAACCGGTGTGGAAAGGATTCCAAATGGCAGATGAGAGCGCGCTTCTCGAGGTTCAACTACCAGAACTGTGGCAGAGCGCTATTTCGCTCATCGCTACCGACTCACCACAACATCGCGCCTTCTTACAACTGACGCAACCGATGGGGCTAATTGATAGCAACGGTAGTACCACTCTTCTTGTTGCTGCACCAAATGCATTTGCAAAAGATGTTTTAGAGACGCGATTGCGATCCATTATTAATGATGTTTTGAGTACAAAGTTGGGTCGAGAGGTTCGCGTTGCGGTAACGATTGACGAAACTCTCGAGAATGAAAAACCTGGTGAAGTCATAACCGAGGTTGAACAACCTCGACCTGGCACCGGTAGAAGCGCCGAACCAACAGTTGCCACTGAATCAGGCGTGATGAGTATGAATCCGCGCTACATTTTTGAAACGTTTGTTATCGGCTCCTCAAATAGATTCGCACATGCTGCAGCTGTCGCAGTAGCTGAAGCGCCGGGCAAGGCTTACAACCCACTTTTCATTTATGGAGAATCGGGGCTCGGTAAGACGCACTTACTTCATGCAATTGGGGCATATGCCAAAGAGCTTTATGGAAATTTACGCGTTCGCTACGTTTCTAGTGAAGAGTTCACCAACGATTTTATTAATTCGATTCGCGATGACAAATCAGCAGTCTTCCAAAAACGCTATAGGGATGTGGATTTACTACTCGTGGATGATATTCAATTCCTTGAGAATAAAGAGCGAACACAGGAAGAGTTTTTCCATACCTTTAATACGCTTTACAACGCAAATAAACAAATAGTCATCACTAGCGATCGACCGCCAAAACAATTAGCAACTTTGGAAGATCGACTTCGCTCTCGCTTTGAGTGGGGCTTGATTACCGATATTCAACCTCCCGAATTAGAAACTCGTATTGCAATTCTTCGAAAGAAAGCGGCGCAAGATCGACTAAATGCTCCTGATGATGTTCTTGAATATATTGCGAGTAAAATTTCAACAAATATTCGCGAACTCGAAGGTGCGCTTATCCGAGTAACAGCTTTTGCTAGCCTTAACCGACAAGGCGTCGATTTATCACTTGCTGAAATTGTTTTGAAAGATCTCATTCCTGATGAATCCGGACCAGAAATCACCGGCGCCACAATCATGGCGCAGACTGCCGCATACTTCAGTCTCACTATCGATGATCTTTGTGGAACATCACGCTCACGTGCGCTCGTAAATGCTCGCCAGGTTGCGATGTACCTCTGCCGTGAATTAACTGATCTCTCACTGCCGAAAATTGGTCAGACCTTCGGCGGGCGGGACCACACGACGGTGATGCATGCTGACCGCAAGATTCGCCAACTCATGGCCGAACGCCGTTCCATTTATAACCAGGTCACAGAGTTGACCAATAGAATTCGGCAACAGGCCCGAAGCCAGGGGTAACGTCCGAAAAATCCCACTCCACACTTGGGGATAACCTTGGGGGTAAACCCCTCCTTGAGAGTTTCCTATGTGGGAAAGAGTGGCTACAGCTGGCTAAATACCTACTTCTCCACATTATCCACCGGTTTATCCACAACTAACAAGAAAGGGAATTTCCCCTCTGACCTGCGGAAATACAACTTTTCCCCAGAATCCACACTCCCTACTCCTATTACTATCTCTCTATCTTTATAGATAAAGGATTTACCAGCACCAAGATTTCTGGGGATGAACCCTTTCTACTCGACGAGAGTCAGGGTTAAAAGCTGAGATAGCCCTTTTAGTGGTGAGTAAGGGAAGATAGGTAACGTCTTTTTAGAGAGTGAGCCAAGAATGAGATTTGTAGTCGAGCGCGATGCGCTCTCTGATGGTGTGGCTTGGGTATCTCGATCGCTCTCTTCTCGACCAATTATGCCCGTGTTACTTGGTGTTGTAATCGATGCACAAAAAAACGGCGTTCATCTTGCTGGTTATGATTTAGAAACTTCTGCAAAAGCAATAATCACTGCTGATGTAAAAGAAGAGGGAAGAGTTTTAGTATCTGGGCGCCTTCTCTCTGATATCGCTAAATCTCTACCAAATAAACCAGTAACAATCTCATTAGATGGTAATCGAGTAAGTGTGATTTCTGGTTCTGCAAAATTTACACTTCCCACACTTCCAGTCAGTGACTATCCAACTCTTCCTGAATTACCTTCCGAGACAGGACGTCTGGCCGGTGAGTTATTTGCAGAGGCGGTACATCAAGTTGCAATAGCTGCTGGTAAAGATGATTCACTCCCAGTTTTAACTGGCGTTCATGTTGAAATTGAAGAGAATAAGTTAACTCTCGCGGCAACCGATCGATACCGATTAGCTGTTCGTGAGCTCGACTGGGAAGCCCCTCGCGCAAGCGCATCTGCATTAATTCGTGCGCGCACTCTGCATGATGCATCAAAATCACTTGTTGGTAGCGCTCAAGTAAGTCTTGCGCTCGCCGCACCTAATGCCCAAGAGCGATTGATTGGTTTTTCAACAGAGGGAAAGTCGATGACTTCTCGTATGCTCGATGGAACATTCCCACCGTATCGCCATTTACTACCAAGCGATCGAAGCGCGACGGCAATCATTGAAGTCGCTCCACTACTTGATTCAGTTCGACGAGTCGCTTTAGTTGCCGATAAAACAATTCCACTTCGCCTTACCTTTGCACCGGGCTCTTTAACTTTAGAAGCTGGCGCTGGCGAAGAGGCTTCAGCGACGGAAGAGTTGGAGATTGCATTTGATGGTGAAGGTTTTACTATCGCCTTTAACCCAACATATTTAGTAGATGGTCTTTCAGCTCTCGGTACTGCTTATGTAGATATGGCATTTACAGGAGCAAGCAAACCCGCGGTTCTCTCTGGTCGAGAGAGCGCCGATGGTCAGAGCAATACGAGTTATCGATACCTTCTAATGCCGATGCGGTACGCCTCGTAATCTGTGTACCTCTCATACTTACACCTAACTAACTATCGTTCATACGAGGACTTAGCGTTAGAACTGCGCCCCGGCATCACTTCGTTTATCGGAAGTAATGGCGAAGGTAAAACCAATATCATCGAGTCCATTGGTTTTCTCGCATACTTGAGATCGCATCGAACCTCTTCTGATAATCCATTGGTTAAGTTGGAGAACGAAAAGGCCTATATTCGAGCCAAGATAAATAGCGCAGGGCGTGAAGAGCTACTAGAAGTTGAGATTAATCAAGGTAGAGCCAACCGAGCGAGAATTAATCAACAGCCGGTGCGATCCACAAGAGAACTTCTTGGTCATGTACGCGCCATTCTTTTTACTCCCGAAGATCTTTCGCTTGTAAAAGGAGATCCCACCGAAAGAAGAGATTTCCTCGATACTTTACTGATCTCTCGTACGCCGAGATACGCCGGCGTCATCGCCGATTATGAGAAGGCTCTAAAACAGCGGAACACTCTGCTTAAGAATCGCCCTCACGAACGAGATTTAGCTCCTTGGGATGAACACATTTCCCGATTTGGCGCTCAAGTTATCGCCGCTCGACTTCAACTCGTTGCTGATCTCATGCCTCATGTAATCAAGGCTTATCAAAGAATTTCTTCGGGAGATGCAATAAGCGCAACATATAAAAGCTCGCAAGAATTACGCGGGATAAGCGCAGAAGAATTAGAGGAAGAAATCTTGACTCTCTTACCAACGCTTCGCCGTGCGGAGATGGAGCGAGGCGTAACTCTCGTCGGACCTCATCGTGATGATCTCGTCTTGGCGCTCGGGCCAACTCCAGTGAAAGGTTATGCAAGTCAAGGAGAATCTTGGTCCTATGCGCTCGCGTTACGTATGGGTTCATATCGCTTGTTATCAGAAGAGGGACTTGGTCTTGGTAGTGAACCAATCTTGATACTTGACGATGTCTTTGCCGAGTTAGATAGTTTGCGAAGGGAAGCCCTTCTTGAATTGATTGACTCATCTGAACAGGTACTTGTTACAGCTGCAGTTGAGGGAGATTTACCAAAAGAGTTTACCGATCGTAGATTTTATGTTGGCGAAGGGAGCGTGCGGGAATAGATGAGCGAGAATCGAGACTTAGCGCGTTCCTTACTTGCCGCTGCGCGTCGCCGTTCAAATAGATTTAAGAGAGAACAAGAGAAATCTAAAACGCGCCGGAATTCCAACGAGCGCACCACGACTGAAAGTGAATCTGCGGAGTATCAAGGGCCACAATTGCTTAACGAATCGTTGGCAGAATTAATTGATGAGCGTGGTTGGCGAGAGCGCGTAAAAGACAGCGATCTCTTTCTTAAATGGAGCGAGCTGGTGGGCAGTGAAGTAGCTGAGCACGTCCATCCAATTACTTTTAGCGATGGTGTGCTGACGGTAAGCGCCGAGAGCACTGCATGGGCAACGCAATTACGATTGATCGATCAAAGTTTGATTTCGGCGCTAGCCCTAGGCGGTTTTGCCGTCCACGAACTCCGGATCAAGGGGCCGCAAGCGCCCTCTTGGCGCAAAGGTGGATGGAGCGTTAAAGGTGGTCGCGGCCCCCGCGATACATATGGGTAATTTGAGAAGTGATTGGTAGGGACTCACTAGATTTGGGGGGTCAATCGCTCTACGGCGCTACCAGGTACTTTTTCAGGGCATAGCACTCGTAAAAATCCCCTAGGATGGGAGGCTGTAGTCCTATCAGGGGCTACACACGAGGCGATAAGGCGGTTGACCCAGTGGCTGAGAGCTCACAACCGAAGAGCGGCAAAAGCGGTTATGACGCTAGCGCCATCCAGGTCCTCGAAGGTCTGGATGCCGTTCGTAAACGCCCCGGAATGTACATCGGATCTACCGGAGAGCGCGGCCTGCACCACCTCGTATATGAGATCGTCGATAACTCTGTTGATGAGGCGCTCGCCGGATATTGCACGGAGATTGGCGTTGTTTTATTAAGTGATGGCGGCGTAAGCGTTCGCGATAACGGTCGCGGCATTCCTGTCGATATCGTCGCTAGCGAGGGAAAACCTGCAGCCGAAGTTGTTTTCACTGTTCTGCACGCCGGTGGAAAGTTCGGCGGCGGCGGCTATTCAGTTTCCGGTGGTTTACACGGGGTCGGCGCATCAGTCGTTAACGCGTTAAGCACCATACTTCATGTCGAGATTGAGCGTGACGGATCGAAATATTTTCAGAGCTACAAATTAGGTGTACCAGATGCTCCCATTAAAAATGTAGGCACCTCTGCTAACACTGGAACAAAAGTTTCGTTCTGGCCATCTGCCGAAATTTTTGACACAACGATTTTCTCATTCGAAATTCTTTCAACTCGATTTCGTGAAATGGCATTTCTCAATCGCGGTCTAACCATTTCGCTAACAGACGAGCGCGCTGGCCATGTCGACGATAAGGGCGAGCCGGTAAAAGTTATTTACAAATACGATGGCGGCATTTCAGATTTTGTTCGTCACTTAAATTCAACAAAAGGTGAAGCCCACAAAACTGTCATTGATTTTGAAAACGAAGATACTAAGCAGAAAATCTCTGCAGAGATTGCGATGCAGTGGAGCTCGGGTTACACCGAATCTGTATATACATTTGCAAATACCATCAACACTCAAGAAGGTGGAACCCACGAAGAAGGCTTTCGTACCTCACTCACCTCAATAGTTAATAAATACGGCGAAGAGTGGGGTCTGATCAAAAAGCGCGAGGATCGCTTAACAGGTGATGATGTTCGAGAAGGTTTAACCGCAATCGTGTCAGTAAAAATTGGTGAGCCTCAATTTGAAGGACAAACAAAGACAAAGCTTGGTAACACCGAAGCTAAAACATTTGTACAGAAAATTGTTAATGACAAGTTAGGTGATTGGTTCGCGGCCAACCCTTCCGAAGGTCGAGACATCATTCGTAAGTGCATTGATGCAGCAACTGCTCGCGTTGCAGCACGAAAGGCCCGCGAGCTATCACGCTCGCGCAAGGGGCTACTTGAAGGGCGCGGCATGCCTGGAAAATTGGCAGATTGCCAATGGACCGACCCTGAGAAATGTGAGCTATACATTGTTGAGGGAGATTCAGCTGGCGGCTCGGCAAAAGGTGGCCGCGATTCAAAATTCCAGGCAATTTTGCCCATCCGAGGAAAGATTCTCAATGTAGAGAAATCACGAATCGATCGCGTTTTGCAGAACAATGAAGTGCAGGCGTTAATCACAGCTTTAGGCACAGGTGTGCACGATGAATTTGATATAGCAAAACTTCGGTATCACAAGATTGTTCTAATGGCAGATGCCGACGTCGATGGTCAACACATTCGAACTCTGTTATTAACTCTGCTCTTCCGGTTTATGCGTCCACTTATTGAAGGTGGATATGTTTACCTCGCACAACCGCCTCTTTATAAATTGAAGTGGGGCGGAAAAGAGCTACCACAATATGCATTCTCAGATAGAGAGCGGGATGCATTTATAAAAATCGGTCTTGATGGTGGCAAGCGTTTACCAAAAGAAGATGGTATTCAGCGCTTCAAAGGTCTGGGTGAAATGCCAGCGAAAGAGTTATGGGATACCACCATGGATCCTGATACGCGCGTACTAATCCGCGTTACGTTAGAAGATGCAGTCGCCGCAGACGATCTCTTCTCCGTTCTTATGGGAGAAGATGTAGAGATGCGTCGTAACTTTATTCAACGTAATGCAAAAGATGTTCGGTTCTTGGATATTTAATAGAGAGTAACCAGAAATAATGAGAGGAGTGTGACCAGTGGAGAAATCATCAGATCGCATTGAATTAGTCGATCTACAGGTAGAGATGGCGCGAAGCTATCTCGATTATGCAATGAGCGTAATCGTGGGTCGCGCCCTTCCTGATGTGCGTGATGGATTAAAGCCAGTGCACCGCCGCGTCCTTTATGCAATGTTTGATGCTGGATATCGCCCGGATAAGGGTTACTACAAATCTTCGCGCGTCGTCGGTGATGTGATGGGTAATTACCACCCACACGGAGACTCTGCTATTTACGACACCTTGGTTCGATTAGCGCAGCCATGGTCACTTCGCTATCCACTTGTCGATGGCAATGGAAACTTTGGTTCACCTGGTAATGATCCTGCCGCTGCAATGCGATATACCGAGGCGCGCCTTGCACCACTTGCCATGGAAATGATGCGGGATATCGATGAAGAGACTGTCGATTTCACAGACAACTACGATGGCCGTTCGCAAGAACCAGTGGTACTGCCAAGTCGATTCCCTAACCTTCTTGTTAATGGCAGCGCTGGAATTGCTGTTGGTATGGCGACCAATATTCCGCCACATAACCTCAACGAAGTGGCTGAAGGCATCCAATGGTCATTACACAATCCTGATGCGAAATCCGAAGAACTTCTCGAAAAACTTCTTACCTTTGTTAAAGGTCCAGATTTCCCAACAAAGGGTTTGATTGTGGGCCGAACTGGTATTGAAGAGGCATATCGCACAGGTCGTGGATCAATCACGATGCGTGCAGTGGTTGAAGTTGAAGAGATTAATAACCGAAACTGCTTAGTAATTAGCGAACTTCCTTATCAAGTGAACCCAGATAATTTAGCCTTAAAAATCGCGGATCTCGTTAAAGATGGCAAGGTCGCCGGAATCGCTGATGTACGCGATGAAGGTAACGAGCGTCTTGGCCAACGTCTTGTCGTAGTTCTTAAAAAAGATGCAGTTGCCAAGGTGGTCCTAAACAATCTCTACAAGCACACCCAACTACAAGAAACTTTCGGCGCCAACATGCTCGCTTTGGTCGATGGTGTACCGCGCACGTTACGTCTCGATGAGTTTGTTAAGTTTTATATCGACCATCAAATCGAAGTTATTGTGCGACGGACGAAGTACCGTCTAGCTGAGAAAGAGAAGCGCGCCCATATCCTTCGCGGTTACGTCAAAGCTCTCGATGCTCTTGACGAAGTTATTGCCTTAATTCGTAAGAGTGAGAGCACCGACGATGCTCGCACCGGGTTGATGAAGCTTCTTGATGTTGATGAAGTGCAAGCAAACGCAATTTTGGATATGCAACTTCGTCGCCTGGCGGCTCTCGAACGCCAGAAGATTCAGGATGAATATGACGGAATAATGAAGGAAATTATTGAGTTAAATGAGATCTTGGCGAGCCCGAAGCGACAACGTGAGATTGTTTCAACCGAGCTTGCTGAACTCACTGCAAAATATGGTGATGCGCGTCGAACTCAAATTGTCGCTGCGGAAGGAGATTTCGCTGCGGAAGATCTCATCAAACAAGAGGATGTCGTTGTCACCATCACACGTGGTGGCTATTCCAAGCGGACAAAGGCCGACCTTTATCGATCACAACGTCGCGGTGGACGAGGGGTTCGTGGAGCTGCGCTCAAGCAAGATGACATCGTCGAGCATTTCTTTGTCACAACTACTCACCATTGGATTTTATTCTTTACTAATAAGGGCCGGGTCTATCGGGCAAAGGCACATGAATTACCAGAGGCAGGACGCGATGCTCGCGGTCAACATGTAGCAAATCTGCTCGCATTCCAGCCAGATGAAAAGATTGCACAAGTACTCGCGATCGAAAATTACAAAGCTGTTAAGTATCTTGTATTGGCTACCAAGTCCGGGCTAGTAAAGAAAACAGCACTCGATGAGTATGACTCAAATCGGTCTGGCGGTTTAATTGCAATCAACCTTCGTGAAGGCGATGAAGTTGTCTCTGCGGTTCTAGTCGGCGAGAAGGACGACATTCTTTTAGTGTCAAAGAACGCAATGTCGCTTCGCTTTACAGCAGATGACGAATCACTTCGGCCAATGGGTCGAGCGACAAGTGGTGTGATTGGAATGAAGTTCCGCACTGGCGATGAACTTCTTGCCATGACATCAGTCTCAGATGCATCGAATGCATATGTTTTCACTGCAACTGATGGAGGTTTTGCAAAGCGAACTCCTGTCGCGGAGTATCGACCACAAGGTCGCGGTGGTTTAGGAATCAAAGCCGCGAAGGTTGATGAAGCTTCACGCGGAGTTCTAGTCGGAGCTTTAATTGTTACTGAAGTCGACGAGGTGCTTGCGATAACTTCTGCAGGGACAGTTATGCGGACCCGAGTTGATGAAGTTCGGCAGACTGGGCGCGACACCATGGGAGTCCGCCTGGTAAATCTTGATCCAGAGACAGTCGTGGTTTCCATCGCGCGTAACGCCGAGGGAGATGACGAGTAGATAAGCGGATTAGCCTCGGGCTAAAACCTTGGGGTACCCTTCCGGTTCTACTGAAAATGGGCCTATAGCTCAGCCTGGTTAGAGCGCTTCCCTGATAAGGAAGAGGTCGGTGGTTCAAGTCCACCTAGGCCCACACGGTAGTGAGTTGTAAGAAAGGCAGGTGGTGGTCAGATGTTTAAGAAACTTCTGGCACTATTTGCTGTTGGCGCTGGAGGGTACGCACTCTTCAAACGCTTCAAGCAGGTACAGAATGAAGAAGAGAACTGGTTGGATATGACTAGCGCTGAAGATTCTTTGGGAGATTCAGAGGAGTTATAAAACCAGATAACTGGATAACTAAATAAGGGGACTTAGCTCAATTGGTAGAGCACCTGCTTTGCAAGCAGGGGGTTAGGGGTTCGATTCCCCTAGTCTCCACAAGTTTTACTTCATTTAATACTTAATACCTAATACTTAATGGGAATAACAACTTCGTTATGTCTGAGAAAACTTGGTTTCCACGGTGGATCAAATCGAGCGATACGAATCGGACCCGAGATTGTAATTCCCGCACCCTCTAACGTTTTGCGGAGTTCTTGTACTTTAGCTTCTATGGTCTTCCATGCGCTCATACCGCTAAATGAAAGCGCCGCTGCAAAGTGCTCCGGGACTTCACGGAGCATAACTTCAGAATTCTTCGGTAAAGGTAATGCGGAAAGTTGCGCTCCTTCAGGCATCACAAAAGAGACAGTCCATGCTTGCTCACCAACTTTTTCTTGAAGAACGGGCGCTGTCATCTCAATCTGGTTTTGAGATATATATGTAACTAAAGGGCGAAATCCAAGGCTACCAGCCACACTAAATGGAGAGTCAACCGTCACATCAGCAAAGACGCTGCTATGGAATTTACGTATTTCAACGTTGTTAATCCTCTTTACAACATCGTAGCGCCAGCGCTCAGTCATCGTTCCATTTTCTCTCTGTAATCCCTTGCAAACATGTAGCAACATACTAGGGCTGGGAAGTTCCCAATGAAACACTAGAGCAGATTCTGTTTGTGAATTGTGAGTTTGAGTATCTCGCGTTATTGTTTACTAACCAAGAAACTGAGGAGAGTGCACATGGCCGAGAAAGCAACGCTCCATACAAATATGGGCGATATTGTGATTGATCTTTTCCCAAATCATGCGCCAAAGACTGTTGCTAATTTCGTTGAATTAGCTAGCGGCCAACGTGAATGGACTCATCCAAAGAGTGGTAAGACGAGTAAAGATAATCTCTATGATGGCACTGTTTTCCATCGCGTTATTTCAGGATTTATGATTCAAGGTGGCGATCCAGCAGGAAATGGCACTGGTGGCCCGGGATATAAATTCGCTGATGAGTTTCACCCAGAGCTAGTTTTTGATCGCCCTTATCTTCTTGCAATGGCAAATGCTGGACCAGGAACCAATGGGTCTCAGTTCTTTATCACCGTCGCACCAACTACCTGGCTCAATCGGAAGCATTCAATCTTTGGCGAGGTCACCGATTCAGCGAGTCAGGCGGTCGTTGATGCGATTGCTGAGGTGGAGACCGGAGCGCAAGATCGCCCGAAGAACCCAATTACGATCAACTCGGTAACGATCTCCTGAGCGGGAAAAGTTATCCACAGGGGATACCCACAAGGTGGATAATTACATGAGTGTAATTAAAGGTTAACGCCAGCGAGTGGCGAGGGCGAAGCCAACCCCTACTAAGCCGAAGCCAATTCCCATATTCCAGGCCCCGATATTAGGGATGGGATAGCGAGTCTGGGAGATGTAGTAGGTGACAATCCAGGCCAGACCGAGGAGAAAGCCGGTCAACATCGCCGGCGCGAGCCACTTGGGGCTCTCCTTTGGCTCTGGAAGCGCGTTTGCTACCTTGTCAGGAACGTACTGCTTCTCTTTCCTACGAATCCGAGACTTTGGCATTGATCGACGCCACCTTCCGCCTGCCTACATGAGTTTGTTCAGGACTGATAAGGGAAAGCGTACCTCACTCGGGCAGGATAGGCACATGGCGACCAAGATTCTTGTAGTCGATAACTACGACTCCTTTGTCTTTAATCTTGTGCAATATCTAGCGCAACTTGGCGCCGAGTGCACAGTTTTACGTAATGATGAAGTCACAATCGCTGATGCACGGAATTATGACGGGGTTTTAGTTTCTCCTGGGCCAGGAATTCCTGAGGCTGCTGGCGTAAGTATTGAGTTAGTTAAATTTTGTGCGGAGAATAAAATTCCTCTTTTAGGCGTCTGCTTAGGGCACCAAGCAATCGGTGTTGCATTCGGAGGTGTAGTCTCTCGCGCCCCTGAATTACTTCATGGCAAAACATCTCAAGTGCATCACAATGACAAAGGTGTTCTACATGGACTACGTGATGGGTTCACAGCCACGCGTTATCACTCACTTGCGATAGAGCGAGATTCCATCTCATCAGAGAACTCCGAGCTTGAAATAACTGGGTGGACTGAATCTGGTGTTGTCATGGCGGTATGTCACAAATCGTTGCCCATTCATGGCGTGCAATTCCATCCTGAATCGGTGCTAACGGAGGGTGGCCATCACCTGCTCGCAAATTGGTTAATGATTTGTGGAGATAAAAGCGCTCTTGATAAATCAGAGGGACTTGCTCCGGTAATTGGAAAGTAGGAATTAACTAGCGCTCGGACTTGGTGTTCCTTCAGGTTCGGCCCGATATGCATTAACAGTTATTGTGACCGAAGATCCAATTTTTGCGGACTCCTCGCTTGCGGGTGCTTGTGCAAGTACAACTCCACTAGGTTGCTCAGCATCCTGTGTTTCGATGACATTTGGGATGAACCCCGCTTGTATCAAAATAGTTGTCGCTTGAATTTTCGATACACCAATTACATCGGGAACAAAAACTTTTCCACTTGCGATATTTAGGACTACACCGCTTCCAGCGGCAACAGTGGAACCCGGTTCCGGAATCACACCGACAATAGTTCCTGGCGCTTCGCTTGATTCGACCGGATTAGTTTTTGCTAGCACTAGCCCGGCGCCATCGAGAATTACTTTTGCTTGATCAATTGTGGTGCCGATAAGCGTGGTCGGAATTGAAGTTTTCCCTGGTCCATCAGAGAGAATGATCTGTACCTGGCTGCCTGGTTCGACTTTACTTCCTGCAGTAGGAGTTTGGGATGCCACTCGATCTAGCGGTACACGCGGATCTGGTGCACGTTCGATGACTACTGTAAATCCAATTAACTCTTGTCGCGCTTGTGATTCAGTGAGACCTGAAACATCTGCGAGCGTTAGAAGTGATACGGGCGCTGGTATTCGAGAAATTAGGTACCCACCCGAAGTAAGAAGTATGGCTGTTGCAATAACGGCAGCAATAATGAAGTTTCGTCGCCTTGGATTCTTTAACTTTTTCTGTACCTCTTCGCCGCGATCTAAACGATTCACATCGTCGAGCATCTCACGGGCATTTTGGTATCTGGCGAGGGGATCTTTGGAAAGTGCACCTGAGATGATGTTGTCAATTCCATCGGGTAGATCTGTGTTTAATTGAGAGACCGGAATAAACTCAGCAGATACATGTTGATATGCGATTGCTACCGGTGTATCACCAAGGAATGGCGGTCTACCGGTGATTAATTCATAAAGTAAGCAACCTACCGAATAGATGTCGCTCCTCGAATCGGCCGCTTCACCTCGGGCTTGCTCGGGAGAGAGGTAGTTTGCCGTTCCAACTACTGTCCATGCATGCGTGACAGTTGCACTCGCATCATCCAACGCTCGAGCAATACCAAAGTCCATCACCTTGACGTCGCCACCATTTGTAATCATGACGTTTGCAGGTTTGATATCTCGATGCACAATCCCATTTCGATGCGAGTATTCGAGAGCTTCAAGAATGCCACGGATTACCGCAATAGCGCGACTTATAGGCAGTCGTTCACCACTTCTAATTACTTCACGAATGGTTTTACCATTGACTTGTTCCATCACGATGTATGGCAGAACACCGTTATCAGTGGCCTCTTCGCCAGTGTCATAAACCGAGACAATTGCGGGATGATTAAGGCCTGCAGCGGCCTGCGCCTCTCGTCTAAATCGTGCCAAGAAAGCTGGATCACGAGCTAGGTCGCTTCGTAAAATTTTGATAGCGACAGGACGAGAGAGTCTGGTGTCACGTCCTTGGAAAACATCGGCCATTCCGCCTGCACCAATAAGTTCACCGACTTCATAACGATTTGCGAGCATGCGGGTCATTTCGCACCACCTTGAACTGCGCCGACAAAACCAGGAGTTGCGCTCTTCTTCGAACTCAACGTGGCAACAATAATGGTTAAGTTATCTGGCGCACCTTTTTTATAAGTCAAATCTTTGAGTTCGCTGAGCGCCGCTTCACTTACCCCATGAGCGGTAATACTTTTGACGATCTTCTTCTCTTCCACCACGCCAACTAATCCATCGGTGCAGAGTAAGTAGATGTCCCCATCGCGTTGTTCGACTTCAATAAAGTCTGGGCGCTCATTCTGATCGGCCCCCATCAGCGCTTTGGTGATGAAAGATTTTTGTGGATGGCCATCAATTTCATCAGGAGAAATTCTGCCCTGGTCAAGAAGTTCTTGTACCACGGTGTGATCTTTGGTTAGTTGCGTAATTTTTCCTTCGCGGATTACGTAAGCACGAGAGTCACCAAGATGCGCCAAGTAGAGTTTCTCTTTACCAAGAAATAGCGCAGTTAAGGTCGTGCCCATTCCACGTAGTTCACTTTTACTCTTCATGGTCTGCGCAAGTGATTTATTTATTGCTACGAAAGTCTCTACGACAGTTGTTTCGGCATTTCGCTGATTGAGTGATGTCTTCTCTAGTTCAGAAATGCTTCGTATTGCTAACGAAGATGCGATTTCACCAGCAGCATGACCACCTAAGCCGTCAGCTACCGCAAGTATTGTTGCGCCGGCCCACGCGGAGTCTTCATTTTCGGTGCGATGTAAGCCAACATCGGAGAGCGAAACGCTCTGAAAATACCGGCTCACAAATCTCTTTCCCTTGTTGGTAGTCAATGAGTTAGCCATGCTACCCGGGGCCTCAAGTCCCCCTGATAGGGGCGATATCGCGTAGAGTTTTCTATATGTCCCGCTATTCCTATCTCGGCCCCGCCGGCACCTTCACCGAGGCGGCCTTAACACCGCTACTTAAGAGCGGCGATAGCGCAGAGCCAGCCTCAAATGTGACAGCTGCACTTGAGGCGGTACGACAGGGAAGTGCAGATTACGCGCTCGTGCCAATCGAGAATTCAGTCGAGGGGGTCGTTGCGCGCACTCTTGACGAACTAGCCGTGGGTGAACCATTGATGATTATTGGCGAGAACGTCTTACACGTTTCATTCGCGTTGATGGTCAAACCTGGCGGTTCAATCAAAGAGATTCGTCGAGTAGCAACTCATCCTCATGCAGAAGCACAGTGCCGTGAATATATCGCGAAGAACATGCCACACGCGGAAGTTGTGATGACTAATTCCACAGCAGCAGGTGCAGAGAGCGTAGCGAAAGGTGATGCCGACGGAGCAATAGCAGCTGAAATCGCTGCCAAGCATTACGGCTTAGAGGTAATTGAAAAGAACATTGGCGATAGAGATGCGGCGGTAACGCGGTTTGTTGTCGTATCGAAACTTGGAAAAATTCCAGCGCCAACCGGCCATGATCGAACTTCCTTAGCGCTCTTCATCTCTGCCGACCATTCAGGCGCGTTATTGGAGATTTTGACTGAGTTTGCCGTACGTGGTGTTAACTTAACTTTCATTCAATCACGTCCTACTGGAAGCGAATTGGGTCAGTATCACTTTATTGTTGATGCTGAGGGGCACATCCTTGATGAACGGGTTGGTGATGCGCTAAAAGCGCTCTATCGCATCTGTGCAGAAGTGCGATTCTTGGGTTCATATCCACGCGCAGATAAAATTCAGCCTACTTCTACCAAGGGAATGACAGATGACGCATTTAGGTCTGCAGAACAATGGTTGGTTGAAGTACGCAAGGGAGCACGCGCTTAAATGATTGATTTAAAAATCCTGCGTGATAATCCAGAAGCCATTCGACAATCACAACGGGCACGAGGTGCAGATGTAGATGTTGTAGATGCTGCCATTGCCGCAGATCAAAAGCGCCGAAGTTCAATTGTTGATTTTGAACGAGTGCGTGCAGAACAAAATGCGCTCTCAAAAAGTATTGGCAGCGCAAAAGGCGACGAAAAGAATCAACTTTTAGGAAAAGCTAAAGAGCTTGCAGCAGCGGTAAAAGAGGCAGATGCGCTCCGGGCTCAGGCTGAACTCGAAGCCGACAAAATACTTGGTGAATTGGCCAACATTGCTGATTCGCGTGCACCCATCGGAGGGGAAGAGGATTTTGTCGTTCTAGAAGAAATTGGTAAACCAACCTCTTTTTCATTTGAACCGCGGGATCATGTGGAGTTGGGAAAGATACTTGGCGCTATTGATACTGAGCGCGGCGCAAAAGTTTCTGGCTCTCGTTTTTATTATCTAACAGGTAATGGCGCACTTCTCGAGTTTGCACTAATTAATTTAGCGATGGCTAAAGCCGTTGCTGCGGGGTTTATTCCGGTAGTACCTCCGGTATTGGTGAAGCCTCACGCGATGGAGGGAACTGGATTTCTTGGTCAAGCTGCCGAAAATGTTTTTCATCTTGAAGAAGATGATTTCTATTTAGTTGGAACGAGTGAAGTGCCTCTTGCTGCTTATCACATGGATGAAATACTTGATAGCTCAAACTTTCCACTTCGCTATGCTGGCTTTTCTTCTTGTTTTAGGCGTGAAGCAGGAACTTACGGAAAAGACACTCGGGGAATTATTCGGGTTCACCAATTCGATAAAGTAGAAATGTTCTCTTTCTGCGCACCTGAAGATGCAGCTGCCGAGCATGAGCGACTACTAGGTTGGGAGAAAGAGTTCCTAAACGCATTAGAGATTCCATATCGAGTCATAGATGTCGCCACTGGTGATTTAGGTTCTAGCGCTGTTCGCAAATTCGATTGCGAAGCATGGATACCAACACAGAACGCATATCGAGAGGTCACCAGCACATCTAATTGCACCGAGTTCCAAAGTAGGCGTTTAAATATCAGATATAAAGATGAGAATGGCACCCGCCCAGTTGCAACCTTGAATGGAACGTTATGCGCAATTCCGCGGATAATCGTGGCGATTTTAGAGAATCATCAACAAGCAGATGGTTCGGTAAACATACCTAAGGCGCTTGTGCCATTTCTAGGTAAATCTCGATTTGAGCCCGTGTGATTTTGGAGTGAAACGCCCTAAATTAATCGGTACAGATCTTGATGGAACTATTGTTCCATTCGATTGCCCGATTTCTCAGCGCACCATTGATGCCTTTACGAAGGCAAATTCTCTAGGCATAGAGATTTATTTTGTTACTGGTCGCCCGCCGCGATGGATGAAACAAGTACGCGATGCGTTTAATTTTGGTACAGGTATCTGCGGTAACGGCGCTTTACTCTATGACTTTCACGGAGAGAAAATTCTTGATTCTTGGCTCATTAATCCCAAAGAGTTAATGCAGGGGGCGACAACGCTAAGAAAAGTAATCCCTGGAGCCGCATTTGCGGTAGAGAATTTTGAAGGGTTTCATCGCGAAAAAAACTACAACCCACGTTGGGATAAGGGGCAAGATGATTTAGGTGTTTCGTTAATTGAAGAGCACTTGAGTCAGCCTGCTATCAAGTTTCTCGTGCGGAGCCAAGGCGATGAAATTTCAGCAGATGAGATGTTGGCTCTGGCTGATGCGAGCGTTGGTGAATTCTTAACTGTTACACATTCCAATCCCGATGAATCGTTATTGGAAATCTCTGCTCATGGAGTTAGTAAGGGCAGTACGTTAGAAAAAGTAGCAGCACGATTGGGCATCTCAAAAGATGATGCCGTCACTTTTGGCGATAATCCAAATGATCTTTCGATGTTGGCATGGGCGGGCCGGTCTTATGCGATGAAGACTGGCCATCCAGCAACGCACGCAATTGCAACCGGTATCGCTCCAGAGTGCAATGACGATGGAGTCGCGCAGATAATTGAAGAGTTACTTAAGTTACCGGAGTAAGAGCCGATTTATTGAAGTTTGTTACTTAACTGTTTCGCTACTAATTTAAGGTTTTCTCCGATAATTCTGATTTTTTCTGTTGACATACGTGAAGCGGGACCAGTGATACTCAACGCGCAGAGCGCTTTGCCTTTTTTGTCAGTTACTGCAACTGCAACACATCGAGAGCCAAGTTCATTCTCTTGATCATCAATTGCGAAACCGATCTTCTTTGCGCGGGATATTGCTGAGAGCAAATCTTTTTCGGTCGTTATTGTTTTATCTGTTTGAGATTTCAAATCGAGCTTCTTTAATGTTTTTTCGAGCTCTGCTTCGCTGAATGTACTGAGAATGGCCTTGCCAAGTGCAGTCGAATGCACATTATCTTTTTCTTCACGTGGATTACTAGAACGAAGACGTTGACTGCTCTCTAGCGAATGTAAATATTTAATTTTATTTCCGTCAAGAACGCCAAGATTTACGGTCTCATCGAATTTCTTAAGAAGCGCATCCATATAGGGCGATACCAGGCGTGGCAGATTGGCAGATTGATCATGTTTACGTGAAAGTCCAGTGAGAAATTCACCAAGCATGTATTCGCGCCGGTTCTCACCGCGGGTGACAAAACTTCGTTCTTCCAGAGTGTGCAAGATTCGATAAACAGCAGGTTTTGTTACACCGGTGCGCTCAGCTAAATCACGGACTGAAGCTGGCCCTTCGACAAGCACTGTAAGAATGTCCATAGTCTTTTGTAAGACTTGAATTCGGTCGCGCTCTGCTGAACTCATGACTCCCCTGGTGAGTTTTTCGTTCCGCTAAATGTACCGGAGGGTGGAAGCACTTCCGGATGACGGAAAAGCATGCACTCTTGCCCTATTGCCTCATTTATCAGAGAGTAAGCCCGTGGCCTCTTCACAAACTAGCGCGGTAGTTACGGGCGCCTCACGGAATATTGGCGCGGCGATAGCGCTCCGCCTCTCCGCAGATGGTTTCCCGGTGGCAATCAATTACTTCTCCGAGAATGAGAAGAACGATGCACTTAACGTGCAAAGTGAGATTCGAAAGGCAGGAGGTCGTGCGGAGATTTATCAGTGCGACGTTTCACAATCAGATCAAGTGGAGCAGATGTTTAAGGCCATCAGCGCAGATCTTGGCGCGCCATCAGTATTGGTAAATAACGCAGCTACATCAGTTGCGTCTGCGATTACTTTTCGAGAGATTGATGAAGCTGCATGGGATGAGGTCACTGATACCAATCTCAAAGGAGTTTTTCTCTGCTGCAAAGCTTTTGATAAATACAGTATTGAGGGGAGTTTTCGAAGCATCATCAACATCTCTTCAATCCGGGTATCTATCGGTATGGAAGGCAATAGCCATTACACGGCAGCAAAAGCAGCGCTTATTGGATTAGGGCGAGTGCTTGCCAGAGAGCTGGGCCCGTCGGAGATTCGAGTTAATGCGATTCTTCCGGGCGCCATCACCACGCCTGATCAAGCGGCCTATGGAGATGTTGCTGCGCTTCACCGAATGATTCTGGAGTCACAATCATTGAAGAGATTAGGTATGCCAGTAGATATCGCAAACCTTGTCTCGTTCCTCGTAAGCCCAGATGCCTCGTTTATCACCGGACAATCAATCCTCTGTGATGGCGGGTGGGCCTTCCAGTAGGGCGCGAATTGGCTGGAGTCCCGCGCTATCGGGTAGATTTTCCGGTGGAGGGCTCGCATAGCGGCCGAGTGAACCGGTCTTGAAAACCGGCAAACGAAAGTTTCGTGGGTTCAAATCCCACGCCCTCCGCCATTTCGCTTCGCCAGGACCCCAAGGGGTTTTGTGGCTGAGTTCATACTTGGTGAGCCTCGATATATCTAGCCACATTTCTGGCAAAAGAGGAGACTATTCCCAGTTGTTTTTAACCTAGGGGAGTTGTCAATGTCAGGTGTTTTTTCACCAACACGCGCCAAAATCGCAGAGCGCACACTGCGAACAGATAAGTGGTGGATACAACCATTACTTACATTTAGCGTCTTAATCTCATTTGTCATCTATGCAACCTTTCGAGCATTTGAGAATAAGTTTTACTTTGTAAAAGACAGTCACCTCATCTCTCCTTTTTACTCCCCGTGTTTATCTGACAGTTGTGATCCTGGTGCGACGATTGCAAACTTCACGCCGGTAAGTTCAAGTATTTTCAATTTTGCTTTATCCCCCGCGCTAATTATTTTGATTCTCCCTCTTGGTTTCCGAATGACTTGTTACTACTACCGAAAGTCTTACTACCGATCATTTTGGATGTCTCCTCCGGCATGTGCAGTGGCGGAGCCACATAAGAAGTACACAGGAGAAACTAGATTTCCTCTAATAATTCAAAACTCACATCGTTATTTCTTTTACGCAGGCTTAGTTCTCAATGTAATTCTTACCTATGACGCCGTCATTTCGTACAGAAATGCACAAGGCGATTGGGGTCATATGAGTGTCGGTTCACTTGTTTTGACAGCAAGCGCATCTATGTTGTGGATGTATTCGTTGTCGTGCCACTCTTGCCGTCACACAATCGGCGGACGTTTGAAGAATTTTTCAAAGCATCCAGTCCGTTACAAGCTATGGTCGTGGGTATCGGTTCTTAACCATTCTCATCAACGCTTTGCTTGGCTCTCACTAGCAGCAGTTGCATTCGCCGATATCTATGTACGCCAAGTTTCATCTGGCGCATGGACTAACTTCTACTTCTTCTAAAGGGAAAATCGACCATGAATTCAGAAACACGAGAAAAACGAGAAAAACTAGAACGCCACAAATACGATGTCCTCGTAATTGGTGCCGGTGGCGCTGGATTACGTGCAGCTGTAGAGGCTCGAGAGGCAGGGCTTCGGGTAGCAATCATCTGTAAATCCCTATTCGGCAAGGCCCACACCGTTATGGCTGAAGGTGGCGCTGCCGCATCTATGGGAAATGTAAATGACAATGACAACTGGATGGTGCACTTCCGCGACACAATGCGTGGTGGGAAGTTCCTTAACCACTATCGGATGGCAGAACTTCACGCGAAAGAGTCACCGGATCGCATTTGGGAGCTTGAAGTATGGGGAGCGCTCTTTGACCGGACTAAAGAAGGAAAAATTTCACAACGCAATTTCGGTGGGCATGAATACCCTCGCCTTGCACACGTTGGAGATCGCACAGGTTTAGAACTAATCCGGACAATGCAGCAGAAGATTGTTCAGTTGCAACAAAAAGATGGTCGCGAAACTGGCGATATGGAGAGTGGAATCAAAGTCTTCGCCGAATTAACAATTACCGACATTCTAAAAGAGAATGGAAAAATTTCCGGTGCATATGGTTACTGGCGCGGAACTGGTGAAGAAGTTCTCTTTGAAGCACCCGCAGTTGTCATTGCAACTGGTGGAGTTGGAAAAACTTTCAAAATTACTTCTAACTCATGGGAAGGTACTGGTGACGGGCATGCACTCGCTCTTAAAGCCGGTGCGAATCTTGTTGATATGGAGTTTTTACAATTTCACCCAACAGGAATGGTGTGGCCCCCATCTGTTCGCGGGATCTTGGTAACTGAATCAGTTCGTGGTGAAGGTGGAATTCTCACCAATAACCTAGGTGAGCGCTTCATGTTTAAGTACATCCCAGATGTATTCAAAGATAAGTATGCTGACAATGAAGCCGAGGCGGATCGTTGGTATGAAGACCAGGACAACAATCGTCGCCCACCAGAACTTCTGCCACGTGATGAAGTGGCACGCGCAATCAATAGTGAAGTAAAGGCTGGCCGTGGAACCGAGCACGGTGGAGTGTTCCTTGATGTTTCAAAGCGGTTGCCCGCCGAGTTGATTAAGAAGCGTCTTCCATCAATGTGGCACCAGTTCTATGAATTAGCAGGCGTGGATATCACCAAGGAGCCGATGGAAGTGGGTCCGACTTGTCACTATGTAATGGGTGGCGTTGAAGTAGAGCCAGATACTGCCGCTGCGGTTGGAGTGCCGGGCTTATTTGCTGCAGGTGAAGTTGCTGGTGGAATGCACGGCTCAAACCGACTTGGTGGAAACTCACTCTCAGATTTATTGGTTTTTGGTCGTCGCGCAGGAATGGGTGCAGTCGAATACGTCAGGAAAAATGGAGCAAATCCAGTCAGTGACGAGGCAATTGGTAAGGCCGCAGCAAAGATTCAAGCTCCCTTCGATCGTCAAGGTGGCGAGAACTCATACTCGTTACATGCTGAACTTCAAGAAGTCACCCATAACCTTGTTGGAATTATTCGTACTGGAAGCGAACTGAAGGAAGCGATTGCAAAGATTGCAGATATCCGAAAGCGCAGTGCAAATGTTGCAGTAACTGGTGGACGTAAGTTCAACCCAGGCTTCCATTTAGCTTTTGATCTCGACAACATGTTGTTGGTCGCAGAATCAACGGCGAAATCTGCAGATGCACGAGAAGAGTCGCGGGGTGGACATACACGTGATGATTTCCCTGGTATGAATAGCAAATGGCGTCAGGTCAACCACATCTCATCATTTGATGGAGAGAAGGTCAATGTTCGAGCACAAGCGCTACCGCCAATGCCAAAGGAATTATTTGAACTCTTTGATGTTCACGAGCTGGAGAAATACATGACACCAGAAGAAGTTGCGAAAGGCGGTTCCAACTAATGGCACGCAATATTAAACTTCGGATTTGGCGTGGAGATTCAACTGACGGTGGCCTCAAAGATGTTGTCGTTGAGGCAAATGAAGGAGAAGTTGTCCTCGATGTAATTCACCGTGTTCAAGCGACACAGATGGGTGATTTAGCGGTCCGTTGGAATTGCAAGGCAGGTAAGTGCGGCTCCTGTTCAATGGAGATTAATGGAAAGCCACGCCTTGCGTGTATGACACAAGTCGCATCATTTGGTGAGGACGAAACCATCACAGTGACGCCACTGCGAGCTTTCCCAGTGATCAAAGATTTGGTTACCGATGTTTCATTTAACTATAAAAAAGCGATGGAAGTTCCTGCATATGAGCATCCAAAGAACCTTGCCCCAGGCGAGGCTCGTATGGAGCAGATAGATGTCGAGCGTTCACAAGAATTTCGCAAGTGCATTGAATGCTTCCTTTGCCAAGATGTATGCCACGTTGTCCGCGATCACGAAGAGAATAAGAAATCCTTTGCTGGTCCACGATTCTTCATTCGTATCGCTGAATTAGATATGCATCCTCTAGATACATTGCGAAACCGGAAGCAAACTGCGCAAGAGAACCACGGAATTGGTATGTGCAACATTACGAAATGTTGTACTGAAGTCTGTCCGGAACATATTCGTATTACAGACAATGCGATCATTCCTATGAAGGAGCGCGTAGTTGACGTGAAATATGATCCGGTTCGTTGGCTTGGGTCAAAGATTCGTAAGCGCGAGGATATTTCCTAAGTGGAGCAGCTCCACCTGCGCCACCTCCTCTTGGTAGGAGTTGGTGGAGTCGTTGGAGCACTTTCTCGTTACGGTGTCGGTGAAATTTTCTCTGATATCGCTCTCGCAACGTTGATTGTTAATCTCTTTGGCGTTGCTATCGCTGCGATAGGAACGTACCGCCTAACACTCACAACGGATCAAAAGCTTCTGTTAATCCCAGGATTTTCTGGTGGCTTCACTACCTATTCTGCCTTCGCACTTCTGCTCTATGACCTAACAATCGCTCAGGCAGGTCTCTATGTAATTGCATCACTTGTTCTCTCGTTGGCAATAATTCGGGTAATTAGGGCGGGCGCTGTATGAGTACTCCGTTGTTAATTGCGCTTGGTGCTTTTTTTGGAGCGCCACTTCGTTATTACCTTGATCATCAATTTCGTCGTCGCTTCTCTTTTCCGGGTGGAATCTTGCTCGTCAATATTGCAGGCTCCTTTCTCCTTGGTTTGATTTCGAAAGCCTCCTCTGAAACCTTGGCGCTTTTTGGTATTGGATTCGCTGGCGCATTTACAACATGGTCAGCTTTCGCACTCGACCTAAACAAGGAATTGCACCACCCCCGCCGTTTCCTTGCAAATGTTTTTGCGACACTCATTCTTGGAATCCTGGCTGCAGGCCTCGGCCGGGCGCTAGCTAGCTAACATATATATGTGAGCGCAAATAATCAGATGCCCTGCGATTTCTGTGGAGTTGCTTATGATCCTGTTGCGACTCGCTGGTTATGTCCGCATTGCCATATGAAGACTAATTGTTGTGACGGTGCTCCATGCCCTGTACCGAGCGAATCCATGCTTCAAGTGAATCAGGGTCGCGTGGAAGTTCGCGGCTAAGCACTTCAACGCCATTCTCCGTAACGAGAACATCATCTTCAATCCGTACACCGATTCCTCGATACTCCTCTGGGAAGAGGAGATCATCAGGTTGGATGTAAAGACCCGGTTCAACGGTGAGAACATGGCCAACTGCTAATTCGCCATCGAGATATTGCTCGCCACGCGCTTTAGCACAGTCGTGAACATCGATTCCCAACATATGGCCAGAGGCATGCACGCTCCAACGTCGATGAAGTCCAACGCTTGGGTCGAGTGATTCTTCAGCGCTAACAGTTAGTACCCCTAGTTTTGCTAAACCTTCAGCGAGAACTTTCATACATGCATTATTAATGTCGCGATACTTGGCACCCGGTTTAACTGCTTGAATTCCAGCCTCTTGTGCTGCGAGTACGAGCTTGTAGATCTCGCGTTGCGGGGCAGTGAATTTTCCATTGATAGGAATTGTGCGCGTGATATCGGCTGTGTAGTGGCTCTCTACCTCAACTCCTGCATCCAGAAGCAGCAAATCACCCGAGAGAGCTGGTCCATCATTGCGAATCCAGTGCAGAACACACGCGTGTGCACCCGCAGCGGCAATTGTGTTATATCCCAATTCATTGCCATCGATCCGCGCTCGTCGGTAAAAAGTTCCATCAATAACCCGTTCGCCACGGGGATTATCCATCGCTTCAGGTAGCGACTTCACAACATCAGCGAAACCACGGATTGTTGCGTTCACAGCTTTGCGCATCTGCCCAATTTCGTATTCATCTTTAATCAGGCGAAGTTCAGAGAGCGCGATAGCTAGTTGATTATCTTGTTCACTCACCGGTAAAGAGCTATCAAGCTTCTCGTCTTCACCGCGGTGAACGAGTGTTTCCTTTTTAGTAAGTAGGAATTCTTCAAGCTCTTTGATATTTCGCGCGTTGATTTGATATTTATTTTTTAGCTCGAGTAGCGATGGATATCGGCCCACCCAAAATTCACCATGGCGACGATCGCGGTAGAACGTCTCGAGATTTCGATCATTCTTTGGATGAACAAAGAGCGATATGTCATGCCCTGTCATGGTGGGCTCAAATAAAAGAATGGATTCCGGAACAATGTCGCCCGCAACCATACCGGTGAGATGTATGAAGGCAGAATTTGCTCTAAACGTGTAGTCACAATCGTTGTTTCGCACTTTGAACTGTCCAGCCGGAATTAATAACCGTTTACCTGGAAAGAGCGAACTGAGTTTTGCTCGCCGCGTAGCAGCCCAAGGGGCGCTATCTTCTGGAGAGGGAGAATCACTCTGCGGTACTGCCCAGCCTCGTCGCATCAATTCACGGAGCGGCTCGGTGACGGGTAAGTCGTACGAGGTCGTGACGGGTTTTGCGCTATCGAACGTCATCTCGACCAACCCCCATCGCTGCTCATTGAGTTCCAGTTTATCCCTCTCGCCAAACTTGGCTAATCTCCTCTCATGAGCGCAACGAGAGTAATCACCAGCACCAGTCCACAGAAGCCAAGCGACATCGTTTTGGAGGCACCTGCGCTCACTGCGCCCGAAGTGGCAGAGCGAGTCCTTCGCGCTCGCACCGCTCAGAAAGCATGGGGCGAGAATGCAATGGCTCGTGCAGCAGCTCTTCGTGGTTGCGCCGAAGGTCTTCGCGCTCGCAGCGCTGAAATGGCTGCGCTAATTACTCGTGAAGTCGGTAAACCAATTGTTGAGGCTAAGGGCGAAGTAGCTCGTGCGATTGCAATTTTGGATTACAACGCGCAAGCCGCAATCGATCCAATTGGCACAGTTATTCCACCAACGACTCCCGGTTATCTCATGGCTGTTCGCGATCCATATGGCGTCGCTGGATTAATTACTCCGTGGAATTTTCCAATTGCAATTCCAGTATGGAAAGCAGCCCCGGCGCTCGCCGTTGGAAATGCTGTTGTGATGAAACCAAGTGGCATGGCAATAGGTGTAGCTAAATTAATCGAAGAAATTTTTGCGCAATCTTTACCAAAAGATCTTTTTCAAGTTCTTGTTGGTGGCGCTGAGTGCGGCCAAGCGATTATTGAATTCGCAGATGTCATTTCATTTACTGGTTCATCAGAAGTCGGTTCCCAGATTGTTGCGCAAGCGGCAAAAGCAGGTAAGCCAGTACAAGCAGAGATGGGTGGACAGAATCCGGCAATTGTTCTTCCCGATGCAGATCTAGCTCTCACTGTTGCACACCTATCTAATGCATCGATGAGTTTTGCAGGACAAAAATGCACCGCGACAAGTCGCATCATCATTGTTGGTGACGATGCACGTTATAAAGAAGTTACCGATGCGCTCGTCGCGGGAGTTGAGAAACTTGCGCCTAATGATCCGGCAACTGAGGGTGTTCTTGTTGGTCCAGTGATTTCTGATAGCGCGCGCGCTGATGTCGAAAGCGCAACCAAGGGTGCTCTCGCGCGTGGCGGAAAGGTTCTGACCGGTGGTGGTCCAGTTGATCGCGATGGTTGGTTCTATGCACCAACTTTGATTGGTGATTTAGGAGCTGATGATCATTTCAATCAAGAAGAAACTTTCGGGCCAATTGCCGGAGTTATCCGTGCAAAGAGCGTGGGTGAGGCGATTGATTCAGCAAATGCAGTCCGCTTTGGATTGACAGGTAGCGTTCACGGTCGAGATCTTGAAGCGACTATACGAGTCGCGCAATCATTGAAGACTGGCATGGTGAAAGTTAATGCTCCTACCGCTGGCCTTGATTTCCACGCACCTGTTGGTGGCACTAAAGATTCCTCGTATGGCGAGCGCGAGCAAGGAAAAGAAGGTCTTGCTTTCTACTCCTTCATCCGCACAATCACGCTAGGCGCAGGTAGCCGTCGCTTCGAATAACACCATGCGTAGAAAATTTGGATTTTTTGCAGGGTTGGTCTTTTTCTTTGCTATTTTTTCACCGGTTAATCAAGCAAGCGCGTTAACTCAAGCGGATGTAACGCTTGATGCGCTCTCAGTGAAAAAATTTAACGGTTCAGATCTCACACTTATTAAGTTGCTCAATCAAACAAGTACATTTACAAAACATTCTGTTACTTATCGCAGCGATGATCTTAAAGTTTCGGGTGTGCTTTACACACCAAAGGGAAAGGGGCCATTCCCTGGAGTTGTCTTGGGCCATGGTTATATCGATACAAAAATTTATAAAAACGGTCAGGGTATGCGGCGAGAGCAAGATTATTTAGCTTCGCGTGGTTTTGTTGTGCTACATACTGATTATCGAAATCATTCTTTTGGAGACGATGACCCAGAGAGCCCACTTAAATTTCGTATGGATTACAGCGCAGATGTCATCAATGCAGGCCTAGCCTTAAAAAATTCAAAGATTAGAACTCTCGATAAAAATAAGATTGCATATATGGGACGTTCAATGGGTGGTGGAATCGGATTTAACGTTTCTGTGGCAACAAGCGCCCAAGGGGTTTTCTCGTCTTATGTGCTATTTGCACCAACGAGCGCTAATTATGTGGAGAACTTCAATAAGTGGGGGCGTGGTAATCCCGATCGAGCTAATCCAATTGTGAAGTTTGTTGGGCTGCCTGAAGCGAACCCAGATTTCTGGGCGAGCGTCTCACCAAAGAATTATTGGTCTCAAGTGAGCACTCCCATGATGATCCACCATGGGGATAAGGATGCAAGTTGTCCGGTGCGTTGGGCGCGGGCTGCCACCAAAGGTTTAAAGAGCGCGGGTAAGGCGGTCACCCTCCACATTTACCGGGGTGAGGGGCATAACTTGATGGCTGGCTGGCCCAAGGCGATGGCCAGGAGCGTGGAGTTTTTCAATGAGAATTGGTCGATAAAGCCAGAGAGTCAGTGAACTCGCTCTGACCAGCCATTTTCAACACGCCCGAGCGGGCTCTGGGGGAATCTCCGCTATTTAGGCCGATTCTGGGGCTAGGGTTCAAGTCAAGGCTTTTTGGCGACCTAGCTATCAAGCCAAAGGCCATCTTCTAGCAAGGAGAGAGATATGAACAAAGGTGAACTCGTCGCAGCAGCAGCTGAGCGGACCAAGATGCCAGCCAGCCAGGTCGACAACGTCCTTAAGGCAATTATTGATTCCATTCAGGCAGCTCTTGTTAAGGGCGACAAAGTAGCCATCCCGGGCTTCGCTTCATTTGAGGTTGTTTCCCGCCCAGCACGTCAGGGACGGAATCCTCGTACCGGTGAGACGATGACGATTGCCGCTGGCAAGAAGATCAAAGTTTCTCCATCAAAGGCTTTCAAGGATGCAGTTAACTAATCTGTAGTCATTAAGAAATCCCTCGCACGATTAATTTCGTCGCGAGGGATTTTCTTTCTCAGAAAGTTCACACCAGCGATTAGAAGGCAAAAGTTATTTTCTTTGAAAGGATGTGGGCATGCGACCATCACCCGCTGTGCTCAAAGCGCTCGAAGAGGAATCAATTGAAATTCTTCGCGAAACTGCTGCAACCTTTTCAAATCCAGTGATGTTGTATTCCATAGGCAAAGACTCATCTGTTCTTTTACATCTAGCAAAAAAAGCATTTTACCCAGCGGAAATTCCCTTCACACTCTTACATATTGATACCACTTGGAAATTTAAGGAAATGATCTCTTTCCGGGATGAAATTGTTAAGAAGTACGGTGTGAAACTAATCGTTCATACCAATCAACAGGGAGTAACAGAGAACATAACACCATTTACAACCACCATCTCTGAATACACTCGAATTATGAAAACCGTTGCTTTAAGAAGTGCTTTAGATCTCTACAAATTTGATGCAGCGATTGGTGGTTCGCGCAGAGATGAAGAGAAAAGTCGTGCGAAAGAGAGAATTTTTAGCGTTCGAGAGAGTGGTCATCGTTGGGAACCTCGTGCGCAACGACCTGAATTGTGGCGAACATACAACACCTATCTGGCGACCGGACAAACAATGCGCGTATTTCCTATTTCTGACTGGACGGAAATTGATGTTTGGGAGTATATCTACCAAAACAATATTGATATAAATCCCCTTTACTTTGCGAAAGAGCGGCCAAGCGTTTTGCGGGGAAATCAAATTATTATGGTTGACGACAATCGATATCCACTTCAACCGGATGAGATTCCACAGTCAATGAAGATACGTTTCCGTACGTTGGGCTGCTATCCACTGACAGCGGGCGTTCTCTCCGATGCCGAAACACTTGAAGAGATACTGAAGGAAATCTCTGAAGTGAAGTTAAGTGAACGGGCGACTCGCTTGATTGATGGAGATAAAGAAGATTCGATGGAGAAAAAGAAAAAAGAAGGTTACTTCTAATGAGTTCGGCTCTCATCAGACTTGTTACCTGCGGAAGCGTTGATGATGGAAAAAGTACATTAATTGGTCGATTACTTGTCGAAACCGATAGCGTGCCGCACGACACAGTAGATGCGGCAAAAAAGGTGCGGCGTACAGGTTCAGTAATCCCGGCTGGTGAAATTGATTTCAGTCTTTTGACTGATGGTCTTGAGGCAGAACGAGAGCAAGGAATTACTATCGACGTTGCTTATCGTTCTATGAACTTGCGCAATGGTTCACGTCTAGTGATAGCTGATGCACCAGGACATGAGCAATACACAAGAAATATGGTAGTAGCAGCGTCCCGAGCAAATATCGCTCTGGTTTTAGTTGATGCAACGCGTGGAATTAGAACACAAACACTCCGCCACACCTCTATTTGTTCTCTATCTGGAGTCGAACGAATAATAATTGTAATCAATAAACTAGATGCAGTGGGCTTTAAAAAAGAAATTTATAAAGGACTAGTGGAAGAGTTACAGCAAAAAATTTCACATCTAACAATCAAGGAACTAATATCAATTCCTGTTAGTGCACTCTCCGGTGATAATGTTTCAACTAAGAGCGAGAATTTATCTTGGTTCGAAGGTCCAACTTTGCTAGAAGCTATCGAAAATTGGGTTCCTTCTGCAGAAAGTGCTACAGAGCCACATTTTCGAGTTCAATCTGTGGCAAGAGCTGAGAATTTCCGAGGGGTAAGTGGCACCTTGGAAAAAGGTGTTCTCAATGTGGGCGATGAATTGAAAGCTCTACCAAGTAAATTGCCAGTGAAAATATCGGAGATCATTAAATATCAAGAGCAGAGATCACTCCTAAATTCTGGGGAAACAGCCATTTTGCGATTCGAAAATGAAGTGGATGTTGCTCGTGGTGATGTCCTAATTTCAAATATCGGCGACTTTGAAGGGTCAGATAGATTCGTCGCAAACTTGGTCTGGCTTGATGAGGAGCCTTTGGTACTTAGCCGCTCTTACCTATTGTTGGCAGGATCTACCGCGACCCCAGCGATAGTTGTTGGCATCAAAGGTAAGCAAAGAATTGTTGAGGGTGGAGTTGAACCCGCAAAATCACTTGAAATGAATGAGATTGGTGAAGTTGAAATCGCTACAGATAAAGCTTTGGTGCTGCGTAATTATTTATTGTCACGGAACACTGGAAATTTCATTTTAATAGATCGTAAATCGATGCAGAGTAGTGGTGCTGGTATGTTTATTCATACCCTCAGAAGAAGTAGCAACATCACAAAACATGATTATGAGATCACCTCAAAAGAGAGGTCACTTCAAAAGAATCAAGGAGCAAAAGTCATTTGGTTAACTGGCCTAAGTGGCTCAGGCAAATCAACTATTGCCAACTTGGTCGAGAAAGAGCTTTTTGCTCAGGGTAAGCATTGTTATGTACTGGATGGCGATAATATTCGCTTGGGAATTAATAGAGACTTAGGCTTCACTCCCGAAGATAGAGCAGAGAATGTTAGGCGCGTAGCTGAGATTGCTCGGTTATTTGTTGATGCGGGTCTAATAGTGATTGTGGCTTTAGTTAGTCCTTTTGAGGTTGATCGACAGGCCGCGAGAAGCTTATTTAACCGCGAGCAATTTGCTGAAGTATGGATTGACACTTCACCGGAAGTGTGTGAACAAAGGGATCCAAAAGGTCTGTACAAAAAAGCTAAAGAGGGAAAGCTGCCAAATCTGACAGGTGTAGGTCAAGAATATGAACCCCCTTCTAATCCCGAACTAATTGTTGACGGTAGTCAAAACTTGCAGAGAAATGTTTTGGAAATCATGCGGCTCATCCCATGACGATATTGATATTTATTTTAGCTGGATCTATCGCACAGTTAGTTGATGGTGCTCTGGGGATGGGTTTTGGACTCACGAGCTCGACTCTGTTGATTACATTAGGTGCATCTGCGGTAGTCACATCAGCTGCGGTCCATGTGGCTGAGATTGGAACAACTCTTGCATCGGGAATCGCCCATTGGAAACGCGACAACGTAGATAAAAGAATTTTGCTTTGGTTGGCAATTCCTGGAGGAATAGGTGCTTTCTCGGGAGCAACTTTTCTTGCATCTTTAACTCTAGAAAAAGGTAAAGTTTTTATATCTACTATTTTATTAGTACTTGGATTTTTACTTCTATACAGAAATATTTTCTTAGGACAAGGAACTCTATTTCCGAACGCACAAATTAACTCTCGCTACATTAAATTTCTCGGTTTTTCTGGAGGATTTGTAGATGCTGCTGGAGGTGGTGGTTGGGGACCTGTCGTTACCCCAACTCTGCTGGTTACAACTCAAACTGAACCTCGAAAGGTTATTGGCACCGTAAGCGCAGCAGAATTTATCGTCGCGCTATCTGCTACAGCTGGTTTTGCGCTTCAGTTAAACCGACTTGATATCGACTGGGAAGTGATAGCTGGTTTGGCTATTGGGGGAGTTTTGATGGCACCTGTTGCAGCGTTCTTAGTGAGCAAATTACCTCGTAAGCCATTAGGTATAGCCATATCTCTGGCAATCATTATTATTAACGGGTATAGGTTGGTGGTTGCCTAATGGTCAAGAAAGTTTTCATTCATCCTGGTTTTCATAAAACTGGAACAACGGGAATTCAAACAATTTTTAGAGAATCTCGCCAGAAGTTCAAGGAAAACGGAATCTTCTATCCCTATGCAAGGGGCGAAGGTCATCATCGAGCCGCGTGGGCACTTCACGAGCGAATTTGGGGCTGGCAAGATCGCGGCGGAAAGAAGACTCCAATATCAGAATGGAACCACTTGGTTACACAAACAAAGCGTGCTCAAAAATCGGCTTTGATTAGTTCTGAGTTTTTCTCTGAGTTAACGCTCGAAGAAATTTTAAGGGTCCGCCAGGCGTTTTCTAAAGTGGAAGCAACCATTATCTTCACTTGGCGTCCACTTCATAAACTTCTAGCATCTTCATATCAGCAGTATTTGAAATATGGGATTAAAGCTGATTATAAGAAGTGGCTGCTCGGAATCTTTAGAGAGGGTGAATATAAAAATCAAACTCCATCGTTCTGGGAGCGCCACCGACATGGCGAAGTTATTGCAAAATGGGTAGAAGTTTTTGGAGTAGATTCTGTAAAAGTAATAGTTGCTGATGAAAAAAATCCCAATTTTCTCTATGACTCTTTTGGAAATATTTTAGGAATTGATTCATCTCTCATACGACCAGATGAAAATACTAAGAAAAATCGATCGCTCACTTTTGAAGAGACTTCTTTGTTATTGGAAGTCAATAAACGTTTTCCAAAAGAGCGGGCATGGGCTGATTATGAAATGTTTGTGCGAGAAGGCGCATTTTATAGACTGGCAAATTCGCCATATCCTGCCAGTGAGGGCTCGAAATTGCTCACTCCGGATTGGGCGGTGGCTTCCGCCATCGAGCAGAATCAAAAATCAATTGATTTAATTGATCAATTAAAAATTGAGGTATTTGGTGATATGAGGATGGCAAGTGAGGAACCCATCCCAGTAGGAGAAAATCCACGGGTTGTCCATGTACCTATGGAGGTGGCAGCTGAGGCACTTTTGGGTTCAAGTAGTCGTTCAATCAAGAGAATGGCGGGTTCCAGCCTTCTGCGGGAAATATTGAGGCGCCTTAAATATAAGTTACTACGCATAAAGAGGAAAATAATCTAGATTGGCATCATGAAAATTCTTCTAACTGGTGCAACAGGTTTAATTGGAACAGAAGTCATGCGCACATTAGCTAGCGCAGGACATCAAGTCATTGCCACTGATCGTAAAGCTGGCGATATTCCCTCAGGAGTGACATTTCTACTTGGTGAATTAACTGACGATAAATTTATTGAAAAGCTTGATTTTAATTGTGATGCAATTGTTCATCTTGGCTCTATTCCGCGTCCATTTGATGATCAGGATTTTGAAGTTTTCGATAATAATGTTTCTTGTACCTACAAAGTATTTTCCAAAGCAGCAGCAAATAATGTGAAAGTGGTTATCTACGCATCTAGCCTTTCAATCTACGGTACAGCGTGGTCAGGCCCCTGGACTTCTCCCGAGTTTGCTCCATTTGATGAATCATTACCGTTACATCACTATGAGAGTTACGCGCTCTGCAAAGAGGTCAATGAGCGCACGGCAGATATGTGGGCTAATCGATCGAAAACAGCTTATGTAGGGCTACGTTTTCCATTCTGTAATACGATGAAAACGATAGAGGAACATGCCAGTGCTCAACGCGATGGGGACGAAGAAACCGTAACAGTCGCTGCAAAAATTCTTTGGGGATACCTTGATGTTCGCGACGCAGCACATGGAATCCTTGCCATTCTTGCGGGTAATTCCACTGGTTCTGAGACCTATAACTTCACGGCGCCAGATACGACAGCGCCTCGACCAACAAGTGAAATGTTGGCAAAATTCCATCCGAAAACGAAGGTCCTTCGAGAGATTCCTGGTTTTGGTGCGCTAACGGATTGTTCGCGCTGGATTACCGCTTACGGCTACCACCCCGTTCATCTCCTAGATCGAAAAAAGCTCGGTATCTAGTGGCATTCCGGTAGAGGGTAGACTTCTACCCAACACTTGGAGACGTCGCATAGCCCGGTCGAGTGCGCCTCACTGCTAATGAGGTAACCATGAAAATGGTTCGGAGGTTCAAATCCTCTCGTCTCCGCACCTCGCGTGGTTAGTTCATTTTCTTTCCCGTAGACTTGAGCCTGTTATCGGGGTCGGTGTAATTCCGAACCGGCAGTTAAAGTCTGCGACCCGCACACAGCCAGTGGGCGGTGGACTCAGTGAAATTCTGAGACCGACGGTTAAAGTCCGGATGAGAGATAACGATTAGCAGCTGCGTGGCTGATTGAATATGCCGCGCCAGTTGCGCATCTTGTTTTTCCCACCCCGAAAACGCCAGCTAGTTACTGCTTGAGCGTGCAAAGGGGGTCGGAGTGAAATCCACCGCAGAGATCTACAGCGATCTTGCTGACCTTTCGCGCGCCGCATCAGGTTGGTGTGTTTATAACCCCAATGTATCCGCTGCTATTTACGATGCCCAAGGGCGGTTTGTGGCTTCAGGTTCACATAAGAAAAAAATATCTGACGACCATGCCGAAATAATCGCACTTCGTCATGCAGGAGATAAAGCCCGTGGTGGTGCGCTTTATGTATCACTCGAACCGTGTAACCACACAGGGACAACAGGTCCGTGCGTTGAAGCAATTAAAGCTAGTGGCATTAAAAAAGTTGTGTATGCAGTTAGTGATCCAAATCCAGTTGCACAGGGTGGTGCGAAAGCGCTCCATGATGCGGGTGTTGAAGTCATTCATGAGAAGTCATCAAAATTGGAATTTGAACAACGAGGTTGGTTACATCGGATAAATCTTGGTCGACCATTGATCACGGCGAAAATTGGAATAACTCTCGATGGACGAATGGCGGCATCAGATGGCTCTTCAAAATGGATTACCTCTGAATCTTCTCGACAGGATGTGCAGGCGTTGCGCTCTCGGGTTGGTGCGATTATTACGAGCACGAGTACTTATCAGGCAGACAATCCGTCACTTCTTCCGCGAATTGATGGGGCTGCTACGCCACTTCGCATTGTCATGGGGAAGCGACCAATCCAAGCGGCAGGTTTTCACCATATCCAGTCACATGAATTTGGTGAACTCATTGACTTTCTCAATGATGAGGGAATAAATCACGCTCTAATAGAATCGGGTGGAACTTTTCTATCTGCTTTATTTCGCGCGAATTTAATCGACGAATTAGTTATCTATCACGCTCCAAAGATCCTCGGATCAGGTACACCATGGGTTGAAAATCTCGGGATTTCCGCGCTTTCAGATGCGATCACACTTGAATGTCTGAGTACCTCTCAAATAGGCCATGACATTAAAACCCACTACAGAATTGTGAGGAAATGATGTTTACCGGACTAGTTCAAGAGCTGGGGCTAATTAAGGGTATTAGTAAATCTGAAAGTTCTGCTGTTTTAACTATTCATGCTCCAAGAACTGTTCCCCACATCAAAAAAGGTGATTCAGTGGCAATTAATGGAGTATGCCTCACTGCTGTCGACATAAGTACTGATTCATTTAGTGCGGATGTAATGGTTCAAACTTTGCGAATGACAAATCTTGGGAATTTACAGGCGGGCTCATCGGTAAATGTTGAGCCTTCAGCTCGTTTGGATTCGTTGATGGGTGGACATATCGTCCAAGGACACGTTGATGGTTTGGCGAAAGTTGTGGAGCGAGCACCTGGTGAAAAATGGGAGAAATTTGTAGTAGAGATTCCACAATCACTTACTTCATACATAGTAAATCAAGGTTCAATTGCTCTTGATGGTGTTTCACTTACTGTTGGTGAAATTAATGATGACAATAATCGAGTCACAGTGTGGCTAATTCCTGAAACGCTAGCAAAAACCAATCTTTCACAGAAAATTGTAGGCGATACCGTAAACGTAGAAGTAGATGTTCTCGCAAAATATGTACAACGACTAATTAGCAAAGCGGTGCAGAAATGAATAGCGCAAACCGTGTTAATAGCGCGATTGAACGATATCGGGCGGGCGGTCTAGTCATTGTTACTGATGATGAATCTCGTGAAAATGAGGGAGATTTAATTGTTCGGGCAGATCTTGTAACAGTCGAGCAAACGGCATTTATCATCCGGCATACGACTGGAATTCTCTGCGTTGCGATGGGTGAGTCGAGCGCCAAGCGCCTTGGTTTACCGCGAATGCTTGAGCGGAATCAAGATCAACGAGGAACTGCTTTCACCGTTTCTGTAGATTTAAGCGAAGGAATCACAACCGGAGTGAGCGCCGAAGAGCGCACTCGAACAATCCAAGCTCTTGCCGATGAAGGTTCAACTTCAGAAACATTCGCTCGCCCAGGCCACATTTTTCCGCTAATTGCGCATAGAGAACTTCTCGAAGGGCGTAACGGGCATACCGAGGCAGGAGTTGCGCTATCGCTCCTTGTGGGTGCACCACCCTTCGCTCTGCTGGCGGAAATCGTCAATGATGATGGATCAATGACTCGTGGTGCCGCGCTCGAAAAATTTGCAGAAGAGTATGACATCCCAATGGTTACTGTTGCCGAACTAAGTGAAATTGCTGTCACGAAAAAAGTTAAACTTATTGAACCGTCAGCCGTATTCACTTGGACTCATTTACCAACAAACGATGGTGAGTGGGAGATAGCCACATATGATGCGCTCAAGTATCGCGAGCATGTAATTCTTAAATATGGATCAGGTGCCAATCCGAAGATTCGGGTGCACTCAGAATGTTTCACTGGAGATGTGCTGGGATCTCAACGCTGTGATTGCGGCGAACAGCTTGAGATATCTCGAGAGTTAATTAGAGAACATGGCAGCGGGTATTTGATTTATCTCCGAGATCACGAAGGTCGTGCTATTGGGCTTGATAAGAAGTTGCAGGCATATCAATTACAGGACCAAGGCCTCGACACCGTTGATGCAAATATCTCACTAGGACTACCTGTTGATGCTCGGGAGTGGGCAGATGTAGTTGATATTTTGAATGCGTTGGAGATTAAAGAGTTCACACTACTTACCAATAATCCTGAAAAGGTAGAGCATCTCCTTGCCTCTGGCTTCAAAGTAAAAGTAGAAACATTGGAAGCTCCAATAAATTCAGTGAATAGGAAATATTTGAAAACTAAGACAGAGCGTCTCGGACACTTGAGAAAGGTCGAATAATGGCAGGTGCTACGCCACAAATAGGTATCAAAAAGAGTCCAAATCTAAAGATGGCAATCATTACAGCTTCTTGGCATCAAGATATCTGTGGAGCCTTAGTAAGTGGAGCAAAGCGAGCGTGTGCTGATGCTGAGGTGAAAAGTGTCGAAGTTTTCTCGGTACCAGGATCCTTTGAATTACCGCTTGCTGCTCAGTACGCCTTCGAAGCGGGGTTCGATGCAGTAGTTGTCGTGGGGCTGGTGTTGCGAGGCGAGACTCCCCATTTTGATTATGTGTGCCAGGGAGTTACTCAAGGAGTAATAGATGTCCAATTAAAGTATTCAAAACCAATTGGTTACGGCGTTTTGATGTGTGATTCACTCGAACAGGCATATGCGCGATCAGGGCAACCGGGCAGTAAAGAAGATAAGGGTTACGATGCAGCAATAGCGGCAATTTCTATGGCCTCGTTGGCAACGCTAAAACTCTCTTAAACTTATTGTTGGGCTCGGGGGTAGCCCATTCCTAATCAGTCAATCTCAATTTTGTGCGCTGGCTCTTCTTGAAGGAACTCACCTTTCAGAGTGATTCTAAGAATGCCATCTTTGAACTCAGCGTGAGTAACCTCGAGATGATCGGCAAGGGCAAATGATTGTCGGAAGTGTCTCGAAGCAATCCCCTTATAGATGTAATCGATATCTGAGGATTCATTTTTGAAACCTTTATTTCCCTCAACGATGATTTGATTATTTTTTACTTCAACCTGAAGGTCTTGCCGATTAAAACCAGCTACTGCCATCTCAATCTCATATTCGTTCTTATTTTTCTTCTTAATATTATAAGGCGGGTACGCAGGAAGACCCCGCGAGAAAGAATCTTGAAGATCTTCAAGAATGTCCCATTCTTTATCGAAACCTACAGACCAAGATTTCATATCCGGGAAGAAACTCACAAGGCTTGGGAACATTGTTCGCGTGGAATCTCGTCTCTCTAATGCATTAGACATAATTTCTCCTTGAGTTTTTGTGTGAGTAGATGGTCGTCGGCCCCCACGTCAAGCGAAAGCCGACGACCTAGAGGTGAGTCACCCGTAAAGTCGGATGTGACGCGATCTTCGTCCCTCTTGGCTGCACAAGACAAACACAAGTGACCGACCCGTTAACTCGAGCGAGCAGCTCTGTGACGTTAACTTTCGGTCTTACTCCAAGTTCGATGGGATTTCCCCACCGCTCTGCTCTTCGGAGTCCGAACTTCCCCCGATGCTTTAGGTCTTACGCTAAGAACACCGTGGTGATCCGGGTGACTCATATAGAAATTTACAACTACAAATAACTGTTTTATAGTGGTTTTTCTCAAGCATGAATCGCAATATGCTCAATTAACTTTCACTTTCAAGCTTTTTTCCGAAAGATGAGGTGTTTGCGAGGTAGTAGAATCTTTTTTAGAGATCGAGTTATTAAGGAGGTGCAAGTGAAGACGTACCGAGTTGCCATTGTTGGCGCAGGTCCAGCTGGTTACTTCACTGCACAAGCTCTTAATAACGCAATAAATGATCAACAAACTTTCATGATTGATATGTTCGATCGACTTCCAACGCCATGGGGTTTAGTACGAAGTGGTGTGGCGCCTGATCATCCAAAAATTAGAACAGTTACAAAAGTTTTTGAAAAAATAGCATCCGAGCCAAATTATCGGTACTTCGGTAACGTTGAATTGGGACGAGATGTTCACATCTCAGATTTAGAGAAACTTTATGACATCGTTGTTTTGGCAACTGGCACATCGTTAGGTAAGAAATTAGGAATTCCTGGCGAAGATCTTCCTGGCTGTATTTCGGCGGCAGATTTTGTTCCTTGGTATAACGGGCATCCTGACTATGTAAATGTTAAACCTCCTCTCAAAGGTAAGTACGCGATAGTTATTGGTGCGGGAAATGTTGCGATGGATTGTGGTCGAATACTAGCTTTGGTGCCGCACGAATTAAATTGCACTGATATGGCCGATCATGCTCTTGAAGTGTTTCACGACAGCGATATCCGAGATGTAACAATCGTTGGACGTAGAGGTCCAGAGCATGCAGCTTTCACATCACCAGAATTGCGCGAGCTTCCAAAACTTACTGAGACTGATGTTTTTATAAGAGAAGATCAGATAGCTGATGCAATTAATCGCGTTGGTGTCCGTTTAGAGAACGAGAAAGATTTACGCTCTAACCTAGAGGCGATGCGCGAAATTGCGCAGAGCGAACGCCGTGGAAATGACCGGAAGCTCTCGCTCGCATTCTTACTTACCCCCCTGGAAGTTTTGGGATCTGGTCGAGTAGAACGCGTAAAGTTTGCCGTTAACAAAGTAGTTGGTGATGTGGTGACGACGAGCGATGAAATTATTGAGTTACCCTGCGACCTCTTAATTACAGCCATTGGGTATGAAGGAGCAGAGATTCCTGGCATCGCTAATGAAAGAGGGCGGATTGCTAACCATGAAGGAAAAATTCGTGAGGGCGTTTATGTAGTCGGCTGGGCTAAGCGTGGGCCATCTGGTGTGATCGGAACGAATAAGAGCGACTCCAGCGAAGTGGTGAAGCGAATACTTGCGGAATTGCCCGATACTCCTAAGGGAGCAGTGGATGTCGTTACACATCTCGATAGCGAAAAGATCGTGACCCACGAAGGGTGGAGCGCCATTAATCTGGCAGAAACTTCCGCGGGAGCCGAGCTGGGTAGACCGCGCCAAAAGGTAGTTTCATGGTCTGAGTTGCTGAGTTTGGGCGGGGTCAAGAGCACCTAGTAGGCTCTGCCACGCTCCAAAAGCTCCAACAGCACTGCGCCCGTAGCTCAACGGATAGAGCATTTGACTACGGATCAAAAGGTTAGGGGTTCGAATCCCTTCGGGCGCGCATAGCTTTGGAGTAGTAAGCAAAAATGAAAATAATGCGTCCGTAGCTCAATGGATAGAGCATCTGACTTCGGATCAGACGGTTGGGGGTTCGAGTCCCTTCGGGCGCACTCTCTTAAACTAGGGAGAAGGATAAGTTAAGTGAATAACTCGCTAGAGATTGCTCAAAGCAACTTAACTTCTGTTTCAGTTCTTGTCTTCGTCTTAGGCTTTATCGCTGCCAGATTTAAAAGTGATATTCGTATTCCGGACGCTGTTTATCAAGTAATTTCTGTTTATCTTCTATTTGGTATTGGTCTTAAAGGTGGCGTATCTCTAAGTAACTCCGATGCGAGCAATATCCTCCGACCTCTCCTAGTTACACTCGCCTTAGGATGCGTCATTCCATTACTTGCATTTCTCTCGCTTTCACGCGTGCGCAGACTTTCAGAGGTAGATCGCGGCGCCATAGCAGCCCATTATGGATCGACTTCACTGGTCACTTTTACCGCAGCGCTAGTCCTGCTAGAAAATTTAGGGCGTCCATATGAGGGTTTTGCCACCACTCTCTTAGCCGCTATGGAGATTCCAGGAATTGTGATTGGAATTTTCCTTGCAACTAGGCATTTGAATCGAAAAGTCGCTTGGTCGACCTCTATAAAAGAAATTCTTTTTGGTAAAACAATTATTTTGCTCATTGGTGGATTAATTATTGGCGCAATTTCAGGCTCCGCTGGATATGAAAAAGTCACACCATTTTTTGTCGATCTACTTCCTGGAGTCTTAGCGCTCTTCCTCATGCATCTTGGTTATCTAGCCGGATCACAGATTAAAGCTCTTAGGGAAGTTGGCGTTGAACTCTTTACCTTCGCGATTGTCTTTCCATTATTCGCTGGAACGCTGGGAGTCTTTGGCGGAGTTGCAGCAGGTCTTTCCGTTGGCGGTGCAACTGTTCTTGGCGTTCTCTGTGCAAGCGCGTCGTATATTGCAGCTCCCGCTGCAGTACAAGTAGCACTCCCTGAAGCAAATCCATCGCTCTCAATCACCGCTAGCCTAGGAGTGACATTTCCATTTAATTTGATTTTTGGAATACCCATCTTTTATTTCATTGCCACGAAAGTCGCTGGATAATTTCGTGGTGGGCGATAGAGCTGCTTTTTTCCCTGCAATTGAAAAGAAATATGGGGAGAAGGTTTCGTACTGGCTTAACCTGCTCAAGGATTTCGATGGCGCGAAGTATCCAGAGCAAATTGCTTTCTTGAGAGAGAATTACGGTTTCTCTCAAGCGCATGCAAATGCCCTTGTGATGCACTTTCGTGGCTCCGATAGTGCAAAGCGTTTTAATGCACCAAAAGATTTCTTCGCAAAACAAGATCCAAAAGCAGCCAAAACTGCCAAGCGAATTTTTAAAGTTATCCAAGAGAAATATCCAAAGCTGGAACTGGTAATTGCGTGGAATCAACCTATGCTTCGGATAGAAAAAGATTATGTATTTGGATTATCTATCGCAAAGAATCACATCACGCTAGCGCCGTGGAGCACTAAGGTATTGGAGAAGTTCACCCCACAATTACAAGATTTCAAAGTTAATAAGAATACCTTCATCGTTCCTCTTGATTGGAAGGTTGATGCATCACTATTACATGCGATGGTGCGGGCCAGATTGGCTGAACTCAAGTAATACATGGAGTACTGACGAGTATTGCCCAGGTGGTAAGTACGGGAAATTTTCACTGGTAGAATTGGACTTGAAAGCAAAACCAGCAATTGCACGATGTAATTGCTTTGCGAGTCTTAATCTTTAATATCCATCGAGACACGCATCATGTTTCGATAGGAATTTCCCTTGTCATTTAACAATTTAGGTGTGCACTCTGCCATTCTTCCCGCTTTGAAATCAGCAGGTATCACAGCACCATTTCCCATTCAAAGCGCCACCCTTCCTGACGCAATTGCAGGACGCGACATATTAGGGCGGGGCCAAACCGGATCAGGTAAGACGCTGGCCTTTGGTCTGGCGATGATTACTCGGTTAGCTAACCGGAAGGCCGAGCCATTCCATCCAATTGGGTTGATTCTTTCGCCCACCCGCGAATTAGCAATGCAAATCTCTGATGCAATCGCTCCGTTGGCACGTTTTGTCAATCTCAATACACAAGTTGTAGTGGGTGGTCTTGGCTACTCCAAGCAATTACAAGGGCTTCGTCGCGGCGTGCCAATTGTCGTCGCCACACCTGGTCGCCTTCTCGATTTAATTAAAAAAGAGGGGCTTCGTTTAGATAAAGTAGAAATTACCGTTCTCGATGAAGCTGATCAAATGGCAGATATGGGTTTTCTTCCTGTAGTAAAAGAGATTCTTGGCCAAACAAAAGAAAATGGCCAGCGGATGTTATTTAGTGCAACGCTCGATCGAGATGTGGATTCTTTGGTAAAAAAATTCTTGAAAGATCCAAAGACACATTCCGTTGCTAATGCTGCAAAAAGCGAAGGAAAGATGGAGCACCACGTGCTCGTTATGGAACCAAGCGATAAAGACAAAATCACAGCGCAAATTGCTGCGCGTAATGGTAGAACAATTTTCTTTGTTCGAACTAAACATGGCGCCGATCGATTAGCAGAGAAGATGTTGCGAGTTGGAGTACCAGTTGGCGCACTTCATGGTGGTAAATCACAGAGCCAGCGGACCAGGATTCTGGAAGCTTTCAAATCTGGTCGGACAACCGCGCTCATCGCGACAGATGTTGCTGCCCGTGGAATTCACGTTGATGATGTTTCACTAGTGGTGCATGTTGACTCGCCAGAGAGCCATAAAGATTATTTGCACCGCGCAGGTCGCACCGCGCGAGCAGGTGCCGAAGGAGTAGTTGTCACTCTTGCTACTCACTCGCAACGCAAAGGCGTGCATGGATTGACAGCCAAAGCGGGTGTCATCTTGAAAGAGTCAAAGGTCCGCCCCATGGATGCAAATTTGGTCAGCATCACGGGAGCTACTGAACCTTCAGGAGTTGCAATCGCAGTTATTCCTGCAAAGCCAGAGCGCGCTCAACACTCTCAGGCTCGGCGCGGCGCTGGAGGATCTGGACGCGCTCAACGTGGCGGACGCCCGTTCAAGGCGGGAAAGAAGGCGGGTTTTAAGGGGCGCGAACGACGAGGTGCTAAGTAGCGTATATAGTTAGGTAAGTGCGTTTTCTTAATAACCCTCAAGTAAATCAATCTTTCGACCTCACCTATGACGATGTATTTATGGTGCCAAGTCGTTCGGGCATCTCTAGTCGCATGGAAGTCGACCTCACTCCACATGATGGCGTAGGCAATTCACTTCCAATTGTTGTTGCCAATATGACTGCTATATCTGGCCGTCGTATGTCAGAAACAATTGCGCGCCGTGGTGGTATCGCGGTTATTCCACAAGATATCCCGCTTTCAATAGTTGAAGATGTGATTAAATATGTGAAATCTCGCCATCTATTCTTCGATACCGCGATCACTTTAGATCAAACATCAACAACTGCACAGGCGCTCTCACTTATCCATAAGCGCGCACATGGCGCCGTGGTAGTTGTTGAGAATGGCAAGCCGGTTGGAATTGTCACCGAAGAAGATTGTGAAGGGGTCGACCGGTTCACTCAACTCCATCAGGTAATGAGCAAAGATCTTGTAACGCTCTCGGATGATGTTCAGCCTCGAGCTGCTTTTGATTTTTTGACTGAGAATCGTCGCCGCTTAGCGCCAGTCATTTCTAAAGATGGAAAGCTTGTCGGAATTCTTACGCGAATCGGTGCTCTGCGCGCCACGCTCTATTCTCCTGCGCTCGATAGCCAAGGCAGATTACGTATAGCTACAGCAGTAGGAATTAATAATGATGTAGCCGACCGAGCTGCCAAATTAATTGAAATGGGCTCCGACTGCTTAGTAGTAGATACTGCACATGGCCATCAAGAGAAGATGATTGAAGCGCTTAAAGCAATTCGCGCGATAAATCCAAAAGTGCCAATCGTTGCAGGCAACGTAGTAACCGCCGAGGGCGTTCGAGAATTAATCGAAGCAGGCGCCGACATTATTAAAGTAGGAGTAGGGCCTGGCGCGATGTGCACCACGAGAATGCAAACTGGCGTCGGTCGCCCACAATTTTCAGCTGTTTTGGAATGTTCAACAGAGGCAAAAAAATTTGGAAAATCTATCTGGGCAGATGGCGGAGTGCGCCACCCACGAGATGTAGCCCTCGCACTTGCTGCCGGTGCATCGCAGGTGATGATCGGCTCTTGGTTTGCCGGTACCTATGAGTCACCAGGAGATTTGCAGCGCGACAGTAATGGGCGGCTATTTAAAGAATCTTTCGGTATGGCGTCGGCAAGGGCGGTGCGCGCACGAACTTCGCATGAAGATGCATTTGATCGTGCTCGAAAGGCGCTCTTTGAAGAGGGAATCTCTACTTCGCGAATGTATTTGGATTCAGAACGACCTGGAGTCGAAGATCTGCTAGATAACATCATCTCTGGATTACGTTCATCATGCACCTATGCAGGTGCAAAGAATCTTGCAGAGTTTGCTGAAAAAGCGGTTGTAGGAATTCAATCTGCTGCTGGCTATGCGGAAGGTCGACCACTTCACTCATCCTGGAAGTAGTCAACTACCAGATTGACCAACCGCCATCTACCAAAATGTCGGTTCCAGTAATCCACTTACCAGCATCTGACGCGAGAAGTGCACACGCACCCTTGATATCTTCTGCTAATCCTGTGCGATGAAACGCATTCATAGTTCGAAACTTTTCTACCTGCTCAGCATTTGTTAAGTCATTTGGAATTTGGCCGGGACAAATACAGTTCACTCGAACGCCATGCGGGGAATATTCCGCAGCAAGTGCCTTTGTTAAGACAAGTACTCCAGCTTTAGCAGCCATGTATGGCGCACCAGATCGTTTGAAGTTCTCGTTATAAATTCGGGGGTCACTGGCAAGTCGCGACGCGATTGAACCCAATGTGATGATGGAGCCGCTCTTCTGTGCAATCATCACACGTCCGGCTGCTTGCGCACAGATATATGTTGAAGTGAGGTTCTTTTCGAGAGTCCAGCGAAACTCATCGATTTTTCCGTGCGGTGGATGGGCAGTAGTTGCGCTTCCACCTGCATTTGCCACAAATACATCAAGTCTTCCTTCGCGCTCCATCACTTGGTCAACCAGTGAATTAACGCTTCTCTCATCCGTCACATCGCATGAGAGCGCTGTAACTTTGAGCGAACGCGCCCGAAGTTCGGCAGCGGTTTCGGCACATAGTTCAGCGCGACGCGATGCTATATATACATGAGCCCCTAACTCAGAGAGCGCTTCTGTGAAAGCTTTACCAAGGTGGGTACCGCCACCAGTGACAATCGCAATTCGTCCATCCATGCCAAAGAGATCGGGCATGCTCCGGTTAGCCATAGCTCCTCACCTTCGTATATATAAAGGATTCACTTCCAATGTGAGTCAATCCTATTTCACAGAGAGTTCACAAGGATAGGACGGAAGATATAGATGTCCTTCCGGAGACGGTATTGAGGCGGTTCGCAGTTTTAGGAACACGTGCAACTGCTGGGGTAACTCCCCCGCCTCAATAAAAATTTAGATGAAATCTAACTTTCCACTTTTGACATCATAAAACGCGCCGGCAATACCCAAATCCTTAGGAAGTAGTGGGTAGGTCTTTAATCGCACCAAATCTAATTCAAGAGCAGCTTGTTGATCTTTTACTGTTCGTATTTCCATACTCCGCGTATCTACGCCAGAGGCTTCAAATATCGCTTGATGAATTTCTGGTTCACTACCGGTAGCCATTCTGCAATCGCTATGTGGCATAACAAGTACGCGATTGACGCCAAGTAAGTGCGTTGCTAATACGAGCGTACGGAGGACATCTTCGGTGACCCGGGCGCCAGCATTTCTAAGGATCTTGGCATCTCCTGGCTTCATGCCAACGATTGCTAATGGAGCAATTCGAGAGTCCATACAGGTAACGATTGCCAAACCACGGGCTGCTCGCCCACTAAGCCCTTCGGGCACAAACTGCTTGACGAACTCTTGATTTGCCTCGGCAAGGTCTTCGAAATCACGGGACATGCGGTTAAGCCTAGTGGGAGCGCCCACTTTCTTTTTTACCCGCACGTTGGCGATAATGAACCATGCGAAAGAATTTTTTCCGAGGCCTCAGCGCCCTAATCCTGCTCTCCCCCATGGCGCTCGCCGTCGCTCTTCCGGCAGAGGCAGCGGTAAGTCCAGATTCCTACGTGGTTATGCAATTTAGAGATGACAGTGACCCAATCTCGGGCAATTACCTTTATAAAGTGGTGGGAGCAAAGCAATCACCATGCGGAGCCGAGTATGAAGATCTTTGGGATGACCCTGCGTGTGCACCGGCGACCAACACACTCCAGGTTTATAACTACCTGCCACTTTGCGCAGATGAGAAAGTATTAAATTGCATCGATTCGGTAACGTGGATTAAAACCGACGGAACCGAGGTAAAAGGAACTTTCAAAGAGACACGGGGAACTATTGACCCGGATTTCTCATTCTCGCGTCAAGAGAAATTTAATGTTGGCGCATCTATAACTCCTCAAGTTTTTACATTTGCTGGTCTTTCACACAGTAAGGGAACTTCGTACGCAGTAACCGGTCATGTAACGCAAGATATTGTGAATGGCGCTCCATCTGCGCCAAAAATAGTTGCATCTATTGCTCCGGTTTATTCAGAAAATGTGGATGTGGATGACAAAGAGGCGCGTACCGATTGCTTTAATGTCAATGCAAACGATGTGAAATGTTGGAAGTTTGCAGCCAGTGATGCGGGAACAACTTTCAAGTTAAATATGAAGTTGCTTGTAAAGCCTCAAGGTTGGATATCTGGGCGGGTAACTTCACCCAAGGTAGTGATTGGCGCTGCGGATGCTTCTAAGCGGGTAGATATTTCAATTACTGGTGCAAATCTCTCTGTTCCAATTCTTACCAAACGCTACGATTACTCCGACGCAACTGAACGATCTGCCTGGGAAAAGATCTCCTCGGCCGTTGTTACCCAATATCCATGGGATAAGGTCAGCGAAGTTGCCTCAGGTGAATTGATCAGTGTTTATGGGCCGAATACCTTTAATACCTTTAATAAATTAGTGGCAATTGATCGTCAGAGCGATGGTAAGCCGTCCGGTGTAGGTAAGGAATATGACGTAGCAGACCGCTTAGCTCAAGTCTGGCGCGTAGTGCTAGATCCAACAAATGCTCCATCAGGAGTTAATGGATGTGCTGCTTCAGATTTCCAAGGTTTTGTGAGTTCTAACGCTATGACCTACGGAACTGCGCTACCTAAGTATGACGGTACAACGATGAGTTATGACGTTGCATCTCCACACTACAACCCAGGTGGCAAGGATTATGATGCAGATGCCTTCAAGGGACGTTACGACTTATTGCTCACCGAATCGTACGCAAAATGTGTGTGGAATCTAAAGGATGGAATTCCAACTGTGTCAGTTGAAGTACAAAAGACTGATGGCACTCTAGATAACAGCGTTAAGGTGACTGGTGGATTAAATGCATCTACTGGCCTCTACGAATTTAGCGCGGTAGGTTTCACCTTCAGTAGTCCGAAAATTAAGATCAAACTCTCTGCACCACCCACAAAAGATGGCACACCTACCGTTACCCAAGAAGCAGCTCCGAAAAAAGCTGCTCCTAAGGTGACCGTGAAAACCATTACCTGCGTCAAGGGGAAAATCTCCAAGAAGGTAATTGGAGCTAATCCAAAGTGCCCGGCTGGTTTTAAGAAGAAATAACTTCTACAAACTAAGCAGCAAAGGTAACTGTCTGGAAGGCGAGCGTTGCAATCTTGCCCGGAACTCTTCCATTGCCATCTACTTTGATTGCCTTGCCTTTGTTATCGATGAGAGATTTAGTCCTGCCATCGAAATAGACCGGAGCACCGGTCGCAGTCACTATTGGATTGCCCTTGGAATCGAAGAGCTGCGCATTCAATCCTAAAACGGCAGTCTTTCCAGTTGGGTCTTTCACTGTTGTTTTTGCAGCTCCCACCCGGACTGGCTCAAAGGTCTCCCATTTGCCAAGTGCCATCGGTTTCCCATCAGTTCCTAGAATCAAGCGACCAGAGGAATCGGTTATCTGGCCCTTGTTATTTACTCGGCACGCTTTGCCGTTCTTATCGACAAGGGGCAGGCCATTTGCCATAAGCGGTGTGGCATTAACGCTCAAAATAGTTGGGCGTCCATCAGGACCAAGCACAGTATTACCACCCTCATCAATAAGTGTGCCACCGAAAGCGAATTGAAGATCTTGACCTTGGGCGCTCCGCACTTGTTGCAATTTAGATGTAGTAACAGGCATTCCTGCAGCACCTGTATAAACAGGTTGGCCAGCGACGGTGAGAACCTGGTTGTCGCTATTAAGTATCGGTTGTCCCATGAATGGTTTCTTATTCGCACCTAAAGCGGCGTTGCCATCTGCATCAGCCATCGGGCTCGCTAATACAGGTTGATTAGTTTTTTGGTTGATGATGGTTTCACCAAAGGCGTTTGTCAGCGGTGGTGCGTAGAGCACTTCACCATTCTTTGCCAAGAGAGGCTTTCCATTTTCATCAAGAAGTGGCACTGCCATGATTGCATTTCCATCAGCATCTGTAAGTGCTTCTTGTCCTGCGATAGTTACAAGTTTGGTGAAGAGAACTTTTCCTTGGTGCTCAACTGGCTTACCACTTTGATCCAAAGTTGGTGTTGCCATCACGGGCTTTCCATTTCGATCTGAGAAGACAAAGTTACCTTGCTTCACAACCGGGGCGGTGGTAAGGGTCTTGCCTGATGAATCTTTTATCTCGTCGCCATTTGCATCCGTTACATTGAGCAAAATTACTGGCGCAGTGGATGCCTTCTTTTTTGGAGCAGGAGCTGCTTTCTTGCCACCTGTAGAGGGCGCTGCTGGTGGTGGTGGGGGCGCTGCAACGGCGAAAGTTTGTCCTGATGCAGATTTTGCTAATTGACCAATTGCCTGACCGCTTTCATTTAGCGCAACGCCATTTTTTATTTGAAGAGCATTTGCATCGTAAGCAGTGAAGTTTGCGGCTTTTGCCATTGTGGCGTTGCCTTCAAAAGTATTGACTTGCTGTCCTAAACAGCTTGCAGGAGGGGGATTCGCAGCACACTCAGCGCGATATGTTCCGGCATTTGCATTAGTACCACCTGTCGATGGATAGATGCAATAAGTGCCGCTAGGTGATGGAACTTGGTTCGAAGGACATGAAATTGCTACACCCGCAGAGCCGCCACCCACGTTGTCGCACTCAATTGCAGTTACACGAACGGACCCATCTTTACATTTAATTGTGGCAACTTGATTAACAACGCCACCAGCAGCACCAGTGCTTTTGCAACCTTTAATTCCCTCATCGTAAAAGAACCCGGCACCACAATTAATCCAATTATTTCCGTTATTTGTCGCAGTTGCTGTTGTAGGCACCTGAACGGCAATATTTCCACCACAGGCAGTCGTTACTTTATTAGCTGCAGCAGAACAATCTATTTGGCCAGTTCCAGTCATCACGGGCGCGATACATGCGCCGTTTGCATCACGAATCATTCCATTCATGCAACCAGCTGCATTGTTCATTGATGTAGAAGTTGTTGTAGTACCGCTTTGCGCTGGACATGCTGGGGGACCTATTGCCGGCGTGCAGACGATTCCACCGGTGCCAGCCCCTACGCCCGCTGCTCCCGCAGTGGCGGTAGAACTTTTACATCCATTAATTCCTTGATCAAAAAATGATCCAGCAGGACAAGCAATTCCAGCCCCAGTCCCACCGCTTGGCATAGCGGTTATGCCTCCACAAGCGGTGAGCACCTGATTCGCGGGAATAGAGCAATCAATCTGCCCCTGTGCAGTCGTGGTACCAACTACAGGGGCGATACATGCTGTGCCTTGTGGATTGGGAACAAAATTCCCAGTGCAGTTCAGACCTGGCGTGGGAACTCCAGAAGTGCCGCCTGTACCTGCAGTGGTGGTAGAACTTTTACATCCATTAATTCCTTGATCAAAAAATGATCCTGCAGGACAGGTAATCCCACCAGCAGGTTGTTGGTATTGCTGAGTTCCACCAGCAGTGGCACCTGGCTGCTGCACTGGGTTTGCTACGCAACTAGAGCCATTCCAATAAGCGCTGGCGCCACACCCACCTGGAGGTGGATCAGCAGCTATCGCGGTAGGAGCGGATAATCCTGCAACAGTGAGTACTAGTCCGAGGATTAACGTTGTAACGGCTCGAAAGCGCCTCATGCCAACCTCCGCAGGAAAGTAATAGTCAAAGGATACTCCCGCACCTAATATATAGAGAAAAGCCCCCGAGGGGTTTTCCCTTGAGGGCTTTCTGAGAATCGCCTTAATCGACGCTTACTCCATCGGGCCAATCACGATTGCTTGGTCGCTTGGCTTGGCGATAAAGGTTGAGTCTTTCGATGGGTTGAGGTGGATACCTGCTGTTAGGCCGGTTCCCGCTTCGTTATCTCGGTATCCAATGATGACTTCGCCTCGGGCACGTCCTGCAGCAACGAGCTGGGCGTAGGAGATTTCACCAGATGGAACGTAGTAGTTGATCGGTTTAGCGCTGAGGTAGACACCACCAGGCCCAAAGAGTTGTTGGAAGATCGGTGAAAGATGTGGCGACTGTGAGAGTTGCGTCATCATCAAGCTTGCAAGTCGATCGCTCACTACCAGATCTTCTACAGCGACGACGCGTGCCAACTCAACATTATTGCTATCGAGAATTTCAGCGATGATGCGCGCGCGTCCATATCCGAAAGCGCCCCACTGCTTAAGTGTATTTACGGCGAGAAGTGATAACAGCGTTTGGGCATCTGCATCGGCAGGCTGGGTCTTACCTCGATAACCAAAAATAATTACCTGGTCGAAGTTTGAGCCCGGCAGCGCTGCTGCTAACTCTTGGAAACTGCCATCATAAGCACGAGTGATAACTTGCATATTCTGTGTGCTCAAGTCTTTTAGCTCATCCGAAGTCACACGGGCGGCTTGTGCCATCACAAGAGCTGCCGATCCTGGAGTTGCATAGTCTCCAATCTCGCGGAGCACTTTCTTTGCCATGGAATTCCAACCGATAACTAACGTCTGCGATGGTGGTGTGCGGGGCGCAGCAAAGAGCGCTGTTTGCGCACCAAAACTATCTAACTCAGGACGAGTTTTATTCCAGATGATTTGATCATCATCTTGAGCAATTGCAATTACATAGTCATCTGCATTAATTACTGTGTTCATTGGTGGGTATAACCAAATCGCACCATCTGGTCGGCGAATACCAATAAGAGATGCATTTGGATATGCAAGTAGCGCCTCACCAAACATATGTCCTGCAGCTTCTGCAGCAGGCTCGTAGTACATCTCGTTTCCTTCAAAATCAAGGAGATCTAAGTAGATTGCTGCAAGCCCTGGTTGACGGCACGCATGGGCAGTTACCTGGGCAATGAGTTCTTGAGATTCCACGGTAACAACTCGGCCTTGTGTGCTTTGCATAAGGGCATTTGCTGCTGCGGTGTCGTTGACATCGGCAATCACAGTAGTTGTTGAATCCACTGCGAGATTGGATAGCGCAGAGAGAACTCCAGTAATTGAACCTGGAGTTCCTTTATTACCAAGCACTATGACGCTCTTAGCTCGGGCAACTGACATATCCGCAAGAATCTTTGGATTAGAAGGCTCTACAGATCGAGTGATAATTTTTGTGTGCTTTAACTTACCAACTCGGTTTCTAATTTCATCAACCATAGTTTCTTGTGGAGTACTTGAGAGGATCACCGCGGTTCCTGGACTATTTTGATTAGCAACATCAAGTTGCTGCAAAATTGAATAAACCTGTGGCCCCCAACCAAGAATCATCACATGTCCACTTTCAACAACGGGCCCCTTACCTCGTTTGAGATCTGTGAGCTTCTTACTTGTAGTTGCGGTGATGAACGCGAACATCGCGCCACCTGTGACAAGGCTGGCGATGGTAATCAAAATGCTAAATGAGCGACCTTCCCATCCGTTGCTTGGGAATCCACCTTTGCCAAGAACTGCCCAGAATGAACTGAACAAGTTATCTGGACCTGGTTTTGTTCCTGTTGCATCAATTCCATCTGGGTCTAATTGCAGGTATAGCCAGAATGGAAGGCTCAGTAATGCGGCTGCGAAAAGCAACCAGCCGATGAGAACAATAGGTCCGCGCGCGAGTGTGTTATCGAACCGATATCGGAGTTTGCGTCCAAACGTTTTCTCTTGTGCAGGGTTGTTCGTTGATCCTGCTGACTGCGCTCCATACGAACGCTCAGTGCCTGAAGGCGTACTCATATATGTACCTTTCGAAAGGATTTGACGGGGTCAGGCTACTCGCCAGGAGGAGTTTCGCCCACACCCCTGAGGAGATTTAAATAGGTAAATCTGATGAATTTCGTGGGGAAAACCCTTTCGTTTCTGCCGATTTCTTGCCCCACTTTCCGGCCAGCCGATACCCTTTCGGCACGTTCTTTGCACCATCTAGCTTTGGAGTGAGCCATGACCAATTACCCGCAACAGCCAAGCACTGGCCCTAATCGCGGGATGGGTGAAAACCCATTAGCGGACCCCGGAGTCCGCATGATCCTCTCAATGTCGCCAAAAGATGGTTCGCTCCGACCGCTTCCAGCAGATCTGTCGATTGAAGAATTGTCCAACGGATCACTAAGAGTGGCTTTTCCCGATGGTTCGGTTCGTGAACTTATCCCTGGAGCCGAGGGTGAAGGGCGCATGATTACAACTCTTACCGATGGAACACGAATCCAATCTGATTTAACGATGGGCGATGGGCAAGTCACCGTCGCTTCAATTTCTTCTACTGGCGAGAAAACATTTCTCTCTCTCAATGAAAATGGTGCGAGCATGCAACGCATCACGCCTGCTGGTGAAATTTCAAATGTTGTTCCTGAGAGCGCAGCTGAACTAGTACAGAGCTTTAGAGAAGCAGAAGCGTTTGCACAAGCAGAAGAAATGCGCGAGCAAGAGCAATTTCAAGAGAACACCGAATTTGGTGATTGGAATAACTTTGGTAAGCCTGGCGATTGGCAACCAGAACAGAACTGGCAACCTCCACAAGGTGAATTTTTTCAGAAACCAGATTACGCAGGATCTAATTGGGTAGATGCGGGAAATGGTTCATGGATTGCGCCGCTACAACCTGATGCATTCCAACAACCACAACACTGGCAACCACCGCAGAACTTTGATGGTGGATACAACCAACCGATGTACAACCAACCACCTGCAGCTTCTTTCGGAGGTCCGCACTTCGGTGGTGCTCAAG
>Ga0192647_100067_pt1 | contig 61012 bp, 58 predicted proteins | sample LauGreFa1BDMLBSN_2_FD_133046 | JGI IMG/M metagenome (GOLD analysis project Ga0192647, IMG submission 133046) | Freshwater lake microbial communities from Lake Michigan, USA - Fa13.BD.MLB.SN - reassembly | ecosystem: Environmental > Aquatic > Freshwater > Lake | place: Lake Michigan, USA... | reverse complement strand
CTGCATGCCTGGCGTTTGAAGGTGAAGGCGCAGCGCTGAAGCGCTTTTTATTCTCTTGTCGTTTGGGTTGACAGTCACTCGAGACTGTCCTTTTACGTTTCGCGTTTGAAAGGCCGGTTCGTTTACCGATTTGCTATTGTGTTTTGAAGCGCTCTAAAAATTGAGCGGGCGAGAGTATTTCTATCCCCTTGTATGCTTTCACACCCAGCAAATCCGGGTCGCCTGAGATTAAAGTGGTTGCGCCTGAATCAATGGCAAGTTCAATAAATTTGTCGTCGGTTTTGTCTCGACTGACTGATACGGCCGCCGAAACTTCGAAGCGCTGGATTGATTGCGCAATCTTGACCAGATGCCTTAAGCGGCCAGAGTCACCGAAATAGCGGTCAAATTTTGGCCGGGCTATGCGTGTTTCAAGTTCATGCCAGGTTTCTTGATTCTGTGCAATCGTGAAATGCTCGACCGCCAGCGCCAAAACATGCGCCGTCTTTGATTGGGGGAGCAAGCCCGCACTAATCAAGACATTGGTATCTATGACGATAAATGCGGGTTTAGTCTTCATTCAACACGCGCATTACAGCGTCTTCCGTCAAACCCTCTTCAGCAGCTGCGTTGCTCATTTTTGTAAGGTGCAAGCGCATGGAATCCCCAGCGTCTTTGCCGCGGAGCGGATAACTCTCGCTAATCAGAGCGGCGACATGGAACGGGATAGTTTGCGTAGTCGCTTGATAGTCTTCATACGACATGACAACCGCCACAGGGCGGCCACGGCGCGTGACCGCGACAGGTTGTCGCTGGGATGCGTCAATAAGTGTCCCAAACTGGTTTTGGGCTGCAAGGGAGGTCATAGTGAGCATATTCATAACCGGATGAAATAAGTATTACAGCCATTTTAGCTGTTTCAGCAATTCTACCCAATCGAAATTTAAGCAAGATACTGTTAAAAGCGTTGCGCTAAACAAGCACCACAATGCGCATTGGCCTAGTTGTCTGCAGGCAGGGAAATAAAAATGCATGATGAACCACAGCACCAGAGCAGCGGTCTGTGCCACCTGCATCTGGCTTATGTTTCACGCCTCGTCCAACTTGTACCAGCGCCACTAATCAGTTGGGATTTTCTGAGTGCAAGCGCCCTAAAGCAAATAGCTTTTTTGCGAAATCCGCGAAGCTTTTAATTACTAATGTTTTTAACGTGGGAAGCGTTAAAACGATGCCTTCATTTTTTTCTTGCTTCGCGCTTAAACAACAGTCCAACGCGCCCGAGGTTTCCGTATTGCGTGCGCAATTACGATTGACTACCCACAGGAGCAGCACGCAGTGCTGCCTTTTTTCGGGGCGCGAGGAACGTGCTAGACGCCCAAAAACCCCGCCAGCGCGGGATCGCGCAGCAGGTCCTGGCCGCTGCCTTGCAGCACCACCTGGCCTTTTTGCAGGACGATGGCACTATCCGCGCGCTCCAGCACTTTGCGGTAGTCGCGGTCCACGATCAAGGTGGCAATACCGCTTTGGCGTATGCCTTCGATCACGCGCCAGATTTCGGCCACGATCAAAGGGGCCAGGCCCTCGGTAGCTTCGTCCAGGATGATGAGTTGCGGGTGCGTCATCAGGGCACGGCCAATGGACAGCATTTGCTGCTCGCCGCCCGAGAGCTCGGCGCCTAAATTAGACAGGCGCTCGGCCAGGCGCGGAAAGGTTTCCATCACCCGCGCAAACGGCCAATCGCTGCGCCCGTCGGTGCCCGGTCGGGCGGCCATCAGCAGGTTTTCGCGCACCGTGAGGTTAGGGAAAACGCCCCGCCCTTCGGGCACATAGGCCACGCCCAGGCGCGCCATTTCATGCGGGCGGCTTTTCGATACGTCCACCCCGAAAGCGCGGATGCTGCCGCTGCGCTCGGTCACGTGGCCCAGCAGGGTGCGAATTAGCGTGCTCTTGCCCATGCCGTTGCGCCCGAGCAGGCCCATAGTTTGGCCGCGCGCAATATCGACATCCACGCCATGCAGCACCTGGCCCGAGCCGTACCAGGCCTGGATGACGCGGGCTTGCAAAATTAGCTCAGCCATGAGCGCAACTCCCTTGCTTGGCGCAGCGCCATCCCAACGCAAACCGTATCCACTGCTGAAAAGGCAGGCATCAATGCTCCCCCAAATAAGCGACCCGCACTTCGGGGCTGTTGCGCACCGCCTCGGGGCTGCCGCAGGCGATGAGCTGTCCATTCACCAGCACGGTAATTACATCGGCCACGCGAAACACCGCGTCCATATCGTGCTCGATCAGCAGCATGGCGTGTCTGGCCTTGAGGGCCGTCAACAGTTCCAGCATGCGATCGGTTTCTTCGGCGCCCATGCCGGCCAGCGGCTCGTCCAGCAGCAGCACCGAAGGGCGAGTAGCCAGACACATGGCGATTTCAAGTTGGCGCTTTTGCCCATGCGACAACAAGCCCGCTTCGCGCTCCAGCAAATCTTGCAAGCCCGCTTGCGCTGCCGCATCTTGCGCGGCTTGCATGCTCTTGGTGCAAGCAGAGGCGCTCTGCCACCAAGCCCAGGGCTGCTGGTGCATGGCTTGCGCGGCAAGCCGGCAGTTTTCCAGCACGCTAAAGCTGGGATAAATCGTGTTGCGCTGGTAGCTGCGGCCAAGACCTGCGCGGGCGCGGCGCGGCTGGCTCCAGCGGCTCACATCCTGCCCCAGCAAATGCACCGAACCAGCCGATGCTTCCAACTCGCCGGACAAAATGTTCACCAAGGTGGACTTGCCCGCGCCATTGGTGCCAATGACCGCATGCACGCTGCCGCGCGCGACGTCGATGGACACATTGTCCAAGGCGGTCAGGCCGCCCCAGCGGCGGCTGATGCCGGTGCCGCGCAGCAAAATTTCAGGGCTGTGCATGGCCTGCCTTTGTGGGCGTCGCTTGCGCCAAAGCACCGCCGCTGTGCGTACCGGGCTTGCGCCCGAACAACTGCGCTGGTATGCCCACCAAACCGCGCGGCAGCAAGGCCACGCTGGCGATGATGGTGAGCCCCAGGCCCAGATGCCAATGCTTGGCGAACTCGCCGAAAATCGCCTCGGAGCGGAAAAATTCTTGCAAGAGCGCAAATGCAAACGCGCCAATCAGTGCGCCGCGCAAATGCCCCAGGCCACCCAAAATAATGATGATGAGCACTTCGCCGGAAATATGCCAACTCATCATTTCCGGGTTCACAAAACCGTCTTTTACGGCAAACAAAAACCCCGCCAATCCGGCGATACCGCCTGACACCACAAAGGCCGCCAGCTTGTACGGGTAGGTAGAGAAACCGGTGGCGCGCATGCGCTGTTCATTGACCCGTATGCCTGCCAGCGCATGGCCAAATTTGGAGCGGCCCAGCAAGGCTAAAAATACAAACGTCCCCAAAAGACAAGCCAGCGTAAAGCGGTACATCACCAGGGGCTTGTCCAGGTCCAGCCAATCGCCCAGCGCGGGTTTCATCATCAGGTAAATGCCGTCGGTGCCGCCGCCCAGAGGCGTGTCATGCACCACGTAATAGGCCATTTGCGCAAAAGCCAAAGTAACCATAATGAAATACACGCCCTTGGTGCGCAAAGACAGCGCGCCTACCACTAAGGCGTAAGCGGCGGCCAGCAACACACATAGCGGCAACAAGGTCGCGACCGAAGCGGGCCCGTCAGACGGTGACAAAAGTACGGTGGCGTACGCACCAATGCCAAAAAACGCGGCCTGCCCGAAGCAGACCAGGCCGGTCTTGCCCACTAACAATTCCAGGCTGAGCGCCAGCACTGCAAAAATCATGATCTTGGTGGCCAGATCGACACCAAAATTACCCGCCACATGCGGGAACACGGCCAGCGCCGCAAAGCTGACCAGCACAAACAAAAATTTAGGAAGCTGCGCGCGCATTAGCCAGCCTTGAACAAGCCGTCGGGCTTCCACAGCAATATGACGGCCATCAACACATACACCAGCACGCCCGCCACCTGGGGCACCAGCACTTTGCCAAAGGTATCGACCACACCGATCAGCAAAGAGGCCAACAAGGCCCCGCGTATCGAGCCAATGCCGCCGATCACCACCACCACAAAGCAAATTATCAGCACCAAACCACCCATACCCGGATAGACCGAGGACACTGGCGCGGCCACCATGCCCGCCAGCACCGCAATCGCCACCCCGGCGGCAAACACCACGCGGTATAGAAACTTGATATCAACGCCCAAGGACTGCACCATTTCGCGGTTGGTACTGCCCGCGCGAATCATCATGCCCAATCGGGTTTTGGCAAACACAAAGTACATGCCCAGCGCCAAGAGCAAACATACGCCGGAGATAAACAGGCGATACACCGGGTAGACCATCATGTCGCCTAGCGGGATGCTGCCGGATAAAAAGTCCGGCGCTTGCACGCCGTGCACATCGTCGCCGACCAGCAGGCTGCGCAGTTCCTCAAACACCAATATCAGGCCGTAGGTCATTAGCACTTGCTGCAAATGTTCACGGGTGTAGAGAAAACTGTAAAACGCCCACTCCAGCAAATAGCCTAGCGCGACGGCCAGGATCAAGCCTAACAACAGAGTGGTGAAAAAGCCGCCGCCCACCGTGGCCGCCACAAAGGGCGCCAAGGCAAACGCCATGTAAGCGCCGATCATGTAAAAACTGCCATGGGCCAGATTGATCACGCCCATGATGCCAAATATCAGCGTCAGACCCGAAGCCACCAGAAACAGCAGCAAGCCGTATTGCAGCGCGTTCAAGCACTGGATGAGAAAAGTGGTGAGGTCCATACGAATACAGGGCTGTGCCTAACGCAGCGTGGCGTTAGAGCACAAGCCCTCGGGCTGATCGCTCCAAAAACTTACATCTTGCAGCCGCGGCCGGGGTCAGCCAACTTGGCACTGGCCATGCCCACCACTTTGTTTTCCTTTTCCTTGTCGCTGGTTTGGCGCAGGTAAAAGTTTTGTACCGGGTTATGCGCCGCAGAAATCGTGAAGGGGCCACGTGGGCTGTCGATGGTCGCTTTGCGCAACGCCGCAGAAATATCGGTGGCCTTGGTCGCATCGCCTTTGGTGGCGCTCAGGCCGATGGACAGCATTTGCGCTGCGTCATAGCCTTGCACTGCGTACACATCAGGCTGCATGCGGTAGGTCTTGGCATAGGTCAGGCGGAATGCATTGTCTCGCTTGGTGTTCAGGCTGTCAGCGTAATGCAGTGCAGTAAACAGGCCATCAGCAGAGGCGCCCTGGGCATCCAAAATACCTTCAGTCAAAAAGCCCGATCCGTACAAAGGAATATTGGCTTTCAGGCCTGCTGCTGCGTAGTCTTTCACGAATTTCACCGCGCCGCCACCGGCGAAAAAGGTAAATACCGCATCTGGTTTGGTGGCTGCAATTTCAGTCAGCAAACCTTGGAATTCCACATTGGGGAAAGGCAAGCTCAACTCTTTAACCACGGTACCGCCGCCTTTTTCGAAGCTTTCTTTAAAGGCTTTGACGGACTCATCGCCCGCTGCGTATTTCCATGTAATGGTGACGACTTTTTTGATGCCTTTTTTAGCCATCACTTCGCCCATGGCGTAGCCAGGTTGCCAGTTGGAGAAAGAGCTGCGGAAAATATTGGGGGCGCACATGGCACCGGTCACTGCATCGGCACCAGCATTGGGTACGATTAGCAAGGTACCACTTTCCTTGGCGGCTTTAGCCATGGCCATGGCCACGCCGGAATGGACGGTGCCAATAATCACATCGACCTGGTCGCGCTTGATGAGTTTGTTGACGTTATCGGTGGCTTTTGACGGCTCGGACTCGTCGTCCACCTTGAAGTACTCCACTTCGCGTCCGGCGACTTTGCCGCCGAGTTCTGTGACATGCTGGCGAAATCCATTTTCAATCGCAATACCCAGGGCGGCGAAGGTTCCGGTGTAAGGCAGCATAAAGCCGACTTTGAGCTTGCCGGTATTCTGGGCCAGGGCCACAGAGCTTGTGATCGCGGTCACTGCAAGAGCGCTGCCAACCCAACGGATGATTGGCTTAAATTGTCGATACATGTCTAATCTCCTTGTAAAAATGTCAAAAAATCACAAACACCGGTAGTCAAGGCATCAGGCTGATCGCGATGGGGTGAATGCCCGCAGTCGGCCAATTCCAGCAATCGCGTCGGCCCGGCCAGATCGCGCAGCGCATGAATTTGGTGCATTGTCCCGTATTCATCGTCCAAACCCTGCACTCCCAGCACCGGGCAGCGCAATGTCGCGATTGTGTCAGCAATCGACCAAGCGGCAAATTCCGGCGCCAGCCAGGCCCGGCTCCAGGCCGTCAATACCGCACCAGGGTCTCGGTGGTAGCGCGCCAGGCGCGCTAACAAGGGCTGCTGAACCTGCGGCGCCTTCAAGGCCGCAATCGCGCTAAGGGTTTTATCTTCCACAAACAAATGCGGTGCCTCGGCCACCACAGCAGCGGGCCAGCCTGGGTAGCGGGCAGCAAACAAAAGCGCAATCGATGCGCCGTCGCTGTGGCCGAAAAGAATCAGGGGCGCGCTTGCGGGTGCGGGGCTCGCGCCCGCATCCTGTGGTGTCCGGGCGGATATCTCCAGCGGCGCCAAGCCCAGCGCCGTCAGCAAAGCCGGTAGCACCTCGTAGGCCTGGACATGCATAAAGTCAGCGCCCCAGGGATGGGGCAAGGGCTGCGACTGCCCATAGCCAGGGCGCGAATACACCAAACCCCGGCAGCGCGCGGCGGCGCACAGTTGGGCCGGGTAGTCCCTCCACATGGCCAGCGAACCCAAGCCCTCGTGCAGGAACACCATCACCGGCGCGCCCACAGGCGCAGCGTCCAGCCACGCATACTCGATGCGTACCGGGCCACTGGCCAGTTCCAGGTCGATCCATTGCGCCAATTTGCTCAGTCCTTGCTCACCGATTGCGCCCGCAGGCGAAAGCGCTGGATTTTGCCGGTCGCTGTTTTGGGTAGCTCTGCGCAAAACTCGATCCAGCGCGGACATTTGATATGCGCTAGGCGTTCGCGTAAAAAGTGGCGCATAACGTCTTGCAAGTCGGCATCCCCGGCGACGCCCTGGCGCAGCACCACATAGGCCTTGGGTTTGATCATCTCGTGTTCATCGGGCGCGCCGATCACCGCGCATTCCAAAACACTGGGATGCTCGGCCAGCACCGACTCGATCTCGGTGGGCGAGACCCAGACGCCGCCCACGCGCAACATATCGTCCATGCGGCCTACATAAAAGTAATTGCCTTGCGCGTCCCGGTAGCACTTGTCGCCAGTCAAGACGCCGCCGTCCCACATGGTGGCAGCGGTTTTTTCCGGCTTGTTCCAGTACTGCTGCGCGGCGCTTGGGCCTTTAACGAATAAATTGCCAATCTCGCCTACGGGCAAGGGCGCGCCGTTTTCGTCCAGGCAAATGCCTTCGTAGCCGTCCACGATTTGCCCGCAACTGCCGGGCACCACTGCGCCAGGCCGGTTGATCATGAACATATGCGTCAGTTCGGTGGTGCCCACGCCATCCAAAATTTCTTTGCCCGTGACCTCTAGCCACTTGCGGTACAAGGCGGGCGGCAGCAGCTCGCCGCCGCTGATGCATACGCGCAAGCGGCTGCAAGCGGCGTGGATTTGTGCGGGCTCCATGGCACGCATCAATTCCAAAATACCGGCAAACAAAGTGGGCACCGCCATCATGGCGCTGGGGCGCTGGGCGATCAGGTGGTCTAGCACCGCTTTGGGTTTGATAGGGTCGGCATCGACCACGATGCTGGCCCCGGCGCGCAAAGGGAAATAGACCTGGTTGCCCAGGCCATAGGCGAAAAACATTTTGGGCGGGCACAGAATATGGTCATCGGCGTTCAGGCCCACATTGCCCAGGCCGAACAACTCGGTCGCCCAGTAAATATGTGCATGCGTGTGCACCACGCCTTTGGGGCTACCGGTACTGCCCGAGCTGTAGAGCCAAAAGGCCGCATCTTGCGCATCCGAGGCGTGGGTCTCCAAGTCCTGCGGCATCGGGTACACCGCCGCCTTAAAGTCCGCATAGCCCGGTGCAGGCCCGCCAGTGGCAAACAGCAGCGCCGGAAAATCCGCCGCCTGGCGAATAGTGTCGATGCGCGCCAACAAATCCGGTCCAACGATCAGCGCTTTGGCCTCGCTGTCGCGCACATAGTAGGCATAGTCCGATGCCAGTAAAAAAGTATTGAGTGGCAGCGCCACCGCGCCGATTTTCATAGCGCCCAAAAACAGCGACACAAAGTCCAGCCCGTCCGGCACGATGAACATTACCCGGTCACCCGCCTGTATACCGTGTGCGCGCAGCATGTGCCCGACCTGGCAGGCGCGGCGGTGCACATCGCCAAAGCTATACGTAACTGCGGGACACACCAAATAAGGCCGCGCCGCCTCTGCCGGCGGCATGCGCAGTTCCATCAGGTAATCCACCACATTGCCGGTCAGGCCTGGGTGCTTTGCTAGGTTCGCGTGGCTGGTGTTCATGGCGTCCTCGTTGCTTTTAAAGTCACTGGTCTAAGCGCTACCAAGCCTTATCGCTGGCGCTTGCGAAAAGCCCTGCTTGCTGCACAAATTGCGCAATGGCATCCGCGCAGGCTTGGGGCTGCTCTAGCTGCAAAAAGTGGCCCGTCCCGCCGATAGACGTGTAGCCGATAGCGCTGCTTTGATGCAAATCCAGTGCGTAGCGCGCCGGCAATCCGCTGCCCTGCATCGTCGCGTCTGCCGCCAGCAAATGCACCGGGAATGGACAGTTGGCCAATACCTGTTGCGCCAGCGGCCAGATGTTGCTGCGGTACACCAAGGCTTCGTGCTCGGGCGCGCAGCGCAACTGCCATACACCGCCGCCATCGGCCTGCCGCAAGGTCGCCAAAGCCATGTCCATACAGGCATGCGCCTGCCACGCGCCAAACACCGCCACGCGCGCAAAGCGCTCGGCCAATTGCTGGGCGCTATCAAACGAGGGGCGTCGGCGCAACGCACCCTCGGCCAGTAATTGCACTTCACGCGCATGCGCGCTTTCCATGGCATGGCCAGGCGGCGGGCTCAGCGGAGGGTCCACCAACACCAACGCATCCCAACGCGGCCCATAGCGCTGCAAATGGCGCAAACTGGTTACGGCGCTGAGCGAATGAAAAACACCTACCAGCGGGCGCGCATCACCTTGCGCAGCCAAGGCATCGCACAAGGCCTGCATATCGGCTTCGAACTGCGTCCACTGGTGTGCCGCTGCGGCGCCTGCCTGGCTGCGGCCATGGCCGCGAAAATCAAACACCACTACTTCAAACTCAGCCAGCAAGGTGCGCCAAAACACCTGGTAACCGTCCATCGCCAAACCGTTGCCGTGGCTTAGCACCAAGCGCACGCGCGCTGTCGGATTGGGAAATAAACGCCAAGACAGCACCGTACCATCATCGGCAACCAAGGCCATCTCCTGCCCTTGCAGCGCGTCGGATGGCAAGGGCATATTCATGGCGCAGCTCCGCTGGCGGCGGGGGCAAAGCGATCGTGGTACATGTCTGTAGCATCCACGCCCTTGGCCAGCAATATTTTTTTGGCCGCTTCCACCATAGGCGGCGGGCCACACAGGTAGGCGGTGGCGCCGAAAAAATCCGCGCGCTGGGCTTGCAAAGCATCGACTGCGGTGCCGCGCAGCCCCTGCCATGCGGAGTCGGCGGGCTCTTCAGACAGCACCGGCACAAACTTGAGGCGCGCATCCCGCGCAACCCATTGTTGCAAGGCGCTGGCAGAGGCTATTTCGGCCGCGTCGCGGGCGCCATAGAGCACCAGTAATTTGCGCTGCGCCGGGCCGCGCAGTGCCGCTTGCACCAGCGCCAGCACCGGCCCGATGCCGGTGCCACCAGCCACAAAAACAGCCAGCCCTGGGTGTGCAGTGTCAAAGCGGTAGGTGCCAAACGGACCGCGCAAACCCACGATGTCGCCCGGGGCTAATTCATGGCGCTTGAGCATGGCGCTGACCTGCCCGCCGGGGTAGATGCGGACCATAAATTCCAGCCGGTCCGTGCCCGGTGCCACCGACACCGAATAAGAACGCGCATGGGCCACGCCCTGCACCTGCCATTCAAAGTATTGCCCGGCTTCAAAGGCGACTGCCTCGGGGCAACGCAAGCGCACTTGCGCGGTGCGCGGGCCGTGCCAGACAACCGACTCGATCACCGCATCCAACTGCCGTATCGCTGGACCGCTGTGCGCGCGCAAAGGCACCTTAATCACCAGGTCCGAGGTGGCAAAACACATACAGGTCAGCACCATGCCCTGGGCGCGCATGGCCTCGGTAAACACCGCTGGGTCGCTGCCGGGTAGTTGGCGCACCGAGCCGCTTTGCAATTGCGCCAGGCACTCGCCGCATTCGCCCGAGCGGCAGTTGTAGGGCAGCTCCAGGCCCCGGGCCAGACAGGCGTCCAGCACCGTCTCTTTCGGGGGCAGATGCACCACCTTCTCGCTGCCATCCAGTGTCAATGCGTACATCGATTTTCTTTACTGCTGTGCCTGCCGTTTGTAGGGGACCGCCATTCGAAACTTAATACGCACGGTCCGTATCCTGCTGACCCTTGGGGTTCCAAATGCCGGTGTAATCCTCGGGCAAAGCAAAGCCCCAGTCTTCGGTCACAAAAGCGCGTACCTGCTCCCAGTAAATGGCGCGCATGTTTTCGTTGGTATCTTGTTTGATGCCGAAGTGGCGGTAACGCTCGTTTTTCTTGGAGGCATCGGCGCCAAAGGACTGCAAACCCACCGGCAGCCATTTATGCAAAGCGCGCTCCACTTCGGCGCGGCCCTCATCGGTTTGCAACAAGGCTTTAACAGCATCCATGCCCAGGCCGACATGACCGTATTCTTCTTTGAGCGTATCTTGCGCCGCCTGGCGGAAAGGCTCGTAGCGGCACTGCACAAAGTGGCGGAACTGGTGCGCCGCGGCGCGGTCCAAAATCGCCAAGAACACCGCCTGGTCGGCCCAAGATTCCATGGGCGTATCAAAGGTGGACAAATGTCCTTTGCTGCGCGCGTATTCCTGCCAATCCACGCCTAGCTCTTCCATCAGCTTGCGGTAGCGAAGGTGGTGGCCATACTCCTCCATCACGGTGCGCGCCATGCGCATCTTGAACTCGGCCGTAGGCGCGCGCAAGATACTGGCCTCGAAGATATCTCCGCCATACAGTTCGCTAACCACATGGATATTGATCAGGTTGAGTAGCAAGTCCTGGTATTCAGGATCCTGGTCCCAAAAATTTTCCGCAGTTACTACCGTTGGTGCGGGTGCTTCCATTACCGATTGCGTCATAGGTTTAGTTCCTTATCACTGGTTGATTTGTTGAGGGGCGATTTTCATCAGTCCGTCATCGCGAGGAGCGCAGCGGCGCGGCGATCCATACGTAATTGGTGCGCAAGCAAGCATGGATTGCCACGCGGCGCTCGCAATGACGGTTTTGGGTGTACGCAGGCCGTTTTTCGCTTGCATGGACAGACACGCTGGCTTATGCATAAAACCCGCGCGCGGTTTCTGAGGCATCGACGATCACGTTTTTTACCTCGGTGAAATCGAGCAAAGTTTCAAAAGCATCTTCCCGGCCAAAGCCGCTGGCTTTGCTGCCGCCAAACGCTGCGCCAGACGGATACAGGTTGTAGCAATTGACCCATACCCGCCCGGTGTGAATGGCGCGCGCCGCTTTGTGTGCGCGCGACAAACTGGTGGTCCATACCCCTGCAGCCAGGCCTTGTTCCACCGCGTTGACCTGGGTGAGCATGGCGTCTTCGTCATCCCAGCTGTCAAAAGTGGCCACCGGTCCGAAAATTTCTTCGCGGGCAATGCGCGCTTCTGGGTCCACGCCCTCAAACAACGTGGGCGCCATGAACAAGCCCTTGGGGTATTGGTCCACGCGCACCGGATGTCCGCCACACAAGATGCGCCCGCCTTCGCGCACGCCGGTGGCAATGTAGTCGCTGACCCTGTCAAAGTGTGCACGCGAGGACAGACTTCCCATGCGCGTGTTGGCGTCAAAAGGGTCGCCGATGTTGAGATTGGGCACCAGGGCCAGGATTTTTTCTTTCAGCGCATCGGCCACGCTGGCATGCGCATAAATGCGGCTGCCTGCGGTACACACTTGGCCTTGATTAAGAAATGCGCCCAACAAAATGCCTTGGGCCGCGCGGTCCAAATCGGCATCGGGATAGATGACCTGGGCGTTTTTGCCGCCCAGCTCTAAGGTCAGGCGTTTGAGCGTGGCACCGGCCGCTGCCATCACGCGCTGGCCGGTGCGCGTGGAACCGGTGATCGAGATTTTGCGTATGCCCGGATGCGTGACCATGGCCGCGCCCGTGCCCGCGCCGCTGCCGGTTATGACATTGATCACCCCTGGCGGAAAAACACTTCCAAATAAGGCCGCAATTTCCAGCGTGGTCACGGGCGTGGTATCGGCCGGTTTATAGACCACGGTATTGCCGCTGGCCAGAGCTGGCGCGATTTTTCCGACAAACATATTGAGCGGAAAATTCCAGGCACCAATGATGCCGACCACGCCCAGAGGCTGGCGAAGGCCGTAGCTGGTGATGTCTGGCGTCACCGGCACCACCACGCCTTCAAACACGCGGCACGCTCCAGCGTAATAGCGCAAGCGGTCCGCCGCCGTAAACACATTGGCCCGACTTTCGCGCAGCGGTTTGCCGGTATTTGCCGTCTCCAGCAATGCCAATGGCTCTAGCTGCGCTACCAGCACATCGGCCGCCGCTTCCAGCACGGCCTGGCGTTTTTTGGCGCTCAAATTGGCCCAGCCCGGTTGCGCTTGGCTTGCGGCCTGCACAGCGGCATCCACGTCGGCATCGTCTGATTCGGGCACGGTGGTAAGCAGCTCTTGCGTGAGCGGGCTATGGCATTCCATGCGCTCGCTTGCGTGTGGGCTATGCCATTGCCCGTTGATGTACAGGTCGTACGTCGAGCAGACCGTGCTGCTTATTTCGCGCTTGCTATTCGTTGCCATGGTGTTTCCTATGCATATTCAAGCAGATGGACGCAGGCGACTGCGGAGTCGCTGCCGAGCAAGCCCCCAGCCATTTGCGCCAGGCCCCATCGCGCGCCTTGCACCTGTGAAGGCCCCGCGCGGTCGCTTAATTGCCGACTCAATTCCACGATTTGCGCCACGCCCGTGGCACCCACCGGATGGCCCCGACACGTCAGACCGCCGGACACATTGACAGGCATGTGGCCCCCTAGCTGGGTATACCCGCTTTCGGTCAGCACAAAGGCCTGGCCCGGCGCGCACAGGCCCAGTTCTTCGATATCAATCAATTCTTGCGGCGCCGTCGGGTCATGCACTTCGGCAAGCGAGACATCGCGCGGGTCCAGGCCCGCCGCTGCAAAAGCCAATGCCCCGCAGCGCGCAGTGGCACTGGGCGCGTCTGCGCCGCGTTGCGGCTGGCCCGAGACCACACATGAGGCCCGCACCTTGGGCCCGTGCAAACCATGGCGGCGCGCAAAAGCGCCACTGACCAGGACCAGCGCAGCAGCGCCATCGGCGATGCCGCCGCACATGGCACGGGTCAAGGGGTCGAGCACCATGCGGTCTTGCAATATGGCGTCAGCGTCCATCAGCGTGCGTACTGCGGCTTGCGGGTTCAGGCTGGCGTGGCGGCGGTTTTTGGCGGCGCACAGGGCAAAGTGGCGTGGCGTGGCGCCATAGCGGCGCATATAGTTTTTGGCGCGCTCGGCATTGAGGTCCATAAACACCGAGCGGCCCGCGTCAGTAGGCTGGCGGTCCGAGGCCGAAGCCAATACCGCCATAGCGCGGCTGCGGTCCGGGTGCGTCATCTTTTCCACGCCCAGCACCAGCACGCAGTCATACTGCCCATAAGCCACAGCGCTCCAGGCCAGCGCCATCGCGTCTGCACCGCTGGAGCAGGCGTTTTTGATGTTGTGGACCGGAATGCTTTCTATGCCAGCGGCGGGCAGCAGCATCTGGCCCAGCATGGTTTCCTGGCCTTGCATCAATCCGCCAAAAGCGTTGCCGACATAGGCGGCTTCCAGCTGCGTGGCCTGCACACCAGCATCCCGCAAAGCGGCGTCCACTACCGGCTGGGCCAAGGTCTGCAAGCTGCTGTCGGGCCAGAGCCCGAAGGCCCCGACCTCGCCACCTGCCACCACCACTTCGCAAGAGGGCTTTGTTGTCATCGCTGGTGCAGTGCAACTTGCGCCTGCCCTTTGGCAGTGACCGTGCCGTCTGCTTTTTGGGCCACCAGGGCCAGCAGCACCACGCCGTCTTCCACTTGCTCCACGGTAGCCCGCAGGTCTAAATCTTCCAGCGGAAACACCGGCGCGCTGAACGATACGTCCAGGCTTCGCAGCTGGTCCGCACCGCAATATTCGGCCAACAAGCGCGCGAAATGCGCCGTCGTCATCGGCCCTTGCTGTATCACCTGCGCAAAGCCGCAACGCAAGGCAAATGCATCGTCGATATGGATGGGATTGGGGTCTTGCGTCGCTTGCGAAAACAAGGCAATCGTCTCGCGCGAGGAGCCGGGCACACGGACCTGGAAAAGCACTTCACCCGTTTTCATGGCGCACCCCGCTTGATTAAGCGCGTCACTTCGCGCACCGCCAGCACCCCAGACTGGGCGTGGTGGTAATCAAAGCTGGCATCGACAAACCACAAGGGCCCGGTTTTACTGTTTTTTTCTAGCACCCGGTCTATGCGCACGCGCACTTCCAGCGCATCATCCCACTCCACCGGCGCGAACCACTCGTAGCGCTGACCGCCGTGTAACGCCTGGTGGCGCGGTATATCCAGATCGCCAAACAAATCGACGCCCTGGGTTTCGCCGCGCAAAAATATCAGGTAAGTCAGCGGGGGCCGCGCCGGTAATGCGGCCAGGCCCAAGGCTTGCGCGTATTGCAAGCCCATGGTGCGGTCAGGGCGCACCTGATACGGCGGGTACACCTTGCCTTCGTGGTCTTTAGATACCAATGCGCGCTCCTAAGCTTAAAATTTACGTTAGTGTAAATTTCATTTCGGCATTGTGCAAGCGTTTTATCTCATTCCCGAAGAAATTAGCTATGAAATTTATGACTTGCGTGTTACGCCGGAGCTAAGGCTAAAGAATATTTTTTACGAGGTATAAAATTTAAGCACTTTGTCGGCCCCCTGCCTGTCCCTTCAATGCACCAAGGGGCCCGCTTTAGGGTTGCGCTTTCCTGCGCTTGGAGTGTTACCCGTGCTCGGTAGTTCGGGTGTGCGGGGCTGCAATCCCAGGTTCAGCATGGCGAAATAGGTGTCGATGATGCTGTCAATGGGCGCCGACTTGCGCGGGTTGTACCAGCGCGCCAGCCAATTGCACATACCCTGAATGCCAAAGGCGATCATCTTGGAGTCGCCTAGGTCGGCGAGTTCGCCAGAGGCCTTGCCCTCGTCGATCAAGCGCGTCCACATGGCCTCGTAATCCTTCCACACCCGGCGCATTGCCAAATGCAGTTCTTCGTTGGTGCCCATCACACCGTCACGCAAAAAAATCGTCATCTCCAGGCAATGGCGGTCAAAGCGCTTGAGGTGGTTGCGTATGGCTAGGTGCAACTTCTCCCGCGCGGGCAAGTCTTTGGCCAGGACATCGCGCAAGCCGTCGACCAGGCCGCTGGTTTGCGGGCCGATGATGGCTATCAATATTTCGGTGCGGCTGCGGTAGTAGTAATAAAGGGCTTCGCGCTTGATGCCCACGGCCTGCGCCACATCGTCCAGCGAGGTGTTGGCATAGCCTTTACGGTCAAACAAGGCCGTGGCGTGGCGCAATATTTCCTCGCGGCGCAGGGCGGATTTGCGTGGCTTGGCTACTACAGCGGGTTTGTCAGGGCTAGGCATTGCGCCGGATGCTAGCCGATATCAGCCAAGCAGCTCAGGCCTGCCCCGCCGACAAAGCCCGCAGCTTGAAGCGCTGAATCTTGCCGGTCGCCGTCTTAGGCAGCTCAGCCACAAACGCAATCATGCGCGGGTATTTGAAGGGCGCCAGTCGGTCTTTGACAAAGGCTTTGAGTTCGTCTGCGCTGACCGCTTGCCCCGGTTTGCACACCACATAGGCTTTGGTTTTGGTCAGGCCGTCCGCGTCGGGAACGCCGATGACGGCGGCCTCCAGCACCGCCGGGTGCGCTATCAGCGTGGACTCCACTTCAAAGGGCGACACATACACGCCGCTGACCTTGAGCATGTCGTCGCTGCGGCCACTGTAGGTATAGCTGCCGTCCGCGTTGCGGATGTATTTGTCGCCGCTGCGGGTCCAGGCGCCCTGAAAGGTTTCTATGGTTTTTTCGCGGTTGCCCCAGTACAGCATGGCGGCGCTGGGGCCCCGGATGAACAAGTCGCCCGTCTCGCCATCGGGCACGCTCTGGCCGGCGTCGTCGCGCAGCGCGATGTCGTAGCCGGGCACCGGCCAGCCGGTGGTGCCGTAGCGCACCTGGCCTGGCCGGTTGGACAGGTAAATATGCAGCATTTCGGTGGAACCTATGCCATCGACGATATCCACTCCAAAGTGCGCTTTAAAGCGCTGCCCGATGTCCGCAGGCAAGGCTTCACCCGCCGAGGACACCAGGCGAAGCGCCATGGCCTGGGCCGCAGGCAAAGCTGGCGAGGCCAGCATAGCTGCAAACAAGGTGGGCGCGCCGTAAAACGCCGTGGGCTTTTGTCCACCCACGCCCCCTAGCAAACGGTGAAACACCGCATCGGGCGTGGGCCGCTCTGCCATCAAAACCGTGGTGGCGCCCACGCTGAGAGGGAAAGTCAGCGCATTACCCAGGCCGTAGGCAAAAAACAATTTCGCCGCAGAAAAACACACATCGCCCGCGTGCAAAGCCAGCACGTCCTGGCCGTAGAGCTTGGCCGTCCAATAGGGGTTGGCGTGGCTGTGCACCGTAGCCTTGGGCCTGCCGGTGGAGCCCGAGGAAAACAACCAAAAACCGGGGTCTTGCGGATGCGTGGGCGCGCACTGCGCCAGGGTGGGCTGCGCTGCCAGCCAGTCCTCCATCGCGATGCAGCCTTCGGGCAGCGGACGCGCAGCACGAGAGACGACCACCTGGCGCAGCTCGTGCGGCCCTAGGGCCATGGCTTCGAGCAACACCGGCAGCAGGGCCTGCGACACCACGGCCAATTGCGCGCGGCTTTTGGCCAGCATATAGGCGTAGTCTTCGGCCTTGAGCAGGGTATTGGCCGCCACCGGCACGCTGCCCGCGTACATGGCGCCCAAAAACGCACAGGGCCAATCGATGCAATCGTGCATCAGCACAAACACCCGCTCTTCGCGGCGCACGCCAGCGGCCCGTAAGGCGGCAGCCACCGCCTGCACGCCGTGGGCCAAGGCGCCGTAAAGCAGCGCGCGCTGGTCATCCACATAGGCCAGGCGCTCGCCATGGCCGGTATTGCAGTCCAGCAGGTACTGCGCGAAATTGAAAACCTCAGCCTGCGGGTCCATCGCCGTGGTTTCTGCCATCTTGATTGCTCCTCTTTATTGCTCGGTCAATTTGTAGCACGCGGGGCGGCTTATCGATTTGCCAAGTGGTCGGGCCAACCTGACAATGCTTGCGCTATCGCAGCTTGCAGCTTCCGAAAAAATGCATTATTGTGCGTAAGCGGACCTTAAATTCATTTTTCTACCATGTCAAGCACTATATTGCACACAGACACTGAAGTTTCGTCGGACAACGCGGCGAGCAGCGAGGACAAGCACCCTTATTTGGTCGGTTTGGGCCAGCGTGTGGGTGCGCTGCGCGCCCGCCGGGGCATGACGCGCAAGGCGCTGGCAGCTTCGGCCCAGGTGTCCGAGCGGCATTTGGCGAACATGGAATACGGCCTGGGCAATGCCTCGGTGCTGGTGCTTTTGCAAGTGGCCAAGGCCTTGCAGTGCACGCTGGCCGAGTTGCTGGGCGATGTCAGCACCTCCTCGCCCGATTGGCTGATGATTCGCGAAATGCTAGAGCAATGCGACGCGCCCACGCTGCACCGGGTGCGCATTGCCATTGGCGAACTGCTGGGCACCGGCGGCGCGGCGCACGAGCGCAGCACCCGCGTCGCCCTGGTGGGCCTGCGCGGCGCCGGCAAGTCCACGCTGGGGCAGATGCTGGCCGAAGACCTGGGCTACCCCTTTGTGGAACTGAGCCGGGAAATCGAAAAATTGGCCGGTTGCAGCGTCGCCGAAATTCAGGCCTTGTACGGCGCCAACGCCTACCGCCGCTACGAGCGCCGGGCTTTGGAAGAAAGCATCCAGATCTACCCCGAAGCAGTGATCGCCACGCCCGGCGGCCTGGTGTCGGACCCGGCCAGCTTTAGCCTGCTGCTGGCGCACTGCACCACGCTGTGGCTCCAAGCCGACCCGGCAGACCACTTGCGCCGCGTCACCGCCCAGGGGGACTTGCGGCCCATGGCCGCCAGCAAGGAGGCGCTGCAAGACCTGAAAAACATTTTGGACGGGCGCCAGTCTTTTTATTCCAAAGCCCAATTTGCGGTCAACACCAGCGCGCAGGACTTGGAAGCCACGTTCGAGCTGCTGCGCGCCACCATACGCGGCTATTTGCAAATTGCGCCCTGAACGGTAAAAAAATACTTGACGTACTTTTGTTTTATGCACTATGATGCATTAAATTAAGACAAATGCACTTTTATGCGTGTTTCAAAATGAGTCCGCCATGAACCCAGAATCATTCGTCCATTACCAAACCGAACCGGGCCAATACCGCCATTGGAAGCTCAGCTTTGAGGGCCCCGTGGCCACGCTTAAAGCCGACTTTGACGAAAACGGCGGTCTGCGCCCCGGCTACAAGCTCAAGCTCAATAGCTACGACCTGGGCGTGGACATCGAGCTGCACGACGCCATCAACCGCATCCGCTTTGAGCACCCCGAGGTGCGCACCGTCGTCATTACCAGCGCCAAAGACAAAGTGTTTTGTTCTGGCGCCAATATCTTCATGCTGGGCTTGAGCAGCCACGCCTGGAAAGTCAATTTCTGCAAATTCACCAACGAAACGCGCAACGGCCTGGAAGACTCTTCGGCCCATAGCGGCCTGAAATTTTTGGCGGCGGTCAATGGCGCTTGTGCCGGTGGCGGCTACGAATTGGCGCTGGCCTGCGACGAAATATTGCTGGTCGATGATCGGTCGTCTGCCGTCAGCCTACCCGAAGTGCCTTTGCTAGGCGTGCTGCCCGGCACCGGCGGCCTGACCCGCGTCACCGACAAGCGCCGCGTACGCCACGACCTGGCCGATGTGTTTTGCACCAGCGCCGAAGGCGTGCGCGGCCAAAAAGCCAAAGACTGGCGTCTGGTCGATGGCCTGGCCAAGCCCGCCGAGTTTGCCGCCCGCGTGCGCGAACGCGCGCTCGCCCTGGCCGCCCAAAGCGACCGGCCCGCCGCGGCGCAAGGCGTGCAACTCACGCCCTTGCAATGCACGCGCAGCGAAGACGCCCTGCACTACAGCACGCTCAAGGTGGAAATAGACCGCGCCAAGCGTAGCGCGGTGTGGACGATTCAAGCGCCGCAAGGCGCGCAGCCCGCCACCATCGCCGACATCGAGGCCCAAGGCGCGCAGTGGTTCCCGCTGCGCATGGCGCGCGAGTTGGAAGACGCGATCTTGCATTTGCGCACCAACGAGCTGGATATCGGCATCTGGCTGATCAAAACCGACGGCGATGCCGCTGCGGTATTGGCCATGGACGAGGTGCTGCAAGCGCAGGCCGGCCACTGGCTGGTGCGCGAAACCACCGGCCTGCTGCGCCGCACTTTCAGCCGCTTAGATGTATCTTCGCGCAGCCTGTTTGCGCTGATCGAGCCGGGCTCCTGCTTTGCCGGTAGTTACCTGGAATTCGCGCTGGCCTGCGACCGCAGCTACCAACTCATGTTGCCCGACGATGCCGCACGCACGCCACACATCACCGTAGGCGAGCGCAACTTTGGCACCTACCCTATGGCCACCGGCCAAAGCCGTTTGCAGCGCCGTTTTTACGAAGAAGCCGGCCCGCTAGAAGCCGTGCGCGCCGCAGTCGGCCAAGCCCTGGATGCCGATGCCGCTTTCGCACTAGGCCTGGTCACCGCCGCGCCCGATGACATCGACTGGGACGACGAAGTGCGCATCGCTATCGAAGAGCGCGTGTCCATGTCGCCCGACGCCATGACTGGCTTAGAAGCCAATTTGCGCTTCAACGGCAAAGAGAACATGCACACCCGCGTGTTTGGCCGCTTGAGTGCCTGGCAAAACTGGATTTTCCAGCGGCCTAATGCCGTAGGCGACAAAGGCGCGCTCAAGGTCTATGGCAAAGGCGAACGCGCTGCCTTTGATTGGAACCGCGTGTAACTATTGCATCGAACCCATCCTATTTTGAACATCAACCGGAGCACTTTATGAACGCTATCAACTACAGCGAAAAAATTCCCAATAACGTGGACCTGGGCGGCGACCGCACTTTGCAGCGCGCCTTGGAACAATGGCAGCCCAACTTCATCAACTGGTGGGACGACATGGGCCCTGAAGGCACGACCGACAACGAGGTGTATTTGCGCACCGCTGTCAGCGTGGACCCGCAAGGCTGGGCGCAGTTTGGGCATGTGAAGATGCGCGACTACCGCTGGGGCATTTTCTTGAACCACGGCGAAGCCGATCGCAACATCCACTTCGGTGACCACAAAGGCGAGAAAGCCTGGCAAGACGTACCCGGCGAACACCGCGCCAATTTGCGCCGCATCATCGTCACGCAAGGCGATACTGAGCCTGCGTCTGTCGAGCAGCAACGCCACTTGGGCAAGACTGCGCCCAGCATGTACGACTTGCGCAATCTGTTTCAAATCAACGTAGAAGAAGGCCGCCACCTGTGGGCCATGGTGTATTTGTTGCACAAACATTTCGGTCGCGATGGCCGCGAAGAAGCCGAAGCGCTGCTGGAGCGTCGCAGCGGCCAGGAAGACAACCCGCGCATTTTGCAAGCCTTCAACGAAGAGACGCCAGACTGGTTGAGCTTTTTCATGTTCACCTATTTCACCGACCGCGACGGCAAGTTCCAGTTGTGCGCATTGGCGGAGAGCAGTTTCGATCCGCTGGCACGTACCACCAAGTTCATGTTGACCGAAGAAGCGCACCACATGTTTGTCGGCGAGTCCGGCATCAGCCGCATCATCCAGCGCACGTGCGCGGCGATGAACGAGATGAAAACCGATGACGTGGGCAAACTGCGTGCAGCTGGCGTGATTGACTTGCCGACTTTGCAGCGCTATTTGAATTTCCACTTCAGCGTGACGATTGATTTGTTTGGAGCCGACGAATCGAGCAACGCGGCCACGTTTTATTCCACCGGCATCAAAGGCCGCTATGAGGAAACTAAGCGCGACGACGACCATGTGTTGCGCGGCCAGACCTACAAAGTATTGAACGTGGTCAACGGCCAGTTGCAGGAAAAAGAAGTGCCCATGCTGAACGCGCTGAACGAAGTGTTGCGCGACGACTTCATCAAAGACTCGGTGGGTGGTGTGGATCGCTGGAACCGGGTCATAGACAAAGCCGGTTTGCCGCACCGTTTGAGCGTGCCGCACAAAGCTTTCCATCGCAACATCGGCGCTTTGTCCGGCGCCAAAGTGTCGCCCGATGGCCGCGTGCTGTCGGAGAACGAATGGAGCGCAAAGGTGGGCGAATGGTTGCCCACGCCAGAAGACCGTGCGTTTGTGCAAAGCCTGATGGGGCGCGTGGTGGAGCCGGGCAAGTTCGCCAACTGGATTGCGCCGCCAGCTATTGGCATCAACCGGCAGACGGTGGACTTTGAGTATGTGCGGTTTAATTAATTGCCGCTTTTGCGCTGAATCCGCGTGGCGGCGGTGAATTTTGGATGGTTGGCGTGCAAGCGTTTGCTTTTTTGCTGGACCCGCGTGACGGCAGCGGCAGGCGGGGTTCCTCATACGCGAGCGAAAAATCGTCACCCCGCCTGCCGCTACCACCACGCTGCGAACGGCGTTGCTGGTGCGCAGAATGGTTCAAATTGCAGTTTTCGTCGAAGCGACGGTTAAGCCAATCGCTGCACAAGTGCGTCATCGCGAGGAGCGCAGCGACGCGGCGATCCACGTAGGCGTGAAGCTATGGATTGCCGCGGCCTGCGGCCTCGCAATGACGGGTTTGGGCTTATGCCGAGTGTCCCTAAGGATTGAATTTTTCGCGTTAAAAGTAGCAAAAAGAATGCGCTTAACCTCGTGCTCCCACACCCGCTACTTCGCAGAGGCCATGCAGGCCGAGGCCGGGCGACGATTTTTCGCTTGCGTCATGAGGAGCCCGGCCTCGGTCTGCGTGGACTCGGGCTCAGCCCAATAAGCTGGGGCGAAGGTTCAAGCAAAAACAAGTGACTACAGCCAGAGATCAATTGAAGCCACAATCGCCACAACGTCCAAACGAATCCAAGCCATGAGCACAGACACCGCCGAACTGCTACAGCAACATGTGATCGACCCCGAGGTCTGCATACGCTGCAACACCTGCGAAGCCACCTGCCCGGTGGGCGCAGTGACGCACGACAGTCGCAACTACGTGGTGGATGCGAACAAATGCAACCACTGCATGGCCTGCGTGCCACCGTGCCCTACGGGTTCGATTGACCATTGGCTGCCGGTGCTGCGCAGCAAAGCGTACACATTACAAGAACAATTGTCCTGGGACGAATTGCCAGTGCCGCAAGTACTTGATGCCTTGCAAGACACGTCCACTATTTCTCAGGTGTCCGGCAGCACCGCCTTTGAGACGGCCAGCAGTTCGGTGACAGCCACTGCAAGTAAGCAAGTCGCAGCGCCCGAGGCGGATAACTTAAGCGGTTTGGGCGCCACCTTACCGCCCTGGTCCGCAGCCCATCCGTACACCAATTTGCATGGACCCAAAGCACCGACCACGGCGACCGTGGTCGGCAATATGCAGGTCAATGAAGCGGGTACCGACAACGAAACACACCACATCGTGCTGGACTTTGGCAGCATGCCGTTTCCTGTGCTCGAGGGGCAATCGATTGGCATTGTGCCGCCCGGTGTGGATGCCAAGGGCAGACCGCACCATGCACGGCAATACTCGATCGCCAGCCCGCGCAACGGCGAGCGACCAGGCTACAACAACCTGTCCTTGACCGTGAAACGCGTGGTGCAAGACCACCAGGGTCAGGCGGTCCAAGGCGTGGCGTCCAATTATTTGTGCAATCTCAAAACCGGCGACAGCGTGCAAGTCATAGGCCCGTTTGGCAGCAGCTTTTTAATGCCCAACCATCCGGGTAGCCATATCGTGATGATTTGCACCGGTACCGGCAGCGCGCCCATGCGCGCGATGACCGAATGGCGTCGCCGCTTACGCGCCAGTGGCAAGTTTGAAGGCGGCAAGCTCGTGCTCTTCTTCGGTGCGCGTACGCAGCAAGAATTGCCTTACTTCGGGCCGCTGCAAAAATTGCCCCAGGATTTCATCGACATCCACTTTGCCTTTTCGCGCACGCCCGGCCAGCCCAAACGCTATGTACAAGACGCAATGCGCGAAGCCGCCCCGCAGCTGGCGACCCTTTTGCAAGACGCGCAAGCCCATTTTTATGTCTGCGGCCTCAAGAGTATGGAAGAAGGCGTGCTACAAGCCATGCGCGACATAGCGCTGGACGCTGGCCTGGATTGGGCGGCTATTGCCAAAGACTTGAAGCAGCAAGGCCGCTTGCAGTTGGAGACTTATTGAGTCATCTTCGATGCATACCCCATTTTTTTTAAACCGCAGAGAACAGCGCTAGGCCTATGAACCCCTCACTCTCCTTTGCAAAAGTCCTGGTCGTAGGCGCTGGCATCATGGGCGCGGGTATTGCGCAGGTGGCGGCGCAAGCTGGGCATCGCGTGTATTTGATGGATGCGCGTGAAGGTGCTGCGCGCCAGGCCTGTGCGAAGTTGCGCGAGAGCTTGGACGCGCTCCTGGCCAAAGGCAAATTTACCCAAGTGCAGGTCGATGGCATCCTGGCGCTAATCGAGCCGGTGGATAGCCTGCCCGATGCGGCAGATGTCGGTTTAGTCATCGAAGCCATCGTAGAAAACCTGGATGCCAAGCGCGCCTTATTTGCCGATTTGGAAGCTTTGCTGGGCGCGGACTGTGTGCTGGCGAGCAATACCTCGTCTTTGTCGATTACCGCGATTGCCAAAGGTCTGCGCGATCCCAGCCGCGTCGTGGGCATGCATTTTTTCAACCCCGTACCTTTGATGAAACTCGTGGAAGTGGTGTCCGGCTTGCAAACTGCGCCCAGCTTAGCGCAGGCAATTTTTGAACTGTCCAAAGCCTGGGGCAAAGTGCCGGTGCACGCGCGCTCTACGCCGGGTTTTATCGTCAACCGCATTGCCCGGCCTTTTTATGCCGAGGCGCTGGCGCTGATGCATGAACAGTCCGCGCGCCCAGAGGTCATCGACGCCTGCATGCGCGCCATCGGCTTTCGCATGGGGCCGTGCGAGTTGATGGACTTGATCGGCCACGATACCAATTTCGCAGTAACGCAAGCCGTCTATGCAGCCAACTTTTTTGACAAGCGCTACACGCCTTCGCTGGTGCAAAGCGCGCTGGTCGATGGCGGCATGTTGGGTCGCAAAAGCGGGCGCGGTATTTATGACTACGCCGCTGGCAGCAAACCGCCGTCGGTGGACCTGCAAGCCCTGCCCTTGCCCGCTATCAGCCACCTGCAATTGCACAGCTGCGTGCAAGATGCACAAACTATGGCCGACTGGCAATTGCGCTTGCAACCTGCAGGTATAGCCACGGACATGGTGAAAACTTACGAATGGACCGGCATACAAGTCGGCGCACTACAAATCCGCCAGACCGACGGCCGACCCGCATCCGCGCTGGGTGCGCAAGTGGTGGTGTACGACTGGCATGTGCCGCAAGGCGGCGCGCCGGTGCTGGCTTTTGCAGCGTCCAGCGGAGCTACTGAAGGCAACATCGCCCTGGCACAGGCGCTGTTGGGCGCGCTGGGTTTTGCGCCGCAGCGTATGGCGGATCAGCCCGGCCTGGTGGTGGCGCGCACGCTGGCCATGCTGGTGAACGAAGCAGCAGACGCGGTGCAACAAGGCGTGTGCGATTCGGCAGGTGCCGATGCCGCCATGAAGCTGGGCGTGAACTACCCCGCAGGCCCGTTTGAATGGCTGGGCCGCTGGGGCGCACCGGCGGTGGTGCAAGTGCTAGAAGCACTCGATACCCATTACCGCGGTGAGCGCTACCGCGTCAGCCCCTGGCTGCGCCACGCGTTGTGGCAAGCGCAACATACCGATTGAGTCCGGGCGCGATTTCCACTTTTCCAAAGCGAGACAAAAATGCAAGACGCCTTTATTTGTGACGCCATCCGCACCCCTTTTGGCCGCTACGGCGGCGCGCTGTCCTCGGTACGCACCGACGACCTGGCGGCCATCCCCATCCGCGCGCTGATGCAGCGTAACACCAGTGTCAACTGGGCAGCGCTAGACGATGTGTTTTACGGCTGCGCCAACCAAGCCGGCGAAGACAACCGCAACGTAGCGCGCATGGCGGCTTTGCTGGCGGGCTTGCCAGTGGACGTGCCCGGCGCCACCATTAACCGATTGTGCGGCTCCAGCCTCGACGCGGTGGGCAGCGCAGCGCGCGCCATCAAAAGCGGCGAAGCGCAATTGATGATTGCTGGTGGCGTGGAAAGCATGAGCCGCGCGCCTTTTGTCATGCCCAAAATGGACAGCGCTTTTGGCCGCAATAACGCGGTCTATGACACCACCATCGGCTGGCGATTTATCAACCCGCTGATGAAGCAACTCTATGGTGTGGACTCCATGCCCGAGACGGCGGAAAACGTGGCGCAGCAATTTGGCATTGAACGCGAAGCCCAAGACCGCATGGCCTTGCGCTCGCAAGAAAACGCAGTACGCGCCCAAAGCGCCGGGTACTTTGATACTGAAATCACGCCCGTCAGCATCCCCCAGAAAAAAGGCGAGGCCTTGCTGGTGACGCGGGACGAACATCCGCGCAGCACGTCTCTAGAAGCGCTGGCCCGACTAAAACCCATCGTGCACGCGCAAGGCTCGGTCACGGCGGGCAACGCATCGGGCGTAAACGATGGCGCATGCGCGCTGCTGCTGGCCAGCGCCAGCGCCGCGCAGCAACACGGCCTGACGCCGCGCGCCCGTGTGCTGGGCATGGCGACGGTGGGCCTGGCGCCGCGCATTATGGGTTTTGGCCCGGCGCCTGCGGTGCGCAAAGTGCTGGCCCAAGCCGGACTGACGCTGGCGCAGATGGACGTGATCGAACTCAACGAAGCCTTTGCCGCCCAAGGCCTGGCGGTGTTGCGCGACCTAGGCCTGGCCGACGACGACGCGCGCGTCAACCCTAATGGCGGCGCGATCGCCCTGGGCCACCCCCTGGGCGCCAGCGGCGCGCGGCTGGTTACCACGGCGCTGAACCAGTTGGAACGCAGCGACGGGCGCTATGGGTTGTGCACTATGTGCATCGGCGTGGGTCAGGGGATTGCGCTGGTGATGGAGCGGGTGTAGAAGCCTGCATTGCCCACAAGTACCTATTCATGATGTTTGGTGCGTGATGTGCTAGCATCAAACATCAAAACACGAGGTGCGCCATGCGAACGACCCTAGATATTGCCGACGATGTGCTTTTTGCCGCCAAGGAAATTGCAAAGCGCGAGAAAAAGTCGCTTGGCCAAACGATTAGCGAACTCGCTCGCCGCGCATTCACGCAACCCTCCGCGGTGAGCGACTTGAACCCGGCGCATGTACCTAGCGGCACCGTGCGGGTGGCTGAACGCTTGGCGAGCTACGGCATTAGCCCCCTGCCCGCCAGGGGCGGCATTGTCAGCAACGAACTGATTGAGCGCTTGCGCGATGCCGAGGGCGTTTGATGCGCGCACTGCTAGACATCAACGTCCTTGTTGCCCTGCACGACCGCGATCACATCCACCACGAACGCGCTGCGCTGTGGCTAGAAGCGCAGATTGCACACGGCTGGGCCAGCTGCCCCCTTACCCAAAATGGTTGCTTGCGCATCATGAGCCAGCCCGGATACAGCAAGCCCCAGCCATTGTCTGCGCTGGTAGTCATGTTGCAAGGCTCCACCGCTACCGCTTTTCATCAGCTGTGGGCCGACGACATCAGTGTTTTGGATGCTGAGCGCTTTCACCACCCACACATCCATGGGCCACGACAATTGACCGACTTGTATCTACTGGGGCTGGCAGTGAAGAACGCAGGTCGGTTCGTGACCTTCGATGCACGCATTCCCTTGAGCGCTGTGCACGGGGCGAGTCCTGCGCATATGGTCACTTTGTAAGCAAACCGAACACCTAGGCGATGGCAATCTACCCAAGGCACAATCGCCAAATGAACAACCAGCCCCCTTTTATCGCCCCCCAAAAATTCACTTCCGCCGCCCAAGCGCTGGCGCAAGTGCAAAGCATTTACGCCCAAAGCATCGCCCACTTACGCGCCTGCATGCAGGCCTTTGTGGCGGGGGATGACAGCCTAGGTCACGTGCGTGCTTTCTACCCGCTGGTGCGCTTGCATACCGACACCGTGTCGCGCACCGGCAAGGCTGAGGGCGCGGGTCTGAGCTACGGTTTTGTTGCAGGGCCAGGCCGATTCGAAACCACGCTGACGCGGCCTGATTTGTATGGGCGCTACTACCTGGGGCAGTTTCAATTGCTGCTCAACAACCACGCAGTGGAGCTAGAAATTTGCACCAGCACGCAGCCCATCCCCGTGCATTTTTCGTTTGCAGACAACGACCACCTGGAAGGCGAGATGAGCGCCGAGCGCCGCGCCCGTATGCGCGATGTGTTTGACCTGCCGGACCTGGCCGCCATGGACGACGGCATTGCCAACGGCACCTATGCGCCCGGCCCCGGCGAGCCGCAACCGCTGTCGCTGTTTACCGCGCCGCGCGTGGACTATTCGCTGCACCGTCTGCGCCATTACACCGGCACGCTGCCAGAGCATTTTCAGAACTTTGTGTTGTTTACCAACTACCAGTTTTATATCGATGAATTCATCGCCCTGGGCCGCGCGGCCATGGCAGACCCGAACAGCCCTTATAGCGCTTTTGTGGAGCCGGGTAACCTGAGCACACGCCGCATAGCCAGCGTCGGGGCCGCAACGCAGGCCGAAGGCCACAGCCCGCCGCGCTTGCCGCAAATGCCGGGCTACCACCTGGTGCGCGAAGACGGCAGTGGCATCAGCATGGTCAATATCGGCGTGGGCCCGGCCAATGCTAAAAATATTACCGACCATATCGCCGTGTTGCGCCCGCACGCCTGGATCATGCTGGGCCACTGCGCCGGCCTGCGCAATACCCAGCAACTGGGCGACTACGTGCTGGCGCACGGCTATGTGCGCGAAGACCATGTGCTGGACGAAGAGCTACCGCTGTGGGTGCCCATCCCCGCGCTGGCCGAGATCCAGGTGGCGCTGGAGCAAGCGGTGGCCGATGTCACTGGCCTGAAAGGCAGTGCACTCAAAAGCATTTTGCGCACCGGCACCGTGGCGAGCACCGACAACCGCAACTGGGAACTCTTGCCCGACAACCAGCCGCAACGCCGCTTTAGCCAAAGCCGCGCCGTGGCCCTGGACATGGAAAGCGCCACCATAGCCGCCAACGGCTTTCGCTTTCGCGTGCCCTACGGCACCTTGCTATGCGTGAGCGACAAACCGCTGCACGGCGAAATCAAACTCCCCGGCATGGCCAACCACTTCTACCGCGAGCGCGTGGACCAGCACCTGCGTATTGGCATGCGCGCCATCGAACTGATGCGCGAACGCGGCCTGGACCAGCTGCACAGCCGCAAACTACGCAGCTTTGCGGAGGTGGCGTTTCAGTAGTCGAGAAAGGCACGGAAAGCTTCAAACTAAACCGCCTTTTCCACGCCGCCTATATTGCAAACCTGCGCCTAGAGAGGTCGATCAGGATCATGGCGGAAGGTCTTTGCCATGCTCCTGCGCGGGCCGCTCCCGACTTAGCTCAAAGCCCGGTTCAAATGCGTCTAATCCCTTGGTTAGCATTTGCCAGGGTTCATTCAAGGGTAGTAACAGCACGCCGTTACCGAGTCGCTTGAGCACGACTTCAGCACCGGCAAAGCGATAGGTTTTAGGCAGCCGGACGGCCTGACTACGACCTATTTGAAGCAGACGGGCGGTATCCATGGTGCGCTCCTAAAAATGTGGTTATCCATAATGGTTATGAATTTATCATTTCTCTGTTACACCGCCCAAACACCCGGGCACCACGCAGCTGCCCTATCGGTTTGTCAATGTGGAGAAGTTGGTAGCTGATTTTCTGGCCGATGTAGAAAGGGCGACACATGGGAACGACACCTAAAGTGCAGGTCAACGTGGACAGCTTGGCCGCTATGGGCAAGCGCTTTAGCCAAGCCTGGGGCCGTGCCCTGAAAGACGAACAGGGCGAAGAAACGCACATCACTTTTTTGGATGTGCAGACCATGCTGGAAACGCTGTCTCCGCGTCGGCTAGACATGCTGCGCCACGTCCGCCAGCATGGCGCCAGCAACGTACGCGAACTCGCGCAAACTCTGGGGCGCGATTACAAAAACGTCCACCAAGACGTGGCCATACTGGAAGCCACGGGCTTGCTGGTGCGCGATGGTCGCAAACTGTCCGCGCCTTGGGACGCGTTGCAAGCGAATGTTTCTTTGTTGCCCTCTTAACGACTGAAACTCTAAGTACCCGGCTGCGAAAGGGCTGCGGAAACCGTAAACCATGGGCTTTAAGGAACTGGCAAAGCTCACCGCCAAGCCCGGCAAAAGTCTGCATCGGATGCTCTCGCCCAAAGGGAATCCCAGCATAGATAAATTGGCGGCGATTTTTAGGGCTGTGCGCGAAGTACTTGACGTGTGCCTACCTTCGCGGGCGTAGCCGGGGTAATCCGATCATGATTGCTGCCCTTCACAAGGCGCTCAAGTCGTGGGGAGTGCCCATTTAATTACCAAATACATATTTTTTATTGTTATCATAGGGATGCACTAAGCAAATTTCTTAACGGGAAATTCGTTAAAACTAAAAATGGTAATCTTGAAAAATTAATGCGAATTTAATCACGGTACAACTGCTTAGCTGCCAGGTAATCGAAGGAAATTTTTCGATTAACGATTGAACTAAATCAAAGCAAACTAAACATGAGCTTACCAGCCAACCCCAATACAGAGCCAACTTCACAAGAACACATTGAGTCAGAAGAATCCTCAGCGCTAGGAGAATCTGATTTTTCCGAACTTGATGATCCTGTTCCAAATCCGCAGCAGATTTCTTACTCCGGAAGTGACTTTGACGTTGAGGGACTTGTTCGACGGTTAAAAAGAGGGGACATTGTTGTACCGACTTTTGGGCAAACAGATCCATCGGTCGAAGCTGCCGGATTTCAACGCAATTTTGTATGGCGACGTACTCAAATGGACAAGTTCATCGAATCGTTACTGCTTGGATTCCCGGTTCCAGGAATTGTGCTTGTTCAGCAAGCGGACAAAAGGTATTTAGTACTTGATGGACAGCAGCGACTTCGTACTCTCGCCAACTTCTACGATGGAACCTATTCACGCAATATTTTTGAGTTGCAACAAGTAGCTGATGAGTATAAAGGACTCACTTATAAAACTCTAAGCGAAGCCCAAAGGAGAACATTGGACAATACATTCATTCAAGCCATTATTGTGAAGACCGACGGCACCCCAGAATCATTGGATGCTATCTATCAGGTTTTCGAACGGTTAAATTCAGGTGGAACCCAATTAACAGGGCATGAAATACGTGTTGCGCTTTACGCAGGGGCCTTAGTTAATTTCATAGCTGAGCTGAATATAACGCCAGAATGGCGTGCACTTTATGGCCCAATTTCACCAAGGTTACGCGATCAGGAACTGATACTAAGAGTTATCGCATTTTTTTCCTCTCCCGGGACTTATAAGCGGCCATTGAAAAAATACTTAAATGATTTTTCTGCCAACAACCGTGATTGCGGTAATCTACGAATCGCTAACTTGGCTGCGCTTTTTCACCGTGCTTGTTTAGTGCTAAATTCAGCAGTTGGGCGAGAGGCTTTTCGATATCAAAGCAAACAAGTAAATGTTGCCTATGCAGAATCAGTAATGGTTGGATTAATGCGGCGACTTGAAGCGGGCGAACCGGCACCATCTAACGAGGCCATTAAGCCAGCTATCATAAGTTTGGTGAATGAGACCAAATTTTTAGAGGCGATAACGAAATCGACCGCCAATGAACAGAGCGTTACAGATAGGTTATCCATAGCCACCAAAATATTTGGATCTGCTTGATGCCGAAACCGATGGCTTGGCCACCATATCAAATTGTTCGCCTTCGATCTGGATTAGACGAACTTGGCGCGACTGTTAGTAATAATGATGATTTAGAAATATTACCGTGGTTAACGCGAATGTTGGTGATTCGTAGTAGTGGATATATAGAGCAAACGTCGCGAGAGGTATTTTGGGGGTACGTAGATGAAAAGGCCGGAGGATTAGTAAAAGCATTCGGGCATTCCTGGCTTGCGAAAAGTCGAAATCCATCACCAGAAAACTTACTTGACTTGGTCGGTCGTTTTGACATGAGATTGCGTACCGAATTAGAGGAATTTCTGGACGAACGGGATCAGCGACTGCGACGAGAATTGGCATTCTTAGTTGATCGCCGGAATCACATTGCACACGGGTTAAGTGAAAGTATCAATCGAGAAAAGGCTTTAGCATTAAAAAACACCGCACTAGAGATCTCTGATTGGTTAATTTTAAAATTTAACCCTTGTCGATTTTGATTTAGTCCAATATGCTTCCTCCAAAAATTCTTTACTAGCCGCGTAGTAATTAGCAGCCAGGTTTATGGAAGACGATGGTATTTTCTGAAAAAGTTCGTCAACTTAATGTATCGATTGAAGCGCGCTTGACGATCTTCATCTGGATTGAATCTTGGTACAACCCCTAGCCCGTCACAGCGACCTGGGGCAGCGCTCATCCAACAAATCTGAAAATATCTTGCCTATAAAAAATGAGTACCAATTTCATTCAAGCCGATGGCCTTGTTCAAGAAGGTCTGACCTGCCCCCCACTAGCCGTACCACCGTAAAGTTTGTGAAGTCAAAGCTTTCGGTGAGTTAGGGTAACGGCATTCTCTCCAGTCGGGATTCGCTGTCTTCGAGAACACCAGAATCTTGGACAAATAGTGGACTAGAAAAAAACTCAACCCGCATCAACAATCGCCTCCGGCGTTCGCAGCGCAATACGCAGCAAAGTCCGGGCAGCGCCCGAAGGTTCGCGGCGACCTTGCTCCCACTCTTGCAAAGTGCGCACCGACACTCCAAGCAACTTTGCAAACGCAGCTTGCGATAGGCCCACCTTCATACGCGCTTCAGTAGCCGCCGATACCGCCACTTTGGTCACGCGTCCTTCGCCACGCCGGGCTTGGCGAATCGACTCCAGCAAATCGACTTCAAACGCTGTCAACCCTTCATTTTTCAACTTGCTATTTTTTGTCATCGGTTTATTCCTCATACAGTTGGGCTAGGCTACGCAGAAAAGCTGCGGACAAATTCTCGTGCTCTGCTTTGGCATAAACAATGAGAAGCACTACTTCACCGAGGGAGGTACGCAGCATGTAAATTACCCGTGCTCCGCCACGCTTGCCCATCCCGGAGCGTGCCCAGCGCACTTTGCGCAAACCGCCGGTTGCCGCAACGACGTCACCAGAATCGGGATGTTCTGCGAGCCACGAAACAAATTCCTCTCGCTCCAGTTCGCTCCAAACCTTGCTTGCGTAACGCAAGAAAACCGGGGTTTCTATGACCGTGAGCATGGAATAGATTGTACGTCATTGACGTATTCATACACCCGCATCATTTGCACCTGCAAGTTCTATCCACAGTGATACGTCACACCAATCCACGACAATCCCTCCCCATGCCCCACCCCACCCCCAGTACCCCGCTGTTCTCCGCGCAGCATTTGTCCAAGCGCTTTGGCGCTAACACCGTGGTCGATGACCTGTCTTTTGAGATTGCGCCGGGCGAATGCCTGGGCGTTATCGGGCCTAATGGAGCGGGCAAGACGACTACCGTGCGCATGTGCCTGGGGCTGACGGCGCCCGATGGCGGCAGCATCAGCGCGCTGGGGCTACAGATGCCGCGCGATGCGCTGGCGATCAAGGCGCAAATAGGCGTGGTGACGCAGCTCGACACGCTAGACCCGGACTTCAATTGCGAAGAAAACCTGTTGGTCTATGGCCGCTATTTCGGCATGAAAGACCGCGATATTCAAAAACGCATTCCGGCGCTTCTAGAGTTTGCCTCGCTCACCAGCAAAGCCAAGGCCAAGCCGGGCGAATTGTCCGGCGGCATGAAGCGGCGCCTGAGCCTGGCGCGTGCGCTGGTGAACGACCCCAAGCTCTTGTTGCTGGACGAGCCTACCACCGGCCTGGACCCGCAGGCCCGGCACCTGATGTGGGAGCGTCTGCAAGCACTCTTGCAGCAAGGCAAATCTATATTGCTAACCACCCACTTTATGGACGAAGCCGAGCGACTGTGTTCGCGCCTTTTGGTGCTAGACCATGGCAAAAAAATTGCCGAAGGCAAGCCGCGCGATTTGATCGCCCAGCATTTAGAGCCCGATGTAGTGGAAGTGTTTGGTGTGGGCGCGCTAGAGGTGCGCGATAGCCCGCTGCGCGCCCTGGCCGCGCGCGTGGAAGTAAGCGGCGAGACCGTGTTTTTTTATACCGACCAAGCCGGCGCGCTCTTGCAAGGCTTGGCGGCTTATCCGCAATTGCGCACCTTGCACCGACCGGCCAACCTGGAAGACCTCTTCCTCAAAATGACCGGACGCCAGATCCGCGAGGACGCTTGATATGCCCAACTCCCCCGCTTACAACCCGCAACCCCAAAGCCCTTGGCGCGCCCCGCGCCTGACGCTGCGCTTTTGGCCGGTGTTTCTACGCAATTTGCTGGTCTGGCGCAAGCTGGCTATTCCCAGCCTGCTGGGCAATATCGCAGAGCCACTGATGTGGTTGGTGGCCTTTGGCTACGGCATGGGTGCGCTGGTGGGGCAGCTCACCATCGACGGGCAGCCCGTGCCCTATATTTTGTTTTTGGCCAGCGGCAGTATTTGCATGAGCGCGATGAACGCGGCTTCGTTTGAGGCGCTGTATTCGGCCTTTTCGCGCATGCATGTGCAAAAAACCTGGGACGGCATCATGAACGCGCCCGTGGGCCTGGACGATATCGTGCTGGCCGAAATGCTGTGGGCAGCCTTTAAGGCGCTGTTTACCGTGACAGCGATTTTGGGCGTGATGCTGGCGCTGCAAATCAGCCACAGTCCCAAGCTGCTGGTGGCCTGGCCGGTGCTGCTGGGGGTAGGCATTACCTTTAGCTCGATGGCGCTGGTGTTTAACGCGCTAGCCAAGGGCTATGACTTTTTTACCTATTACTTCACGCTTTTCCTTACACCCACCATGTTTTTAGGCGGTGTGTTTTTCCCCTTAGAGCAATTGCCGCCTTTGGTGCGCGCGGTGGCGGACTGGCTGCCCCTGGCCAATGCGGTGGCGCTGGTGCGGCCTTTGTTTATGGACCAGTGGCCTAGCAATGTGCTGCACCATGGCGGCGTGTTGGTGGCCTATGCGGTGGTGTCGTTTTGGCTGGCGCTTGCGCTGACGCGCAAACGCTTCGGGCAATAACTGAGACGCACGATGCAAGAGGCGGGCGGTCAGCCCTGCATGCAGATTGCATTGTCTAATGTGGCACTGTGCGCAAATGAAGCGCAAACCCCATCACCAACCCCGCGCCAGCCTCGCACTGCTGATCCAAGTGGCGTGAAAACCATTGGGCACGCGCTGGGGTAGCGCAATACGGGCGACCGGGCCTTGCGCCACATTGGCCGCGTCAAAAATGCTCACATACGAGCGCGCTTCTTTGGCGTCCCACACAAAGCCGACGAGGTAGCCGTCGTCTTCGTTAACGTGCTGGTCCTTGGGCGCAAAGCTGTGTTCGCTCAGCCATTGGTGCATGCCGGCGTGGTAAGCGGTGCAAGTGCCCGTGTGTAAATCCTGGCGGGCAATACCGCAAAAGCGCGGGTCTTCGGGCTGGTCGCTGCTGCCCATCAAGATGTTCCAGGTGTAGCGCGTGGGCTCGCCCATGCGCGCGCTATTGATGATGGGAAATTCTTGGTTCAGCACATCGTCGAGCACCCGCTCGCGCGTGTGGCCTGTGCGCAAATTAAAGCGCCATTCGTACAACATGCAGTCAATGCCCAGTTGCGCAATCAGGCGCGGCAGGCCGCTGGCATCGGGCTGGCCACGGTTGTCGCGCTGCGGCTTGAAAGGCGTGCCGATCATCACAATCTCGACACCGCCTTGGCCATCGTCCTCTTCCCAAGCGTTGGCGACGTGGTACATATAAGTGGGGCTGGCTTCAAACCAGCGAATATCTTGCGTGCTGCCATGGCGCGGCACCACGCCAAAGCGCGAAGGCAGTTCTGGGTAAAACGCTAATTTGTGGCGCCCGGCAGCCGCAGCCACTGGGTCTTGGAACAGGGGCAAGTCGTGCAGCACGCTGTAGTTGCGCGTGATGGCCATGTCGTGCGGCAAGCGCGGGCCGGGCAAGGGCACCGGGATCAGCGTGGTGAGTAAGCCGCTTTTATCGAGCACGCCGTAATGCATATAGGGCGGCTCTTTGCCGTAGCAAAAAAAGATGAATTCGCCAGTGCGCTCATCGACCTTGGAGTGCGCCGAGATATGCAAACCCGCCAGCCGCGGGTCTAGTGCCAGGGTGTCCACCGTCGTCAGGTCGCCAGGCCGCACGCGATAGACCTCGCCGCCCAGATACCACATGGCCAGCAAATGGCCGGCAAAGTATTTGACGTCGGTGTTAGCGGTGTTTTTGAGCGGCATGTCAGGCCGGTCTTTGCGCGGCGGGTCTTTGATGCCTTGCCACAGCGCCTGCCCGGCCTCGGTTTCCTCGTGCAGGCCTTGGGTGTGAATCCAGCGGTTTTGGTAGTAAGCGCGGCCACCTTCAAAGCGCACCGCGTGCAGCATGCCGTCGCCGTCAAACCAGTGGTAACGCCCGGGTGCCTCAAACCGCCGATTCGGGCCGTTGCGCACATGCATGCCGTGCAGGTCGCGCGGAATCTCGCCCTGGACCTGCGTCAGTTCGACGATGATCTCTTCTTCCACCGGGGCAAAGCCCCCTTGCAAGGTAATGACGTCGTTAAATCCCATACCAAACTCCAATTTTTGCGGGACGGTTGCACATTCTTGGAACCTAGCCTAGGGCAAGCGTCAAGGGCTGACAATCGGGGTATGCACCATGTTTTTGAAACGCTGACGCCCGATTTGGTCCTGGACGCACTTGAATCGGTCGGCCTGCGCGGCGACGGTCGGCTGACCGCCTTGTCCTCGTACGAGAACCGGGTGTACCAAGTGCAACTGGAAGACGGCGGCGCGGTGGTGGCCAAGTTTTACCGGCCCGAGCGCTGGAGCGAGGCGCAGATTCTGGAAGAGCACGCTTTTGCAGAGGAACTGATGGAGGCAGAAATTCCAGCCATCGGGCCGCTGCGGCTAGCCGGGGCCACGCTGCACCAATTTGGCGGCTTTGGCTTTAGCGTCAGCCCGCGCCGGGGCGGACGCCCGCCCGAGCTGGACGAGGAGGAAGTGCTGGAATGGATTGGCCGCTTTCTGGCGCGCATCCACACTGTGGGCGCGCGCAAGCCTTTTGCCAGCCGCCCGGCGCTGGATTTGCAAAGCTTTGGGCAAGATTCGCGCGACTGGCTGCTGGGCCAGGACATGATTCCGCTAGACGTGCAAAGCGCCTGGGCCCGCCACTGCGACGAAGCGCTGGCCATGGTGGCCGCGCACCCGGCGCTGTGTGGCAAAAAAGCCGCTAGCGGCGAAGCGCAAATACGCCTGCTGCGCCTGCACGGCGACTGCCACCCAGGTAATATTTTGTGGACACCGACCGACGCCGCCGCCAGCGCCGGGCCGGGGCCTCATTTTGTGGACCTGGACGATGCGCGCACTGGCCCTGCGGTGCAAGATTTGTGGATGCTCAGCAGCGGCGACCGGCGCCAGCGTAGCCGCCAGCTGGGCTTTTTGGTCGATGGCTACGAGCAGTTCCGGGAATTTGACCGGGACGAACTAATTTTGATAGAGCCGCTGCGCACGCTACGCCTCATCCATTACAGCGCCTGGCTAGCCCGGCGCTGGAGCGACCCGACTTTTCCGCAAAACTTTCCGTGGTTTGGCTCTAGCGACTATTGGCATGGGCAGGTACTGATGCTGCAAGAGCAATGCGAAGCCATGCAGGAAGCGCCGCTGGTAGTGTGAGGGTAGCTCGCCTCGCGATGACCTACTTTTGCAAAGTTTCTGCCAACGTAATTGCCGACCGGCCATCAAGCCTTGACCGGCTCCTGCAACACCGCCGGGTCAAAGGGCTGGCGCGCAAACACCGTGCGCAGCAGGGGCGCGAAGTGCGATAAGGGGCGGCTGGGGTAGGCGGGATCAAAGGCGGTCTGGTCATAGAGCGCGCAAAAACGCTGGCAGCTAGCAAACCACGGATGCTTGGCATAGGCCAGGTGGCCGTCGTTCGGTTTGCCCAGGTGGTGCGCATAAAACTGCATTTGAAACAGACCGTGCATTTCCACCACCCAAGTGACTTCGGCACGCACATAGGGCCTCAAAATAGCAGCCGCCATTTGCGAATGGTTGTCCGGCGCCAACACATCTCCAATGTCGTGCAAAAGCGCAGCCACCACCATGTCGATATCGGCGCCATCGTCCTCGGCGCGGGTGGCGCTTTGCAGCGAATGCTCCAAGCGGCTGATTTGGTAGCCCGGCAAGGACTCACTTAAATCTTGCAAAGCCGCGAGCAAACGGTCGGGCAGCGTCTGGATGTAGGCCTGCTCCAAACTATGCAGCAGCTGGTAGTCTGCGGCCGTGCCGTCTTGCATTTGGGTGAATGTCACGTGTTGCATACGCGTCTTTCAGGTGAGGGCTTATCGATCCAGCGCGATTGTGCACCGGCACTGGTAAAGGGCGCCCCTTATTCCGCGTCCTGCGGCAAAGCGCGCGGGTCCATTTGCAGGGCCGCTTGCGAGCTGGCGTCCATGATCACGTAGTCCGAACGCGGCGCGGGCATGTCCACACGTTCAGTCTGGCCGAGCATGAAGTACCACACTGTGCCTGCCAGGCCTAGTAGCACGAACGCAAAGTACAGCATCAAACTCTCGGGGCCCAAGTAGTCCATCATGCCGCCGGCCATGGTCGGGCCCAGGGTCGCGCCTATGCCGTAGAGCAGCAACAAACCGCCGGTGGTTTCCAGCACTTTGGAGGGCTCGATCAAATCGTTGGTATGCGCCACGCTCAGGCCGTAAATCGAAAACGAGAGCGCGCCGTACAAGATGCCCAGCATCACCAACAGGTTTTCATATTCACGGGCCAGGTAAAAACCTACGGCGGCGAGTAAAGACGAAATCACACAGACCCAGATCAGCATCCAACGCCGGTCGTAGCGATCGGACAAATGGCCCACCGGGTACTGAAATGCCGCGCCGCTCAAAATCGTAGCCGCCATAAAGGTGGCGGTGTGGCTATCGCTAAAACCCACGCCTTTGCCAAACACATTGCCCAGGCTATAGAAAGTGCCGCTGATCAGGCCCGAACCTATGGCGGCAATGGCGCCAATCGGCGAGATGGCGAACAAGCGCACCAGGCTCATGGACGGTGCCTTGGTTTGCCTGGGCTCGCGAATGGTGGTCATGGTGGTGGGCACCAGCGCGAAAGAAAATAAGATGGAGGCAAACGCAAAGGGCACAAAACCAAAGCGGTCGCCCGCCAGTATCAGCCACTGCCCCAGCGCAGTAGAAACGCCGCTGACCGCCATATAGGCCGCAAACACTTTGCCCCGGCTTTCGCGCCCGGCCACCACATTGAGCCAGCTCTCGATCACCATGTAGAGGCCCACAATGCACAAGCCGGTGACAAAGCGCAGCAAGCCCCAAAACCAGGGGTTGGTCCACAGCGCATGCAGCACCGGCAAGGCCGATGCCACCGAGGCCATGACAGCAAAAGCCCGGATATAGCCCACGCGCCGAATCAGCGCCGGGCAGGCATAAGTGCCATACACAAAACCAGCGAAATAGGCCGACATGATCATGCCGGTGACCAGGCCCGAATACTTGGCCAGACCGGCCTGCGCGCCAATGGCCACGGTTAACAGGGCGATGCCCACGACCAACATACTGACGCCCGACAACAAGGAAGCCAGGGGCAGCGTCAGCGGAGAAAAACGGGGGAGTTGCATAAAACCTACACGAGCAGACCGTAGCAGTACGGCGAAGCGTCGATGGTGACACAGGCGGGCCAGCATTAACCCCCAAAAGGCGACGTTTTGCCCGCTGAGCGTGACAATTCTTTCGATTGGCGCACCGGGAAAAAGGGCGGGTAGCCGCAGGTCGCTTTTGGCGGAAAATGCGTCGCACCCTTAGCACTTTGGTGCAAACAGTCGCCCTACAGTGGCATTTGGATGGAAACCCCTGCATGCACCCACAGTCCCCGCTAAGCCAAGGTCGGATCGATCTAGCCGCCGCCTTTCGCTGGGCTGCGCGCTGGGATATGCATGAGTCCATCGCCAACCACTTCAGCCTGGCGGTGTCCGAGGGCGGTAAACAGTTTCTGCTCAACCCGGTCGGCAGCCATTTTTCGCGCATCCGCGCTAGCGATCTGTTGCTGCTCGATGCGGACCGCAGCGACCAAGACATCGCCGCCTTGGGCGCCGACCCCACCGCCTGGAACCTGCACGCCATGCTGCACCAGCGCCTGCCGCAGGCCCGCTGCATCTTGCACACGCACATGCCCTATGCCACCACGCTATGCTGCCTGCAAGACTTTGAATGGCTGGCACTAGACCAAAATGCCTGCCGCTTTTACGGCCGCATTGCCTACGACCGGCATTACGCCGGGATGGCGCTAGATACCTCCGAAGGCGAGCGTGTCGCCGCACTGATGCAGGACGGTAAAAGCGTACTCTTTTTGGGCAACCACGGCGTGATGGTGATAGGCGAAAGCGTGGCCCAAGCCCTGGACGAACTCTATTACCTGGAAAAAGCTGCCAAAGTGCAGGTGCTAGCCCTGTCCACCGGCCGACCGCTAGCCCTCATACCCGACGCCGTGGCGCGCCTGGCCAGCGCCCAATGGAACGATTACCCTACCGACTCTTGCGCTTTGCATTTGAAAGCGCTTAAAGCCATCCTTGACCTCGAAGAAACGGACTACGCACTATGAACCCCAACGTCATCATTACCTGCGCACTGACGGGCGCGGGCGACACCGTCGGCAAGCACCCGGCCATTCCTGTGACGCCCACGCAGATCGCGGCAGCGGCCGTAGAAGCGGCTAAAGCCGGTGCCACCGTAGTGCACTGCCATGTGCGCAACCCCGAAACCGGCCAATTCAGCCGCGACCCGGCTTTGTATGCCGAAGTCATGGACCGGATCCGCGATTCGGGTGTCGATGTCATCGTCAACCTCACCGCAGGAATGGGCGGCGATCTGGAAATTGGCGCGGGCGAGAACCCCACCCACTTCGGCCCCAACACCGACCTGATAGGCCCCATGGCGCGGCTCATCCATGTCGAGCAACTGCTGCCCGAAATTTGCACCCTGGACTGCGGCACGCTCAACTTCGGCGACGGCGACACGATTTATGTCTCCACCCCCATGGCGCTGCGCGCAGGTGCCAAGCGCATTACCGAGCTGGGCGTGAAGGCCGAACTCGAAATCTTCGATACCGGCCACCTGTGGTTTGCCAAGCAAATGATCAAAGAAGGCCTGCTGGAGAATCCGCTGTTCCAACTCTGCCTGGGTATTCCCTGGGGCGCACCGGCGGACACCACCACCATGAAAGCCATGGTGGACAACCTGCCGCCGGGCGCGGTGTGGTCGGCTTTTGGCATTGGCCGCTCGCAAATGCCCATGCTGGCCCAGTCGGTGATTTTGGGCGGCAATGTGCGCGTCGGCCTGGAAGACAACCTCTGGCTGGACAAAGGCGTGCCCGCCAGCAATGGCTCGCTGACCGAGCGTGCGGTGGAAATCATCACCCGCCTGGGCGGCAAGGTCATGACGCCCGCCGAAGGCCGCGTGGCCATGGGCCTGAAAAAGCGCGGATAAACCAAGGAAAACTATGTCTTTTGTTACTGAAATCAAGACTTTTGCTGCTTTGGGCACCGGCGTGATCGGCAGCGGCTGGGTGGCGCGTGCGCTGGCCCATGGCCTGGACGTGATCGCCTGGGACCCGGCCCCCGGCGCCGAAGCGGCGCTGCGCGAACGCACTGCCAAAGCCTGGGGTGCGCTCACCGCCCAGGGCTTGGCACCCGGCTCTTCGCAATCGCGCCTGAAGTTTGTCGCCACGGTAGAAGCATGCGTGGCGCAGGCCGACTTCATCCAAGAAAGCGCGCCCGAGCGCCAAGACTTGAAGCTGGCGCTGCATGCGCAAATCACCGCCGCCGCGCGGCCCAATGTACTGATTGGTTCGAGCACCTCGGGCCTCTTGCCCACTGATTTTTATGCCAACGCCCAGCACCCCGAGCGCTGCGTGGTGGGCCACCCGTTCAACCCGGTGTATTTGCTGCCTTTGGTGGAAGTGGTGGGCGGTGTGAACACCTCGCCCGAGGCGATCCAAGCAGCCATGCAGGTCTACCGCTCCTTGAGCATGCGCCCTTTGCATGTGCGTAAAGAGGTACCAGGCTTTATCGCCGATCGCTTGCTCGAGGCCATGTGGCGCGAGTCGCTGCACCTGGTCAACGACGGCGTAGCCACCACCGGCGAGATTGACGACGCCATCCGCTTTGGTGCCGGTATGCGCTGGTCTTTTATGGGCAGTTTTTTGATTTACACCCTGGCCGGTGGCGACGCGGGCATGCGCCACTTTATGGCGCAGTTTGGCCCAGCGCTCAAGCTGCCCTGGACCAAGCTGGAAGCGCCTGAGCTCACCGACAGCCTGCTCGACGCCGTGGCCGATGGCAGCGAAGCGCAGCTGGGCGGCCGCAGCATTGCCGACTGGGAGCGCTACCGCGACGACTGCCTGATGGCGGTGCAAGCGGCCATCAAAGCGACCAAACTCAAACACGGAATTGCGCCCGATGCCTGAGACCTTGCTCACCTACGAAGCGGCGGTCATTGCTGATTGGGTGGATTTCAACGGCCATATGCGCGATGGCTTTTACATGGTTTTGTTCAGCTACGGAGTCGATGGGCTGATGGACCAGATCGGCCTGGACGCGGCCGGGCGCAAAGCCACCGGGCACTCCATCTTCACCCTCGAAGCGCACATTAATTTTTTGCACGAGGTCAAACTCGACGCACAGGTGCAGGTGTATTGCCAGGTGCTTGGGCACGACGCCAAGCGCCTGCATGTGGGGCTGGCGCTGCACATTAAAGGCAATGACACGGTGATGGCCTATAGCGAGCAAATGCTGCTCAATGTGGTGATGGACGGGCCGCGTGCCAGCGCCTTTGCGCTCAATGTCGCGGCGCGGGTGCAGATGCTGGCCACCGCGCACCGCAGCCTGCCGCGCCCGCCTTATGTGGGGCGCGTGATCGCCCTGCCCGCTCCCAAAACCGCCTAGGCCATGGCCGCAGCCGCCCCACTACCGGAACGCATGCACGGCGTGCTGATGACTGGCTTTGGCGGCCCCGAACAATTGCAGTACCGGGACGACCTGCCGGTACCCGTACCGAATGCGGGCGAAGTGCTGATCCGCGTGGCGGCCAGTTCGGTGAACAACACCGATATCAACACCCGCGTCGGTTGGTACTCCAAAACTGTGGACGGCCCGACGCAACACGCATCTGTAGGCTTTGATGCCGCCAGTGACGCTGCGCCTTCCTGGGGCGGCGCGGCCCTGCAGTTTCCGCGTATCCAAGGTGCTGATTGCTGCGGGCATATCGTGGCCGTAGGCGTAGGCGTGGACAGCGCACGCCTAGGCCAGCGGGTGCTGGTGCGCCCTGTGCTGCGTAAGCGGGGCGGCGCGCCTTATGACTTTGGCTACTTTGGCTCGGAGTGCGATGGTGCATTTGCGCAATACACCTGCGTTGCCGCCAGTGCCGCTATGGCGGTGCAAAGTACCTTAAGCGATACCGAACTGGCCTGCTTGCCCTGCGCCTATTCCACCGCTGAAAACCTGCTGTCACGCGCCAGCGTCAAAGCGGGCGAGCGCGTGCTCATTACCGGCGCATCGGGCGGTGTGGGCAGTGCAGCGGTACAACTAGCGCGCTTGCGCGGCGCGCAGGTGATTGCGCAGGCCGATAGCAGCAAACACGCGACCCTAAAAACCATTGGCGCACAACACACGCTGGCGCGCGATGCCGATGTGGTGCAAGTACTAGGCAAAGACAGCATGTCTGTGGTGATTGATCTGGTGGGTGGCCCGGCCTGGCCGGGTCTGCTGGAGGTGTTGCAGCGCGGCGGGCGCTATGCCAGCGCCGGGGCTATTGCTGGGCCATTGGTGACTTTGGATTTGCGCACGCTCTACCTCAAAGACCTGCAATTGCTAGGCTGCACTTGGCAAGAGGATGCGGTGTTTGAGCAATTGCTGGGCTATGTGGCGCGCGGCGAACTCAAGCCGCTGCTGGCGCGCACCTACGATTTACGCGACATCGCACAAGCGCAGGCCGATTTTGTGGCCAAGCGCTTTGTAGGCAAGATCGCGCTATGCATTCCCTAGGCCTGCACCCGCGACGCATTGACCCCAAGTTTTCATCTGCCACCTACCAACACACGCAAGCTTCACGCACCATGTCTGCCCCACCCCAACGCCTGAGTACACCGCTGGAAGGAACGCCCGCCAGAGCCTGGGACCCCAGCGCCCCGATTGCCGCGCCCCTGTGTTTGCACCAGCCCCGCGTCTTGCCCGAATGGGTGGACTACAACGGGCATATGAGCGAGTCGTGTTTTTTGCTGGTGTTTGGCGACAACTCCGATGCGTATTTTCGGTACATCGGCATTGACGAGCGCTACCGCGATGTAGAGCACAAATCGTTCTACACCGTGCAAACCCATATCCACAATATCCGCGAAGTGGCCGAGGGCGAGCCCCTGCGCCTGACGCTGCACGTGCTGGACATGGACGACAAGCGCATGCATATTTTTCATGCGATGTACCACGGCGGTAATGGCGATTTGCTGGCCACTGGCGAGCAAATGCTGGTGCATGTAGACATGGAGCAAGGCCGCGCTGCGCCCATGCCTGATTATTTGTACCAACGCGTGGCAGCGGTACACCGCGCGCACAGTGCCCTGCCCCGGCCGCCGCAAGCCGGCCAGCCTCTGGGCATACGCCGCAAGTCGCCGACTTAAACGCAGGCTGCACCCACTTGATTTGACCTGCTAAAACTTGTTTACCCCTGATAAAAGGCCCCCCATGCAATTTGCCCTGAGCCATGAACACACCATGATCGTGGACACCGTCCGCGCCTTTGTGGAAAACGAGCTGTACCCGCACGAAGACCTGGTGGAGCGTACCGACGCCATACCGCCCGAACTGGTGCAGTCCATCCAAGCCAAAGCGATTGAAGTGGGTTTGTACGCGGCCAATATGCCCGCCGAATTAGGCGGCGGCGGGCTGGACAATTTCACCGTGGCGCTGCTCGAGCGCGAACTGGGGCGCGCATCCTATGGACTGCAAATGCTGGTGGCGCGGCCCAGCAATATTTTGCGCGCCTGCCAGGGTGCACAGATCGAGGAATACCTGCTGCCCACCATACGCGGCGAGCGCCATGATTGCCTAGCCATGACCGAGCCCAACGCCGGCTCGGACGTGCGCGGCATGCAAACCCGCGCCACCCGCGACGGCAGTGGCGAGAACGCCGACTACCTCATCAACGGCACCAAGCACTTCATCAGCCACGCCGACATGAGCGACTTTGTGGTGCTGTTTGCCGCCACCGATGTAGAAGAAACCAGCCACGGGCCGAAGAAAAAAATTACCGGCTTTTTGGTGGACCTGAACTCGCCCGGCCTTACCGTGCGGCGCGGCCCCGCTTGCGTCTCCAACCGGGGCTACCACCAGTGCGAGTTGTTTTTTACCGATTGCCGCGTACCCGCCTACAAGCGTCTGGGCGAAGAAGGCAAGGGCTTTGATTTAATGGGCCAATGGCTGGGCGCCACCCGCCTGACGGTGGCTGCCACCAGTGTGGGGCGCGGCCAGCGTGTGATGGAAATGGCCACCCAATGGGCCGCCACGCGCAAGCAATTTGGCCAGGCCATTGGCAAGTTTCAAGGCACCGGTTTCAAGCTTGCCGATATGGCCACCGAGCTGGCCGCTGCCGAGTTGCTGACCTTGCAAGCGGCCTGGAAATGCGACCAGGGCACCATGAGCGATTCGGACGCGGCCATGGCCAAGCTGTTTGCCTCGGAAGCGCTGGCGCGCGTGACCGATAACGCCTTGCAAATTTTTGGCGGCATGGGCCTCATGAGCCAATTGCCGATTGAGCGCTTTTGGCGTGATGCGCGGGTTGAGCGCATTTGGGACGGCACCAGCGAAATTCAGCGCCACATTATTTCGCGCGCTATGTTGCGCGTGCACGGCGGTTAAGCATGGCTACGGTGGCTGAGTCCAAGGCGCTGCGGCGTTTGTTTTCGCCGCGCCATATCGCGGTGTTTGGCGGCGCATCGGCCCAGGAGGTGGTGCGCCAATGCAAAGCCTTGGGCTTTGACGGGCAGATCTGGCCGGTACACCCCACGCGCACAGAGATGGACGGCCTGCCCTGCTTTGCCAGCGTGCAAGCCCTGCCCGAAGCGCCAGACGCCAGCTTTGTCGCCGTGCCCCGCCAGGCAACGGTGGACATCGTGCGCCAGTTAGCTGCGCGCGGCGCCGGAGGCGCAATTTGCTATGCCTCCGGCTTTGCCGAAGTCGGCGGCGATGGCGTGGCGCTGCAAGCCGAGCTGGTGCACGCCGCAGGCACCATGGCGCTGATCGGTCCCAATTGCTACGGCATGCTCAACTATTTGGACGGCGTGGCCCTGTGGCCCGACCAACATGGTGGCCAGCGCCAAAGCCAGGGCGTGGCCTTGATTACGCAAAGCGGCAATATCGGCCTGAACCTGACCATGCAAACCCGGGGCCTACCCTTGGCCTACCTGATCACCGTGGGCAATAAAGCAGGCAACAGCATGGAGAGCCTAGTCGAGAGCCTGCTGTCGGACCCGCGTGTAACCGTCATCGGCATGCATATCGAAGGCTTGGACGACGTGGCCGCGTTTTCCCGCGTGGCCCTGAAAGCCTTGCGCCAGGGCGTACCGCTGGTGGCCCTCAAAGCCGGTTCGTCCACGCTGGGCGCGCAAACCGCCATGAGCCATACCAGCTCGCTGGCCGGCCCGGACGCCTTGTATGACGCCTTGTTTGCCCGCTGCGGCATCGCCCGCGTGCGCGATCCGGCAGGCCTGATCGAGACCTGCAAGTTTTTGCATGTGCACGGGCCGCTTAAGGGCAAGCGCATTATTTCGGCCAGTTGCTCGGGAGGCGAAGCCTCGCTGGTGGCCGACCTGGCGCAGCCGCGCGGCCTGGAGATGCCCGCCATTCCACCGGCTGCCGATGCGCGCCTGCGTGCGGTGCTGGGCGACAAAGTGAATGTAGCCAATCCGCTGGATTACCACACCTATATCTGGGGCGACCTGGCCGCGCAAACCGCGTGTTTTTCAGGGTTGATGGACTGCGGTTTTGACGCGACCCTGCTGGTGCTGGACTACCCGCGCCTAGACCGCTGCCGCGCCGACAGCTGGGCCACTACCGTAGCTGCCTTTGCCGCGGCGGCGCGTTATGGCGGCCACGGCGCCACGGTGGTCGCCTCCCTGCCCGAGGACTTGCCCGAGGAACACGCCAGCGCGCTCATGGCCCAAGGCATTGCGCCGATGCACGGCATCCCCGACTGCCTGGACGCCATCGCCCACGCCGCCCGCATTGGCGCGGCCCGCACCCGCCTGGCGCATTTACAGCCACTGGCCGAGGTACTGCCGCTGGCGCCTGCACCAGGCGCATTGCATGGATCGCCGCGTCGCATAGCTGCCGGAGAGGACTCAAATTTGAGTGCCCTCTATGGCGCTGCGCCATCCCACACCCTGGACGAAGCGGCGGGCAAGCAAGCGCTGGCTGCATTTGGCCTGCCGGTGCCGCGCGGCCAGGTGGTCAGTGCTGCCGAAGCTGCTGGTTTCGCCGATAGCCTGGGCTACCCGGTGGTGGTCAAAGCCGTGTCGGCCCAACTGGCCCATAAAACCGAGGCCGGTGGCGTGCAATTGAACGTGCCCGATGCCCAAGGCGTGCGCGCCGCCGTAGCCCGTATGGCCAGACTGTCCGACCGCTTTTTGGTCGAGCAAATGGCGGGGCAAGTGGTGGCCGAGATCATCGTAGGCGTGCAGCGCGATGCGCAGTTTGGCCTGTCGCTGACGGTGGGCGCCGGGGGCATCTTGGTGGAATTGCTACAAGACGCGCAAACCCTGTTGTTCCCCGTGGCGCGGGATGAAGTGCTGCAGGCCTTGCAGTCGCTCAAGTCCTGGCCGCTGCTGGCTGGCTTTAGGGGCAAGGCGGCGGGCGATGTGGATGCGCTGGTCGATGCCGTACTGGCGATTGCCGCCTACGCCCAGGCCCAGGCGCACAGTCTGCTGGAGCTGGACGTGAACCCGGTGCTGGTGTTGCCCGCAGGCCAGGGCGTGCTGGCGGTCGATGCTTTGATTCGTTTGTCTGGAGAAGCCCATGGCTGAAGCCATCACCTGCATGGCCGAAGGCGGCGTGCTCACCATCACCCTGGACCGGCCCAAGGCCAATGCCATTAACGTGGCCACCAGCCTGGCGCTGTACGCCGCCTTTAAACAACTGCGGGACGACCCGGCGCTGCGCGTAGGCATCATCACCGGCACCGGGCGCTTTTTCTCGGCGGGCTGGGATTTGGCCGGGGCCACCGAGGGCGAGGCCATAGACGCGGACCATGGCCCCGGCGGTTTTGCCGGGCTGACCGAATTTTTTGATCTGGGCAAGCCGGTGATCGCGGCGGTCAATGGCCTGGCCATGGGCGGCGGCTTTGAATTGGCGCTGGCTGCCGACCTGATCGTGGCCAGCGAAAGCGCCGAGTTTGCGCTGACCGAGGTCAAGCTGGGCATGGTGGCTGACTCTGGGGGCGTGCTGCGCCTGCCGCAGCGACTGCCGCGCGCGATTGCGCTGGAATTGCTGCTGACCGGTCGGCGCATGGGCGCCCACGAGGCCGCACGCTGGGGCCTGGTCAACCAGGTGGTGGCGCCCGATGCTTTGCTGGCCGCTGCCAGCGCGCTGGCACAGCACATTGTGCAGGCGGCGCCACTGGCCGTGGGCGCGGTGATGGAAATCGCCAAAGCCACAGCAGGCATGCCGATCCCGCAGGCTTACGGAGTGCTGCGCGGGGGCAGTTTGCCGGTGTACCAGGCCATGCTGCGCTCGGACGACGCAGCGGAGGGGCCACGTGCCTTTGGGGAAAAGCGCCCTGCGCGTTGGGCGGGGCGCTAGGCTCTGATGCGGCGCGGGGCGCGGTAGAACACAATTTCAGGAATTGTCTGATCGGCTCTGAATGGCCACAAACCTAGGGAATATGCCAATACGTTTGCCTTGAGCAGGCGCAATTATTGGACTACTATGCTTCTAGAGCGCAAAGCTTATTGCACTCCGATCCCGCATGGCTTTTTATGGCCTGCGGGGACCTGTTTATAAATCTGCTTGGATTGGAGATCTTCAAAAATGGCAAATGTCGAACACAACAGCGACTCGGGCATCATCCTGGACCGTCGCCAAATCATTCTCGGAGCGTCGGCCGTTGGCTTGGCATCCACCCTGGGTGTCTCTCCCGCCATGGCGCAAAGCGCCCCGAAAAAAGGCGGCACGCTGCGTATGGGCATGGAAGGCGGCTCACCCTCGGATAGCTTGGACCCCCTCACTTATGCGGACTCCATCCCTATCAACCTGAGTCTGATGCTGTGGAACAACCTGGTGGAAGTGGCCGACAACGGCGACGCGACCGGCGAATTGTTTGAGAGCTGGGATGTCAAACCCGGCGCAGCCGACTGGACTTTCAATGTGCGCAAAGGCATCACCTTCACCTCCGGCAAGACTTTGGACGCGGACGATGTGATCTATTCCATCAACATGCACCGCGGCGAAACCAAATCGCCCGCTAAAGCCTTGCTGGCCGATATCAAGGAAGTAAAAAAGCTGTCCGCCACCCAGGTGCAAATCACGATGAACAAGGGCAATGTCGATTTGCCTTACAACCTGAGCGACTACCATATCATCGTCGTGCCCAATGGTTTCAAAGACTTCAGCAAACCCGATGGAACCGGCGCTTTCACACTGGAAGAATTCCAGCCGGGCGTGCGCGCTACCTTCAAGCGCAAACCCGGCAACTACTGGAAGGCCAACCGTGGCAACTTTGACCGTGTCGAGCTGATCTACATTGGCGATGCCAACCAGCGCACCACCGCCCTGCAGACTGGCACCGTGGACATCATCAACCGCGTCAACCCCAAAACCGCTGCGCTGCTGGCTAAGAACTCCGCCGTCAAAGTCTCGCGCACGCCCGGCATGGGCAACCGCTTCTGCTTTGTGGCCCATACCGACAAAGCACCGTTTAACAACAACGATGTCATGCTGGCACTTAAATACGGTATCGACCGCCAAAAAATTGTCGATAACGTCTACAGCGGCTACGCCTCTATCGGTAACGACAACTGCGTCGGACCGAAGATGAAGTTCTACAACCCCAACCAGACTATGAACCGCTTTGACATTGACAAAGCCAAGTTCCACTACAAGAAGTCGGGCCATACGGGTGCGATTGAATTACAAGTGTCCGAAGGCGCCTTCTCGGGCGCTACCGACGCGGGACAGATCTTCCAAGAGTCGCTGTCCAAGGCCGGTATCAATATGGACCTCAAGCGCGTCTCGGGCGACGGCTACTGGGACAACGTCTGGCTCAAGCAGCCTTTCTGCGCGGTGTACTGGGGCAACCGTCCCACCATAGACAACCAGTTCACTTCCACCTTTTACGGCGGCAAGAGCAACCCGTGGAACGACAGCCACTTTGAAAACGCCGAGTTCAGCAAGGCTTTGGAAGCGGCCCGCGTTGAAATCGACGCCAAGAAGCGCCAAGACCTGTACTCACGCTGCCAAGAGCTGGTGTCGCAAAACGCTGGCATGGTGAACTACGCAGTGCAAGACTACCTGGACGCACACACCACCAAGCTGCAAGGTTTGGTGCCCTCTGGTCGTTACGATTTGGGTGATGCCCGCATCGCTGAAAAAGGCTGGTTTGCCTAAATTTGCAAGCGCGCCGGTTTGGCAACAAACGGCGTCGTTGTGTTAATCGTAAAAAGGGGCTGGGCTTACGCCCAGCCCCTTTTTTTATGCTTTCTTTGGTAAGCTTGTCATGGCGTTATGCTATGCGTGGCGGTGAGTTTTTACCGTCTTTCTTTTTACTACCGTTAGCTCGTCATGGCCAAGTTGATTGTGAACCGACTGCTTTTGGGGGTCTTAACCCTGTTTGCTGTATCGGTGTTGATATTTGTTTGCACCCAAATTCTGCCCGGGGATGTCGCATCCGCGGTGCTCGGCCAAGGAGCCACGCCCGAAGCACTGATAGTGTTCCGCCGTGAACTGGGCCTGGACGTTCCCGCGCACCTGCGCTATTGGAACTGGCTGGTCGGCGCCCTGCACGGGGATCTGGGCGTGGCCCTGACCAATAAGCGCGTCATCATTGACGACTTGATGCCACGCTTGCGCAACACCTTGTTTTTAGCCGGGTATGCCGCCGTCATCGCCATCCCCTTGTCCGTTGGCCTGGGCGTGCTGGCGGCGATTAACGAAGGCAAATTGTCCGACCGTTTGTCCAACATTACAACGCTGATCGCCATCTCGCTGCCCGAGTTTTTTATCGCCTACCTGCTGATCATCTTTTTCTCGGTGCAGTTTCACTGGTTCCCCTCGCTGGCCATGGTATCGAACAGCATGACTTTGGGGGACCGCATATTCCAGACCACGTTGCCCGCCATTACTCTCACGCTCTTGGTCGCGGCGCACATGTTGCGCATGACGCGCAGTTCGGTGCTGTCGGTCATGTCCACGCCGTATATCGAAATGGCTTTCCTGAAAGGCGCGCCGCGCAGACGCGTTATCGTCACCCACGCGCTGCCCAATGCGGCTGCGCCCATCATCACCGTGATCGCGCTCAATATGGCCTATCTGGTGGTCGGTGTGGTGGTGATCGAGGCGGTGTTTGTCTATCCGGGCCTGGGCCAGTACATGGTCGATGCCGTATCCAAGCGTGATGTGCCGGTGATCCAGGCCTGCGGCCTTACGTTTGCCACCGTGTTTGTGCTGCTCAATACGCTGGCCGACATCCTGGTCATTGTGGTCAACCCGCGTTTGCGCCACCAGCGCTAAGCCATTTTCCAATTGCTATCGCCATGAAACTTTTCGGACACAAGCTCACCGCGTCTGCCACCTTTGGCATGGCTGTGGTGGCGTTCTTTATCTTTATCTCTTTGTTTACCCCCTGGATTGCGCCTTATTCCGAATCGGCCAACATAGGCGGCACCTGGGATGAGCCTTCTGCCAAGATGCTTTTCGGTGCCGACCAGATCGGACGCGACATGCTGACCCGCATGATGTACGGCAGCCGCATGACGATTGGCGTAGCGATCGCCATTACGGCTTTGTCTTTTTTGATCGGCATCCTCACCGGCCTGGTCAGCGCCGTGGTCGGCGGCTGGGTGGATGTGTTTTTCACCCGCCTGGTCGATGTCATGCTGTCCATCCCCAGCCTGATTTTCGCGCTGATTATTTTGGGCGTCTTCGGCTCTAGCATACCCACGCTGATCATGACGATTGCGGTCCTCGACTCCACACGCGTGTTCCGCCTGTCGCGCGCGCTGGGCATGAACCTGACGGTGATGGAATATGTGGAAGCAGCGCGCCTGCGCGGCGAAGGCTTGTGGTGGGTGATCACCCGCGAAATTTTGCCCAACGCCTGGGCGCCGCTTGTGTCTGAATTTGGCCTGCGTTTTTGCTTTAACTTTTTGTTTATCGCTGGCCTGTCCTTTTTGGGCTTGGGCATTCAGCCGCCCTATGCCGACTTAGGCGGCATGGTGCGCGAGAACGCCGCCGCCATCAACTTCGGCATGATGGCGCCCATCTACCCCGCTACCGCGATTGCGCTGCTGACGGTATCGGTCAATCTGGTGGTGGACTGGATGCTGTCAATTGACGCGCGGCCCTCAGGCGCGCAGGCCGAACTCTAAGAAAGACCGCTGGGTATGGAAGACTCCACTATTTTGAATATCACCGGCTTGCGGCTGCTAAGCGTCGCGGGCAATGTCATTGTGGACAACGTCGATCTGCAATTGCAGCGCGGCGAGGTGCTGGGGCTGATTGGCGAAAGCGGTGCCGGTAAATCCACCATCGGCCTGTCCAGCATGTGCTACGCCCGCGCGGGCTTGCATATTGCGGGTGGCGAAGTGGTGCTCGGTGGCGTCAACATTCGGGCGCTAGACGCCGAAGGCCGCCGCCAAGTGCGCGGCAAGCGTATTGCTTATATCGCCCAATCGGCAGCCGCAGCGTTCAACCCGGCGCACAGCCTGATGGACCAGGTTTGCGAGGCGCCGGTTTTGCACAAACTGATGACCCGCCCGCAAGCCGAAGCCTGGGCGCGCGAATTGTTTGTGGCACTAGACCTGCCCGATCCGCAAAACTTCGGCAGCCGCTACCCGCACCAGGTATCGGGCGGGCAATTGCAGCGCGCCATGGCGGCTATGGCCATGTCCTGCCGCCCCGATGTATTGGTGCTGGACGAGCCCACCACCGCGCTGGATGTGACCACGCAAATTGAAGTGCTAATTTTGCTCAAGTCGCTGATCCGCCAGTACGGCACGGCGGCTTTGTACATCACCCATGATCTGGCAGTGGTAGCCCAGGTGGCCGACCGAATCAAAGTGCTGCGCCACGGCAAAGAAGTAGAAGAAGGCCTGACTCAGCAAATCCTGCATGAGGCGCGCCAAGACTACACCGCCCGTTTGGTGGCAGTGCGCGGCGCCGCCGCCAGCGAGCGCGCAGTCAGTGCCACGGTGCAGCCCGAAACCGTGCTTAAGGTACAGGACTGCCACGCTTATTACGGCGATTTCCATGTAGTGCGCGGCGTGTCCCTGGACGTACAGCGCGGCGAAACCGTGGCGGTGGTGGGTGAATCAGGCTCGGGCAAGTCCACCCTGGCGCGCATCATCACCGGCCTGCTGCCGCCGCGCAGCGGGCAGATTCTGTTCCAGGACAAGGCGCTGCCTGCCACGCTCAAAGAGCGCAGCAAAGAGCTCAAGCGCACGATTCAATTGGTTTATCAAATCCCCGATGTAGCGATCAATCCGCGTCAGACTTTGCGCGAAATCGTCGGCCGCCCCGTGGAGTTTTATTTCGGAGCCGGGCGTGCCGAGGTCAATGCGCGTGCCCAAGAACTGATGACGCTGGTGGAGTTGCCACACGACTACCTGGAGCGACGTCCCGGTCAGTTGTCAGGCGGGCAAAAGCAGCGCGTCTGCATCGCCCGCGCACTGGCCGCTAAGCCCGACCTCATCATCCTGGACGAACCCACTTCGGCGCTAGACCCGCTGGTGGCCGAAGAAATCTTGACGCTCTTGCGCAAATTGCAGCGCGAGTTAGGCCTGTCCTACATTCTCATCACCCACGACCTGGACGTGGTACACCGCATCGCCCACCGCACAGCCGTGATGCTGCAAGGCCAGTTTGTGGCCTTTGATACCACCGACAAAATTTTCGAGAACCCCGAACACCCGTACACCCAAAAGCTAATCACTGCCGTCCCTGAAATGCGCGTCGATTGGCTGGACGAGGTGTTGGCGAAGCGGCAGAAAGCTGCGGCTTAAACCGAGACGCATGTAAGCAGAAAAGGCTCGCAACTGCGAGCCTTTTTCATGGTGCCTCGTGGATAAGGCGAAGACGCTGCGCTATCAGATATTCGAATCCGGAAACGAAGCCTTGCGCCGGTTCACATAATCCAAAATTGCTTCGTCGGTAGCCGCGTCCATGGCCGGGGCTTCGTACTCGGCCAGGTTTTTCTTCCACAGCGAATTAGCACGTACCGACAAGTCCACGCCACCTTCGGCTTCCCACTGCTCAAAGCTGTTGTTATCGGTAATGGGCGAGCGGTAAAACGCGGTTTCGAAGTTGGCTTGGGTGTGGGCACAACCCAAAAAGTGTTTGCCGGGGCCCACTTCCCGGATGGCGTCCATGGCTTGGCCGTTCTCGCTCATGTCCACGCCAGCCATCAAGGTGTGCATCATGCCGGCCTGGTCGCAGTCCATGATGAATTTTTCATAGCCCATGGACAGGCCGCCCTCTAACCAACCGGCGGTGTGCAACACAAAATTGACACCAGCCAGGCAGGTGGGGATCATGGTGTTGGCCGACTCGGAGGCCGCTTGCGCATCCGCAATCTTGGAGCCGCATAAGCCACCGCCGGAGCGAAAGGGCACCCCCAGACGACGCGCTAGCGCGGCCATCACATACAGCACCAGCGCCGGTTCGGGTGTGCCGAACGTAGGTGCACCTGACTGCATAGACACCGAGGACGCAAAACTGCCCATCACCACCGGCGCGCCGGGGTTGACCAGTTGTACAAACGCCATGCCCGCCAGCGCTTCGGCCAAAGTTTGCGCACACGTGCCGGCCACTGTAACCGGCGACATGGCGCCGGCCAGGATGAAGGGCGTGATGATGGTGGCCTGATTGGCCCGCGCATAAACCTTGGCCGCGCCCAGCATGGTCTCGTCAAAGGTCATGGGCGAGTTGGCGTTGATTAGGCTGATGCAAACGGTGCGGTTTTTGCCGGTAGCCGGGTCGATAAAGTTGTCACCAAACAAACGCGCGGCCATTTCTACCGTGTCTTGCGCACGCTCGGGTTTGGTGACCGAGCCCATAAAGGGCTTGTCGCTGTACTTCATGTGCGCATACACCATATCGAAATGGCGCTTGTTCACCGGCAAGTCCACAGGCTCGCAAATCGTGCCACCGCTGTGGTGGATGGAGTTGGCCATATAGGCCAGCTTCACAAAGTTTTCAAAGTCATGCAAGGTGGCGTAGCGGCGGCCTTTGTCTAGGTCGCGTACAAAGGGCGAACCGTAGGACGGGGCAAACACGGTGTTTTTTCCGCCGATGACCACGTTATGCGCCGGATTGCGCGCGTACTGCGTGAACTCGCGCGGTGCGCTCGCTTGCACAATGGCGCGGCACATGCCACCGGGAAAGCGCACGCGCTCGCCCGTGACTTCGGCACCGGCTTTGCGCCAGATGTCCAGGGCTTCCGCATCGTCGCGGAAATCAATGCCCACTTCTTCCAAAATCGTATTGGCATTGCGCTCGATGATGGCCAGGGCTTCTTCATCCAGCACTTCGTAATAGGGAATATTGCGCGTGATGAAGGGCGCGGCCTGTGTAGCACGGGCTGAACGCAGTGCGCGCTTGACCTCGCGGCCTCCGGCACTGCGGCGGGTACGCGGCGCACTGTCGGCGGCGGTCAATGTCACACTGTCATCCATGGCAAATCTCCAATCGGTACAAAACGCGGGGAACCTTGAGTATCCCCAGTGCCCAATCCTGGCCCAAGTCATACTGCGACACCTACTTGTATCTAAACGCCACAGACTCTGTCGCATGGACATCGTGGCGCGTCGTATGGCGAACAATATGCACTGGCTTGCCCATTCGACAATCTGCCATTGCGGCTTTACAGGTATTCATCCATGTCTTTAAGCGTTTTTGACCTGTTCAAAATCGGAATCGGCCCCTCGTCCTCGCACACCGTAGGCCCGATGAAGGCGGCCGCCATGTTCGCCAAAGCGCTGGCCCAGGACGGCATGCTGGCGGCCACGGCACGGGTGGAAGTGCGGCTCTACGGCTCGCTAGGCGCCACCGGCAAGGGGCACGGCACCGATACCGCCGTGATGCTGGGCCTGGAAGGCCTGATGCCCGATAGCATAGACCCGGACACTATTGATGCGCGGCTGAAAAAAATCCGCAAAGAAAAAATCCTGCAGCTCCAAGGCAGTCATCCGATTAGCTTCAGCGAAAAAACGGATGTACTGTTTTTACGCCGCGAAACGCTGTCTTTTCACCCCAATGGCGTGAAATTCATGGCGATGGATGCGCAAGGAGGCCTGTTGCAGGAGCGGCGCTATTTTTCAGTAGGTGGCGGTTTCGTGGTGTCTCAGGAAGATGCCGATGCCGAACACGCCGCCACCCAAGAAGCCCCGCGCATCGTGGCCGATCGCACGGTGTTGGCCCATCCTTTTTTAAGCGGCGACGCCTTGCTGGCGATCACTGCCAGCACCGGCATGTCGATTGCCCAGGTGATGCGCGCCAACGAGCACGCCTGGCGCAGCGACGCTCAATTGGACGCCGGTTTGGATGCGATCTGGGACGCCATGAAGGCCTGTGTGGCGCGCGGCATACGCACCGATGGCCACCTGCCCGGCAATTTAATGGTCAAGCGCCGCGCCGCCGAATTGCACCGCAGCCTGAGCAGCCGCCCCGAAGAGGCGCTGCGCGATCAGTTAACGATTTTGGACTTTGTCAACGTCTACGCCATGGCGGTAAACGAAGAAAACGCTGCGGGGGGCCGCGTGGTGACGGCGCCCACCAACGGTGCGGCGGGCATCATTCCGGCGGTGATGCACTATTACGAACGCTTTATTTCAGGCGCCAGCCAACAGGGCATCCGCGATTTTTTACTGACAGCTGGCGCAATTGGAATTTTGTACAAAGAAAACGCTTCTATCAGCGGCGCGGAAGTGGGTTGCCAAGGCGAAGTGGGCGTAGCTTGTTCCATGGCCGCCGCCGGACTGGCTGCCGTGATGGGTGGCACACCGGCCCAGGTGGAAAACGCAGCGGAAATTGGCATGGAACACAACCTGGGCTTGACTTGTGACCCAGTGGGTGGTCGCGTGCAGATTCCATGTATCGAACGCAATGCTATGGGCTCGGTCAAGGCGCTCAACGCGGCCCGTATGGCAATGCGCGGCGACGGGACACACTTTGTATCGCTCGATCAGGTGATAAAGACCATGCGCGATACGGGCCGGGACATGATGACAAAATACAAAGAGACCAGCCGAGGCGGCTTGGCGGTCAATGTGATCGAATGTTAAAACTCCAAGGTGCAAATTCTTCGCGCGCTCCCACTGCTGGTGACGCTTTGTCTTTCAGGGTTTGCTGCGCATGGTTTGGCGACACCCACCGATGTGTGTCGCTCCCTGTGCGCCAAGGACAAGGATCAATGCGTCAAAGCGATAGTGACCTCAGGCTGGTTAGAAAGTGCGCGCCTATTTTTCGAAAACCACAGCAACGCGTGGCGTTCACGTAATGAAAGCTCGTCCGACGCCACCGGTTGGCTGCAGCAAAGACATGAAAAAAACATGCGCGATAAGGCGATATCGAACGAACAAAAGCTGCAGTGCGATAGCCAATATCTCCATTGCGCCCAAAGTTGCAGCGATGCCGCTGGCAGTGTGGCGCCGCAAATCCCAGCCTCTGGACCTTATTTGACCCCTTTAACGCCGCAATGAAAGTACCCACGTGAGCCACTTTTCTATTTTTGCGCTGGCGCGCAACGCCATGTCTTACCACGAGAACTGGCAAAAACAATGGCGCAGCCCCGAACCCAAATCCAGCTATGACGCCATCATCGTCGGCGGAGGCGGTCACGGACTGGCTACGGCCTACTACCTGGCCAAAGAACACGGCATGCGCAATATCGCGGTGGTGGAGCGCGGCTGGTTAGGCGGCGGCAACACCGCGCGCAACACCACCATCGTGCGCTCCAACTATTTGTGGGACGATGCCACGCACTTGTATGAAAAAGCGCTGCAGTTGTGGGAAGGCTTGTCGCAAGACCTGAACTACAACACCATGTTCAGCCAGCGCGGCGTGATGAACGTCGGCCACTCGCTGCAAGACATGCGCGACATCGAGCGCCGCGTCAATGCCAACCGCTTAAACGGTGTGGACGGCGTGGTGCTGACGCCCGCACAGATCAAAGCCATGGTGCCTATCATGAACACCAGCGCCAGTCTGCGCTACCCGGTCATGGGCGCATCCTTTCAGCCGCGCGGCGGCGTGGCGCGCCATGATGCGATCGCCTGGGGCTTTGCCCGCGCTGCGGACCGCCTAGGTGTGGATATCATCCAAAACTGCGAGGTCATCGGCGTGCAGCGCGAAGGCGACCAGGTCATTGGCATCGAGACCACGCGCGGCGTGATCAAGAGCAAAAAAATCGGCGTCGTGGCGGCAGGCCATAGCAGCGTTATCGCCAGCATGGCCGGCATCCGCCTGCCCCTAGAAAGCCACCCGCTACAAGCCTTGGTCTCCGAACCCATGAAACCGATATTGCATACGGTCGTGATGTCCAACGCCATCCACGCCTACGCCAGCCAGTCGGATAAAGGCGACCTGGTCATCGGCGCAGGTATCGACTCCTATGTGGGCTACGGCCAGCGCGGCAGCTTCCCCATCATCGAGCACACGCTGCAAGCGATTTGCGAACTCTTCCCCATCTTCAGGCGCGTGCGCATGAACCGGCAGTGGGGCGGCATTGTGGATGTGGCGCCTGACGCTTGCCCCATCATTTCCAAGACGCATATCAAAGGCCTGTACTTCAACTGCGGCTGGGGCACTGGCGGCTTCAAAGCCACGCCCGGCTCGGGCTGGGTGATGGCGCACACCATGGCGCAAGACCGGCCGCATGCGCTCAATGCGGCGTTTGAGCTGAACCGGTTTAATACCGGGCACTTGATTGATGAGCATGGTGCGGCGGGTGTGGCGCATTGAGATTTGGGTATGTTTAAAGATTTTTCCTGTGGGAGCTTTTTTATCCCCCGCTGTCTTGTCCCCCGCTTCCCCCCCGCCCCTTCACCCCCTGGGGGGGTGAAGGGGAGCTTGAATACCCAATTTGGTTTCTTTGGGCCGGATAGGGGTTTTGATTCGGGGCGTTACGGTGCGGGTTTGTTTGCGCAGATTGGTGAACGTCGCAGTAGTAGTCAAGGTCTAAATGCTTGGCGCGGATGCGAGAGCGGGATAGCACGCGCGAGCGCCAGCGCCAGCGGGCGCGTCTGCGCGCGCAACGCGCCAACAAGCGTGTGCAAGGTGAGCGCAGCGAACGAGCACACGCGGTCCCCCGCCGCCATAGGACGTGCTGAGCAACGCAGCGGCGACCGGATCAGGGCGGGCGCTTGTTTGAGCGTAGCGAGTTTGCGCACGACCCCGGACGACGCGAGTAGCGCAAGGCACCCCGAAGGGGCACGGCCTTTGGCTCGCCTTTCTTTTGCTTACTTTTCTTTGGCGAAGCAAAGAAAAGTAAGTCGGCCAACAGGCCGAAACCTGACTTCAAAAAACATTGAAAAAAACTGAAATGCTAAAAATTACCTGCCCCTGGTGCGGCCCCCGCGCCGAAAGTGAATTTAGCTGCGGTGGCGAAGCGCATATCGCGCGTCCACTAGATACCGATGCGCTAAGCGACGAACAATGGGGCGACTATTTGTTCATGCGCAAAAACCCCAAAGGTCTGCACCGCGAACAATGGCTGCACTCGGCCGGTTGCCGCCGCTGGTTCAATGCCGAGCGCAACACGGTGAGCTACCAGTTCAGCAAGTTTTACAAACCCGGCGAGAACCCCGACGCCGCCCCCAGCACAGGAGCAGCAGCATGAGCGGACAACGTATCGCTGCCCTGGGCAGCCGCATCGACCGCAAGGCCACGGTGCGCTTCACTTTCAATGGCCACAGCTTTAGCGGCTATGCCGGCGACACGCTGGCCTCGGCGCTGCTCGCCGCAGGCGAAAGCTTGTTTTCGCGGTCTTGGAAGTACCACCGTCCACGTGGCATCGTCACGTCGGGGATTGAAGAGCCGTCTGCGCTGGTGCAGATGGAACGCGGCGCGCACACCATTCCCAACGCCAAGATGCCCGAGGTGGAGTTGTACGAAGGTTTGTACGCCGAGAGCGTGAACGGATGGCCTAATGTGCTCTCGCGCTTGCTCAGCCCCAACCGCTGGGGCACGCCTTTGTTTCCCGCTGGTTTTTATTACAAGACGTTTATGTGGCCGGCCAAGGCCTGGATGTTTTACGAGCGTTTTATCCGTAAAGCCGGTGGCCTGGGTGCTGCACCCGAAGTGGAAGATACGGCGCGCTACGTGCACCAGAACATCCATTGCGATGTGTTTGTCGCCGGGGGCGGTATCGCTGGTCTGGCAGCCGCGCTGGCAGCAGGGCGCAGCGGCGCGCGCGTTATCGTGGCCGAGCTGCAAGCCGAACTCGGTGGCGCGGCGCACCGCTGCACCGGCACTATCGAAGGCCAATCAGCCAGCGACTGGGTACGCGCAGCGGTGGCCGAGCTGCAAGCCATGCCCGATGTGCGCATCATCCGACGCGGCGTGGTGTTTGGTTACCACGACTACAACTTCCTCACCGTGCGCGAAGCGCTAAGCGACCATCTGCCGCTGGCGCAGCGCCAGGGTTTTCGCGAGCGTCTGTGGCGCGTGCGCGCTAAGCAAGTGGTGCTGGCCACCGGTGCGCATGAGCGGCCTATGGTATTTGGTAATAACGACTTGCCCGGTGTGATGCTGTCCTCGGCGCTGGCCGATTACGCCACGCTGTACGGCGTGCTGGCCGGCAAAAACATCGTGCTGCTCACCAACAACGACAGCGCTTATGCCGACGCGCTGGTGCTGCGCAAAGCCGGGGCGCAAGTGAGCGTGGTCGATACCCGCGCAGGTGCGCTACCCGCCGGTGGTTTGGCCGAGCAAGCACAACACGCGGGCGTGACGGTGCTGCGCAACCATGTGCCGCTGCAAGCCCATGGCAATGTGCGCGTCGGCAGCATTGAGTTAGCCGCTATGAACGGTGACAAGGCCAGTGGCGCGCGGCGCGTG
>Ga0192647_100065_pt1 | contig 61866 bp, 69 predicted proteins | sample LauGreFa1BDMLBSN_2_FD_133046 | JGI IMG/M metagenome (GOLD analysis project Ga0192647, IMG submission 133046) | Freshwater lake microbial communities from Lake Michigan, USA - Fa13.BD.MLB.SN - reassembly | ecosystem: Environmental > Aquatic > Freshwater > Lake | place: Lake Michigan, USA... | reverse complement strand
ACCGTGAAATAGTTTTCAGGCAACGCTGCCGCTTGTAACAAGGTCAATCCGCTGGGCACAGGCAAGACTTGGCCTTGAGGTATGCAAACGTACTCGGCGTAGCCACCGCCATTGGCCAGCCCACACACTGCATCACCCAGTTTCCAAGACGTGACGCCTTCACCCAGCGCAACCACATGGCCCGATGCTTCCAAACCCAAAATCGGCGATGCGCCCGGTGGCGGTGGATAGCGCCCGCTGCGCTGTAAACAATCTGGGCGGTTAACTCCTGCATAGGCCACTTTGATCAGCAGTTCTCCCGCCGCCGGATTGGGGACGGCTGTTTCAGACAAATGCATGACTTGCGGCGCACCACCCGCACCATGTGCCACAAATTTCATAGATTCAGACATTGACGTTCCTCACAAAAAAGTCACCCAAGCGGGTGTGATATTTACAGCCAGTTCAAGGGCTGAAAATGGACGCTGCCAAGATGACTGCTCAAAGTCATTTCACCTTCTTGCAAGGTGGCTTGTAACTGCATGCTGCGCTCGGCCATGCTGGCCATGGCCTGTGAAGCCTGATGAGGGATACGCACGACATGCAATTTTTTTTGGCGGTGCAATTTGGGTTCTATGCCCTTCCACCACACCTCTGCCGCTGACGAAAAGGCATATACCCAAACGCCGTCGGACTGGCTGGCGGCACGCTGCAAGGCTTTTTCTTCGGGCTGTCCGACTTCTATCCAAAGGCGTTTGCGACCCGTGAAATCGGTCAATGAGACGTCAGGATCGTCTGGGTTAGAAAGGCCAGCACCAAAAGCGAGAACGCCATCGCCTTGGCACGTGGTCTGCAATTGAAAAGCATGAAGGGAAAGCGCCACCAAACGCACCATCATTCTTTCGTCGGTTTCGCTGGGGTGCCGCGCCAGGGTCAAGGCGTGGTCTGCGTAGTACCCGTGGTCTATGTCAGCAATTTGCAGCTGGGCTTTGAATACGGTGGATTTGAGTGCCATGACGAATCATAGTCGTCAGGGCTCAAAAAAATGAATCAGGCTTTGACCGCGCGAAAACCAGAGTAAAGCCGGGACACTGGTCGGCTTTTTTGTTCAGCTTCTTGAACAAGTTGGTAACGGATCCGCTCAAAGGTGTGCCGAATACCCGTGTGCTCTGAAGAAACATGCTGGTATCGGTGGTCAATTTCAGAGGTCTGTTGATCCGCTTGGACTTGGCTAGACTTGTTCATTCACAGTTTCCATCACAATATTGAATCCTGTAACGAACAAAACCGTGCCACGGATGACAATCTACAGACAAATCAACCTGAAATCTTGAAAAAGTATTATTTCGTACTGCTTTCAGACAGGCGCTTGTTGCGCGCTGTGCGCTGGCTCGTCTTCAACCACAGGCACTGAGGACGGGTGCTGTACCATTTGCCCTTCGAATTGTCCGCCCCTCTCGATCTCGATATTCATGTAATCGAGGTGCCCCGACACCAAGCCAGTTCGGTGTATCACCATGTGTTCTTGGCACACGATTTTTTCGGAAAGTACCCCACGGACATCGATCAATTTGGCTTCAATTTCCCCGGTAACCATGCCTTTCGGTCCAATGGTTAATTCTGAAGATTTTATTTTTCCATTGACGACACCATTGATGCTGGCAAGACCTGGAGCCTCAATCGTGCCAGTGAATATGACACCCTCTCCCACCACCAAGCTGTTTTCAACAAGCAAGTTATCAGTCATGTCCATTCCTCCAAAATAAATGCTTTATCAGACTTTCTTTTTGAATTTTTAATTTTTAAATAGCAACCTATGAGAAATTCTAATATCAAATCTCTATCTAAATCAACTTGTAATAAACACCTTGTCACGGGAAATTACCTCAAGTCTGTGCATCTTCTTCCGATCCCAAACTTGTAAGATTTGCTTGCAACCCTCAGTCACTGTTGAACTTTTTTGAAAATCCATGACGCATTTGAATAAATTTCTGGCATTGTCGATATTGATGACCGCCATCAATGTGCCGATGTACTTTTATTCAAAATCCTTGGGCCAGGCGAATCCCTCAGACAACCCCAACGCCCACACGGCTTCATCCAAACCCGATATGACCGGCTCCAGCAATGCCGAGGACTTGAACGGCCAATTGACGCCAACCCCTGTCACTGCTGTACCCGAACCCTTGTTCAGTGAAGAAATGCTGCAAGACATGGCAAACGAGAAAAAACCCGAACGCTTCAAACCTTTGGCTGATTTGTATAAGCCCCCACTTTTCGGCAAATGCAAAAAACTCTTTGAAAGGTTCAACCGCAAACGCTTTTCTGACAAACCGCACAAAGCTTTTGTGTACAGCTTTGACGGTGAAACCGCTTACTGCGCCGATGCCTACACTGACAAAGGACAAGAAGCAGCTGAAGAAATTGTGCTTCGTGAGTGCGAAGATCACTATGCAGGCTCAGGTAAATACTCGCCGTGCCGAATTTATGCATCTGAATGAAAGAGACAGGTAACAACATGGATTGCGTCGCTTGCGGTAAAGCCATTTCAATCACGGCCAAGTTTTGTGGCAAATGTGGTGCGCCTGTTAAACGCTCTGATGCTGTTGTGACCGACGCTGCTGTGAATGATGATTCGGTGAATGTTGCCCTTGTCGATGCTGCCCCCCCGGCGGTTGAGGATAGAGTCGCACCCAGCCCAACACCAGAGATTGTCGAACAAGCCCCATCCAACCACGAGGTCGATGACTTGGTGCTCACCATGGAACTGCCTGCTGAGGCAGACCATGCATCCATGCTGAAAATCGATTTGAATCTCCCCGACACCAGCCCTCCAAACGCGGCCCCGTCCGAGATCCAACAAATGCTTGAAAAACAATCGCATTTGTTGGACTTCATTGCGCTGGCCTCTCAGCAACTCACGCATGTGCAATCGCAACCCAGCCCGCTGGAGCCCTTGCTCAAAGAGGTCGTGGCACTGCAACACGCCCTGTCGACCAAATTAGATCAGGTCAAAGCAAGCATCGACAAACCGCAGGCTGAAGTCGCCGTGCGCATGCCTGATGAATTCAGGCTATTGCTTGAAAAGCAAAAAATTGAATTGCTCAAAGCATTCAACCAAAACGTCGCGCAAAACACCGCCAATATCGAGGCTGTTTACAAAGACACCGCCACCAAAATTGAATCTTTGTTGCAAGCGAATGCTGCGACAGCGCAGGCCATGGAGAAACAGATCAGTCCTATTTCGCAAGCCGTGACTGACTTGAAATCGCGTTTACAAGCTGTGTCCAAAAAGATTGACGATGTGTCCCCCCCAGCCAAAAAAACAACCTCTGCGGCCAGCGCCGACAGCACCGAGGGCAGCAGTGGTTTCATCCTGTTCATCATTGGCCTGCTGTGTGGCTTGACCGTGGTGCTGAGCTCTTTGGCCATCTACAACTTCTTAAGCCACGAAGTCAATTCCAACGCCAAAACCTCAGGGCATGAGTCAACAGCCTCCGACCATGGCAATACCTCTGCGGACCATACTGATTCTGCGCACACTGGTGCGCCTGCTGGCCAAGATCCTGCTGCACTAGACAAATCTGCCACTGACAGCAGCAAATCCAAGAGCCACTGAAACTGATGAACAGCGAAAGCCTGACATGATTTGCACCAGCTGTTATTTCATCAACCCGAGTGAGAATGTGTTTTGCCAAAACTGCGGCGCACACTTGCCTCATGTGCAAAACCAAAAGCCCAGCATCTCGCCCTTGATTTTGGCCAATACCCTGGACAACAGTTCGCTGCTGATTTCTCGCGGGCCATGGCAAATGCGCATGGATTTGATGACGCCATTTTTGTGGCTGGCTGTTGTGGTTTTTGTATTCACCATGAACAACGCTTATGCGCTAGGTATTTTGGCCGCAGGGTTGGCATTTGCGCTTTACAAAGCACACGACACACGACAAATTATTCAGCAGACCATTCCAGTGGAATTGATCAACAAAACCATCATCGCTTATGGTCCTGCCAACACCAGCAGCCGGTTTTCTTTGCCAACAGGGGTACTGTATTTGCTGTCCGATGGCTTGTATTTCAAATCGTTTGACAGCAACGAGCAAATTTCATTCATACACATTGAAATTTCATTCACCGACACCGCCGTTCGCAAAAGCGGATTTTCATTTTTTCCACATTGGCATGAAATTGAGATGAACAACGGCATGAACGAACGCTTCACGTTCACTGTTCAAAACGGCGGAGAATGGATGCTGTTGATGAAAGTCTTGCGCAGCGAATTGTCCAAACGCTGAGCGCGGCGCTTTCACTTTTTGAACAGCGCTTCCATTTCACGTCTGACTTTGTAAGCAGGCAGCGTGGTGTCCATGGCCACATCGTCCCAGCACAGTGATTGACCTTTTTTCACATCTCGCACCAACTTGACTTGGTGCGCCAATCCCAAGGGCAATCCGCCTATGCCGGCAGAAGTTTTTGCGGGTAACAATTTGCCCCACACGGTGTAACCGCCCTCGCCGTCCAACATTTCGCCGGCTTTGAGGTCGCGTTTGGCGGTGGCCACCACATCGGCATGCCAACCTTGCGCCACACCGGTTGCTTCACCGCGCAAAGCCACACTGGCCACCGACATGCCCACCTCTAAACCGATCAAGTGCCAACGTTTGTAAAGTGTGAAATAGCGTCCTGAAGGATCGGTGTGCGCGTTGTATTCTTCAAAGCAATGCTTGATGTAATCCGTTTCGGCTTCCACCGTCACCCATACACCCATGCGTATGTCATAGGGAATCACACGGCCATCTGCTTCGAGCGAAGAAATCACTTCAACCATGCCCTTTTGCTCAAGCACGCCGCCTTCGCTTTGGGGGCGTGTGACATAAGGAATATCGGCGATGCTGGCGGGTGGGTAAAGCAAGCCATTCGAAGGCACTTGCAAACCCGTTGCATTCGCCACAGCGGTGCATTCAATAGACGGTTTGGAACCATCTAAAAAACTGTTGAACATTTTGGGGTTCAAGCCACCTCGCGCGGCCTGCTCTGGTGTGAGTCCGTAATTGCCCCAAACAGTCTCGGGTGTGGATTCATTGAAATGCGGTAACCATTTGTGTCCGCGACCAGCGGCGGTCACGGGAAATCCACAGGTTCTGGCCCAATCCACCAAATCACAAATCAAAGCAGGCTGGTCACCAAATGCCAAGGAATAAACAACCCCCGCTGCGGCGGCTTTACTCGCCAATAACGGACCGCAAAATGCATCGGCTTCCACCGTGACGTTCACCACATGTTTGCCATTTGCAAAAGCTGCCAAACAATGTTCAACCGCTGCAATCGGGTTACCGGTGCATTCCACCACCACATCCACCATGGGATGCGACACCAACATCTGCCAATCCTGCGTCAGAAAGGTCAAGCCTTGCTTGAAGGCATCGTCCAGATTTTTGGCGCTGGCTTGATGCTCTGGCCAACCGACACGGGCCAAGTTTGCGCGGGCGTTGTCCATCGACAAATCGGCAATGCCCACCAAATGCACACCCGGTGTGCGTGGCACTTGCGACAAATACATGGCGCCAAACTTCCCCGCACCAATCAGCACCACTCGCACAGGTTTATGGTTTGCAGCACGCTGCTGCAATTGCAGGTGCAAACTCATGCGGCTTTTTGCGTTTGGTCCAAAGGAACATCAGTGGTGACCAATGCGCTGGCCGGCAAGCCTTTGGCCCAAGGCAAATCCACTGGGTAATTGTGGGTGAGGCAATCGTCGGGCAAACATTCAATCGGGGTGAAATCGCGGTGTGCAATGTACTCAGGCCGTTTGTGCCGGCGGATATGGTTAGAGACCGCGCACAAACTCAAATACACGCTGACACGGTTCCAAGGCGACAGATTGCTCGCTGACGCATGCACCAAGCAACTGTGGAAAAGAATCATCGAGCCTGCTGGCCCGGTGGGACTGACGATGCCGCCTTTTTTCCCACCAGCACGTTGCACCAATTGCGAAATCAAATCATTGTCAACCGTCCAAAGTGGATAACTGGTCGTGGTCAAGTCGTGCTTGGCATCGATCACACCTTTTTTATGGCTGCCCGGAATAAACATCAAGGGGCCATTGAACTCGTTCACATCGTCTAAAAAAATCGCGACATTCATGGCGCGTTCCGTTGGCATCATGTCGTCGTTGAGCCAAGTGCCATAGTCTTGGTGCCATTGCCATACATCGCCTTCGAACGCCATTTTTCCGTTGATCTTGAATTGGTGCATGTAGAGTTTTTCACCAAATAAATCCTCCACCGGTTTGATCATTCGTGGGTGACGGGCCAATTTGGCAAAGGGCTCCGAATACATGTGCGCCGCGAAATTGGTGCGCACGGCGTCTTTGCCCTTTTCTCTCACGTTGTAAGCTTCTCTGTGGCTGTAGAGGTTGGGCACCTCTTGCACCAAGTTTTGCGTTTCTTCTGGCGTGAACAATCCAGGAAAAAACAGATAGCCTTCACGGTCAAATTCAGCGTGCTGCTCGGGTGTGAGTTTCATGAGAAACATTGCTCCAATAGGTAAGTCAACGGGCGGGTCGTCTTCTGCTTTTGGGAAACAGCAGACTTGATTAACCTTGGATTATCTGCATAATAAGAATTCTGAATTCATTTTGGTTGAAATTAATCCCCATGAATAAAATTTATTGCATTGCCGTGTTATTTTGTTTTCAATCAGTCACTTTGAACGCGGCCGATTTATCCGGAGCCGCCGACGCAGGCTCGGATTTGGGCGCCGCCAAAAGCCACATAGAAAAGAAAGACTGGTCGGCTGCTATTTCGACACTGGAAAAATTTATCAAGGCCAATCCAAACAATGCTGACGGCTACAACCTATTGGGGTACAGCTTACGCAACGCCAAACGTTATTCAGAATCCATTTTCAATTACAAGGAAGCGCTCAGAATTGACCCACAACACCGGGGGGCACACGAATACTTGGGCGTGGCTTATGTGCAAAACAAAGAACTGCCCAAAGCCAAAGAATTGTTGGTGTCACTGGAAAAAATTTGTGGCCAACAATGCGAGGAATACCAAGACTTGAAAAAAGCGATTGCCAAGGCAGAAAAAAAATAACGGACGACAGCTTTGCCAACACCATTTCAGGCATTATGTCCACGCCCACCAAGGTTTCTTTCGCCATGTTGAGCATGCATAGGTCAACCCAGCCGAATCTTTAGGGTCTGAGCTGACTGCCAACAGCAATGCATTTTCAGAGAACTGAAATCCAGTCACCGTCGCCCGCGTAAACGCTTCCGTGGATTCCAACAACAACACTTCTTGTTGCTTGATCGTCAATTCAACCCTGCCTGGGGAGCGGCTGGCTTGATAAAAAAATTGCGCCTTCGTTCCTGTTGATTGGTCGACCACCCAAGTGGTGCTCGTTTCTTTTTGAAACAGACCGCAGTGCAGAACATCGGCCTGCCATGACACACACACACGATCCGGCTCCAGTTGAACGGTGTATTGGCGAACAAACCCATCGAATAGCTGCGCTTTTTGTGTTTCACAAAAATAAGCACGTTCAGCAACCGGTGAACACGCCTGAAGACTCACCAACAGCATCGCGCCTATGTGCTTGATCACGATTCAAAACCCATGACTTGAACAACGGCCAGTGAACGAGATGTTTTCCTCTACCCATCCTACTTGCCCTTCTTCAGTACCCAATCCGCTGGATTGCATGTCGATTCTCAGTTCTTGTGTCGCTTGCTCATACGCAAATGCATAGCGGATTTTTGCAATTCCTTGGGTGTTGAATGAGCCTTTTACACCCTTAGGCGTTGTTTCTGCGAAATGACTGGTTTGGTTCAATTCTTTGTAGAGCGGAAAACGTTGACCATCGACCCAAATTTGAGAGGCACTGAACCGAATACTGTGTGTGAGAGAAACCGATTCTTCATGCACGACCGTCGAAGGATTGTCTGACCCTTGCAGTGCCCATTTCCTCTCCAGTTGACCAACACCATGACAGGTTTGCGACGGATACAAAAAATCTCGGCCCAAAATAACAGCCGGCATGCTAAAAAAGGCCAACAACAATAAAAGAACCCGCCAATCAACACTGCCATCAGACACCACAGGTGAAGGTTCATGAGTTGAAGATTCAGCAGACGCAGTCAGCATGTCTGATGAAACAGGACTCACACTTGAAATCGGAAGCACAGAAGCTTCACGTTTATTCTGATTTTCAGATGGGTCTAAAGCTTGTTCATTCCAATCGATTTCAAAAGTTCCCCAAACATCGTTGTAATGAACAGCACGGGTCAAGTTGGACAACATGGTGGTGTCAACATTGAAAGACTCTGCCTTGTCAGTCGCGGGGGTTTGGGAAGCCAAAGGGGTGACCGATTCGACAGCCTCCTTTGAAGGACGCGCAGATTTATTTTCATACGCTTTATTTTGGCTACTTGCGGTTTTGTCATGCACTGGGTTCCCTGAATGAAGCGGTTCATCTGCCAGCGGTTGTAGATTTTTTTCGAAGATGGGCAATGAGGCAACTTGGGTGGCTTGCGGCAAACTCGATGCAGGTTTTTGCTTCAATTGGTTGTTCGCAGGCAATCGTGTTTCAAGTACCAATGAGGCAAATGCAGAGACAGGTGCTTTGGGCGTCTTGGCGGGAGAAAGCTGATCGAGGTTCAAATGCACTTTGTCAATTTGGCTTTGTAAATCCTGAACGGCTTTCGGATCAACCATCTTCAAAGCAGGTACCTGGATCAGCGTAGAACCCAGCAATTCGTGGTTTGGCAACTTGTCAGCGGACGAATCCGACGACGATGGACGAACAGCGGGATCTTTGTCTGCGACTTTTGAATCTGACAACGAATCAACAGGTATGGACTGGATGTTGGCAGCCAAAGCAGTGTCGACTGCTTTTTGCGAATTGCTTTTGATCGCATCGTCCGTGACAGACTGGATATTGGCAGTCGATACAGCGTCGGCTACTTTTTGTGAGTGGCTTTTGATTGCCTTATCTGTGACAGACTGGATATTGGAAGTCGCAGCAGCATCGACTACCGATTGCAGGTTGGATTCAAAATGCGATGAATTGGCTTTTTGGATATTGTCTTTGACGCTTACTTCTTGCACTTTCTGTAAATTTTCATTTTTTTCAGAAGATTTTGAAAAATCTGAAGCAGGTGAATTCACCGCATTGCTTTGAACATTCTCCACGTCCGACCGGCCAGAAAAACTTTCGTTGGCTTGCTTGATGTTGTCTTGCATGGTGCGGTGAACAACCGCACTCAACTGCTTTTCATCAACCTCTGAGACCCAGTCACCCTCGGGTTGATCGGATGAATACCCAGTCGCTTCAGCGTCGTCTGCGGATTTTTTTTGATGCCGGATTTTGAACAAGCCGCTTTGATCGTTTTTCTGTTTTAAAGTAACACGCGAATGAAACGCGGTGGGAATACTCTCGGTGTCAAATGGTTTTATACATTTGATCTTGATGGTTTCGTAAAAAGGCTTGAAGCCAGACATGGGCACTGAAAAAGCGGCCAACATGTTTTGGAATAAATTGTCTTCAATCACATTGATTTTGCCGTCCGACATCATGGAATCGCACACGTTTGACAAAATCATGATCTTTTGGTCTTGGGTCAACAGCGGAGCAGCTTGCCTCAGAAACACGTTCATTTTGACTGTACGCACTGTTTGCATCGCTACTGCTTGCAAGCCTTCGAACTCGCCTAGAACGACTTGTAATTGCCCTATTTCTTCTTCTGCAATATTGCCATCCGCTGCCATCATGTACAACAAGGAGCAGGCCAAGGTCAAGTGGGCCGATTCGCCCGTCAGGGTCAAACTCTGGGGTGAGAACTTACCCAGCACAGATTTGTTATTTTTGAGTTTTAAAAGGTTGAAATGCGTCGTGAAACCCACATCGGTGATACTGAACGCATCGGAAATTTGGCGAAATAGCTTCAGCTCATGGTCGTCCACCAAACCATCTGAGAGCAAACAGTCACACAGATTGGTCAAAATGCACCAATGATCATCTTGGTTCAAAATACCGTCGGTATCTTTTAAGAATTGCTCAACAGCGTTTTCTTCCGCATAAGCAAATGCCATATCAAGCAATTCGCTGTGGCTTCCCACCACCGCTTGCAACTGACTTGACTCGTGGTCATCGATCGCACCATCGGCGGTCAGCATATAAATCAAAGCCACCGCCAAGGCCATGAACGGCGTTATTTCACATGCACCCAACTGATGCGCCAGGTTGGAGGGCGCAGCAATTCCAGTGTCTGATGTAGCAGTCATGGGATGAGACATGACTTGTTTTAATGGGGAACACTCACCGGTCACCCCAAATAACTGTTAAATGCTCATGAAAACCCACGAATCGCACAGCAAATAAACCGCTATCATCAAAAGGCGGTTGCTTTTAAGGAAGATACTTGTTGTATAAAAAAATTATCAGCTTCTTCCTAGGCTTACCCATTGCATGTTTCATACACCTCAATGCATCAGCTGCCAGCTTTAGCCAAAGTTACTTTTTGGATGCATCTGGCCGTTTGACCGTCAATGATGCCGCACAGCAACCTTTCAAGCACTACCAAGACAATTTGCATTTGGGGTTCATTGATGGGTCTGTTTGGATCAAAATTTCGATCGGTGAGAAAGCCCACCCTGCACCAATAAAAAACATTCCCAAAGAACATGTGCTGATACTCAGTCCCTTTGTTCTTGAAAACATCACTGTTTACGAACCAACACAGGGGAGTTGGCAAGTACAAAATGGTGGAAGTCTTCTGGCTTACGCCTCCAAGGTATGTCCCTATGGCATGCATTGTTTTATTTTGAAGACTGAAGAAATCCAACCTGCCGAGCATATTTTTATAAAAATCCAACACACAGGTTATTTGACACTTAAATCTGAAATCACACCTATTTCTGCCCTGGCCACTATTACTTCAGTCTATACAGAGAGCATCACATTTTCACAATCCATAGCGCTCAGTTTGTTTGTGGTGTCTTTGGTGTTGATTTTGATCGATCGCTCAATGTTTATATTGGTCTACAGTGTGATGCAGTTGGGCATCTTTCTGTATATAGTTTTCGCCTCTGGAAAGATCTATGTATTTTTTCCTTTTTTGCAAGCTGAAAATTTCTCCCACATGAATTATCAGTTTGTCAATTTACGAATTTTCCTGATCATATTATTGGGTTACTCGTTTACCAAAAATTATGGGGCTAATCCAACTTACAAACACTTTGTTTTTACACTTTTGTGCGCATGTGTATTTGCCTCGGCATTGATCGGATTTGGCTATTTGCGGCAGGGTATTTATGTATATGTTGCTGCCATCGCATTGAATTTACCGGTGCAGTTTTATGGCTTACGGCGATCAATCAACATACCGCTAAATATCAAATGGTTGCTGAGCGGCGCTTATCTGGTGTTCACCACGGTGGTGATTTATGGCTATATCAACATTTTTATAGGCAGTGACATGTTGAATGACAGAGGGGCTGAGTTCATATTTTTTACCAATTACCGGCTCAATGGCTTGGCATTTGGCGTGGTGGTTTTCTTGGTGTTGATTTTCAAATATTACGATGAAAAAATCAAAAGTATTTTGCGTGAAAAAGACTTGCAACTCAATGTAGAGACATCGCGTATCAGCGGCGAAAAACTCAAGGAACGGCAAACATTGATCGACATCCTGACCCATGAACTGAAAAACCCTTTGACAACTTTGCGTTTTGCAACCTATTCGTTGAATCAAAAAATGGCGGCAGATTCAGAATCGCTATCGAGAACGCACCGAATCAACGCCACCATAGACCGCATGGACCATTTGATCACGCAGGTGGCAAATTCAAACAAAGTGGATCGTTTTCAAACCGAACACCCTGCCAACCACATCAATGCCAAGGCATTGGTGACACAAATCATTGAAGATTTATTGCCATCTAACGAATCCTTGGATAACCGATTTTTTTTGAAGTTGCCAGAGAATATGGATTTTTATGGCAACGCGCAAATGCTTTTTCTGATAATAGACAATCTGATTTCCAATGCACTGAAATACGCGGAACCACAATCGCTTATCCGCGTCTTGGTTGCACAGGATCAGCATGCATCGGTATTGACGATTTCAAATCACTTTTCTGTCAACGCGAGACCCGATCCAGACAAATTGTTTCAACGCTATTACCGACACGACGCCTTTCAACCATTGGCTGGCATGGGGATTGGTTTGTCATTGATCAAAGACGCTGCTGACAAAATCGGCGCTGGTATTTCTTTCACTTTGGATGATAAGTTCATCACTTTCACTTTGCGAATGCCCTTATGTCAACAAGCTTGATGCCAAGCCACATGCCCGCCACAGGCTCACAGTATGTGGTGGCCATCGTAGAAGACGATATTTTGCTAAGACAAGAAATTGTGTCTCATCTCAAGGCCAACCATTTTGAGACACATGGCGTTTCCAGTGGGGCGGCGTTGGACGACTTGGTCACGCTTCGGCCGATCGATATTTACATCATCGATCTGAATTTGCATGGAGAATCAGGTATTAGCTTGTGTAAACGCTTGCGCGAGCGCACACCGAATGTTGGCATAGTCATCATGACCGCCCGTGTGGCGTTGCATGATCGGTTGACTGGCTACAGCCATGGCGGCGCAGATTTTTACCTCACCAAACCCGTTTCCCCTGAAGAGTTGACCATGGTGCTTCAAAATTTGGGCAAGCGTGTCAAAAAATTAAACAATGCAAACGATTGGTTACTGAGTTTGCGGGATAGAACACTTCAATGCCCTGATCAGTCTGAAAAAATTCGGTTGACCAACCGAGAAAAAATCCTGTTGGTGGCTTTGAGTCAAGCCAACGACTTCACGCTGGAATCCGGTGTTCTGTGTGATTTGTTTTCCGACGAGGACTCTGATGAGGGCATGAGCAAACATGCGCTCGAGGAATTGATTGCTCGTTTCAGAAAAAAAATCAAAGTGATCGATACAAGCAGCACAGAAGCCGCCATCAAGTCGGTCTGGGGCGTGGGGTATCAACTCTGCATTCCCATCAGTTTGGTGTACTGACACTCACGCGCAAGACATGTGGTGCTTGTCACTGGGAAACGGCTTGCTTGAGCGGTAGCGCCGTTTTGTATCGCACCTGCTTGAGCGCAAAACTGCTGCGAATTTTTTCTACCCCTGGTATGGGTGTGAGTTGCTCGAGTATGAATTTCTCCAACGCCGACATATCAGCGATGGCAACCCGAATCAAATAATCAGAGTCTCCTGTCATCAAATAGCACTCCATCACTTCATCGTGTTCCGCGATTCTTTGCTCAAACTCTGCCAACGCAGATTTGGACTGCTCTTTCAAACTGATGGAGATGAACACGTTCAAGCCCAAGCCCAAAGACTGCGGATGCGTGAGCGCCACATAACGCTGTATCACGCCAGTAGCCTCTAAGGCTTTGACACGACTCAAGCAAGGAGATGGTGACAAATGCACCCGCCGTGCGAGCTCGACATTGGTCAACGACGCATCTTCTTGCAACTGCGTCAAAATTTTGTAATCCACGTTATCTATCGACATATATCACCTCGAAATCTATTTTTTTAAGCATTTTATGCCATAATTATGTAATATTAGGGTATAAATAAACAGCCTATTTTGGCTGTATTTGTCTATATTCATGGCCATCCGTGACACATACGCCCCGAAGCCATGCTGCAAAAAACCACTGACCTCGACCCTGTTGAAACTGCAGAATGGCGCGAAGCATTCGCTGGCGTTGTGCATCTTCACGGCCCCGAACGCGCAAGATATTTGTTAGACCAATTGGTCGCCATGGCCCATCAGCAGCAGATTGAATGGTCACCAGAGTTGGTCACACCGTATGTGAATACGATTGCCGTACAGTCACAGCACCCCTACCCTGGCGACTTGGCCATTGAAGAAAAGCTGGCCTCGCTGATGCGCTGGAACGCTTTAGCCATGGTGGCGCGTGCCAACAGTGCCTATGGCGAATTGGGTGGGCATATTGCAAGTTACGCCAGCGCCGCCGATTTGTTTGAGGTTGGCTACAACCATTTTTTCCATGCTCGCAATGCACAGCACCGAGGAGACCTGGTGTTTTTCCAACCGCACAGCGCACCGGGTGTGTACGCGCGGGCTTTTTTGGAAGGTCGACTGACAGAAGCGGACTTGTCGCACTACCGACAAGAGCTCAAAGCGCCTCGTGCAGCCGCACGCGGCTTGTCTAGCTATCCGCATCCCTGGCTGATGCCTGACTTTTGGCAATTCCCCACGGGCTCCATGGGGCTGGGCCCGATCAGCGCCATCTACCATGCGCGGTTCATGCGCTATTTGACTCACCGAGGCTTGCTCCATTGCGAAGGTCGAAAAGTGTGGGGGGTTTTTGGTGACGGTGAAATGGACGAACCCGAAAGCATGAGCGCCCTCACCTTGGCGTCTCGTGAGCGTTTAGATAACTTGGTCTGGGTGGTTAATTGCAATTTACAACGACTCGATGGCCCAGTGCGCGGTAACGGTCGCATCATCGATGAGCTTGAAAAATTATTTCGAGGCGCGGGATGGAACGTCATCAAATTGATTTGGGGCAGCGATTGGGACGGCTTATTTGCACGAGACAGCAGCAACGCATTGGTCAAAGCATTTGCCACCACTGTCGACGGCCAGATGCAAACTTTCGCAGCCAAAGATGGGCGCTTCAACAGAGAAACTTTTTTTGGTCAAAGCCCTGCATTGGCAGAACTCGCGCAAGGTTTGACCGATGAGCAAATTGACAGACTCAAACGCGGCGGCCACGACCTGGTGAAAATCCATGCAGCCTATGCAGCGGCCAGTTCACACCGTGGCCAACCCACGGTCATACTGGCGCACACCAAGAAGGGCTATGGCATGGGTCAAGCCGGTCAAGGCAAGATGACCACGCACAGCCAGAAAAAATTAGACGAATCTGCATTGCTGGCATTTCGCAACCGATTCAATTTGCCCTTGTCTGACGAACAGGCCACGCAACTGGCTTTTTTCAAACCTGCGCCTGACAGCCCTGAAATGCAATATTTGCACGCCAAACGCGAAGCACTTGGCGGCTATTTGCCCAAGCGACATACCGACTGCGAAACCCTGGCAGTGCCGGATTTGAATAGCTATGCAGGCTTTGCTCTACAGCCCGATGGCAAAGAAATGTCAACCACCATGGCGTTTGTTCGCTTGCTGGGTCAATTGCTCAAAGACCCTGACCTCGGGCCACGAGTGGTTCCCATCGTCGCAGATGAAGCGCGTACGTTTGGCATGGCCAATTTGTTCAAGCAAGTGGGCATTTATTCCAGCGTGGGTCAGCAATATGAGCCCGAAGATATCGGCTCGGTGCTGAGTTACCGCGAGGCCATGGACGGGCAAATATTGGAAGAAGGCATCAGCGAAGCCGGCGCGATCGCCAGCTGGACCGCAGCCGCTACAAGCTACAGCGTGCACGGTTTAGCCATGCTGCCTTTTTACATTTACTACTCGATGTTTGGATTTCAACGGGTTGGCGACGCCATATGGGCTGCCGCCGATCAACGCGCCAGAGGCTTTTTGTTGGGCGCCACTTCTGGCAGAACTACTCTTGGCGGCGAAGGCTTGCAACACCAAGACGGCAGCAGCCATTTGACAGCCGCCACCATTCCCAATTGCAAAGCTTATGACCCAGCATTTGCTGGCGAAATGGCGGTCATCATCAACCACGGTATGCGTGAAATGTTGATCGAGCAAAAGGATGTGTTTTATTACGTCACGCTGATGAACGAAAACTATGCCCAACCGGATCTGCCCGAGTCGGTGCACGATCAGTTGATCAAGGGGGGTTACTTGTTCGCCGCCGCGCCATCAGGCTTGGGACCACATGCCCCGAAAGTCAGCCTGCTGGGCTCAGGCGCCATTCTTTGCGAAGTCGTGAAAGCCGCAGCACTGTTGGCAGAACTAGGTATCGCTGCAGAAGTATTCAGCATCACCAGTTGGAGCGAACTTGCCAGAGACGGCTTGCGGGCTGAACAAGCTGCCATGGCGGGTGATCTGACCCCCACAGCCTATGTCAAAACCTTGTTCTCTGAGCACCAAGTTCCCGTGATCGCCGCCACCGACTATGTGCGCGCGGTACCTGAGAGCATTCGCGCGTATTTGCCGCAGAACCGCCGCTACATCACTTTGGGAACAGATGGTTTTGGCAGAAGTGATACGCGACAAGAGTTGCGTTCCTTTTTCCAAGTCGATGCGGCAAGCATTGTGCGTGCAGCTGTATTTGCGCTGGGAAAATAAGCAAAGAAGGTCGCATGATCAAAAACGCAGTCTTTCAGGTGTGCGCTTTTTCAAAGCCATGCATGTAATCACGCAGCCGCTGTACATGGACCAAAGGCATGGCGTTGTAAATGGACGCTCGCATGCCTCCCGCAGAACGGTGACCGCGCAATTGCACCATGCCTTCTTTTTCTGCGCCTTGCAAGAAGGCATCGTTGAGCGATTCATCGCGCAAGAAGAAAGTCACGTTCATGCGTGAGCGGTCTGCACGGTGAACTTTGTTGAAAAATAACCGGCTGTGGTCTAGGTAGTCATACAAGAGATCGGCTTTGCGTTGGTTCTGTGTTTGCATCGCAAGCAAACCTCCCTGCTGCTTAATGTGTTGCAACACCAAACCCATGATGTAGATGGCATAAGTGGGTGGCGTGTTGTACATGGACGATTGTTCATCCTGCAGTTGGTAATTGAATGCCGATGGCGTGAACGGCAACGCATGGCCCAATAAGTCGCGTCGCACGATCACCAAGGTCACGCCGGAAGGCCCCATGTTTTTTTGCGCACCGGCATATATGACACCATAACGTCGCACATCAAAAGGTGCTGACATGATGTTGGACGACATGTCTGCCACCAAAGGTATGTCACCGGTATTTGGCGTCCAGTGACATTCCACTCCGCCGATGGTTTCGTTGCTGCACATATGCACATAGGATGCATGGCTCGACAATTGCCATGTATCTTGAAGCGGCATCGACAAAAAACCGTTGTCACTGCTGCTGGCCGCGATATTGACCTGGCCGTATTTGCCTGCTTCTTTCATGGATTTTTCAGACCAGACACCGCTCACCACGTAATCGGCAACCCCGGTTTTGGCGATCAGGTTCATTGGCAAGATCGCGTTTTGGGCAATCGCCCCGCCTTGCATGAACAGCACCGCGTAGTCATCGGGCACCCTTAATAAATCGCGAACCAAAGTGTGCGTATTTGCCAATATGTCGGTGAATTCAGGCCCACGATGGCTCATTTCCATGACTGACATACCGCTGCCACGCCAATCCAACATGTCCGCTGCTGCCTGGCGCAGCACCGCCTCGGGTAAAGTGGCCGGGCCTGAGCTGAAGTTGATCACACGGGACATGAAAAATCGACTTTCAAAAAATGAATTAAGTATATGGAGATAAAGACTTATTCTGGGAAAGTCGGCATAATGAGGCCAACCTAACCATGGACACCTCCATTCTTTTATGCATTGTGTGAAGCTTGCTTTATTGCTGATGGTCACCCTCTTTCTTGGGGGATGTGCCAGCCAGTCCTCCAAAGCCATCGCCAAACTCGACAGTGCCAGTCCAGCTTTCAGCTCAGCCCCGTGCGAAAGCGCCAGACAGCATGCGTGGCTGCACGATGAAGCACAAAAAAACAAATTATGGGCCGGACCCTCCGTGATTTTTCTTGCGGGTCCTGTGGCAGTGATTCCCGTTTTGGCCACCAGCATCGGCTTGAATTCGGCTGACCACCTGCAAGCCAATGACATCACCAGGCATTGCGGTGGCCAACCCTTGACTACCAACGAATTGACCCAAAACATTGCCATGGATGCCACTCTCTCCGTGGCTGTGGGCGGCATAGCGCCGGCCATGCTACCCAAGGGCAGCGCCCCTTGAATTTATTCGTTCAGGTCAATTTTTTCATGTGTGGCGATGCGCTCTAGTGCCTGTTCAAACAATGCCCTCGCAGAACCAGATACCGCCGTCAAATAACTGTGTAAACGCGCATCCTCTGTGCTTCTGCTCAGGCAATCTTGGCTGTAGGCTTCAAAACTGTTGAGCATCACAATCAAGTCAGCCACATGGCGGGGACATTCACACAACACATTGGTTGAAATATTGGCCATGCGTTGCAACACACGGTCACTGTATTTGCGTGGCGGAATAATGCCCGTGCTGTGGATGGCAGGCAAACTCCAACTGTTGTCCACATACGCAATAGATTGGATGATGTCACTCAATTCCACGTCAGTCACGGGCTCCCGCCTGGCAATCACACCCGCAGAATGCAAGTACTGAAGCACTGCCACTGTGGCGAAATGGTAGACCAAGACACACCGCCTGACGCCAAGTTGCTGTCGCAGACGCTGTAAATCTTGTTGCACAGACACCTGCACCGAGCCCATTTGCACCAGCAAAATATCGGGGGTGCCTTTGACTGGTGCGGCCAAGGCTTGTTTGATGTCGGCAAACATATGGTCCACTTTGAGCGTGGTTTGCGGGCCGAATACTTGTGCAAACTTGTCTGTTTCAATGCGGCTTGCCAAAGGAAAACCCACCACTGCCAACGATATGGAAGACGGTATGGATGTGGTGTCGTTTTGCAAGGATTTGGCCGCGCGATGGTCATTCAACATAGACTGCAACTGAGGTACCCCGAAAGAACCCATGGTGCTGATCGCATGTCCGTGTTGGGTCAAAGTCTTCAACAAAGTCAACTTCAAGACGTCATGGTCGCTGTAGAGCCGCTGTCCGCCCTCTGTCTTGGGCGGAGCGACCACGCCATACCGACGCTCCCATACCCTCAGGGTAGCCACAGGTACCCCGCACAAGTTGGCGACTGCGCCAATGCGGTGGGTGGGAACAAAGGCCGGGTCAGCAGGTGTGGTGGTTTGCATAGGAAGTAGGTTGAATAGGTTTTGTAGAGTTATTATACAGAAATACCTGACTAAAACCTGATTTTTTTCCGAACAACAAACCAACCTCTATATTATTCAGTACAGACATATTTGATTCACATCAAAAGTGCGATCACAACCGGGAGAAATGCATGTTTTCCAGCCTGACCAGAAACGCAGTGAACACAGTGTTGTTGGTGTGTAAAAACCAGCAAAACGGCCCAGTTACCACGCTGTCGATCAGCAAGCGATTGGGTTTGTCGATTTCCTACCTTGAAGCCTTGCTGTCCAAATTGAAGAAATCTGGGTTTGTGGTTTCATACCGTGGCCCAGGTGGCGGATATTGCTCCAATGGCAAGCCGTCCGAACTCAAACTGATTGACATTGTGCGTGCCTTCGATTTTGATGACACCTCGAAGAACAGCGCAAAACTCAAGCCCCAAGAGTTCGACAAAGATTTGATCAAATGGATGATGCAGGAGTTTTTAGAAAGCCATCTGCAACACATGAATTTGGAAGATGTCATGGCCCAAATGCCCGATGAGATTTGGGGCGCTGAACCGCAGAGATCTAGCCCTGCAGAACCCCGCAGATTCAAACCCTTGCAAATCCACCGGCTTCCCAGTGGCCCCAACTCGGTCTTCAATTTGGCCACCAGCATGGCGGCCTGACAGCCCAACTCGGGAGTGCGATAGAGTACCGGCTGTTTTCCTCAACAGCCCTACCTATGACATCTTCTCAACAACCTTCTTTGTCTTCCAGCGGAAGGCAACTCATAGAAGCCTTTATGGGCCACAGCTGGGTTCAGCGCATCCTGGTTTTTCTCATACTGATTAACGCGGCCATTTTGGGTTTAGAAACGAGCCAAAGTGTGATGTCCGTGTGGGGTGAACAGCTACGCCTACTGGACCACATCATACTTGGCATATTTATCGTTGAGATAGTATTACTGATATACGCCCGCCGGCTCAAGTATTTCTCTGACCCATGGTGTGTCTTTGACTTTGTAGTAGTGGGTATCGCATTGATTCCAGCAACAGGAACTTTGTCTGTGCTGCGTGCGCTGCGGGTGCTACGGGTACTACGCCTCATCAACAAGGTCGAGAGCATGCGAAAAGTGGTGAGTGGCTTGCTTGCTTCACTGCCTGGCTTGGGCTCAGTCTTTGGGTTGATCATGATCATTTTCTATGTTGCATCAGTGATTGCGACCAATCTATTTCAGCATGATTTCCCTCAATGGTTTGGTAGTTTGGGAGAAAGCGCATACACCCTGTTCCAAATCATGACCCTTGAAGGCTGGTCGCAGGAAATCGCCAGACCCATCATGGAGGTTTTTCCTTATGCGTGGGTATTCTTTATTTCTTTTATTCTGATCGCCACTTTTGTGATTTTCAATTTATTCATTGCTGTCATTGTCGACTCCATCACGACAGACAAAGAGCAAAGCGACAAAGATCACAAGCAATTCGACGCTATTCAAGTGGAATTGCACACTGTATTGCGTGAACTCAAAGAAGTCCGAAATATGTTGGAAAAGCGCTAGGGCATGAGAACCACCCCATGCTTTTCTTCAGCCACGGCAACAGGACTTTTCGCGAACGGCCCACCTATGCCAGAGCTGCCGCCATTTATACGACGGTTGATTGGCACTCGCATCAAACAATTGACGGGTTCGACCAGTTCACCTGACGCATTCGATCATCCTGCGGGCGATCCTGGTTTGCTTGGTCCGGATGCAGTGGCTTGGCGGGTTCATGCCCATTTTGTAGGCATGATGGTGGGTGGGCTGTCTTCGCTGATGTTGCAAGCACTGCACCCGCGAGCACTGGCAGCGGTTTGGGACCATTCCAATTTCAGACACAACCTCAAAGGCAGATTGGGTCGTACCGCCTATTTCGTGGCCGTCACCACGTACGGCGCCACGGCCGACGCCTTGGCTGCCATTGAACGCGTCAACCGTATCCATGCGCAAGTCAAAGGCCATATGCCAGATGGCAGCCCCTATGTTGCCAACGAACCCGAGCTATTGCGTTGGGTGCATTTGGGTGAAGTCACCAGTTTTTTGAATGGCTACCAATGGCTGGCGAACCAACCACTCCATCGCTTGGAAGAAAACACTTACACCCAAGAGATGGCATCCATCGGACAACGCTTGGGAGCACACGCTTTACCCACCGACGCGATTTCCAGCCATCACGCTTTGGCGCAATTTCAACCCGAACTGCGTTTCGACGACAGAACCCAAGAGATTTTGCGCGTGATTGAAAACTACCCTGTCGACCTTTGGGACATGCCGTTCATGAAACTGGTGATACAAGCCAGCTTTCACATATTGCCAGAATGGGCACTTTCTATGCTGGGCAAACCCAAGGCCAGCGAATGCGAAAAACAAGTGGTACGGCTTGCTTTGCGGTTGGCATCCTCTCCCGTGCAAGCGGCGTTGGACAAAGATGGTGTTGCGGCCCACGCCAAGCGCCGTGTTCATGCTTGAGCAAGAAACACAAACCACGGACCATGGTCAATTCAGCGGATGGCCACACAGATCAGGCCGATTGCATCCATACCTGATGGCAAGTCGGGCATTTGATTTCCATGCGTTTGTAAACATCAATGCGGCACTTTTGCCCACACGAAGGGCAACTGACGATGGCTTTGCCGTTACCTATGTGCGGCCTTTCCAATTCTGAGTCTGTCAGCGAGATTGGCACGCGCAAGTCATACATTTGACTGGCTTTGAAACTGACTTGGTAGGCCGGGCGGGGCAAATCCACGCGGGCAAAATCACCAGCCTGAACCGTGAGCGGAAAAAGTTTGTCGCCAATGTGGTTTTCCGCTGCATACCAACGCCTTGAATTGGGTGGTTTGAGCAATTGCAAAACAACTGGGTCGACAGTCTCACGACTGGACTCATCCACCAAAAAACGAACGGCATCCAGCTGTTGCCGGACCTCATGTTCGGATGTGCTTTTGTGGGTGTAATAGTAATAACCGAAATACACACAGGCTTTCAAGTCATGGCCAAATGAATACCACTTGAGCACCAAAATACGCAGCGCATCAATGAATTTTGCCAAATCGGCGTTCACACCGACCACGCGGTCATTGACCATGGCTACCATCAATAAATTGAGAGAACTGGTCAGCCCCGTACTTTGTCGGATGCCCTGAGGTTGATTGAACATGTTTCTTTGTTCAATGCTGTGGTGTGCCACGGACAACGCGCGAAAATATTCAGGCAGTGCAGCACTGACATTGGGCAACCACTTGAAGAAAGCTTCTTTGTCGCGGGTTGTCGATCGATACTTTTCAAACGGGTATTCCATGTGGCCCACCTAGCTTGCTTTTAATTTTTCGATGATCAAATTTTTCAACTCAGTGAAGCTGTACCTGATTTCTTTGCCACCAAGTTTGTGCACGTAATGATTGGTCCAACCGTGCTGAATCGTCAAGGTATTGCCAAACAGCTCCTCGTACAAATGCATCATTTGAAATTCGTCAATCCTGTTGCTTGCCAGGTGTGACAACATCGTGTCGTGCTGGCCGGAAGGCTTGGCAGGCGGAGGTTGCGGCGCAGGCGAGGGTTGCTGCAACGGCTCTTCAAGTTTTGGACGCTTGTCAGTGAATTTTTTCCAAGCCGCGTCAAATTCCTTACGCTTGCGAGCATTGCCCAGCATATCGTGCGCTTGGTTGAGCTCCGCCATGATTTCGGTATAGAGCAATTTCTTTTCGGGATGCCGATCTGGGTGGTATTTTTGCGCCAGTGCTTTGTAGGCGGCTTTGATCACCTCATTTTCAGCGGTGTGGAGCAAGCCCAGAACTTGGTACAAATCCTTCATGGTTCAACCAGCAAACGCGTGAAAGTTGATGGATTTGACCCGGGCCTTCTCAAAATAAGCCTTCCAAAAATCTAACAGCAACGGATTCAGGGTGCGTGGGTTGCTGTTGACCAAATGGACTTCGACATTCACTTGCGAAAAATCCACAAACAATTTGGTGGCCGCATAACTGCTTGCATAGGCTTCAAACGACATGGGTTGACCATACATGGTCAAAGACTTGCTGTTTTGCAGCATGTCGGAAAGCACATACAAGCGCACTTCACCGTTGATTTTTTGTTTTTGTATGGAATTGAGATTGACCAATTGCAGCATTTCCAAAATAGGCGACTCCTTGGCAGACGGCACATTCACCATACCCTCTGTGACGGACAACATGGGCTCAATAAAGTGCTTCGTGTATTGCTGCTTGAGTGCTTTGAGATTGGCTGTCAATTCACTTTTCTCTTGACCATCACCGGGATTGCAGAGTTCAAAAAGTGGTTTGGTATTGGCTTGGAAATCATCACCCAGTACATAAACCGACAACAGCTGACCCGGCGGCGTGGACTCAACCAGGTTTTTGATGAAAATATCCAACGATGCTTTTTGTGCCAGATTGAACGGGTCTGTTCGGTCAATCAACACCACGCGTTGACCGCTGGGGCCTTGCGCAGGACACAACGTCACGGGGTCGAGGCCCGGTTTGCGTTGCAAATTCCACCAAACTGCAGTGGCGGTACCGGCGATCACCAAAGAAAAAAAGAACACACTGGCCAGTATGTTGATTCGGGTTTTGCGTTTTTGTAATTTGGTTTGTCGGGCCATGGCAACAATAGGCTCAGTGGTATTTCAAATGGTTCAAGCGCGAAATCGATTGCTCATACAAGGCATACACTTTTTCACGCTGCGCATTCACGTTGCTTTCGTAGGTTTTGATGTCTTGCTCTAAGGCTTCAAGCAAGGCGTTTTCTTTGGCGTGGTCTACACGCGGTAAGCTAACCGAACTGAGAGAGGGCAAGCTGTCAAAGTAACTCGGTCGCAAACCATCTTCTCGGGCGATTTCATTTTCGATGCGAAATTTGCGAATCACAGCGTAAAGCACCACCTCGGTTTGGCTAAGTTTGTCGGCACACTCACGCAACAACGCCTCTTTTTCGAGCAAGAGTTTTTTCAAGCCGGCAGACAAATCGTGCAAAGTCTTGAAACCTTGGTTAATCCGGTCGAGTTTTTCTTGTTTGAGCTCTTCCAGCTCTTCTTTGACTTCGTCGAATTCAGCGTCAAATTCGTCGCGCGTGAGGTGGCAGCGGCGCACCATGGCGCCGTAACCCGGGTAAATATCGTCTATGCTCAATCCATCAAACAGGGCAGCAATGGCGAAACCCAAAGAAATAGCCACCAAAAACCAAGACACCAAATCATTCAATCCTAAGAAGTGCGTTTGCATGGCCTCCCAAGCTTGCTGCGTCGGATTGGTTGCCCCGGCCATCAACTGTTCTCGGATGTGACCGATAGACATGGCCACCATCAACATGAAACCTGCCGCAAACAAGACAGATACAGCGCCAAACAATTTACCTGCAACCGGCTTACTCACGATCCACGGCACTGCAAATCTGCCCAAGAAAAAACAACCCAATACATTGATGCCGGCGAGTAATGCGGCATACACAAAACCACCTATCAAGCCAGAGCTCAAACCTTCGGCAAAAAAATTGGCATTCAATACGCCTTCAATGCCCACCAAAAACACCAATACCGAATAGCGCAGCATCAAACCTGAAGATGATGGATAGTTGGCCTCGCGCTCCAAACCATGCTTCTTTTTAAAAAGTTCCAATTCTTTGAACCTGACCATGGCGTTGTATGCCAGTTTTTTGAGCCAATCACCCTGCTCGTCCATGAGTTTGCGAGTTTGCCGTTCAAACTCCGCGTTCAAAGCATCCGATTGCAATGCTTTGTATGTGAGCTCAATGCCCACCACTTTCGACTGAATCTCTTCGGATTGGCGGGCGTGATCGCGTTGAATTTCTTCACGCATCAGGTTCAAATGCTCAACCACTTCGGTTTCTTTTTGCGTGGGTTTTTTTTCGTGAAAGGACGGCAAGCCAAGAGCGGCTAACCGTTTGGCTTCTTTAACAATCTGAAATTTTTCAACAATCGAATCGATTTCCAAAGACAAATTCTCTGGCCGCGCAGCTTGCTTGGAAAACAGTCTTCTAAACCACGCCATGACCCGCATGCCTGTAACCTCAACTCATACATGTCACTGAAAAAAATTCGAACAAGACCCTAGGCCTGATTCAACGCACTTTAAATATTTATTCTTTTTCATTCTACTGATTTTGAATTTTTATTCGCTGCAAAATTCAATTCAAAAGTACACATGCTACAGACCGCAGACCGCACTATAGGGGTGCTTTACAACACATTTTGGTGCATCGGCAAACGATAAGGCCCAGAAGACAGGCACAAAGCTGCAGGAAAGTCCGGCATGAAGCATGCTAATAGCCATCACACACAAGTCAAAACTGGATGGCGATGGGCAATCACATATTCAATGAAATGAGCGATGAAAGTGGCTTTGCCAGGCCACATTACGAAACCTTTGACCAATGGTTGAAGGGCATTTCTCGCGAAACCGTACAAGTCAAGCAAACCGAAGCTGATTTGATTTTCAGGCGCACCGGCATCACATTTTCTTTGAACGGGGATGAAGGCGGTACCGAACGATTGATACCCTCAGACCTCATACCGCGGATCATCCATGGCAAAGAATGGGCCCATCTTGAAAAAGGCTTGGTGCAACGGGTTAAAGCCATCAATATGTTTTTGCACGACGTCTACCACCAACAAAACATTCTCAAAGCTGGACTGATTCCCACGGAGCACGTGCTGGCCAATGCGCAGTTCATGCCCATGATGCTGGGCTTGGATTTGCCGCATCACATTTATGCGCATATTGCAGGTGTCGATATTGTTCGCCACTCAGACGGTGATTTTTATGTGCTCGAAGACAACTTGCGCGTCCCCTCAGGCGTGTCTTATATGTTGAGCAACCGTTTGCTGATGATGCGGTTGTTTCCCGACTTGTTCAGGCGTTATGCAGTACGCCCCGTGGAACATTACCCCGCGTTGCTGTTGCAAACCCTGCGTTCTGCCAGTTGGGTTGACCAACCCACCGTGGTGCTGCACACCCCGGGGCGATTTAACAGCGCGTATTTTGAACACGCATTTTTGGCCAAACAAATGGGCATTGAACTGGTGGAAGGCTCGGACCTGTTCGTGCGCCAAGGCCATGTGTACATGCAAACCACCGAAGGGCCACAACAAGTCGATGTGATTTACCGACGTGTCGACGATGTGTACATGGACCCACTGAGCTTTGAGCCTGACTCGCTGATTGGCGTGCCTGGCTTGGCCTCTGTGTATCGACAAGGCAACGTAGTCATTTCGAACGCGCTTGGCACGGGTGTGGCGGACGATAAATCGATATACCCCTATGTGCCTGACATGATTCGTTTTTACCTGGATGAAACACCCATTTTGAACAATGTCCAAACGTGGCAATGCCGTAAGCCCGATGAACTTTCTTATGTGCTGGCCCATTTGTCACAACTGGTGGTCAAAGAGGTGCATGGAGCAGGCGGATACGGCATGTTGGTGGGCCCGACGGCCAGTAAAGCAGAAATCGAGAGTTTTGCGAAACGTCTCAAAGCACATCCAGACAATTACATTGCACAACCCACACTCAGTTTGTCGGCATGCCCTGTCTTTGTGGACCAAGGCATTGCACCCAGACACATCGATTTGCGCCCGTTTGTGTTGATGGGCAAGGACACCCGCATCGTCCCAGGCGGTTTGACCCGCGTGGCATTGCGCGAAGGTTCTTTGGTGGTGAATTCATCGCAAGGGGGCGGCACCAAAGACACCTGGGTGTTGGAAGACGAGGAATTGCTCTGATGCTGTCGCGTGTGGCTGCGCAACTTTATTGGCTGTCACGCTACTTGGAGCGGGCAGAAAACATGGCGCGTATTTTGGAAGTGGGACAGTCATTGGCCCTGCTTTCTTCTTCCGACAACAGCCGTGCCGCGCCCGACACGGTGAGCGAACCCCTGGTGATCACAGATACTTTGGCCGCTTTTGAAGCCACGGGTCGAGCGACGCGATCAGACCAAGTCGCACAATTTTTGGCATGGGACACAGACCACCCCTCCTCCATCTTCAACTGCATTCAGTCGTGCCGTGAAAACGCGCGGTCGGTGCGAGGCGCCATGACCGTTGAAATGTGGGAATGCATCAACGACACTTGGCTGGAATTGTTGGCCCGAAAAAAGAAAAATAAACAGCCTGACCACCCCGTTGATTCCGGGTTTTTTGAATGGATCAAACAACGCTCACATTTGTTCCGGGGCGTGACATTCGCCACCATACAGCGCGATCAACCCTATCACTTCATTCGCTTGGGCACGTATTTGGAACGTGCTGACAACACCGCCCGCATCTTGAGTGTGAAGACGCAGGTAGAGCAAGCTGAAAGCAATGATCTGGTCGATGACTATTACCGTTTGGGTGCAGTGCTTCGCTCTGTGAGTGCATTGGAGGCTTACCGAGATACCTACCGCGATGCGATTGATGCGGACCGGGTGTCTGAACTGCTGATCTTCAACGCCCGAGTGCCTCGTTCATTGCATTTTTGTATCGACGAGACCACCTACATCTTGAACCAATTGCCACAACAAACAGGCCGCGAAGCGCGAAAGCGCTGTGCCAATTTGCTGACCCATTTGAAATTCGGCAGCCTGAGAGAAGTGTATGAAAGTGGCTTAGATAATTACCTGGAGATGTTCGTGAAAGAAAACATTGCACTGGCTGAATCGGTGCAAACCGACTACTTGGAATCCATTGCATGAAGTTGCATGTTTTTCACGAAACCAGCTATGGCTATGACCAGCTGATTCGCCGCAGCATCCAAATGTTGCGCATGACACCACCGAAAACACAACGTCAACACATCTTGCATTGGCAACTCGATTTGCCGGGCAAAGCCACTGCTTGGACGGATGCATTTGGCAACCCATGCCATTGCCTCGTGTTAGAAAACCCCACACAAGACATAGTGTTGCGCGCTCGCGGTACGGTTGAATTGAACAGCGCCGACCAAGGGGAACCCGAAGGGTCGGTGCCACACACGGTTTTCTTGCGAACCACCAAACTCACCAGCGCAGACACGGCGATTGCCGACTTTATTGAGCCGTTCAGAGCCACTGTGAAATCACGCCCTTACATGGGTTTGTACGACGTCATGCTGGCATTGCTCGAGCGCATGCCGTATGAAACAGGTATCACCCACGTGGGAGACTCAGCCAGTCAATCATTTGCCAAAGGCAAAGGTGTGTGTCAAGACCATACGCATGTGTTTTTGGCTTGCGCCAGATACCTTGGCTGGCCAGCGCGTTATGTCAGCGGCTATTTGCATTCTGCGCACAATGAACAAGTGGCCAGTCACGCTTGGGCCGAAGCCTGGGTTGGCAACCGATGGATAGGTTATGACGTGAGCAATTCCACAGATGCGGATCAAGGTCATATTCGATTGGCACATGGCTTGGACTATGAAGACGCCAGTCCGGTACGTGGCGTGCGCATTGGCGGCGGATCAGAAACCATGCACAGCTATGCAAAAGTAGAATCCGTCGATGATTCACAGCAATAGAGCGCAAACATGACTTACTGTGTGGGTATGGTTCTCAATGAAGGACTGGTTTTTGCCTCAGACTCGCGCACCAATGCTGGTGTTGACCATGTGTCTACATTTTGCAAAATGACCGTGATGGAGTCGCCCGGTGAAGGGGTGATCGTCATGCTCAACAGCGGAAACCTGGCCACCACGCAACAAGTGGTCAGCCGTATCAAACAACATGCCACAGACAGCGGTCAACCCTTGACCTCGCACAGTTCCATGTTCGGTGTGGCGGAATTGCTGGGGCGGGAATTGCGCAAGACCATTGCCACCACGCGCAATGAATCCCCCGAGCAAAGCGATGTCGATTTTTCAGCCACGTTTTTGGTTGGCGGGCAACTCCAGGGCGAAGCTCCTCGACTGTTCATGGTCTATCCGCAGGGAAATTTCATCGAATCCACGGCAGACACCCCTTTTTTCCAAATCGGCGAAAGCAAATACGGCAAGCCCATATTGGACCGCGTGATTCAACCTGCCATCAGCATGTCGCAAGCGATCAAATGTGCGCTGGTGTCGTTTGACTCGACCATCAAAAGCAATTTGTCGGTCGGCTTACCCATCGATCTGGCCATGGTCAAAAGCGGCGACTTGCGTGTAACCAAGCGTCATCGCATCGATGCAGATGACGCCTATTTCCGTGATTTACGCTCTGGTTGGAGCCAAGGTTTGCGACAAGTGTTTGGGCAATTGCCAGACCCGCATTGGTTGGCTTAAGCAGCCAAGCCGCCAGATTCGATTTCCAACAACATCTGCGACAGCATGCGCTTTTGCTTGTCGTCTGAGGACTGTTCCAGCGCATCGTTCAGCACCTCGCGGATATCAGCAGCTTCAACCCACTCCATGTCCCATTCAGGAAACAGTCGTTCGCGAATTTCATCTTCTTGGCTCAACACCACCACATGGGTGTGGCGTGGATCGGCTGCGATACGCGCTAACAACTGAGTGACATTGTCATGCGGCCCTTCCAGCCATTGGAAAAAAATTCCTTGCCCGTAAACCAACAAGCCAGTGATGCCTAGCCTGGGGTTGTGGTGTCTGGCTGTGGCAATGATGCTGGCGATCGCTTCTTTGTCCATGCCTGTTGATGCCTGACTGCAATAGACCAAATTGTGGATAGAACGGCCAGAATGGCCTTCGTCGTTTTGTGATGCGTAAATAGGATTCACAAGGGGGCCTGTGGGTTGATCTCAGTTTTGGACTGGAATCCTGAGATATGAAGCTTAAATGCGGTGCATGGCTTTGACTATAGCCCAACGATGGCAACCATCAAACAATGTGTCAGACATGAAGTCCAGCCCATATTTGATGCATGGTTGCAGCCATTGCTTTTTCTGTCGGTGAACCATCACACCAGAGGGAACCAGCCCTGCTCAATCGCGCAATAACTGCCTGAGCATACGCTGCGGGCTCGCCAAAAAATCGCGCGAAACCTGAAAGTGTTCTGTGTCTTCGTATGCCACCGGTGCAATACCATCTTGGCTGAATTGGTAAATGCTGGACTCTGGATAGGCCATGAGTATGGCTGAATGCGTAGCGATGATGAACTGCGAACCTTGCTGTACCAAGTCATGCATACGGGACAGCACAGCCAACTGACGTTGTGGCGATAGAGCTGCTTCAGGTTCGTCCAAAATATACAAGCCCTGCCCTTTGAATCGCTGCGTCATCAACGTCATGAATGATTCACCGTGCGATTGATGGTGCAAAGACACGCCTCCATAACCATCAATGATGCGCGGTGCCGTCAGAGGCTCGGCATCGAGTTTGTCAATTTCGCTGGCGACGTTGTAAAAACTTTCGGCACGCAAAAAATATCCGGTGCGTGGTTTGCGAAAACCTTTGGCAATACGCAAATAACGGTACAAATCTGAGTGTGTGCTATTCGTTCCGAAATTGAAATTTTTGGAACCGCCCTCGGCGTTAAAACCAAAAGACACGGCAATGGCTTCTAACAAGGTGGATTTGCCTGAGCCGTTATCGCCCACCAAATAGGTGATTTTGGGATGCATCTCTAAGTGGTCGAGCATTCGAACAGCAGGCAAGCTAAACGGATAGTTGTCAAATGATTCAACGATGTCACGGCGCAAACTGATGCGACTGATGAATTGGGGGGAAACCATGGGAATTGCTTGAAGCTTGAACGAACGCAAACTCAACCGAATAAAGCCATCAATTCAAAATTGGCAAGTGCAAAAGATCAGTCAAGATGAAGCGACTGTACAGACATATAACCACCATTGCCGTAAGCCAAAGGCTTGCTGTCATGGGTGCTGATACGTTCAACCCGCCCTACAAATAGCAAATGGTCTCCCCCAGGGTGTGTGGTTTGCAAACTGCATTCCAAATAAGAAGCACAACCCGCGATCAATGGCACGCCACCTAAGCCGGCTTGATAGTCAATACCTTCAAAACGGTTCACACCCGAAGACGCAAACCGGTTGGAAATAGGCACTTGGTCTTGGGCCAGTATGTTGACGGCAAATTGCTGTGCATTTTGGTAGGTGAGAAAACTCCGGGCGTTCAAGCGCAAGCTCCACACAATCAACGGTGGATCCAGTGACAACGAGCTGAACGAGTTGGCAGTGATGCCTTCGGGTTGCCCATGGGCATCGAGCGCGGTGATGACGGTCACGCCAGTCACAAAAGAGCCCAAACAACGTCGCAATTCCATTGGGTCCAGTGCGGGCAAAGCCGCTTGGGTGTCTATCGTCACGGTCATGGTTAAAAAAAGAAAAAGATGGACAGTGCGGTATGGCAACAAAACCTCTATTGTCGGTGATGTGGGAAATGAGCTATCTCGGCTCCCTCTTGCGCCCGAAACCTTGGACAGACATGGTTTGTTAGCATGCAAGCACGAAGAAAGGAATACCTTCCATGTTGCTCAGATCATTGCTTTTTGTGCCCGGTGACAGTGAAAAAAAATTGGCCAAAGCTGAGGGCACCGGTGCCGATGCTTTGTTGCTTGATCTTGAAGACGCGGTGTCGCAAGAGCGCTTACCGGTTGCCCGTGGTTTGGTGCGAGATTATTTGACATCCCACCCACGAGATCGCCAGCAAGTATGGGTGCGAATCAACCCACTGAACACACCACTTGCTCTGCCCGACTTGGTAGCTGTCATGGCCGGACAGCCGGACGGTATCGTGTTGCCCAAGCCATTGAACGCGAGTGACGTGTTGCAACTCGACCATTTTTTGAGTGCGCTTGAGGAGCGAGAAGGTATTGCGTTTGGCCACACCCGTATCTTGCCTGTGGCCACCGAGGTCGCAGGTGCACTGTTTTCTTTGAACACCTATGCTGGTTGCTCCGCACGGCTTGCGGGATTGACATGGGGCGCTGAAGACCTGGCCACATCCGTGGGTGCCAGCACCAACAAAAAAGACAACGGCGAATTCGACGACACATTTGTGCTGGCGCGGTCCTTGTGTTTGCTGGCAGCTGCACATGCGGGTGTGCAAGCGATTGACACCTTGAGCGTGGACTTTCGCAACAGCGAGTTGTTGCAAGCCGATGTAAAACGCGCCAGACGCCAAGGTTTCAGCGGCAAACTGGCCATTCATCCCGATCAAGTTTCCATCATCAACCAAGGCTTTCAAGCCACTGCCGAAGAACTGCAACATGCACAACGCATTGTGGATGCGTTTGCCCAAGCACAGGGCGCGGGCGCGGTGCAATTGGATGGCAAGATGGTGGACAAACCCCATTTGACGCTGGCACAGCGCTTACTTGCCAACAACCCAAGGATCTGAACATGGCCGGACTGTATTTCGAAGAATTTTTTGTAGGGCAAGTTTTCAAGCACGCCATCAGACGCACGGTTTCGGAAATGGACAACATCATGTTCTCGGCGCTCACGCACAACCCAGCAGCGTTGCATTTGGATGAAGAATATTGCAAGCACCATACCGAATACGGACAGCGCATTGTCAACAGTGTTTTCACACTGGGCTTGATCGTCGGTGTGTCTGTGGGCGACACGACGCTGGGTACCACTGTGGCCAATTTGGGCTGGGACGAAGTGAGGTTTCCCAAACCGCTGTTTCATGGCGACACGGTACATGTCGAAACCGAGGTCATGGAATTGCGTGACAGCAAATCCAGACCCAACAACGGCATCGTGATTTTTGAGCACCGTGGTTTTAACCAACACAGTGTGTTGGTGGCCTCATGCAAACGCTCTGCCTTGATGTTGAGACAACCCAATGCAGACAAAAAATGAATTGAATAGTTTTTCAAATGATTTTTATTAATTGAAAATAATTACTATCAAAGAGCCCTTTTGACTGGGGTTTTTGGTTTTTTTATTCTCGTGTCAATCGTTAAGATGTTTGGAGGCTATATTGCCTTTTTTTGCTTGAGGAAACTAAGTGATCTTTAAAAAAATCTCTGCCATCACCTTGGCTGTGACAGCGTTGGTCGCTACGACAACTTTTGCCCAGGACAAAAATTTGTCCACCTTGCAACGCATGGGCAACACTGACACCAACATGAACATTCCTACCGTTCCACAAGAAGGTAAGAATGCCGACGCCATCCGCGCGAACTTGAAAAAAATCAAATTGCCCGATGGTTTCAAAATCGACTTGTACGCTGTTGTTCCTGACGCGCGTTACATGGCCGTCGCTCCTTCCACCAACATGTTGTTTGTCGGTACACGCAAGACCAACGTCTGGGCCGTGACCAACCGCAACAACGGTGACGCCGCGACCGAAGTCAAGCCTTTCGCGCCTGCCATCAAATTCAGCAACCCCAATGGCGTTTGTTTCACCAGAGACGGTTTCTTGGTGGTAGCTGAATCCAACCGCATGTTGCACTTCCCTGCTGCCGAATACTTCTACGAAGGTCCGGACGTCGCAGTTGGTGTGGTCGTGCCCGAAGGCAAAATGATCCCTGTGGAAGAGCAGTCTTTCAACCACACAGGTCGTGTTTGCAAAATCGACAACGATGGAAAAATCTATGTCACATTGGGCCAACCTTACAACGTCCAACCCAAAGACAAAGTGGCTTTGTATGAAGAAGTCGGCATCGGTGGCGTGATCCGGTACAACGGTATCGATGGAACAGGCCGCATGGTTTACGCCAAAGGCATGCGTAATCCTGCCGGCATCACCATCGGACCAAAGGGCGACATTTGGACAACCGACAACCAAGTGGACGGTTTGGGTGATGACATCCCACCAGGCGAGTTGAACAAACTCACCAAGGCTGGCGAGCATTTTGGCTTCCCGTTCTACAACGGTCGGTTCAAAGTGGCAGGTTCTGCTGCTGCGCCAGATTTGGCCAACATGCCTGAACCCGAAGGTCTGATCTCTCCCCAAGTTGAGTTCCCTGCACACCAAGCGCAGTTGGGCGTGACACACTACACAGGCACTGCTTTCCCCGCAAAATACCGCGGCGGTTTGTTTGTGGCTGCACACGGCTCTTGGAACCGCACAACACCTAGCGGTTACTTGATCAACTTTGTGCCAGTCAATGCCGACGGTAATGCAGGTCCTGCTGAAGTGTTTGCAGATGGCTTCCTGGACAAGAACACCAACCGCGCGTTGGGCCGTCCTGTCGATGTGGCTAACCTGCCTGATGGATCAATCCTCGTGTCTGATGACTACGCAGGCGCTATCTATCGCATCAGCTACACCGGAAACTGATTCAACTTGCTGCACGGGTGAATAACCCGTGCTCAACTTGATAAAGTACAGTGGGGCCTCTTCGGAGGCCCCATTTTTTACGAGATAAACATGAAAAAAACCATTGCTTTGCTTTTGATGTCATCCGCCATTTGCTGGGCTGACGATATTTCTGCGGGACGTGCCAAAGCCGATGCCGCCTGTGCGCTTTGCCACGGTGTCAACGGCATTGCCAGCATGCCCAGTGCGCCCAATCTGGCTGGTCAACAGGCCATTTATCTGAGCGAGCAGCTGAAAAATTACCGAAGCGGCAAACGCCACCATGAAGTCATGGGCGTCATTGCCAAACCACTCACAGACGCAGAAATCGAGCAATTGGCAGCGTGGTACAGCAGCATGAAAGTCACCGTTGAAGCGCCTTAAGTCTCTTTCATTGGGCGGTATGTGTTGTATAGCTTTGATGGGTTTATTCAAAGATGTACATGCCGCGAAAAGCATCCGTTTTTTGACAGCGGGTGAATTGCAATCCAGCCTTTTGTCCGAATCTGAAAATATCCGATTCAACGGTCGCAACTACATCATGGGTGTGGTGGATGCGCTGATGCTCACCAAAGCCTCGCCTGTGTGCATGAACGAAAAAACCGAAATCAACACCATCACAGATCTGGTGCGTGTGCAAATGCAACAGCGGCCAGACTTGCTTCGCTACAACGCAGCCAGCGTGGTGAGAGAAGTCATGGTCGCCAATTTTCCCTGTGTCTGAAACGTCCTTGCCGTTTGACATTTCCGCATGATGTATATCGTTGCGATCGCTTGGATGTTCGTGGTCACCCTGATGGCGGTGGTAGAAGCTGTGGCCCCCAACGGAAGTGTGCTGGGTGCCATCGTGACATTTTTGTTTTACGGCATATTGCCTTTGGGTTTGGTGTTGTACCTGTTGGGCACACCTCTGCGAAGACGTCATAACAAAGCCAAAGAAGTCGCTGAGCAAGAAAAGGAAACAGGCATCGGGTAGGATTTGGCATGACTTACGATGCCACGCTCCCCTACCCCAGAGACCTGGTTGGTTATGGCCGCAACCCACCACATGCCCACTGGCCTGGTGGCGCCAGGATCGCTCTTCAATTTGTTCTGAATTACGAAGAAGGCGCAGAAAACGCCACACTGCACGGCGACGCAGGCTCGGAACAATTTCTGTCTGAAATGTTCAACCCGCCCAGCTTCGCTGATCGCCACTTGACCATGGAAGGCATTTACGAATACGGCTCTCGTGCAGGGGTCTGGCGCATCTTGAAAGCATTTGAAACAAGGCGTTTGCCTTTGACGGTGTTTGGGGTCAGCATGGCGTTGCAACGCCACCCCGAATTGACCGCTGCCTTTGTCGAACTCGGCCACGAAATTGCTTGCCATGGTTGGCGCTGGATCAACTACCAGCGAGTTGACGAAGCCACTGAACGCGAGCATATGCAAACCGCCATTGACACCATTCGTCAGATGACAGGCCAAACACCTGCGGGTTGGTACACCGGTCGCGACAGCCCCAACACGCGCCGTTTGTTGCTGGACCATGGCGGCTTTGAATACGACAGCGATTACTACGGGGACGATTTGCCCTTTTGGATGAAAGTGCGCAAATCTGATGGGGAACTGGTACCGCATTTGGTGGTGCCTTACACAATGGATGTCAACGATATGCGGTTTGCATTGCCTCAAGGTTTTTCACAGGCAGACGATTTTTTTGTGTACCTGCGTGACAGCTTTGATGTGTTGTACGCTGAAGGTGAGACAACCCCCAAGATGATGAGCGTGGGCATGCATTGCCGATTGCTTGGTCGACCTGGACGCATGCTTGCCCTGCAAAAATTCTTGGACCATGTGCAAAAACACGACAAAGTGTGGGTGTGTAAACGGATTGATATTGCCCGCCATTGGAAAGCCAAGCACCCTTTCAGACCGACCAGCCTCTCTTGAACCTCCCATGAACACTTATGAACGCATCGACCAATGGATTGACCAGCACTTTGACGAGCAAGTGAAATTTTTGCAAGAGCTGGTTCGTGTGCCCACCGACACCCCTCCCGGTCACAACACACCCCATGCGCTTCGCACCGCAGAGTTGCTGCAACACATGGGCATGCCAGCCGAGCAATTTGAAATTCCCCAAGCACTTGTGCAAGAGCATGGTTTGACCTCCATCACCAACCTGATTGTTCGCAGGCGCTACGGCGAAGGGCGCGTGGTGGCTTTGAATGCCCATGGCGATGTGGTTCCACCCGGTGAAGGTTGGACACATGACCCTTACGGTGCCACCATTGAAGACGGTAAGTTGTACGGGCGTGCTTGCGCTGTGAGTAAATGCGATTTTTCGACCTTCACCTTTGCGGTTCGGGCGCTAGAGGCTGTGGCAAAACCCAGCAAAGGCTCGGTCGAATTGCACTTCACCTATGACGAAGAATTTGGTGGCGAATTGGGTCCGGGCTGGTTGCTGGCCAACGGCCACACCAATCCAGATTTGATGATGGCGGCAGGTTTCAGCTACCAAGTGGTCACTGCGCACAACGGGTGTTTGCAAATGGAAGTCACCGTCCACGGACGCATGGCACACGCAGCCATACCCGACAGTGGCGTTGATGCACTGCAAGCGGCAGTGGCTTTGCTCAATGCTTTGTATGCACAAAACACTTTGTATAAATCCATGCACTCAAAAGTACAAGGTATCAACCACCCTTATCTCAATGTCGGGGTGATTGAGGGCGGTACCAACACCAATGTGATTCCTGGGAAAGTCATGTTCAAACTTGACCGACGCATGATTCCTGAGGAAAACCCGGCGGATGTGGAAGCCAATATCCGAGAAGTGCTGGCCACTGCGGTTCGTGAACACAACGCCAAACGAGAACCTCAAGATGCTGTGCATATCGACATCAAACGCATCTTGATGGCCAAAGCCATGCAACCATTGGCTGGCAACCAACCGTTGGTTGATGCCTTGCAAAAACACGGCAGCCAAGTGTTTGGAGAACCCATCCCTGCGCTGGGAACACCGCTCTATACCGATGTGCGTTTGTACGTGGAACGCGGCATTCCAGGCGTGATTTATGGCGCTGGTCCGCGCACGGTTTTAGAGTCACATGCCAAACGCGCAGACGAACGCATTGACCTAGAAGATTTGCGACGTGCGACCAAAGTGGTTGCCCGCAGCTTGAGCGATTTATTGGCCTGACCAGTTCGCGCTGCACAACGCCGTGAATCACTCTGGGCGACAACCACACTGCACTGCGGTTGACGACGGCATGCGACCAGAAGATTTTGCCTATAAACAGTGCAGATGAAACACAGGCCTTGGCCCTAAAGTCGCACAAAGTTGCTTCAATCCGTGTTCGCACTTTCAGGAAATTGGGTAGAAAATGGCTGCGTCTCCACGAGCCCTTTACCATGAACAACCCGAATTTTGTCCACTGGATAGACCACCCGTTGGTACAGCACAAGCTGAGCTTGATGCGCAACAAAAACGCCAGCACCAACAGTTTTCGCACTTTGCTCAACGAACTGTCAACCTTGATGGCTTACGAAGTCACGCGAGACATGGAAGTGAGTTATGTGACGATTGAAACTCCCCTTGAAACCATGCAGGCACCTTGCATCGATGGGAAAAAACTGGCCATCATTTGCATACTGCGAGGCGGCACTGGTTTTTTGGATGGCATGCTCAAAATCGTCCCCGGCGCCAGGGTGGGTCATGTCGGTCTCTACCGTGACCCCCACACTTTGGAGTCGGTGGAATATTTTTTCAAGGCGCCTCAAAACATGCATGAACGCGACGCGATTGTGGTGGACGCGATGTTGGCAACAGGCAATTCAGCCGTCGCGGCCATCACCCGCATCAAACAAACCCAACCTAAATCGATCAAATTCATGTGTTTGCTGGCTTGCCCTGAAGGCATATCCAACATGCGCGAAGCCCATCCAGATGTGCATATTTACACCGCAGCCATCGACCGCCAATTGAATGAAGACGGCTACATACTTCCAGGCTTGGGTGACGCAGGAGACAGAATATTTGGCACCAAATAACAGGGTGTTTTACAGGCAACTTTTTATTTTGTGGCCTCAATTTGCAAAGTCAATAGGTGAATGTCAGGCGCCCTAAAACACGCCACCTCCGCTGTTTCACCCTTGAAGTCACTGGGGTTCCACTCTAGTATGGACATCACTTGATTGGAGACGCCCATGCTATCTGCCTTCATGCTGCTGACCGCTTTGAGCGTCAGCAATATTTCAGATGCCGATTTGGAAAGCTACTACTGGGATTGCGACGCTGCATTCATGAAAGGCAGCTTGGGTGGCCAAGACATGAACAGCTGCTTGCAAATCACCGAGCAATTTCAAAAACTGCGCTTCAACAACGACCGCGAAGCTTTCATGGAATATTGGAACGACCACAAATACAAAGAGTGGGAGAGTCGCGGTTTCTATCGCTTGTGATCTGCGCGACTTGGCCGTCAGGCTTGGGTGAGTAATTCGACCACGCTGGCCATGCGCTGATGCGGGTCTGCCTGCACCAACAAAGATTGCTTTTGCTCGGGTTCAAGGGGCAGTACCTCGGCCAAACGATTGGCCAACCATCCGCAATCGTCTAATTGGTAGGGTGCAAACAAAGGGAGTTTGTCTTCAAGCCCTTGTTGCTGTGCGCTGGCAATCCACTGGCCCAAACGGTTTGCATGCAACTGCCATTGCGCTGGCAGCGAACACACCGGGTCTTGCGGCAAGTAGGTGACATGGCCTTGCCAAACCCCATAAGGGCCCGGCGACACATCGTGCAGTTCAAAGCGCAATCCGCCTTGGCACACCACACGCAACAACGCAGGTTGTAGTTGTTCAAATTCACGGATATGCGCCATGCAACCATGGGAATACATCAATGGCTGCTCGCCGGGCACTTGCACTTCCCTGCCCTTTTTGATCCAAGCCACCCCAAACGGTGTGTTGTCGCGGTGACAACGCTTGATCAGATCCAGATACCGGACTTCAAAAATTTGGAGTTGCAGCATGCCGTCGGGAAAGACGCCATGGGACAGCGGAAACAATGGGATGCTGTCTGTGGTCATGGTGCCAATTGCAAATCGGTGATGGTGTAGCCACCTTCTATTTTTTCCACATGAAATAAGACCTTGTCACCGGCTTTGAGCTTGTCAATATTGACCTTGTCTTGGAGTCGAAACACCATGGTCATCCCAGGCATTTCTAAGTTTTTGATTTCACCGTGCTTGAGCGTGATTTTGCGGTTGTCTGGGTCGAGTTTGCGCACCACCCCCTCGGCCATGACCAGTTCGGTTTCTGCCAGCGCAAATGGCGCCAAGCAAACAAAACCAACCATCCATATCGCCCTTGCCAGTGGCTTGGAATAACTCATAGAAAACCTCCTGAATGGGTGAAATACACATCGGATCATGGTTTTGTTTGACAGCGATCAATGCCCTGAGTCACCGCCGGTTGCGCATCCCTTACCATCGCAAGCAAGTTGGGCAGGCGATCAGGCAAATGAAGTTGGTTGGCTTGCGAGTCTTCACTGACGCGAGCACTCAAACCACCGAACAACACGGCGACCGGGCTAACTCTGAACAAAGCAAAGTGCCAATCCAACATGAACACCCTCAAACCCAACCCCAATCTCGACAACCAAGTGTAGGGCTATCGCACCCTTGTCGGGCTGACCCAGAAAAAATCTCCCGTTCGCCATGGTGTCAAAATCATGCAGATGAATGTATTTTTTCTTCCGCTGTCCACTCTGACGGTTTTTTGCTGCCTGGTGCTGGCCTGGTTGCCTTTGCATGTCAGCGCCCAAACCCCCACCTTGCTGCGTATTTCTTCAGCGGCCGTGCCCCAAGACTGGCACGCCAAGATGTGGACCGTGTTCAAAGACAAGCTACAAGCCACAGCACCCGCTGAATTCAATGTACAAATTCATCTCAACAGCAGTTTGTTCAAACAAGCCGCAGAGGCCGCTGCCATGGCCCGTGGCAATTTAGAACTCAGCACCTTATCCCCTGCCGATCTGTCGCGCCAAGTGCCGTATTTTTCGGTGTTCACTGCTGGGTATGTGTTGCGAGACTTGGCCCATCAACAAAAGGTGTTCAACGGTCCGATTGGCGAAGAAGGTTTCAAGCAAGTCTCTGAGCGCATGGGCATCAAAATTTTGGCCACTGCTTATTTGGGCACGCGCCAATTGGTGCTGCGACAAGCGCGAGACGTGAAAACCCCTGCCGACCTCAAGGGCCTGAAATTGCGCATGCCCGCTTCCAAAGAATGGCTGTATTTGGGCGAAGCCTTGGGCGCAACGGCCACACCGCTGTCATTCGCAGAGGTCTACATGGCCCTCAAAACAGGCACCATCGATGCGCAAGACAACCCCTTGCCCACTGTGCGTGCAGCGCGCTTTCACGAGGTGAGTCAGCAAGTGGTATTGACCGCCCATTTGGTCGACGCCTTGTTCATCGCGATCAGCCAAAAGACCTGGGATGCCCTGACACCCACACAACGTCAAAAGGTGCAACAGGCTGCGCAAGACGCTGCGCGCTACAACAACGAACAACGCTTGGCCGAAGAAAAAAATATCTTGGACTACATGAAGCAACAAGGGCTGCGCATCACCACGCCCGATGTCGCCGCGTTCAAACAACAAGTCACACAGCGCTATAAATCTTCCGACTTGGCCGCCACTTGGCCGCCGGGTTTGTTGGCTCGCATTGAAGCGGTTCGCTGAGGCATGGCACATTTCAAGCGTTGGCTAGATCACGTGGGTGGTCTTCTTTTTTTGGCTTTGTTTGTGGTGTTTATTTTGCAAATCGGCGCCCGGTTTTTATGGAACCAGCCCCTGCCATGGACCGATGAATTGGCCGTGGTGCTGTACCTGTGGGTGATTTTTTGGGCGTGTGCGTTCATGGTGCCTGCATCCAACCATGTATCAGTAGACATCTTCATACAACATTTACCAGCGGCACTGCGTATTTGGTTTCAGACCGCAGGTCAGCTGATGCTGGGTGGCTTGGCGCTTTGGGCCTTGCCTGCCAGCTGGGACTATGTGTGGTTCATGCGGCGTGAGGCCACCGCGGTCATGGGCTTACCATTGTTCTGGGTGTTCTTGCCATTGTTGGTGGCCTTGTTGATGATGGTGATCAAGACTTTACACAGTGTCTGGCAACTACTCCATTCCATGAGGAAGTCCGCATGACTTTGGCGCTGTTGACCATGTTGGCGGTGATCGTCATGGGCCTGCTGCTGGGGCTGCCCATCGGTTTGGCCATGTGGATGTCGGGTGCCGCGTATTTGGCGGTCAAAGGACAAGACATGGGGCTGGTGGTCGAGCAAGTCGGACAAGGTCTGTTCAACAGTTATGTGTTGCTGGCGGTGCCCTTGTTTGTGTTTGCTGCGAATTTGATGAACGCGGGCACAGTGAGCGAGCGCATTTTTGATTTTTGTCGCTTGCTGGTGGGCCGCTTGCGCGGTGGCTTGGCACAGGTGGATATTTTGGTGAGCGTGGTTTTTTCCGGCATGAGTGGCAGCGCCTTGGCTGACGCGGCCGGACCGGGTTTGGTGACCATTCGGCAAATGTTGAAAAAACCCGAATACTCACCCGGCTTTGCAGGTGCAGTGGTGGTCGCCAGCGCCACGTTGGGGCCGATGATTCCACCGTCTATTCCCATGGTGATCTATGCGCTGGTTTCGGGGTCTTCGGTGGGCGCGCTGTTTTTGGGTGGCGTGTTGCCCGGCGTGTTGATGACCCTGTTGATGATGCTCACTGTGCACATCATCGCCACGCGTCGCGGCATGCCACGCGATGAACCCGTGCCGCGCGGTGAATGGTGGGGCATTGTTTGGCGTGGCGCAGCACCGCTGTCCTTGCCTGTGGTGCTTTTGGGCGGTATTTATTCGGGCGCATTCACCCCCACAGAAGCCGCTGCGGTGGCGGCTTTGCATGCGTTGGTGTTGTCGGCCTGGGTGTTCAAGGCACTGGGCTTGCAAGCATTTTGGGCGGTGGTGATCGATTCAGCCAAAGCCAGCGCGGTGATCACCATCATCTTGGCGGGTTCGTTCATGCTGCAGTATGCGTTCACCGCCGAAGGTGTGCCTCAGGCGATGGCGCTGTGGGTTGAACAACAACAGCTGCAACCCGTGGCGTTTTTGCTCATGGTCAACCTATTGTTTTTGATACTCGGTTGTTTTTTGGATGTATCCGTGCTGCTGCTGGTGTTTGTGCCCATGCTGCTGCCAGCGGTGGATTTGCTCGGTATCGACAAAGTGCATTTCGGTGTGTTGGTGGTGCTCAACATGATGATCGGCTTGATACATCCGCCGTTTGGCATGCTGTTGTTTGTCACCAAAGCGTTGACGGGCATTCCCATCATGGCCATGGTGCGCGAAGGCTGGTTGTTTTTGGTGATGTTGTTGGTGTTACTGGTCGCCATGACTTTGTTTCCACCGATCGTGCTGTGGCTACCCATGCAAATGGGTTATGTGCCTGGTTAAAAGAATGTCACAGCGCGTTCAAAGGAATTTTGGCGTAGGCAATGCCGTTGTCCTCTTTGGGTGGTAACTCCCCAGCCCGGATATTGATTTGTACCGCAGGCAATATCAACACCGGCATCTCCAGAGTGGCATCGCGTTGGGTGCGCATGTCTACAAAAGCGGCCTCACTGATGCCGTCGTGTACATGGATGTTTTTGGCCTTTTGCTCGGCCACTGTCGACTCAAAGGCCACGGGTCTGTCGGATGGCGGATAGTCATGGCACATGAACAGCCGGGTCGCAGGCGCCAAGCTAAGTATTTTTTTCACCGAGGCGTACAAGGTTTTGGCGTCACCCCCCGGGAAGTCGCAGCGAGCGGTGCCGACATCGGGCATGAACATGGTGTCACCCACGAACACAGCATCGCCAAATTGGTAAGCCACGCAAGCGGGCGTGTGTCCGGGCACAAACAAGCTGTGCCCGATCAGATCGCCCAGAGTGATGGTTTCGCCGTCTTTGAACAAATGGTCTGCATGGGCGTGGGTTTCCAAAATCCATTCAACCTTTAAATGGTTGTTTTTGACGAATTCGATGGCTTTGTCAGCGGATTGGTGGCTGGTGCGACCGGATTTCGGGTCATAGTCCAGCACAGAATCGATGATGGCGCATGCCGAGCCAGGTTTCTCAAAAACCACATAAGTCACCGTCCAATTAACCGGGTCAAAAATGCCGTGAACCTGGGGACTTATCTTGGAATAAGCCATGGTGAATGCCTTCTAAATTAGATTTTCAATAATATATTGACAGACTAACTATTTGTCAATATACTTTTCAGAACCATTTCCCATGCAGGACATTCCACCTATGCAAGCCGTAAGCTTTGACCTTGAAAAAATGAAAACATCCGCAGCCTTGGCCTGCCGGCTGCTGAAAGTGATGTCCAACCCTGACCGTCTGATGCTGCTGTGCCAGTTGTCGCAAGGTGAAAAACGGGTGGGTGAACTCGAAGAGATTTTGGGCATTGTGCAACCCACCTTGTCTCAGCAACTCACCGTGCTGCGCGAGGAAGAACTGGTCACGACCCGCCGCGAAGGAAAAAACATCTACTACCAGATCGCCAGCCCGCAAGCCATGGCCATCATGGCGGTCATGTACGAGCAATTTTGTAACAACAACGAAGGAGAACCTGTATGAACATAGATTGGTTGCATTTCACGCCTTGGGCGTCTATCACCGGCGGTGTTCTCCTGGGCGTCGCTTCGGCCATGTTCATTTTGCTCAACGGCCGAATTTTGGGCATCAGCGGCATCTTGGGCGGATTGCTGCCTCCCAAAATGGCTGACAGTCTGTGGCGGGTCGCCTTTTTAGCGGGCATGTTTTGTGCCCCGATGGTGTTCAACGCTTTGGCACCGGTGGGTTTTGCCAGCCCTCCCCGTGTGGATGCCGACCTGCTGACCGTGGTTGCCGCGGGCCTGTTGGTTGGCATCGGCACCCGTTACGCCGGTGGTTGCACCAGCGGCCATGGCGTTTGTGGTTTGTCGCGGTTGTCACCGCGCTCCTTGGTTGCCACGATGTCCTTCATGGGCGCGGGCTTCCTGGTGGTCTATCTCGTTCGTCACGCCATCTAACAGGAGTCAACCATGCTTAAAAACAGCGTTATTCACCGCGTCAGCGAATTTTTGGTCGGCCTCTTATTTGGTCTGGGCCTGATCCTCTCGGGCATGACCGACCCGGGCAAAGTCATCGGTTTCCTCGACCTGTTTGGTTTATGGGATCCTTCATTGGCTCTTGTGATGGGCGGAGCGATTGCCGTCGGTTTTTTTGCATTCACGCTGGCCAAAAAACGCACCACCAATTTTTTGGGCGGCTTGTTGCGTTTACCTACCCAAAACCAAATCGATAAGCCGTTGGTGATTGGCAGCCTGCTGTTTGGCGCCGGTTGGGGATTGGCCGGTTTTTGTCCCGGCCCAGCATGGGTGTCTATGGCTTCAGGTCAACCCAAGGCGTTGGTGTTTGTCGTCGCCATGTTGGTAGGCATGGTCGGCTTTGAACTGATGGACCGGTTTATCCACGCACCACGCAAAGCCAAACTCCATACAGTTTGATGCTGTCTGATCTGCTTTGGCTACCCCGTCTGGCTTTGCTGCAATGGGTTCGCAATCACAACACAGGCATGTGTTGAAGAAACATTTGAGCGGCCAAGTTTTTTTGACCCACTACCAAACCATACAAACGCTGATACCTGAGGTGATCACCACCCGCTGAGCATCAGCATGAACCGTTTAAACCACGGCAACATCAATAGGCGTCAGTCCTGCAATTTGGCCGTGCATATGGTCCCCTGGCTGCACCGGGCCCACACCTTCGGGCGTGCCGCTGAAAATCAGGTCGCCGGGTTGCAGTTCAAACAAGGTAGAGAGATTGGCAATCGTCTCGTTGATCGACCAAATCAAGTGACTGAGATGGCTTTGCTGACGCACCTCACCGTTGACTTGCAATGAAATTTGGGCATCCCCTATTTCACCGACTTGCGCCTTGGGGTGGAGCAGACCAACGGGTGCGCTAGAGTCAAAAGCTTTGCCAATTTCCCACGGTCTGCCCTGCTCTCGCATTTTGATTTGCAAATCACGGCGCGTCATGTCTAAACCCACGGCATAGCCAAATATATGGGCGGCAGCTTCCTCCACCGCGATATTTTTTCCACCTTTCCCCAAGGCCACCACCAGTTCCACTTCGTAGTGGAAATTGGCAGTCAAAGACGGATAGGGAATGGCCAAGGTTTGTCCTTGGGGAACCGCCACCACCGATTGCGCATCGCCGGGTTTGCAAAAAAAGAACGGCGGCTCGCGGTCCGGGTCAAAACCCATTTCCCTGGCATGCGCGGCATAGTTGCGGCCCACACAATACACACGACGCACAGGAAAAAAACGGTCACTGTCGGCTACTGGCAACGCATGGATGGGTGGGGGCTGAAACACATAGTTCATTGACTGTTCCTTTTATAAATGCGCGAGAAATGGTGGATGCTGGGCGAGCTGAAAAGCAACCGTTTTTTGCGACGTGACTTTGGTATGACGCATCATAAATGCGAAGTAACCATGGGCAGGAGTTTGCATTGGGTATGCTTGGGCGTTTGTCCACTTTCTCAAAGGCTGTGTCATGGGTTTGCTGCTTGGCTGTATCGCTGACGATTTCACCGGCGCCACCGATTTGGCCAACAACCTGGTTCGCGCTGGCATGCGGGTGGTTCAAACCATTGGACTGCCAGATGCGCCGTTACCTGATGATTGCAATGCGGTGGTGATCGCTTTGAAGTCTCGCACCATCGCACCCGAGCAAGCTGTCAAGCAGTCATTGGCCGCTTTGCAGTGGTTAAAAGAACAGCATGTGCATCAGGTCTATTTCAAATATTGCTCGACTTTCGACAGTTGGTACACCGGTGAGGTCAGAGGCAACATCGGTCCTGTGACGGAAGCCTTGATGCAGGCCATGGGTTGCGATTTCACCATCGCCACACCCGCTTTTCCTGACAACCAGCGCACAGTATTCAAAGGCCATTTGTTTGTCGGCGACCAATTGCTCAGCGACAGCGGCATGAAAAACCATCCACTGACACCCATGACAGACGCCAACTTGGTCCATGTTTTACAAGCCCAGTGCCAAAGCCAAGTAGGCTTGATCGATTACCGCTGTGTGGCTAAGGGCGTACACGCCATCGCTGATCGCATCACTGAACTGAAATCGCAAGGCATCAGCATTGCCGTGGTGGATGCGTTGTCCAACAACGATTTGCTTCGACTCGGCCCCGCGTTGGCGGACATGCCATTGGTGACCGCTGGCTCTGGCGTGGCCATCGGTTTGCCAAGTAATTGGGGCATACAACCCGCAGCGGACAGTGCCAAATTGCCTGCTGCGCAGGGGCAACAAGCCATCATCAGCGGAAGTTGTTCGCAGGCCACGCAAGGCCAAGTGGCCCACTTTGTGGCGCAAGGCGGCGCAGCCTACCAGCTCGATCCGTTGGCATGGCCCAGCGTCACACCGCCCGCCGATATTGCGGCACAAGTGGTGAACTGGGCAACCGCACACATGGCATCTTCTCCCGTGTTGGTGTATTCCACAGCCGACGCCGAACAAGTCAAATCTGTGCAGTCGCAACGCGGCACACAACACGCAGGCGAACATACCGAGCAGGTATTGGCGCAGGTGGCACAAGGATTGGTGCAACACGGGGTTTCACAGTTGGTGGTCGCAGGCGGTGAAACCTCTGGCGCGTGTGTCCAGGCTTTGGGAATTTCACAGTTGACCATCGGCGCACAAATTGACCCTGGCGTGCCTTGGTGCTATGCGCCCAGCCGGTTCGCCCTGTCGGGTGGTCTACACATCACGCTGAAGTCGGGCAACTTCGGCAGTGCCGATTTCTTTACCAAAGCATTTCAGTCCTTACACCAGTCAACGCACCCATGACACAGTTGCTTTTGAACAAGGGATGGGGCCAGGCCCGCGAAGACATTTGCCGTGTGGGAAAAAGCCTGTTCGAGCGAGGCTACGTGCACGCCACCGCCGGCAACATCAGCATGCGGATAGACGACGGATTTTTGATCACCCCCACCGATGCTTGTCTGGGTTTTTTAGACCCCAACGAATTGGCGCATGTCGACGCCCATGGTGTGCAACTGAGTGGCGCCAAAGCCAGTAAGACATTGGCACTGCACCGCCGTATTTACAGCGCAAGCCAAACGTTATCGCCGCAAACCTGCTGCATCATTCACAGCCACAGCACGCATTTGGTGGCGCTGAGTTTGAAAAATTCGGTCTTTCAAACCCCGATGGGTACAGAGTTACTGGCGCCTGTCACGCCTTACTTTGTGATGAAGGTCGGTCATGTGCCATTGATTGATTACCATCGCCCGGGCGATATGACCGCCGCTGACAAGGTGGCGCAAACCATCACGCATTACGCACAGCATGGCATGCCTTTGCATGCGGTCATGTTGTCTCGGCTTGGACCCAATGTGTGGCATGACAGCCCGGCGCAAGCCATGGCCACGCTAGAAGAACTTGAAGAAACCGCCCGCCTGACCTTGTTGACCAACCCCGGTGCTTTGTCTGAATCAGACATTGAAGAATTGCGCCAGAGTTTTGGTGCGCATTGGTAATCCCCTGTTTGAACGAAAGAAGCTGTATGTTGAAATTCGCCGCGAACCTCTCTTTTTTGTACAACGAACTGCCCTTCATGGAACGCTTTTCCGCAGCAGCCAAGGACGGTTTCAAGGGGGTTGAATATTTGTTTCCTTATGCGGTGAGTGCGCAAGAAATTGCGGCAGCACTCAAGGACACAGGGTTGCAACAAGTGCTGTTCAATGCACCGCCGGCTGGGCATGACCGTGATACGGCACAAATCGCTTGGGACCAAGGTGTTCGGGGCACCACTTGTCTGCCGGGAAGAGAAGAAGAGTTCAAACGTGGTTTCATGATGGCTTTGGAATATGCCGACGTATTGCAATGTCCCCGTATCCATGTGATGGCCGGTCTGGTGCCAGAATCTTTTCGTCTACCCAACCCTTTGCCAACTCTGTTACAGACCAGTGCTCCCCATGCCGCGACACCAGGCCCCATGCGCGATACCTACCTGCGAAATTTACGATGGGCAGCGGAGACGGCAGCCAAAGCCGGGCGCGAAGTATTGATTGAACCAATCAATACCCGAGACATTCCGCATTTCTTTTTAAACCGACAAGACGATGCGCACGCGATCGTGCAGGAGGTGAATTTGCCGAACCTCAAAGTGCAGTTCGATCTCTACCATTGTCAAATTATCGAAGGCGATGTACAAAACAAGATACGCCACTACTTACCCACAGGCAGAGTGGCACATTTGCAAATCGCTGGCGTACCGCAACGCCACGAACCCGACACGGGCGAATTGCATTACGACACGTTGTTTGACACGATCGAAGAAGTTTCAGCGCAATGCGGCTGGGATGGCTGGCTGGGTTGTGAATACCGGCCCGCTTTGGGCGCGGTTGCAGGAGGAACCTCTGGCGGATTGGGTTGGTTGAAACGCCGAACTACTTCTTCGGGTTGATTGTGTCGTGGGCATGGTAGGCCACGTCAAATGTTTTGGCTTTACCCATGTAATGCCTGTCTATGCGCCACTCTTTCAGAATTTGCAAAGCAAAATCAAAGTCGTCGATGGACAATTCATACAGTTGGCGAGTAGGAAATTCATTGTCTGACTCCAACGACAAAACCAAGGAAGTCAAAAACTTTGCAACAGGTTGCGTTGGGTCTTTTTCAATGATTCTTTTAGCTTTTTTGATTGCACGCATTTTTCACTCTCCACAGAATTGGCAAAAACCAACCATCCGTTAACTTATCACATAAACTCGCTTGAAATATGACAATGATCAAGCCCAGACGATGGATTCATCCCCCGTAAACTGTCTTATAGATGTAGCGTGAATCCATCCACCTGTGCTACTTCGAGAAATACCCATGGGTCAACTTTTCAAATTGTCAAAATCTGTCAAAATAGTTACATCAAATCTTCATATTCACTGAAAGTCTGCATGAGTACTTTTGCCAACCAGTTGAAGTCGGAAATCGCGCGTATTTCCAAAAAAGAAATCAAAGCAGAAAACACTGCTTTGAAAAAAGCTTCTTCCCATTACCGATCTGAAATCGCAGCGCTCAAGCGTCGCCTATCAACCCTTGAATCCAGTTTGGCGCGTCTGGCCAAAAACCAAGGCAGCACACCTTCGGTGGCAGACGACCCAGAAAGCGAAAAAACTTTGCGTTTTCGGCCTGCCGGGTTTGCAAAATTGCGACAAAAACTGGGGGTCACAGCCAATGAAATGGGCGCTTTGTTGGGCGTCACTGGCCAATCGGTTTACAAATGGGAAAAAGGAACAGCAAGACCACGTGCCAGCCAACTCAAAGCCATTGCAGCCATGCGAAAAATGGGAAAAAAACAAGTGCTAGAAATGTTGACGGGTTAACCAACAACTTTTTCAACCACTGGCTGTCAACGCTCTAGGGTGAGGGACACGCCCATACCGCCACCAATGCACAACGCTGCCAAACCTTTTTTGGCTCCACTTCGTTGCATTTCGTGAAGCAGCGTCACCAATATGCGGCAGCCCGACGCGCCAATCGGATGGCCAATGGCAATCGCGCCGCCATTGACATTCACACGCTGGGTATCAATTTCCAAAGCCTGGTTCACCGCACAGGCTTGTGCAGCGAAAGCTTCATTCAATTCAAACAAGTCGACATCGGCGGCGCGCCAACCAGCACGAACCAGCGCCTTGCGCGAGGCCGACACGGGGCCCATGCCCATGGTGGCTGGATCAAGGCCTGTGGTGGCAAAAGAAGCGATACGCGCCAGTGGTGTCAATCCAAGCGACTGGGCTTTGGACAAGCGCATCACCATGACCGCTGCTGCGCCGTCGTTGATACCTGACGCATTGCCAGCGGTCACACTGCCCGCCTTGTCGAACGCAGGCCGCAACCCGGCCAAGGCTTGCGCATTGGTGTGGAGATTGATGTATTCATCTTGCGCAAAACTCAAGGGATCACCTTTTTTCTGTGGCAGCAACACAGGAAAAATTTCATCTTTGAATTTGCCGGCGGCTTGGGCGGCTGCGGCCTTTTGTTGAGACGCCAGTGCGAGGGCATCTTGCATATCGCGACTGATGCCGTGTTGTTTGGCCACGTTTTCAGCAGTGATGCCCATGTGGTATTGGTTATACACATCCCACAAGCCATCGACGATCATGCTGTCGATCATTTTCCAGTCGCCCATGCGTTGACCGTCGCGAGAATTGTTCAGCACATGCGGTGCGGCACTCATGTTTTCTTGTCCACCGGCAATCACGATTTCGCTGTCACCGCTGGCCACCGCTTGCGCAGCGAGCATCACCGCCTTGAGCCCTGAGCCGCAAACCGCATTGATGGTCAAGCCGGGGATGTCTTGGGGCAAGCCAGCTTTCATCAACGCCTGTCGTGCGGGGTTTTGACCGGCACCCGCGGCCAGCACCTGCCCCATGATGACTTCACCGACCAAGGCGGCATCGATGCCTGCTCGGGACACCACCTCTTTGATAGCCAGAGCGCCCAATTCGGTGGCACTGGTTTTGGCCAAACTGCCGCCAAACTTGCCCACAGCGGTGCGAGCGGCTGAAACGATGACGATGTCTTGCATGAGGGGCTCCTGTCAATTGGCGATATAACTTTTCAGTTGTTCGATGGTGTGAGATTGCTCTTGCAAAATTTCTCTGACGACATCGCCAATAGAAATCAGGCCCACCACCTGTTGTTGCGCATCGAGAACAGGCAGATGGCGAATATGGTGGTCGGTCATGGTTTGCATGCATTCGGTGATGGATTGCCCAGCTGTCATCACAATCACCTCAGCGGTCATGATGTCGCGCACCTGCGTGTCCACGCTGCTTTTTCCTTTGAGCGCTACCTTGCGGGCGTAATCGCGTTCAGAAAACATGCCCACCAATTGTTGTCCTTCAAGCACCACCAAAGCGCCAATGTTTTTTTCGGCCATCAATTCCAAAGCTTGGCGGACAGTGGCGTGAACAGAAACAGCATGAATACTGCGGTTGTGCTCAGACAAAAATTGTGCAATCGTTTTCATAGATTTTTCCGGTCCGTTCAGAAAACACAGGTATGACAATACCACCGAAAACAAAATTGTAATGTTGTCAATTTTTATGTTTGGCTCAATGCCTGGCCGGTGATCAGATCAGGCGAATTTGGGCGAGCGTGGTAGTTTGCTATACACCCTGTGCTTGACCGCAAAGCTATGATGCTTGAGTGAGTGAATGCTTTATCTTTCTTGGGTGACTTGCCCTGTTTGGAATTAACTCTACCTCCCTTGAATGCAGTATGAATACCCCTGACCATGCAGACCTGTTGATTCGCAAAGCCTTGGTTTATGACGGCAGCGGCAGCGACCCCGCGGAGCAAGACGTGGCTGTTCGCCAAGGCCGCATCGTGGCGGTCGGCACTGACTTGCCTCACACAGCCGTGCATGAAATTGACGCCTCTGGGTTAGCACTCATGCCCGGCATCATCGATTCACACACCCATTTCGATGCACAAATCACCTGGGACGCGCTTGTGCGTCCTTCGCCTGCCATGGGTGTGACCACCGCAGTGATTGGCAACTGTGGGTTCACCATTGCGCCATGCCGTCCCAAGGACCGAGAACTGACCATGCGCAACCTGACCCAAGTCGAAGGCATGTCTTTGGAGGTGCTGCAACAAGGCATTGATTGGGGGTTTGAAACTTTTCCCGAGTACCTGGCCATGCTCAAACGCAAAGGCTGCGTGATCAACGTCGCTGCATACATTGGCCATTCATCGGTACGCACTTGGGTCATGGGTGACCAAGCCAATAAACGCGCCGCCACCAAAACCGAAATTCAAGCGATGGCTGACATCGTGCGCGATGCCATGGCGGCAGGTGCCGTGGGGTTTGCCACCAGCACCAGTCCTGCGCACAACGGCGAAGGCGGCCTGCCCATGCCATCGCGCTTGGCCAGCGACGAAGAAATGATGGAGTTGACGCTGGCCATGGGCAGTCAAGGCGGTGGCGTTTACATGGTCACCAAAGGCGGTCAAATGCCCATGGCGTTTTTGCAATCGTTGTCGCAAGCCAGCGGCAGACCGGTCATGGTGGCCGCCCTCTTGCACAACAGCACCAATCCGCAAGCCGTGTTCAACGATTTGCAAGCCATCAGCGACGCCAACGAGAAAAAAATTCCTTTGATTGGGCAAGTGTCCTGCTGCCCATTGACCATGGATTTCACCTTCGCCTCCGCTTATCCTGTGGAAGGACTGACCAGCTGGAGACCCGCCATGGGCTTGGCGCACGAGGCGCTGAAAACATGTTTGCGTGATCCCGCTTTTCGCCAAGCCGTTAAACAAGAATTGCTGCAAGCCACCACGTTTCGTTTGTTCAACAACGAATGGGACAAAGTGCATGTGGTGCAAACTTTTGAGCCAACCCACCTTGCGTACGAACAGCACAGTGTGGCAGAACTGGCTATGCAACACGGCGTCGAGCCTTTGGACTTTGCACTCGACCTCGCGCTGGCAGAGGACTTGCAAACCGTGTTCACCGCACAATTGCTCAACAGCGACACCGCAGCAGTGGGCAAGTTACTCACACACCCACACAGCTTGGTGTCGCTCAGCGATGCTGGCGCACACCTGACGTTTTTCAATGATGCAGGTTTTGGCTTGCATTTGATGGGTCATTGGGCGCGAGACTTGGGCGTCATGACGTTGTCGCAAGCAGTGCACAAACTCACTGCCCAACCTGCGCGCATTTTGGGCTTGAAAGACCGTGGTTGGATTCGCGAAAACCATGCCGCCGATTTGTTGTTGTTTGATCCCCAAACTGTGGGACGAGGACCGAAGCACCGTGTATTTGACTTGCCGGGAGGCGCACCACGACTCAACACCCATGCCCAGGGTGTGCATGCGGTCTGGGTCAATGGCCATCTCGTGGCGGACCAACATGGCCTGCGCGAAGAAGCTGTGTTGGCGGGCGAACTGCTCACAGACTTCGCACGCTGATTTTGTTTCCATGGTTTCACTGGCCTGTAGCCGACCGTTGCCACCTGTGAAACCCCCTAGAACCAACGGTCTTTTTTTGGCATAGACTGGATGTCATTCGTCTTGATTGCCGTTCATTGTGTGTGCTTCAACCCTTGAGAGCTGACATGTCAAAACAACCCTTTGCCCAACGCAGAACCCTGCTCAAACTCGGCGCTGTGGCCAGTGCCGGTTTGGCTGCCCCCTTTATTTCCCGTGCACAAAACAAACCGATACGCATTGGCATGCCCACCATTTTGTCGGGACGCGTGGCCATGCTGGGTCAAGCTTCCAGCAATGCAGCCACCTTGGAAGTGGACAAGTTCAATGCCGCTGGCGGATTCAACGGCCGCAAAATTGAACTGGTCATACGCGACTCCAAAGGCCAACCGCAGGAAGCCGCCCGTGTCGCGCGCGAATTGGTCACGTCAGAAAATTGTGAAATTTTGCTAGATGCCGAAGCCTCATCGGGCGCATTTGCCGTGCATGAAGTTGCGCGAGACCTCGGCGTGTTGGTGATGCACAGTGTGTCAGAAACTTCCTCCCTGAGCGCCGACCCCAAAGTGCGCACCCCCTTAGGCTTCAGGTGTGCTCGCCAAGGCATACACGACGCCATTGTGGGCGGTGCCTACGCTGCGCAAATCGCCAAAGCCAAAAACCTCAAACGCTGGATGACCGTGTCACCCGACTATGCCTATGGCCGCGACACCACCAGTGAATTCATCGAATACCTGAAATTTTTCAATCCTTCGGTCGAAGTCATTGGGGATGTCTGGCCCAAATTGTTCCAGGCCGACTACACCGAATCAGTCACCCGCTTGTTGCAAGGCAAGCCGCAAGCGATTTACTCTGCTCTGTGGGGTGGCGATCTGACCTCGTTCATTGACCAAGCCAGTATTTATGGTTTGTTCAACGAGCGTGAATTTTTCGCTGTCAACATGGCCGACTATGCGGTGCTGACTGCCGTGAAAAATGTGCCCAATGGCTTGCATTCAGGTAACCGCTATCTCAAGAGTTTTCCCAACACGCCCGCCAACACCCATTGGTGCAATGCCTACCAAGCGCGTTTCAAAGACTTGCCGTTGAACTGGGCATGGCAAAACGCGGCAGCGGTGCAATTTTTGACCACGGCCATGAAAAAAGCCAACAGTGCAGACGGTAAAAAAGTGGCCGATGCCTTGCGCGGCATGACCATCGATTCACCCTTTGGCAACAACGGCAAACTGACCATGCGAGCCGAAGACAACACGGTGGTGGATTACGCCGTGGGCTGGGGTGCACTCGAACCCAAAGAGCCGTTCATGGCCAAACCCAGTCCCGGCAACTGGAAACAAATCGCCGAATTGGAAATGCAATGGAAAAAACGCAAATCCTTTGCCTGAACTTCACAAAGCTGATTGATGGAACTCACTGCGCTGCTTGAATGCTTGGGGTCGGTGTCTTGCATCGTGACCCAAAGCAGCACCGGCCTCATCATCGGCGCCCTGTTGTTTTTGGTGGCAGCGGGCCTCACACTCATTTTTGGTGTCTTGGGCGTGATCAATTTCGCCCATGGTTCGTTTTACATGTTGGGGGCTTATGTCGCACTCACTGCGTACCGAGTGACAGACAGTTATGCGCTGGCAGCGTTGGCAGCTGGCTTGGGAGTCGGTGCGTTCGCATGGGTGTTTGAACGGTTCTTCATGCGCCGTGTCTACCAATCGGATGTGCTTTTACAACTCTTGGTCTGCTATGCATTCATTCTGATCTTGGACGATGTGGTCAAAATTGTCTGGGGCGCGGAATTCCAATCCATGGGCATGCCCAAGTCATTTCAAATGCCGCCGTTGTTCATCGGCGGTGGCGTGGTGCCGGTGTTCTATGTGTACTTGATGCTCGCGGCTGGCTTGATTGCATTGCTTTTGTGGTTCACCTTGACCCGGACCCGCATGGGAAAAATCATTCGCGCTGCAGCACAAAACCCAGCCATGACCTCTGCTTTGGGTCTCAACACCCGCCTCATTTACGCCTTGGTGTTCAGCTTCGGCGGTTTGCTGGCAGGTTTGGCTGGCGGCTTGGCCGCGCCCGTGCGATCCATGTCGCCTGGCATGGGGTTCTCCATCTTGATTGAATCTTTCATCGTGACTGTCATTGGCGGCATGGGCTCGGTCAGCGGTGCGTTGTTGGGTGCACTGTTGATTGGCATGATCCGATCCTTTGGCTCTATCGGTTTTCCCTTGTTTGTGGAAGGTCTGATGTTTTTATCGATGGTGCTGATTCTGGTGTTCAAACCTAGCGGCATCATGGGCAAGGCGCAATCGTGAACCCGTTGCGTGATTGGCAAAAAGACAGCCTGTGGGCGGTGCTGGCATTGTTGCTGCTGTTGGCCTTGCCACTCGCTTCGCCTTCTCGGGTGGTGATCGATTTCATCATTCGCTTGTGTGCCATGGGTTTGCTGGCCACGTCGTTGAACATGCTGGTGGGGTATGGCGGCATGGTGTCTTTCGGACATGCGATGTTTTTTGGCAGCGGTGCCTATGTGTTTGCGCTGATGCTGCAAAAAGCGTCTGTCTCTGTGCCTGTAGCTTTGCTGTCAGCGGTGGTGGCATGCGCTGTGCTGGCTGCGGTGATCGGGGCGATCTGCGTTCGTCTCAAAGGCATTTATTTTTCTTTTTTGACGCTGGCATTTCAAATGCTGCTGCACAGCATCATCATCACGTGGACCAGCATGACCGGTGGCGACCAAGGCTTGACCGGTGGTATTCCTCGACCGGTTTTTTGGGGCATCGATTTGGCGCAGAGCCAACACATGTATGTTTTCTGTTGTGTGATGGCGGTCGGTGGTTTGCTGGCCATGCGCTTGTTGATGCAATCACCTTTTGGCTACACGCTTCGCATGCTGCGCGACAACGAAGACCGTGCCGCTTATTTGGGCGTCAACGTGTGGCGGGTGCGCTTATACGCGTTTGTGTTGGCAGGTGTGTTTGCAGGACTGGGTGGCGTGGTCATGTCGCTGTTTGTCTCTGGAGCATTCCCCGACTTCAGTTACTGGACCATGTCAGGCGAAGCGGTATTCATGATCATGATGGGTGGCATACATGTTTTCATCGGCCCATTGGTAGGCGCAGGCTTGCTACAAATCTTCAACGATACCGTGACCCGATTCACCCCCTACCACGGCCTGGCATTGGGCGTGGTCATTTTGTTGTTCACCTTGGGTTTTCAACGCGGTGTCACCGATATTTTCAGAGTCTTGCGACGGCCCTCGCATGAAGCGCCATCTGCCAAGGAGACGAGTTGATGCTGCGCGTTGAAAACCTCCACAAATCCTTTGGTGGTGTGCATGCCATTGAAGACTTGTCCATCGACTTTGCAGCCGGTTCTCTCAGCGCCGTGATTGGGCCCAATGGCGCAGGCAAAACCACCTTCTTCAACCTGATCTCCGGTGGCTTGCAACCCGACAGCGGCAAGATTTTGCTGGATGGCGAAAACATGGTGGGTTTATCGCGCAATGCGATTGTTCACAAAGGGATTGGCCGTGCATTTCAGGTCGCCAAGTTATTCAAAAGCCTCACGGTAGAAGAAAGCCTTCGCGCTGCCCTGCAATCGGCTCTGGGACGAGCCGCCCAAATGCACGGCAACTTCCCCCTGATGGCCACCAGAGACCGCGCCCATGAAGTCATGGCACAACTGGGTCTGGCACACAAAGCCGACACGGTGAGTGGCAATTTGTCGCACGGCGACCAAAAATTGCTGGATATGGCACTGGCATTGGTGTTGCGCCCCAAGGTGTTGTTGTTGGATGAACCTGTGGCGGGCATGGGCCCCGATGAACGCACACAAATGATGGACACGGTTCAGCAATTGTGGCGCCAAGGCGGTTTGACCATCGTGCTGATCGAACACGACATGGAATTGGTGTTCAGGGTGGCGCAACGCATTCATGTGTTGTCTTACGGCAAGCTGTTGGCGCAAGGCAGTCCAGAAGACATCCGGCATCACCCCAAAGTCATCGAGGCTTACTTGGGCAAAGCCGTGGAGCATGCCGGTGACTGACATATTGCGGGTCCACCAACTCGAAGTGCTGTATGACACCAGCCAGGTGTTGTTTGGCCTCGATTTGCATCTGCAAAAAGGCGAAACGCTGGCTTTGCTGGGGCGCAACGGTGCGGGCAAAAGCACCACCATGAAAGCCGTAGCAGGCATGATTGCTTCGCGCGGCGGGGACATCGTCATGCAGGACCGATCCATCAAACACATGCCTGCCCATTTGATCGCCCGCGCGGGTTTGGCTTATGTGCCAGAGGACCGACAAATTTTTTCTGAACTGAGCGTGGAAGACAACTTGGACATTGCTTACAAGCTCGGTCCAGACGGAGAAGACGATTGGCCCATAGATCGGGTCTACGACATGCTGCCGTTGCTCAAACCCTTGCGCAAACGGCTTGGTGGCTTGCTCTCAGGCGGTGAGCAGCAAATGTTGACCGTGGGCCGCGCACTCATGGGCAACCCTCGTGTTTTGTTGCTGGATGAACCCAGCGAAGGTTTGGCGCCGATCATGGTGCAAAAAATCGGTGATTTGATCCACGCTTTGAAAGCCACCGGAACCAGCATTGTGTTGGCCGAACAAAATTTGCATTTTTGTCTGGGCTTGGCAGACCGCGCTGTGGTGATAGACAAAGGACGCGATGTGTTCACCGGCAGCACAGAGGCCTTGAACGCCGACGCGCAAATCAAGCAACGCTACCTGTCCGTTTGAATCAAGCGATCAAATGGAAACCCCGGTAGCCCTGCGCTGCCACGTCATCGCAAATTCCCCGATAACGAGCAAATCCGCCTGCATACGGCATGAACACGCGCGGTTTGCCAGGGACATTCGCGCCCAAATACCAACTGTGCCTGACCTGGGGCAACAGCGTTGCATGGGCAGCCTCATTGACTTGTTGAACCCAGTCATCACTCGCAGCGGTATCGGCCTCCATCTGCCGAATGCCGTGGGTTTGCAAATAAGCGATGCAATCGGTGATCCAATTGACGTGCTGTTCAATTTGCGGCGGCAAGTTGCACAACACCGACGGGCTGCCCGGCCCGGTGATGGTGAACATATTGGGGAAACCCGGCACCTGCAAGCCAAGGTACGTGCGCGGGCCTGCATGCCAAGCATCTTTGAGTGCCAGTCCACCGCGACCGCTGATATTCATTCGCAGCAAACTGCCCGTCATGGCATCAAACCCGGTGGCAAACACGATCGTGTCTAACGGATAGTGCGCTTGCGTGGTTTGAATACCGTCGGCGTCTATGCATTCAATGGGATGGCTGCGTATGTCAACCAGTTGTACGTTGTCACGGTTGAACGTTTCAAAATAGTGGCTGTCGATCGGAGGTCGTTTGGCTGCAAACGGATGGTCAATGTCTGAGAGCAATGCAGCGATTTGGGGATCGTGAACCACTTGCTGAATTTTGTGTTTGATGAATCTGGCCGCTGTGTCGTTGGCTTCTTTGTCGCGCAACAAATCATTGAACGTGGCGCGAAATTGCAGGCCGCCCTTGTCCCACGCCGCTTGGTAAATGGCTTGGCGTTCTTCGTCGGTCACTTCAAGAGCCGAGCGCGGTTCGATGCGAAAACAGTGCGCATTCGGTGTCTCCTGCATCAACGCCCGAATCTCCTCGGCGTTTTCTTTGACATGCCGCTTGAAGTCTTCACTCAACGGGGCGTTTCTGGCAGGAATGCTGTAGTTGGCCGTGCGTTGAAACACCGTCAAATGGGCAGCTTGTTCTGCAATCACAGGAATAGCTTGGATACCCGTGGAGCCAGTGCCGACCACGCCCACGCGCTTGCCACGCATGTCTACCCCTTCATGCGGCCACGCACTGGTGTGAACCCACTGGCCTTGAAAACTGTCTAGGCCTTTGATGGCAGGCACATTCGCACTCGAGAGACAACCCACCGCCGTGATCAGGTATTTGGCTTGCCACACTTGGCCGGATGCGGTGGTGATGCGCCAGAGGTTGTGGGGCTCGTCAAATTCAGCGGCGACCACACGTGTGTTGAACACCAAGTCTGGTCTCAATTGAAGAAAGTCAGCCACATGGTTCATGTAGCGCAAAATTTCGGGCTGCTGCGGGTAGCGTTCTGACCATTCCCAAGACTGCACCAATTCTTGAGAAAAATAAAACATATAGGAATGGCTTTCGGAGTCACACCGTGCCCCGGGATAACGGTTGTGGTACCAAGTCCCCCCTACGCCGTCCGCCGCCTCTAACACTTTGACACGCAGACCCAGTTGGTCGCGCAACGTATGCAATTGGTACATGCCAGACAAACCAGCGCCCACAATGATGGCGTCCAAGGGCTGATCGGGCAAAGAGGTGTTCGACATCCAAGCGATGGTAGCGCATCAAGTTGCGCAAGCGATCTGCCCTGAGGGAAAACACTGGTGGTGAAAGCGGATCAGTCGTAACCAGGCGGGGGCTGGAATGCAGCGAATTCTTTCTCCAGCATCTTGGCCAGTTGCAAGCACAGCAAATCACCATATGCAGGCCCGATGATTTGTACGCCGCATGGCAATCCCTGCGGCGTCAACCCTACAGGCACCACCGTGGACGGCAAATAAGCCATGCCCGAATAACCGGCCCAAAATAATTGGGTAGTGCTGGGTTGGGGCTTCCCATTGACGTTGATCATGCGTTCCCACCGTTCGTTTTGCTGTTGGTGGGGAAACGCGGTGGTGGCTGCGGTCGGGCAAAGCAACAGGTCGTAGTCTTTGAAAAACGCCTCCCATTGCAATTGCATGCGATAACGCTTTTCATGTAATTGCAGCCAGTCGTAATGCGACAAAGCACAACCACGCAACATCCAAGCTTCGTAATCCCCTCTGGCAGGGTCGAGTGCAGCGCTGCGCTCTTGCACAGCTAGCCATTGCGATGCGCTCAAATTGCGAGCGGTGGCTGCACGCAACAACAAAATAAACGTTTGGTGTGCATCGTGTAAATCGATTTCGGGTCTGGCCGTGTCGCTGACCTTGGCTCCTGATTTACCCAGAAAATCTGCCACCGCTTGGATGCTGTGCTGCACCGCCATGTCCACCTCGGCGGTATCGGCGGTTTTGAGCACCGCCACTTTGAAATCTTTCCATCGGGTGTGGTGCGGTTTTTGGAGATGTACCTGCCAACCTCTGGACATCACATCGTCACCGCCTGCCATCACGCGCAAGGCCAATTCCAAGTCGCGTGCACTGCGGGCCATCGGCCCCACCACGGCCAAATCGTCAGGCGATTGGTAACTCGGCAGCGCATGGCCCTGCACCGAGCACAAACCAAAAGTGGGTTTGTGGCCGTAAACCCCACAATAATGCGACGGATCGCGTATGGATGCCCCGATGTCACTGCCTGATTCCAAACCTGTCAATCCCGCAGCCAGCGCCGCCGCAGAACCTCCGGATGAACCGCCGGGTACCAAGGCGGAATTCCACGGGTTGTGGGTGGTGCCATAGACCGGGTTGAACGTTTGCCAATCGGCCAACATGGCAGGTACGTTGGTCTTGCCAAACACTATCGCACCTGCCGACTTGTAACGCTTGACGATGTCTGCATCCTCAGCAGGTAGGTTGTCGCGCAAATCCACCCTGCCCCAGGTGCTTGGCAGACCTTGTATGTCGAATGACTCTTTGAGAGTCATCGGAACACCGTGCAACGGCCCCAAGCGTTCACCGCGCATGGTTAAACGGTCAGCTGCGCGTGCGTGTTTTCGGGCGCGATCGATATCTGTCACCACGATGGCATTGAGCGTGGGGTTGAACCGCTCGACACGCTTCAAATAAGCGTTCAACAACTCAAGACTGCTGATTTTTTTGCGACGTATATCGCTGGCCAATTGGAATGCCGAGGCAAATGGACGAAAGTTCATGGTGGTGCCAACTCCATTCAATGGTGAAATACCACACGGCAAATCAGCCGTACCTGATGCTAATTGCAAATGGCGTTGTTACCCGGAATAGGGACTGCCAGTGCAAACACAAATTCATCTTTCATGATGTTGAAGACTTTGCACGATTTGTTGCCCTTGGGCGTGGCAAACACCAAATTGCATTGATCAAAACCCCCTTGGCCCTTCCCCCATTCTGCGCGAAGGTAGCGAATTTTTGACGCGGGCAAATTGAATTCTTTGGATACACCGGCCAAATCGTGTTTGCCATAACCGCGAATGAGTTTGCAATTGTCCTGAGTGACAAACAACATTTGCGGTTGCGTTCTGGCCAACACCGCACCGGCCAAAAGCATGCCACAGCACCCCAACAAAATCCCTTTGATGTTCATGACGCCAGCAACGAACGATGTAATGATTTTTTGTTCAATCAATGGTCACAGCCACTGGTTCGCATCAAGTTTCTGTTGGCTGATCAAACTCTGAAAACTTTCATAGGTGGCTTTGATGCCCGCCTCTAGGGGCATTTTTCCGTAGTCACCAATGAAAGCACGCAAGGGTTCGTCTGAATGGTTCATGGGAAATGCCAGTGGATCACCTGTGATTTTGATATTCGCAGCGGGGACCAACGCCTTGAGGACAGACATGCCCTGCTCAACACTCGCATATTGGCCATTCAAATCAAACACGGGCGCACCTGTTCGCAATTGAGCCACGCTGCGAATGAATGCACTGGCAA
>Ga0192647_100063_pt1 | contig 62715 bp, 58 predicted proteins | sample LauGreFa1BDMLBSN_2_FD_133046 | JGI IMG/M metagenome (GOLD analysis project Ga0192647, IMG submission 133046) | Freshwater lake microbial communities from Lake Michigan, USA - Fa13.BD.MLB.SN - reassembly | ecosystem: Environmental > Aquatic > Freshwater > Lake | place: Lake Michigan, USA... | reverse complement strand
ATCGAACCCACGTGCATGTCGAAGAACGGCGTCAACTGGTTATCGACAAGGCCGTAGCGGCGACCACGCATCCACCAGAACAGCAGATCGTCGCCTGGCGCATAGCGGATGCGCCGGTAGTGGCGGTTGAATGCTGCCGGATCTTCGATAGACCCTTTGGGTTGCGCGCCGGCCGTATCATCGATCGCCGCCACCGAGGCGGTGGCGAGCAGTCCGGCGAGAAACCCCCGCCGCGGCGTCACGGGCCCTCGAACGCGGCGATGTCGTACACCCCAGTGCCGTCGCGCAGCGGCTTCAGGTTCTTCTGGTACTCCTCACTCTCGTAGAAAGCCCGCAGCCTCTCCATACTCGGAAAACGCGACACCACGACGCTCTTTCCCTTGAGGAACTCGCCCTCGTACACCTGCGCGGGCTTGCCGCGGACCATGTACTCGCCACCAAACTGCGCCGACAGCGCAGCCGCGCCGGCCGAGTAGCGCTTAAAGTCGTCTGTCATCCTCGTTAACTCCACAACAGTCACGATGTAGGCAGCCACGTCGAACTCCTTTGGCTTCGGATTTCGGCATCCTGCGGTGTGGGACGCGGGGTGGGAACGATGGCGATAAACGTGGTCTACGAGGCGGCCGCATTCCGAATTACGGGGCAGTGATTTTGAACACCACATTTCTCTTCGGCGGTTCGCCGAAGTAAGCCACATCTTCTTCGCGGATGAGTTCTGCGCCCAAGCGTTGCATTGCGGTGCGCGAGCGCAGGTTCTGCGAGCCTACATGAAAGATCACCTGCTTCACATACTGGAAAGCATGATCGAGCATTAGCTTCTTGACGCGCTGGTTGGTACCGCTGCCCCACTGGTCCCGCGAAAAGAAGGTATAGCCGATCTTGATCTCGTTCGCCTCGGGGTCATGATCATAGAAGCGGGTGCTGCCGATGGCGCTACCGTGAGCTTTGTCGCGGATCATGAAGGCGCCCCCCGATGCCAACGCGCCATCAAAATACGTGCGAAAAATGTCGCGTTGCCATCGGTCTGGATTGGGGTGTTGTGCCCATATCAAAGGATCGCTGGCTACGGCCAGAAGTTCCTCGAACTCATCTGGCCGAAGTGGTGTCAGGATGACGCTGTCGTCCTGGAGGATGGGTTGTCGGTTCATGACCAAAGCATAGATGAATAAGGTGCCTTCATGGAGTGCTGGCCAATCCTGCGTGGCAAGCGGGTCAGTAAAGGTTCGTCTGGCTGTCTCGCCGCACACCCTGAGGACTCTGCCGGGGTGTCCAGCCCGATGTGATTGGTCCAGTTTTGCAGTTAGTTTAGGCAGCCCTTTTGGGGGTTGTCATGAAAATACGAGGGCTGGGGGCGAGCCCCCTGCTACTGTTCTGGACGCCGCGCCGCAAGCAGTAGCAGTCCGGCGAAGATTCCGAGGTTCTTGATGAAATTCTGTAACTCGTGCTGCGGGTTGCCGCCGGGATAGTCGTTCCAGAAGTCGTGCATGAAGACGTTGATCAGCAGCGTCATCCCTGCGAGCAGGAACGCGCAGGTCCGTACGTTCCAGTTGGCAATAAGGGCCAAGCCACCGCCGACTTGTAGGGGAATGGTCAGTAGTAGCATAGGCAAGGCGAGGGGTACGCCGTGGAGTTCCATGTAGGCCAGCGTGCCCGCGAACCCTGTCACCTTCGACAAGCCCGGAACAAGGAAATAGAGCCCGAGTAGAACTCGCCCCGTCACAGCCATCGGTCGGCTGAGGGTGTCGAGCAACGGGTTCAGAGGATTTTTCATGGTGAATCCGCTGGGGTGTGGGGTGGGGTGATCTGCATGCTGACGCAATTGCACCCACTGTAAAACCGTATCTCCGATTGTTATAAATCGGGAATGAGCCCGTACCTGTACATCGTCCCCGTGTTCTTCCTCATGATCGCAACGGAATACTGCGTGGCGAGAGTGCGTGGCAGGGATTTGTATCGCTTCCAGGACACCGTCACCTCGCTCAACGCGGGGCTGGTCAGCCAGTTCATCAACGTGATGGGTGGCGCCTTCAGCGTCTACATGTACTCCCTGCTCGTTGGGCAGTTTGGCCTGTTCACCTGGGACTCCGGCAGTGTATGGACCTGGCTTCTTGCGCTCGTGCTCTATGACTTTTGCTACTACTGGGTGCACCGCGCGGGACACGAGATCAACCTTTTCTGGGCTTCCCATGTCATCCACCACAGCAGCGAAGACTTCAACCTCGCCACCGCGCTGCGACAGTCCGCCACCGGGTTTTATTTCAAGTGGGCGTTCTATCTGCCACTGGCCGTTCTAGGCATACCGACCAAGGTGTTCGTTGTCGTCGCTCTGATCGACCTTCTGTACCAGTACTGGGTGCACACCCAGCTGGTCCGTCGCCTGGGGATTCTGGAGCGCTTTCTCGTGACACCGTCCAATCACCGTGTGCATCACGGCCAGAACGATTACTGCATCGACAAAAACTACGGCGGTATCTTCAGTCTTTGGGATCAGCTGTTTGGGACTTATGCCGATGAGCGAGCCGACGAAAAGATCATCTACGGGATCCGCAAGCCGCTGAATAGTTGGGACCCCGTCTGGGCGAATGTTCAGCATTACTTCGTTATCGGGCGCCTCGTCCGCGCTGCGCGATCCGGGCGTGAGAGGTTTATGCATGTCTTTGGTCCACCTCGAGGACCGCTGCAGCTCGAGGCCGTGCAGGAGAAGCCCTTTGATGCGGCGAGATTTGTGCCCTTTGCGACTCCATACACGGGGCGGATGAAACTGATCGGCGGGATTTCAACCCTAGTCGGTGTGTGCATGCTGATGACGCTGTACGTCATCGACGCAAGGCTTTCGCTGGAGCAAAACTTGCTCTACTCGGCTGTAATGCTTGCGTTCTTCAGTTTCATCGGGCGACTCTGGATGCGTCCTGAGATGATGGGGTCGACTCGTTAATACCCTCGCGATTACTGATGCGGTGCTTTTTGTTGTAACCGCTTATGTGGCACTGAACTCCACACAGTCGCCGTTGTTCAGAGTTGCCGCCGGCTTGTTTTCCGCCGCCGCGTTGCTTGGTGTGCTGCGATTTTCCGGTGTTTACGCCGAAGAAGCGCCGCACAGGCTGATCTCGATGATCGCTGGTGTCGCCGCATTCCCGGCAATGGCCATTTCGGTCTGGTTCACCCAATGGCGCGTGATCCGCGAATGGCGGGCATCGATACTCATGATTTCGGTCTTGGCGATATTGGGCGCGCTCATCGTGATGTCCACCGGGTCGCGGTTATATCTCGACGCGTGTGCGGTGCTGTCCGTGTCTGGCGTCGCGTATGCCTGCTCGAGTCAGAGTTTCAGGCTTGGTGTGATTTCGGCAGTCATCATGCTAGTGGGCCTGCTGTGCTTCGCGGCAAAGATATCGCCGGTCACCGCCTTGCAGCCAGCGGATATTCTGCATCTTGCATTAGCCGCCGGTTGGCTTGGATTAAGTCGGCGATTAGTCAAAGACTGATAATACGTTGATGCGCGAATCTGCTATCTACCTACGACTCGTCGGCGTCGCGGCCTTGTGGGGCGGCACCTTTATTGCCGGACGGGTGGCAGCGCCGCAAATGCCGCACTTCACGCTGGCGGCACTGCGGTTCTGGGCAGCAGCGGCGGTATTGGTACCGATCATGCTCTGGGTGGAGCGCGGCTGGCCGGAGCTGCGTCGCCGCGATTGGTACTACAGCGCGGCACTGGCCCTCGTCGGCCTCGTAACCTACAACCTGTTGTTCCTCGGCGCGCTCGAGCTGATTCCCGCAAGTCGAACAGCACTCGTGGTGGCGCTCAATCCGATCATGACGGCCGTTGCCATGGCGTTGGTGTTCCGCGAGCGGTTGGCCTGGCACCGGTGGCTCGGAATCCTGCTCGCGCTTACCGGCGTGTGCACCGTGCTTGCAAAGGGCGATCTCTCGGTGCTGTTCCAGCGCGTCGGTCGCGGCGAGGCGCTGATGCTGGGGGGTGCGCTGTGCTGGGCCGTTTATACGATTATCAGCCGGTACGCTTTGGCCGGTGATCGGGCGCCGTCGGCGCTCGCATTGACGACCATCACGACCCTCTGGGCCGCTGCGCTGCTGTCGGTTGGCTTCCCTCTTGAGTGGTCCGACTGGAGTCTGGGTGCCGTGTCGATTGAGGCCTGGGCATCAGTTCTTTATCTCGGCGCCGGTGGTACGGCGCTGGCCTTCGTCTGGTATGCGCAGGGTTTGGCCAAGCTGGGGCCGGCGCGGGCGTCCGTGTTTAACAACCTCGTTCCTGTCTTTGGCGTGTTGCTGGGTACGTGGCTCCTCAATGAGGCATTACTCGCCTCGATGGTGGTTGGCGGTTTGATCGCACTACTCGGCGTCAGTCTTACCAATTGGACTCCCCGTCCGAAGTAGACGAAAAGTCGAAAACTGAGGCGGCACCCGCCACGGCTGCGCTTGAAGCAGTTCCGTCAAAAACAGAATCAGCTTATTGGTCAGCAACAGCTCCTCGCTCCAGACGGATTACGCTAAACAGGCTCGTGCTTCTGATATAGTTTGACGCCATATCATATATTACACTGAGGACACCATGACTGCTCGACGCGATGTGCTCAGGTTGATCGGGGGTGGAACGGTCATGGCTGTCGCCGTGAGCAGCGCGGGGTGTGCCTTAGGCTCGAGCGCCTCGGAGTTAGCGCGGGAGCCGTGGCGACAAGCAGGGCGGTATGACGACTTTCGTAAGCGCGCGCTGTCTTACGCTTTGCTGGCGCCGAATCCTCACAATCGCCAGCCATGGTTAGCGCGGCTTGAGGGCGGGGATGGGTTGACGCTGTATGTAGATCTCGATCGGCGGCTACCCGCCACGGATCCATTCGATCGACAAATCACCATCGGGACCGGCGCGTTTCTCGAGCTACTGTCGATCGCCGCTGCCGAGGAGGGTTACCGCACTGCGATGACATTCTTTCCGGACGGCGAGGACATGAAGAGTCTCGATCGACGGTCGATCGCTCAGGTCAAGTTTGTGGCCGGCGAGGGCGTTCGGGATCCGCTGTTTGCACACGTCTTGAATCGTCGGTCCAATAAGGAGATCTACCAGGCGCGCGATGTCCCTGATCGCACGCTCAGGGCGTTGGCGGAGGCAACCCGCAGCTACGGTGTGACGACATCAACGGTTGGCAGCGATTCGCTGAGCGAGAGACTTCGTGATCTGACTTGGCGGGCTCACCTCAAGGAGGTGACGACGCCGACCGCCAATCAGGAGTCGGTTGATTTGATGCGAATCGGAGCGGACGAGATCGCGGCGAATCCGGATGGTATCGGGCTCGAAGGGGCCATGATCGAAGTCGGGCAAAGATTCGGTCTTGTTACTCGACAGGCATTGGCCGATCCGACGTCGACTGCGTTCAAGCAGGGTCTGGCGCTCTACGAGAAAATGGCGAGGTCTGCACGTGCATTTGGATGGATCTCGAACGGCAACCAATCCCGTACCGATCAGCTCAACGCAGGGCGCGCTTACTTGAGAATGAACCTGCAGGCGACGGCGTTGGGGCTTGCCGTTCATCCTTGGAGCCAGTGTTTGCAGGAGTACCCCGAGATGTCCGATCTATTTCGAGAAGTGCACGACCTCATCGGAAACGGAAAAACTCTGCAGATGTTGTACCGTATCGGTTATGCAGAAACCATCGGACCGGCTCCGCGGCGCGGGCTCAAAGCGCACCTTGTCTAGCGTTGCCGACCTCGCCTCACCCTCGGATGAAGAACTGCTGTTCAAGTACTTTCTTGAGATCGGAATCATCCATCAACTGGTGAGCACCGCCTTTCAAAAAGTACTGCCGCACGGACTCACTGGGGCGCAATTCACCGTCCTCAATCACTGTGTGCGTATGGGAGACAACCAGACGCCGGCCCAGTTGGCCGATATTCTTCAGGTGACAAGGGGAACTCTGACGAGCACCTTGTCTCGACTCGAGTCGAAAAAGTTTATTCGTTTAATGCCCGATGAAATCGATGGCCGCTCGAAGCGCGTCCGCCTCACTGCAGCTGGACGAAAAGCGAGAGACGAGTCCATTCGGGCCGCATGGCCATTGCTTGCCGACGTAAAAAGCATCTTGCCCCGACGTATCGTGGAAGATGAGTTGCCCAAGCTCGGGAAGTTGCGGAGTTGGCTTGACCAACATCGTTGGGAAGAGAGGGTGAGTACCCCCAAGCCCATTCGGAAGATCCGATGACGGCCTGCCAAATGCGCACTTCTCTGTGGACACGGTCGTAACGAGAGCCCAACGGATCCGCATGAAGATCTTGCGGGATCATGCTGAAAATTCATAACGAATCCGACGGGACAGTTCGAGCACCAGCAACGGCACCAGCCAACACAGCCAGCCGATGGTGGTCGAGACCTCCGGTTCTGTGCCTAGTCCTTCGATCCATGGTATCTCGAGCAGCAGCCGAAAGATGACGAAGGTAAAGGTCAGCGTGTAACTACGCTGCATCCATTCGCGGTGTGCTTTGATGCGTCGCTGCAAGGCTGCCACCAGCCCCATTGCGGTGGTCGCCAGCCAAATGACACCGCCGACGAATAACGCGACACCGAAGGTCCAGCTCTCGGTGTTGAACGCCAGTTGCAGTGCGGTTATCGCACCGAGGGCGGCGCCCAGTACGTAGAGTCGGCCAGACCATCGATGGAGCGTCAAGTGACGCCGGCTGATGCCGGACCAGAGTTGGACAGGTCCACTCAGCAATGCGAGCGACCCACCGACGACGTGACTCAGGAGCCAGCCGGTGCGGTGCCAAAAGCGACCATAAGATTCTTCGGTGACGGCGAAGTAGGGTAGGGCATCGTCGATGAAGAACCACATGGCGAGCATTGCCATCAGCCCCGCACCGATCGAGGCGATCACTTGCCACGATCGATGCGGGTTGCCGAGAGGTGAATCTGGACTGAACTCTCTCATTCCCTACCGAAGTGCCACACGAGCGCCAGCGATACTTCGAACTCGTTGTCTTTGCGCGCAATCGGGCTATTGCCGATGTCGCGCGAATAGAGTTCGACGCCTGCCTGCGCGATCGCATGGAGCTTGCGCGTCAGGTGCCGGCGGTGCACCAGTTGGATACCGGCCGAGCGATACCCACCGCTCAATGTCGTCTGGCGTAGCCCTGAGCCTGCGGCATCGGCGGCGGTGACGCCGAAGTCCTTGTTGATGAAGTTGTCATCACCGAACGTGACGAACCCATAGACCTCCGTGCCTGTGCCATCGAGTTGTTGCCCGAACCGACGACCGGCGGCAAGTACGCCGAGCAGCCCGAAGTCGCGGGGTCCGCCCATGACCCGCGCAGCGACCCAGTTGCGCCAGTCGCTGCCGAGTCCACGGCGAACCTCAAGAAATCCGACCACATGTGAGTCGCGCGGCTGGATGCCCTTCAGCTTGCCGTCTTCAGAGTCATCGGGCTCAAGGCCGCCCTCGTTGCGTATACCGGCCTGTACCAACCAGACGTCGGCCACTCGACTTCGCCATCCGAGTTCCATTCCCTCCCAGAAAAAGAGGTGATTACCCCTGCGATAGTGCACGGCGCCGGCTGGCTCAACCGCAAGCTCGGTTTCGTCGGCCCCGTCGTACGCACTTTCGTACTCGACACCGGCGCCGAGTGCGATACCGAAACCCTCTCCCTGCGTGAAGTCGAGGACGGACGGCAACGGCACCAGAGCCGGCTCGGCCGCTTGCTCGGCATATGTGGGATGGACGAACAAGAGCGATACGACGCTCAACACGGCGCCGCGGATGCCGGCTTTCCCTATCGTCATTTGTGGTGCCTCGCTGCGCCTCAGAATCGCCAACCGAACGACACGGTAGCGGCCAATGGTTCGTAGTCCGCTTTGATCCGACCGACGGTCCCAGCCTCGCCATCGAGATCCACACTCGATGCCAGCAAATAGCGAACCCCAGCGTCGATGAATGCGCGCTCACCGAGCGAATACCGCGCACCGAGCAGCACCTGGAAACCCGTACCGGAGCCGCTGAACGAACGTTCGACCCCCGCGTTTTCGAAATCCACATCCACTTCCGTGAGGTACACGGCGCCAACTCCCGCGTAGGTCCGAGCGCGCGGCGAACCGAACAGATCGAATTCGCGCACCGCGTTCGCGGCGATGCTCGTCGAGGCGTAGTTGCCATCGCCCGAGGGGCCGCCGGCGGCCAGCGTGAAGACCGGGTGGTCGACGGACTGATACGCGAACTCTGCTTCGAGGCGCCACGCGTCCCCGAAATAGCGACCGATCGAGCCGCCGGCGAGGAAGCCGGTATCGAGGGGGAGGGTTGGCGATGTCACACCCGCGACTCCGGGGCGGGAGTAGGCGAGTTTCTGGTCTGATTGAGACACGACTCCGACCGTGCCCGTGGCGTACCACCCCTGCGCCCCGACGGCCATGCTGGCGCTGGCGATACCAGCTGCGGCGATTACCCCCCATCCTGCCGACCGTCGACGCTTCGCCGACACCGAACCCGACATCGCATCACTAAACATAAACTCACTCCATGTGACTTGATTGATCCAAACGAGATCGCCGCACCGCGCGAACGATGCGGCGATAGACCGCAACGGTAGGTTCGGAGTTGCCGGTTGTCGTGCGCTCTTGAACGAGCGGTCGCGACGATGAATGAGTGGCGGTAGTGGAAGGACTTTGCGGTCGATTGATACACTGCGCGCCCGCTGCAGCAACCGGTTGAGAAGACGTGGGCGTCGACGATAAGTCTTTGATTCGTTTTGACTTCGTTGAGCCGACGTACCTGATGGCGGTGGGCATCGTGTTGCTCGGTGCGGTGGTTTCGCTGGGCGGCGATCTCGGTCTTGGGGCGCCGCTCATCGTGATAGGCATCGTTTGGGCGCTGCATCTGTCCGTGGGTCTCGTAGCCCTGCGTGTCAGCGTGATTGGTCTGTCGCGGTGGCGGGCCACGGCCGGGTGGTCGGATCCGTCTTTGTTGGCTGCCGCGGGCCTGCTCACCTCCTTGGTATTGGCGCCGTTTTCCCTCGCGATCGATCAGGTGCTGACCGCCCGTGGGGTGGTGACCGGCGATCAACCCCTCGCCGACCTCGGGCAGTGGCCAGCCGCGATATTCGAGGAGTGGACTCTTATCGTGGGGCCAGCCTTACTGGTCGCATTGCTGCTCGGACTGCCGGGTTGGTGGGCCCGGCGAAATGCATCCCCGCAAACCGTCGCGCCCGTCGAGCTGCGGCCGCCGGTCGTTGAGCCGGAAATTGTTCCGCCCGAAGTGGCCGAAGTGGCCGATGTGGCCGATGTGCCTGATGTGGCCGAAGTGGCCGGATCGTGTTTGCAGCGCATGCCTCCGGCCCTTGGGACCGAGTTGATCGCTGTCCGTTCAGAACTTCAGTACGTTCGCGTTTACACAACGCGCGGTGACGCTCTGGTGCTTGGGGCGCTCAAAGACATCGCCGAGCAGCGAGAGGCGGATGGGCAGCTCGTGCATCGGTCATGGTGGGTGTCGACTCGACACGTTCGTACGCTGCGCCGGCGGGGTACGCGTTACATGCTCACGATGACGAATGGCCTAGAGATTCCCGTCAGCCGCCGACGTCAGCAGGCCTTAATCAGTCAGTTCGGTGTCAGCACCACGCTGAGTTGATCGCTGGCTGTACCCTCAAGTCGGCGTTACGGGCGCCAGCGCAGCGTCATGATGGAGCGATCCTGCTGCCATGCGACTTGGATCGATCCATCGGTGTGGGCTGCGATCGTAGGCAGCCGTGCGACGCCCACAGGAATCGGCAGGATCGTCGGTTCGGAAAAATTCTGTCCACCGTCGTCGGAGATACTGGCGAACAGGCGATAGTCGCCGGTATCGAGTCGTGCCTGCCACACCGCGAAAAGTCGACGACCTCCGAAGACCAACGTGGGCGCATCGGATCGCGTTGCCTCGGGGTGCAAGGCGCGCGGCACAGACCAGGTATTGCCGCCATCGTTGGACCAGGCCGTGTACACGCCATCAGGGCGCTCCGCGCCGGCGTAAAACGCGGTCGCCCACTGGTTATCTCGAACGGCGATCGCCGTAGGCTTTCGCGGACAACCCTCCAATTCCCAGCGCGCACCGGCCACGCGACGACGAGAGTCGAGGCGGCGGCCCTGATCGGAGAATACGACGATTTCATTGTCGCGATATTTTCCATCGACCAGTCGTATGCCGAGGGCCAGTCGCCCTTGCGAGTCGACAGCGGACGACAGTTGGCAGCAGGGACATACCATCGACGGGAGGATTTCGAAGTCCGGTGAGAAGGTCTTGCCGTCGTCGTGCGAGATCGTCAATGCAGCGCGTGCGGTTTCGCCGCTCGTCATGGTTCTCGTGTCAATCCACGCTGCGTATACCTGCTGCTGCGGACCGGTAATGATCGTCGCGAAGCTGCCACCGTCATCTTTGGTGAGCGTATCCGTCAGTGCATCGACGTTGAGTCGGCGCGGCGTCTCGAAGACCAGGCGGTCGCTCGTTGCCCGGGCATACAGCGCTACCGTTTCGTTTTCGCCGGTGGTGGCGTTGCGCGCGTTGCCGGGATAGAGGATGTGAATGACTCCGCCCTCACTGATCGCGATACGCGGCTTGCTGATCGAGAATCCCCAGACGTCACCTTTGCCCCGATTGACTTGTTGAGGTGAGGAGAACGATCGTCCGCCGTCGGTTGATCGTGCAAAGTAGAGATTGGTCGATGAGTCGTGAGAGTGCCCTCGAGCCGCGATCTGGGCTGCATTGGGTGGCGCGGTGTTCTCGCCGAGCCATACGATGTTGATTGAGCCATCGGGTCCAATCGCGAGATCTGGGCTCTGAGCCGCCATCGATGACGGACTGACCGCGGTCAGTTCAAGCGTGCCCGGTGCGACGCGGCTGTCGGCGGCAAGGGCGGCGGCTCCCTGATACAGCAGCAGGGCCGCCGCCCATGCAATCGCATTGGAAACGTTGGAGCGCATTACTGCCCAGGAATCGTTGTCGCCCACACTCGATCTGCTTGCTGCCAGATAAGCTGAAAGTTGCCGTCTGATCTCACGGCAGCCACAGGGTTCTGGGCAATGCCCGGGGCTGAATCAAGTTCCTGAGTCTCTCCCACGGGATCGCCGGAGGGACTATAGAAACGGTAGTAGACGCGTCGCGGGCCACCCGCCACCTTGGCGTGCCACGCCAGCAACACTCGAGAGCCGTTCACTGCAATCGTCGGTGCATCCGAGACCGCTGCGGCGGGATGAACGACGCCCCGAGCCTTAAAGGATTTCCCCGCATCGCTAGATACGGAAAAGATGACTCCGGGCGTCTCTTCGCCGCCGCTATGAACCGCAGCGAACACATGCTTGTCATGCACAGCGACGACGGTGGGCTTCAAGGGACACCCAGCGATTTGCCATGGCGCGCCGCCGATCGGCTGTCGATCATGGACGGCAGTGTCCTTGCTCGAAAGCGTCATGACCGTCGCGGGTCGAAAGCTGTCTTTTTCGACTCTTCTGGATCCCAATAAAATCTCCGACTTCGAATTGGCCACTGCCGTGAGCTGACAGCATGGGCACACGCTCGTGTCGATCAATTGCTTCTCGATTGAAAACGTCTTGCCATCGTCGCGTGACAAGGCGCTGTAGAGAGCGCCGGAGTCACTGTCAGGTTGCATATGACGGGTATCGATCCAATAGACATGCACACTGCCATCCGGTGCAGCAGCAATGGTTCCGAACGCGGCAGCACTCGCGAAGCCACCGTGGATGACGCCGCTCATGTCTTGATCGGTTATTGCCGACAACCGCTTCGGAGCTTCAAAGGAACGACCACCATCGTTAGAGCGGGTGTAGTGAGTCGTCAGCACGGTCTTCTTCAATGCCGGATGAAGGTCGTTGGCGGCGTAAGACACGTGCCACGTACCGTTGGGCGTGCCGACGACGCGAGGCCGGCTGACCTGTTGCCCCCACACGGCACCGGCCGAGAGATTAACTTTGACTGGAGTGGCGAAACTGGCACCGCCATCCTTGGAGATCGCCACGTAAACATCCGTGACGGCGATGTGACGGTCGTGGCTCTGAGCGCCACCCGGCATTTCCTGCGGCGATCGGTCGACCCACAGCACTGCAATGTCGCCTTTTGAGTTGACTGCGATGTCAGGCGCTGCGGCTTTTTGTCCCTCGGGTGAGATACCGAGCGTTGCTGAGTGACCTGCGAGGCTGAACAGTGCCAACCACACGACCATCAAAGTAATTTTTGGTGTCATTGTTTATCCCCCGTACTGAATCGTCTTATGACGAGGCTGCGCGGCCTAGTCGTCTCCGTCAAGGGTGCTAGGATAGGCCGTGCGTAAGTGGATCTGGGTGCTGCTGTCATCATTCGGCTTGGTCGCGCTGGTTCGGGCCGACTCCGTGCCGACCTTTTCGCGGATCCTGCTACAGGACGCGCCGGCTGGCGGACAACCGAACGTCGTCACCGAGCGCGGTCACGGGTTCCTGATGACCTGGCAGAGCATGCGGCAGGACGTGACATCGCTGAACTGGATGACCCTCAACGTCGAGGGGCGTCCAACGGGCCAGGGTGTGATCTCTGAAGGCTCGAACTGGTTCGTGAACTGGGCGGACATCCCGGCTCTCGTCGTTCTCGACAACGGAGATTGGGTCGCATTTTGGCTTGAGCGAAACGATCCAGATATGCCGGAGGGGTACGACATCCGGGTCGTCCGTTCCATCGATCGCGGCAAGACATGGTCCTCACCGATGTCGCCGCACCGCGATGGCACCAAGACGCAGCATGGCTTCGTGTCGATGATCGCCGACGGTGAAGATCGCGTGCTGATGTCTTGGCTCGATGGACGACGCGCTGCAGACGCGGCGGCGGGCGCGACGTCACATGCGGCCCACGACCATGAAAGTGCGCCGATGTCCTTGCGTTCGGCAGTCATCGATCGAGCGGGAAACATCACCCGTGAATACGAGATCGACAATCGAACCTGCAGCTGCTGCCAGACGGATATGGCGCGCGGGAATGAGCAGAAACTCATCGTGTATCGCGACCGAACAGAGGCGGAGATCCGCGATATTTCGGTTGCCATTAATTCCTTGGGGCGATGGGAAGCGCCGTCCGTTGTACATGACGACCAGTGGAAAATCGAAGGCTGTCCTGTCAATGGACCGGCCATCGCCGCTAACGGTGAGCGAGGTTTGATTTTTTGGCCGACCGTGACGGATGACAAAATGACCTTGCGCTACGTGGTTGCGGACTCACCGAGGGCTCTCTCGGACAAACCGCAGATGCGCACACTGCCGGTAACGCAGATGCCTTCAGGTCGCGTCGATGCCATTGCGTGGAAGGACGGTTTCCTGCTGACTTGGATCAGCCGCGCTCGTGACCGTCCTGCCGTCGACTATGCATACGTGCACCCCGATGGACGCGTGGAAGCAGGGCTCTCGATTGCTGAGCCCGCGCTGCGAGGACGGGCCACCGGTTTCCCGCGAGCAGCGAGCGATGGCAAGACCGCGATCGTCGTGTGGCCGGAATTGGACGTCAATGGGAACGCGGTGATCGGTGTTGCAATGACACGTTAGAGACTTCCCTAGGCCGCCGGCGGATCATCCGGCCCTCTGCAGCCGGCGCATGTTTCCGTACTTCGAAAACTCCCCGGGGAGGTGTGATGAACCTCGACCGCCTCTGACCATATTTTATTGGGTGCGGGCGCGACGCTGCCTCTCGAACAACTCGAATAGCAGCATGCCGGCGATCATCGACACTACGAATAGAGCGGCCTTGGGAATCCCGGCGCCCATGGCAACAAGTGCGGGACCCGGACAAAACCCGGCGAGTCCCCAGCCTGCACCAAAGGTCAGTGAGCCGAGGACCAGTCGGCGGTCGATGTCTCGTGCTGTGGGTAGGTGCATCGCGGCACCGAGAAAACTACGGGTGCGCTTCTTTGCAAGCGTGAAGCCGAGCAGACCGACGAGTATTGCCCCGCCCATCACCAAGGCCAGAGACGGATCCCAGGCTCCCGCCAGATCGAGAAACCCCAATACCTTACCCGGGTCAGTCATGCCGGATACCAGCAACCCCCAGCCAAACAGCAAGCCGACGGCAAACTCTGCAATACGGTTCATGTGGTGCCCCGAGTGATCAGATCAGGTGACGAATGACATAAACGGTGAGAAAGCCCGACGCCATGAACGCGAGCGTGGCCACCATCGAGCGCGGCGACAGTCGCGACAGCCCGCAAACTCCGTGTCCGCTGGTGCATCCGGAGCCATAGCGGGTGCCGAGACCCACGAGCAGCCCAGCAGCGACGATGGCGGCGTTGTTCGCCTCGATGCGTGGCGTGGCGATCAATGTCGGCGCGAGCAGTGCTAGCGTGACTGGCGCGACTAGCAGCCCCATGAGGAAGAACACTCGCCAACTGGCGTCGCTGCGCCGTGGCACGAGCAATCCGCCCAAAATTCCGCTGATGCCAAGGACACGACCGTTGAGCAGTATGAACGCCGCTGAGGCGAGGCCGAGGAGAATGCCTCCGGCCAAAGCGGACCACGGCGTGAAGTTCACCCAATCTATGGTCATTTTTATCTCCTTGTCGATACCTGCTCGGAGCATGATGACGAGCTTCGGCTGAGCTCGCGGACGATCGAGCGGCAATGGTGACACAGTATGTTTATCCTGTAGCGATGAGCGGTCACCGATCAGGAGTTTCGTATGGTCCCCTTAGCGTCGAACCCTCAAGTGCACGCCATTTTCGACCCCGCGACTTGGACGCTGACCTACGTGGTGCACAACGGGCCCGGTACGGCCTGCGCCGTCATCGATTCGGTGCTCGACTACGATCCCAAGTCCGGCCGCACCCGTACCATCTCTGCGGATAAGGTGATTGCCTACGTCACGGAGCAGGCGTTGCAGGTCGAATGGATCCTTGAAACTCACGCCCACGCCGATCATCTGACGGCCGCGCCGTACCTGAAACAGCGACTCGGCGGAAAAACGGCGATCGGCAGCAAGATCAGTCTGGTTCAGGAGGTGTTCAAAGGCGTCTTCAACCTCGAACCTGAATTCCCGACCGATGGCTCACAGTTCGATGCGTTGTTCGATGACGGCGACGAGTTTCGGATCGGTGCGCTGCAGGTGCGAGTCATGGCCGTACCGGGCCACACGCCCGCCTGCGTCGCGTACCACATTGGCGATGCGGTCTTCGTGGGCGACACCCTGTTCATGCCCGACGTGGGCTCCGCCCGTTGCGACTTTCCGGGTGGCGACGCCCGGACTCTTTACGCGTCCGTCCGTAGACTTCTGAGCTTGCCGCCAACCACGCGCCTGTTCATGTGTCACGACTATCCGCCTCAATCGCGGACTGTCGCGTACGAGACGACGGTCGCCGCGGAACGCACGTACAATATCCATTTGAACGACGGCGTCGATGAGGCTGCCTTCGTGACGATGAGAACGCAGCGGGATGCAACGTTGGAGATGCCGGTACTCATCCTGCCGTCGGTGCAGCTCAACATCCGCGCGGGCGAGATGCCTCCGAAGGAAGCCAACGGCACGGCCTACCTCAAGATTCCGCTCGACATGCTTTGACGATCCCCCCGCACGGAGTCTTAGCGGGCCACCAACAACCCGCCATCGCAGGTAACGACTTCACCCACTGTGTACGCGCCTGCGCGTGAGGCAAGGAAAATGGCGACGCCCGCGATGTCTTCGGGCGTACCCACTCGGCCCCGCGGGTTGGTGCGACCTACGGCGTTCCAATCGACACCATCGCCCTCGACCTTGCCGCCGAAACCTACCCCTGTGCTGAGCATCCACGTCGGGAAGGGGCCCGGAGCGATGGCATTGACCAGAATGTGCTCACGCACGAGACGCGCGGCCAGCATGCGCGTGAGGTGGTGCAGTGCGGCCTTGGAGGGCCCATAAGAGTACGTATCGAACATCGGCGTGCCGATGCCATCGACCGAACCAATATTGATCACACGCGAGGGGGACTCGGCGGTCCCTGCCGCACGCAGCATCGGCAGTAACGCTTGCGTGAGGAAAAAGACGCCTTTGACGTTGGTGTCCATCACCTTGTCCCAGCCTGCTTCCGGAAACTCGCCGAGCCGGGCTCCCCATGACGCACCCGCATTGTTGACGAGTACATCGAGTCTCGCCTCGCGAGCGGCGAGGGCGGCTGCCAGTGCATTGACGCCCTCGACTTGCGAGAGATCAGCCGGCAGAGCGACACACTGACCGCCATGCTCGCGAGCCAAGCGATCGGCCGTGGCGATGCAGCGATCCGCCTTTCGCGCACTGAGATAGACCTTGGCGCCGTTGGCGAGAAACCCGGCTGCGATCATCTCGCCGATGCCGCGCGAGCCGCCAGTCACGAGCACCGTCTTGCCTGATACCGAAAACAAGTCTTTCATCTGCACTGCTCCGTCTTAACCGCGCCGGCAGCCTACCGGGAATCGAGTAGGCCGAATAGACCGTGCATCGTGATGCCGAGTTGGCCGATGTCGTTTAGTCTCTCTTCAAGGCGACTCGACAGTGAAATGCCTGGAGGCTACTTCGTCATGCTGAGTAGAATTTTCGGTGTGTTGCGCGTCGGTGTATTGCTCGTCGGTGCGTTGAGCGTCCTGCCGACATCCGCAGCTGCTGAGGACGCTGTTGGCGAGTCGTCGCCCGCGCGCTCAGATTGGGTGACGCCTGTCGTCGAGGCGCCTCGGGTCTCGTACCACACGTTCGACAGCGGAGTCGCGGCGACACGCGTCAGCTATCACTTGTACCGACCTGCAGCGTACGAGGCCGAGCCAGACCGCCGTTTCCCCGTTGTCTATTGGCTGCACGGCTCAGGCGGTGGTGCGCGCGGCATTCGACCGCTTGCACGTCAAGTCGACGAGGCTATCCAAGCAGGTCGTGTGCCGCCGTTCCTGGTCGTATTCGTCAATGGCTTGCGGCTTGGTATGTACGTCGACTGGAAAGATGGTTCCGTGCCGATGGAAACGCTCATCGTCCGTGAACTCGTACCGCACATCGACGTCCGTTATCGCACGATCGCCACCCGCAACGGGCGCATGCTCGATGGCTTCAGCATGGGGGGTTATGGCGCGGCACGTCTCGGTTTCAAGTTTCCGGACATCTTTGCCTCGGTCTCGATCGTCGGTGCCGGGCCGTTGCAGCCGACGTTGACACGAACACCGCGAGCGAGTGGGCGAACCGCGGCCGATCTTCTGCAGCAGGTCTACGGCGGTGATCGCGACTACTTCACGGCAGTGAGTCCACGACAGCAGGCGATCGAGAACGCTGCAACGATCGCGCGGGGTTCGCGAGTGCGTATGGTCATTGGGAGCTTGGATGAGACGCTGGGCAATAACGTGGACTTCCATGACCATCTGACCGAGCTCCGCATCCCGCACGAGTGGATCGTCGTCGAGGGTGTCGGCCACGATCCGCTCGGGATCATGCAGGCGTTGGGAGATCGGTACTGGCAGTTCTATCGGCAGGCCTTCAAGTAGCGCGAGTCTCGACCATCGGCATTTGACACATAGCATAAATAGGATATAGCATTCATCATACGTCGACACTCACCCGCCCAATTACGGGGTGCCGAGAATGATGATTCGAGTGATCCTTTTTGCCATCGTATTTTTTGGCTCTTTTGCGTCGGTGCCCGCTGCGGCGGCCGTCGGCGGTGCCCAACTCGCCAAGCCCTTTTCCAAATGCCGGCTGACCGACCCCATGCAACTCAGCTCAATCGAGGCGGAGTGCGCGGAAATCAGCATCCCTGAGAGCGATAAACCCGGTGGACGGCGAATCACGCTGTCCGTCGCCCGGGTGCCCGCGATCAACCAACGTAAGCAGAGCGATCCGATCGTGCTGTTGGCTGGCGGCCCCGGTCAGGGTGCGCAGCTGGCCTTCACCACGACCTTCTTCGCGTTCGCGCGGGCCGGTAGGCAACGAGACATTTTGTTGCTAGATCAACGCGGCACGGGGCGCTCCAATCCCCTGACCTGCGATGTTGAGGCTGGTGCAGATCGCAGCGGTTCGATGTCGGACGCTGCCGCGTTTCTGCGCCTCGGCGAACAGTGTCTTGAACGCTTGTCAGCAAAATACGACCTCGGTGCTTACACCACGAGTCGTGCGGTCGCTGATCTCGAGGCGGTGAGATCCCTGCTCGGCTACGAGACGCTCAATCTTTATGCGGGCTCCTACGGCACGCGCGTCGCACAGCACTATGCGAGGAGATATCCCACACGGGTGCGGAGCATGGTGCTCGATGGCGTGGTCGCTCCGCAGACGGTACTCGGCCCTCGCATAGCCACCGATGCGCAGCACGCACTGGATGGCATCTGGAAGCGCTGTGCCGACGATGCAGTCTGCCGCAAGGCGTTCGGCGACATGGCAGCGAAGACTCGGGACTTGCGGGCGCGGCTGCAGAAAAGCGCCCAGTCGGTCCAAGTCGCCCACCCGCGCACTGCGGTGCTGACGTCCATTGATTTCGGTGCCGAGCAACTCTCCGTGGTGCTGAGATTCGGGAGCTACGACTCGCACTTTGCAGCGATGCTGCCGCTGGTCGTCAGCGAGGCTGCGCGTGGTGATTACAGGCCGATCGCCACGCTCTTTTTGCTGACAAGCGAAAGCGTGCAGGAGGTGCTGGCGATGGGCATGCATAACTCCGTGGTGTGCAGCGAGGACGTACCCCGTTTCGACAGCGTGGCCGTGGATCGCGCCGCTCTCTCGGCCACCTATATCGGTACTGGCTTTGTGGATGCATTGCCGATGCTTTGCAAGAACTGGCCCCGTGGCCGAGTGGATGCCGATTTCTTCAAGCCGCTCGTAAGTACTGTCCCGACCTTACTGCTCTCGGGCACGCTGGATCCTGTGACTCCGCCCGCTGACGCCGAACGGGTGGCCCGGGGCCTGCGCAACTCGAGACATTTGACGTTGCAGGGCGCGGGTCACGGGCAACTGGCTATACCTTGCATGGACCGTGTGCTCGCCGACTTCTTTGCCACCACCGATGCGAAGGCGCTCGATGCGAGCTGCCTCGATCGACGTATGCAACCACCGTTCTGGGTTTCGCTTGCGGGGCCTGCGCCATGATTACTGTTAATGCACTCAGCAAGCGTTTCGGCAAGGTCGAAGCCGTGCGGTCGGTCAGTTTCGCCGCACCCGATGGACGAATCACGGGCTTGCTGGGACCGAACGGTGCCGGCAAGTCGACGACGCTGCGAATGCTCGCCACCTTACTTCGCCCTGATTCCGGTGACGCGTTGGTCGATGGTCAATCCGCCACTACCGCGCCCATCGAGGTACGTCGACGCATTGGTGTGCTGTCGCACTCGAGTGGCCTCTATCCGCAATTGACTGCGCGCGAGAACATTCTCTATTTCGCGGAACTTCACGGCATCGACCGCCAGCAGGCGCGGGCGCGAGTTGCCGAGCTTGCTGCACTGCTCGAGATCGGGGAGTTTCTTGATCGCAAGACCAAGGGGTTCTCGCAGGGGCAACGGCTCAAGACCGCTCTGGCGCGCGCACTCGTCCACAGCCCGCGCAATCTGATTCTCGACGAACCCACCAATGGTCTCGATGTCATGGCCGTGCGTAACCTTCGGGCACTGCTCAGCCGCTTACGCGAGCAGGGGCATTGCGTCCTGTTCTCGAGTCACGTCATGCAGGAGGTAGCACTGCTCTGCGACGAAGTGGTGGTGATTGCACAGGGGCGCGTGGCTGCGAGCGGAACCGTCGAGGCACTGCGCTCACAAGCCGGTGAAGCCACGCTCGAAGATGCGTTCGTGAAGCTGATCGGTACGGCAGAGGGGTTGAACTGATGCGCGGTATATTCACGGTGTTCCGCAAGGAGTTCATTGAAAACCTACGTGATCGGCGCATCTTGCTCTCAGCGCTGGTATTCGGGCCGGTGCTTGGGCCGCTGATGCTCGCCGCCCTGTTGCAGTTGTCGGTATCGCGTGGCGAGGCGACCTTCGACAAGCCCATGACGCTGCCCGTGGTCGGTGCAGAGCATGCACCCATTCTCATGGCGATGCTCGAATCGAAAGGCATCACGGCCGAGCCTCGCAATCTCGGCGAGGAGCAGATTCGCGAGGCGATTGCCGCCCGAGAAATCACGTTGGCGCTGCGCATTCCGGCGGACTTCGGCGAGCGGTGGGCGCGTTCGGAGCCTGCGGCCGTAGAGATCTTCGCGGACAGTTCCGATCAGTTTGGGGGTGATGCCAGTGCCGATCGGGTGGCGCAGGCCATACGGGCCTACGGTCGGCAGGTGTCGCAGACGCGGCTCATGCTGCGAGGCGTCGATCCGATCAGCACGATGCCGTTGGTGATCCATGACATTGACGTGTCGACGCCAGCGAGTCGTGCAACGTTCGCATTGGGCATGCTCAGTTACCTGGCAATTTTCGCCATGCTGTTCGGCGGCATGTATCTGGCCATCGACGCCACGGCAGGTGAGCGTGAGCGCGGTTCGCTCGAAGCTTTGCTGACTGCGCCGATGCCAAGGCCACATCTCATCTACGGCAAGATTGCCGCGACGATGGCTTACATGCTGATCTCCATGGTGCTTACGCTGACGGCTTGTGCGGTCGCATTGAATTATGTGCGTCTCGAGGAGTTCGGCATGAGTCTGTCGATGGGGCCACTCACCACTCTCAAGCTCTTTGCCGTGTCGGCACCACTTGCTGTGCTCGGCGCGGGGCTACTGACAGTAGTGGCTTCCTTCACCCGCAGTTTTCGTGAGGCGCAGAGTTATCTGACCTTCGCTATTAGCGCGCCGACACTGCCGCTGGTGTTCATCGGGATACTGCGGATCGAGCCGTCGCCGCTCGTGATGGCAACGCCATCACTCAGTCAGCACTTCCTGATGATGAAAGTATTGCGCGGCGAGGCGCTGGCGATGCCCGACCTGCTGTACTCAGCCGGCGCGAGCCTGCTGATCGGCGGGATCCTGTGCTGGATCGCAGGTCGGCTGTACGAGCGGGAGGCGATCCTCGGCTGAGGAACGCCCCCCGCTACGCTGACAGGGTCGTTTAGAAGCTCTTGGACAGCGTCACGTATACGTATCGGCCCGTAGCATTGGCGAGGCTGCCAAAGTAGCCGAAGTTCGTCGATGTGACAGGTGGGTCCTTATCCTCGATGTTGCGCACACCGAGTCGCAATGAGGTCTGGTCCAGGATGTCGTCGCGCCGACGGAAGTCGTACTGACCGTAGACGCTCATAGTCGTCCAGCTGTCGACTTCAAACAGTTGCCCGTTCACTGCGGCCGGACCGGTGTCGAACACGGAGCCAACGTAATTGACGAACATGCCAGCGCGCCACTGTTGCTGTCGCCAGGTCAACGAGGCTGAGCCGCGCCACTCCGGGTTACCGTTGATGCCGATCTGATTGCCCGCCGCCGTCACCACGATACCGGGGCCGAAGCGGCCAGCGTTGTTGGCGTCGATCACCTTGCGCGCCATCTCGGTGGCTTGCTGCTCGAACTTGGTCAACTTTGCGGCATTCACGGTGAAAGTGAAGTTGCCGAACTTCGTACGCCGAAGTTCATAGCGCAGACTTGCATCCAAGCCCTCGAGCTGACGCGGGGTGATATTGAAGTAGTTGTCGTTGATCTGCAGCAGCTGTCCGACGCGGTTCGTGCCGACGGGCGCATCACGAACGAGATTCGGGTTGCTCTGCCCGTCGAGCCGCAGCAGGTAGTCGTACAGCAGTTGCACCTGACCGCCCTCGATGCCGATGACCTCGGTCTGCTTGATCGACCAAAAATCGACGCTCAAGGTCAGCTTGCCGGCGGATTCCGGCAGGCTCGGTTCGAGCACAAGACCCGCGGAAAGATTATCCGCCTCCTCGGGGCCGAGTCCCTGGTTACCCGAGCGAACCTCGATCGTGCTGGCACCTGCGCAGGTTACGGCGTTCAAGCGGCAGAAAGAGAAGTCGGTACGAGTATTGCTGACCTGCGTGCCGGAACTGTAGAACTGCGGCAGATTCGGCGCACGAAACGCCTGCGAGGCGGAGCCGCGCAGGGCTAGCCAATCCGTCATCGTCCAGTTCAGTGCAACTTTGGGCTTCGTCACAGTGCCGAAGTCCGAGTACCGCTCGGTGCGCGCAGCCAGCTGCATGTCGACGGACTTGACGAGCGGTATCTCCATCACCGGGGACACCACCGGTACTGCAAGTTCTAGATATGCCGACATGATCGATCGGTGCGCGCGCACATCCGGTGACGGGCTGGCGCCCATCACATCGGTGCCATAGGTGATGTTCGTGACGACGTCGGTGTACTTGATGGTGCCGTCAAGGCGCGGATCGCGGTTGTCGACGTAGCTCTCGCGACGCACTTCGAGTCCACTCGCGATGCCCACATCACCGCCGGGCAGTGCGACGACATCGGGACGCGAGACTTTCAGGTCCCACATCGCCAGAGTGGTTTCGCTGATGCGATTCACGCCAACGAGGAAGCCCGCGATGGTTCCGGCGTTATTCGGAGTGGTGTCCGCTCCGGAGTAGACCTGCTGGTTACCCCCGTTGAACGGGTTGTAGGCGTCCGGCGTGGCCTTGGCGAGCGACTGTTGGAAGAGCGTGTTGCTCACGGCATTGGTGGTGAAGTCGTCGGTCTTCGCCCATGAGTACACGATCGCCGATTCCCAATCGAAGCCCGCCCTCTCGCCGCGAACACCCGCCAAGAGGCGCGTGCTGTCGTCGGTGACTTCGTAGACGCGCGGCCCTGTGTCTACCGGACGATAGGTCGTGATGCGCAGCGGCAGACCCGCGGCCGGCACGTTGACGAGGTTGGGTAAACGGTTCGGGTTGGCCACACCGCCGATCGTCGATGCGCCAAATGGGTTGTAGTAATTCGACGCGGGAATCGAGATCACGGCGCTCGCAAGCGGCGCTGACTGTTCGCGCAGACCCGAGAGTGATGCGCGGTAGAAACCCACCTCACCGAAGACTTCGACGTCGCCGATCTCGCGGCTGATCGTGGCGAAAGCGTTGTAACGATCAACGGCGCCGCGGAGGGTGCGGTCAGCGTTTTCGTTGTAGCGCAACTCGCGATCGACCGCGCCGGTGATCGTTCCAGCACGCAAGCAAAGATTTCCGTTATAGGTGGTGCTGCTGCAGCCCGCCGCCGTGTTGGAGGTCGGCTCGACGCGGAACACGCCCGAGGTGGTCAGGGCCGTCGTTCCTTGACGAACGGCGACCGTGCTCGGAATGACCGTGAACGACCCCCAGGGGGATGAGGTGGTGCGATTATCGAAGGCCGTATCGCCCGCCCAGGGCGTATCGGCGACCTTCCAGCGATGATCTTCGCTCGCGGCGTAGTCGCGATCCGTCGCGAGCAGGCGGTTGCGAGTGTAAAAGCCCGCGTACACAGCGACCCGCGTGCCGTCGTTCAGGCGCGTGCCAGCCTTGAGGTTGACCGTCGTCTCGCGATGTGGCGTCCCGTCGGATCCACCGTATTGCGCCTCGAGCCGTGCCCCCTCGTAGTCGTTTTCAAGAACGGTGTTGACGACGCCGGCTACGGCATCGGTGCCGTAGATCGCCGCCGCACCATCACGAAGTACCTCGACGCGCCGGACGCCAGCGACCGGAAATGCGTTGGTGTTCGCCGTCTGCACGGGGACGAAGTTTTCGGTCTGCGTGCCGGGCGCCGGAACGACTCGGCGACCATTCAGCAGCATCAACGTGTTGCCGGTGCCGAGACTGCGCAGGTTGATCGATGAGGTGTCGCCGCGTGCATCGTTGAGGTTGCCCGTCGTGCGAGCTTCCTGGAATTGCACGTCGCCGGCCTGCGGAATGGAGCGGAACAGATCGTCACCCGACACGGCGGCAGTGGCGATGATGTCTTCCTTGTCGACGACTGTAACGGGCAGGACCTCAGTGATCTTGGTGCCGCGAATCTGCGAACCCACGATCACGACTTCGACCAGGTCTTCTTCTCTGGCGGCTTGGGGCGCGGCGCCCTGCTGCGCTGCGGCACCAGCGGACACGATCAAACCCGCAGACAGGACGAGTGCACGAAGCGTCTGCGAGTCGCAGCGCGAAACAGTCGGTAAAGCCATGTAGCTGGGCTCCTTGAACCAGAGACGAAAAAACGGAGGGGTATGCAAAGCGAGGAAATATCGTTTGCGGCGTGAGTATAGTCCATCCCATAAGTGTGTCGCGGATGCGGCGCGAATACGTGGAGTAATCGGAATGTCGTTTGCAGAGCAAAAGAAATGGGTCTCGCTCGTCGCAGCCTTGGCAGTACTTTGTTGCGCGCCGGTGGCGAGTGCTCAGCAATCGCTGCTTGAGTATCCGAGCATTCACTCGCCGCGAGTGGGGCTCGATGGCATGGTCGTCAGCCAGAACGAGGTGGCGAGCGCGATCGGCGCCAAGGTGCTGGCCAATGGCGGTAACGCCATCGATGCAGCCGTCGCGGTGGGGTTCGCTCTGGCGGTGACCCTGCCTCGCGCCGGCAACATCGGCGGCGACGGGTTCATGACGGTGTACCTCGCGGGCGAGAAGAAGGTGAGGGTGATCGACTTTCGCAGCGTGGCACCGAATGCGGCGACCCTCGACATGTTCGTCGACGACCAAGGCGAGGAGCGTGCGGAGGCATCGGTCGGCTATCGCGCGGCGGCGGTGCCGGGCACGGTGGCAGGCTTGTGGATGGCGCATCAGCGGTACGGGCGAAGCTCGTGGAATACGCTGGTGGCGCCTGCGGTTTCGCTGGCAAGAGACGGTCTCGTTCTCAGCGCGGATGAGGCCTTCGTGTTCACGTGGGGTCGCAAGCGACTCCAGGCGAGCGAGTCGGCCCAGTCGACTTTCTTCAAAGCCGATGGCGCGGCCTACAAGGCGGGCGAGCGATTGGTACAGCCGCAGTTGGCATGGACGCTCGAGCAAATCGCACAAGGCGGTTCCGACGCGTTCTATCGCGGCGAGGTCGCTACGCGCATCGAAGCGGACATGCGGGCCCACGGTGGATTGATCACTCGTGCGGATCTGGCGGCCTATCGCCCGATCGAGCGCGAACCACTGGTCGGCACCTATCGCGGCGTCACCGTTTACACGCCACCGCCGGCAAGCGGCGGCGGTGCGCTGCTGTTGATGCTGAACATCCTCGAGAATTTCGACCTCGGTCGCATGGCTGCAGGATCTGCCGAATCGCTGCATTTGATCGCCGAAACGATGCGGCTCGGTCACCGCGATCGCGTGCGATTCTTTGGTGATACGGACTTTGCCAAGGTGCCGCTCGAGGGCATGACGTCGAAGGCATATGCGGCTCAGCGCGCCAAGCTCATCAACAAACGAAAAGCCGCAAAGAACGATGCGGTGAAAGCCGGCGATCCTTTCGCTTTCGAGAGCCCGAGTACCACGCACTATTCGGTAGCGGATCGCTACGGTAACGTGGTGTCGGTGACCTACACGCTGGGATCTGATTTCGGTTCGGGCACGATGATCGATGGCACGGGCATCCTGCTCAACAATCAGATGAACAACTTCAGCCACGAGCGGGCGTGGAGTGCGGCGCGGAGCGGGGAGCCGGCGCCGCCGAATGCGATGCAACCCGGTAAGCGGATGATCTCGACCATGATGCCCACCTTGGTGTTTCGCGATGACAAGCCTTGGCTGGCGCTCGGCACACCCGGCGGCGGACGCATCATCAATACGGTGCTGCAGGTGCTGGTGAACATCGTCGACTTTCGGCTCAACGTCGATGAAGCGACCCACCAGGCCCGGATCTCGCAGGGCGACGGGGCCCTAGAGGTCGAGCCGAACTTCAATCCCGACACTCTCGAACTCCTGCGTCGCAAGGGGCATCGGATCAAGGCCAGCGAGACCATGGGTAGCGCGCAGTCGATCGCCATCGAGAACGGCTTTTTCCTGGGTGCGGCAGACCCAAGACGACCCGGGGCCGCCGCGGTGGCGCCCGCCGAAGTGAAGTAGCGAGGTAGTAGTTAAAGACCACTATTGACAAGTTCACAGTATCGTTCATAGACTAGTACTATGAACGATGCGAACACCAAGAAATTCCAGAAAGACCTTAATTCAGGTCTGGTGGCCCTGGTTCTGATGGCGGTTCTGGCCGCCACGGACGAGGATGCCTACGGCTACGACATTGCCAAGCGGCTGCTGCCCCCCGGGGGCGGCGAACCCCTGTTCAAGGAAGGCACGATCTATCCCGTGCTGAGGTCGCTTGCCGCTGAGGGCTGGCTCGCCAGCCGCATCGTGCCCTCCTATTCGGGGCCCCCACGGCGCTACTACCGCATCACGCCTGAGGGTCGGGCGGTGCTGGCCGAATGGATGGCCACCTGGTCGAACACCCGCGATTTCGTCGATCACTTCCTTCGTGCGGCCGAACAGGCCGCCCCAGCTACAGGACCCGCGCAATGAACGCTTCCACACCCACCTCGATCGCCGCGTACCTGCAGGCTCTACGTCAAGCGCTGCATGGCGCGGATCCTGCCTTGATCCAGGACGCTCTCTACGATGCCGAGCAGCATCTGCGCGCTGAACTCGCGGCGCGCTCCGAGCTCGACGAGGCGGTCGCTATCGCGCAGATCGTCAACTCCTACGGTGCGCCCGACGAGGTGGCCGCCGCCTACCGTGAAACCGAGTCACGCGTGCAGGCGGCGATGGCCATGCCTCGCGCCCCGAAGGCCGGTACGCCATCGAGCGCCGTCGGAGGCGCGCCGCCGGTGGGCGTTCTGCGTCGTTTCTTTGGTGTGTACGGCGACGTGCGCAGCTGGACTGCGCTCTTTTATTGCTTGCTTGCCTTATTCACCGGGATTTTTTACTTCTCCTTCGTCACGATCGGACTGTCGCTGTCGCTCGGTCTATCGATTCTCATTATTGGCGTGCCGTTCTTCGTTGCCTTCATCGGCTCGGCCCGTTTACTGGCCCTCGTCGAGGGGCGAATCGTCGAAGCCATGACCGGCGAGCGTATGCCGCGTCGTCCCGTCTCGCCGCCACCCGAGTCGTCGCTGCTGCAACGCATCGGGGCAATGCTCAAGGACTGGCGTACGTGGTCGACGCTAGCTTATGAGGCGCTCATGCTGCCGTTGGGCCTCGTGTACTTTTCGGTGACGGTGACAGCGCTTGCAATAGGACTCGCCCTTATGCTCGCTGCGCTGGCCGGCGGCTTGCGCCTGCTCGGATTGGAAATCCCGGGCGACACACACATCGAATTGGACGGATTGCTGTCAGATGAGGCCGCCAACCATCCGCTGATGCTGCTCCTGTATGCCGTGTCAGGGCTCGTCTGGCTCACCCTGACGATGCACATGGTGCGTGCCATTGCGCGGTTGCACGGCATGTTGGCCAAGCGCATGCTCGTGCACGCGTAGCGCCTCTCGGCGCACGCGCGATGAGGAGTCCGGTACGTCATGAACGCTTGGGTTGCCCTGGTCATCGCCATCACGCTCGAGGTCGCTGGCACGTTCTTGCTCAAGCTATCTAACGGCTTCGAGAAGCAGCACTGGGGTGTGCTGTCGATCGCGTGCTACAGCGGGTGTTTCCTCGCCCTAGCACCTGCCATGAAGGCTTTACCGGTCGGGGTGGTCTACGCCATCTGGGCAGGATTGGGCATTGTTGCCGCCACGGCTCTGGGTGTATTCGTGTTCCAAGAGAAACTCGGCACCGTGCAGTACGCCTGCATTGCGCTCGTGTTGATCGGTGCCTTGGGTCTCAGATTGACTACAAAGGCTTGACGAACACCTTGTCGCGTTGATGGTCCGTGCCAAGGACAAAGATCTGTTCGCCGGCCTCAACGAATCCTCTTTTGCGATAGAACGCGATCGCCCGTGGATTCCGCTCCCAGACTCCGAGCCAGGCTGTGCGGCAGCCGCGCTGCGCGAGTAGTTCGAGCGCAGCATCCATCAGTGCGGTTGCAACGCCGTGTCCATGATGCTCGCTGCTGACATAGAAGCGCAGCACTTCACCTGGCGCAGGGCCCGTGATGCATTGAGGTGCAGCTGCACCCCAGCGCAACTGCGCGTAACCCGCGAGTCCTGCCGCGGTCTCATACAGTAGCGTTGCCCGATCGCTCGCCAAAATTTCTTCGGTCTGCTGGGCGGGTGAATAACTCTGTCGACAATGGAGGGCCATGTCTTCGGGCGAGTTCATTGCGCCGAAGGCTTCGCGAAACGTGTGTTCGGCGAGCTCCGCGAGTGCGCCCGCGTCGGCGGTCGCGGCGAGGCGGATTGTCACGACCGAGGCCCGACGCGGTGATTTACCACGCGGTCGTTGCGGCTGCCGTGGCCAAGCCTTTTTCCTCAAGCCACATGGGGTTATACAACCGCGACTGATATTTTTGTCCGCCATCACACAGGATCGTCACGATGGTGTGCCCCGCTCCGAGTTGACGCGCCACTTGCATGGCTCCCGCGACGTTCACGCCGCTCGCACTACAGAGAAACAGCCCGGTCGCGCGTGACGGACCGCTGAGTCGAATCAACGGTGTCCGTCCAATGGCGTCGTCGATGCCCTGCGCGATGATCATTGCCGGCCGGTTATTGACCGTCTGTTCGAGGTTCGGGTCTGCGCCACAGCCAAGTGGCAATGGCCGCGAGCAGTACACCCACGCCCACGGTCCATGGCGATATCCCTTGCCATACAACGACGATAGCCCAGCCAACGGCCATGCCGAGTGCAGCAAGACGCTTCCCACGTCGGCTCACGCGCCTGCCGTCTTCCCAGTCGCGCAGTGCACGACCGAAGCGAGGGTGCGCGATGAGTTTGGCGCGCCATTCCGGCGAGCCTTTGCTGAGTGCCCACGCGCCGACCAGCAGGAATACCGTGGTGGGCATCAACGGAATAAAGGCGTTGATCATGCCGATGCCGACACTTGTGAAGCCGAGAATTCGCCAGAAAAAGAGCGGCATGCGGTCGCGAGCATACCCGAAATGCTGTCGGCACGACGGACAATGACCGCAGTGTCTTCGCTATGATGTAGCCGTGGATAACGATTCACTGGCAATTCAATCACTTCACGTCTACCCGCTGAAGTCCGGCCGTGTGATCGACCTGCAGCAATCCCGTCTCGGGCCTCGCGGACTGGAACACGATCGTGCATGGATGCTTGTCACGGCGAACGGCCGCTTTGTGACGCAGCGCAGCCACCGAACGCTCGCCCTGCTGCGTGCCGTACCCAACGACAACGGCATCACTCTCGAACACCCTCACGCAGGATCGATCCACATCGACACTCCTGCTCTGATGGCATCATCGCCTGCCGATCTTCGACGTGTGATGGTCTGGAAGCGGGAGATCGATGCCATCGATGCAGGCGAGTCGGCCGCCGAATTCGCGAGTGCTGTGCTTGGCGAACCGGCACGGATCGTAGCCGGCGAGTCTGACCACTTTGCTGACGGGTATCCGCTGCTGATTTGTACTCAAGCCTCGCTTGATGATCTCAATCGCAGACTTCCAGAGCCTCTGCCGATGGGCCGCTTCAGACCAAACATCGTGCTGAGCGGTGCCAAGCCATGGCAGGAGGATCACATTCGGCAATTGCGGGTAGGTGGACTGCGCATCAAACTAGTCAAAGCCTGCACGCGCTGCGTCATGACTGGGGTCGACCAACTGACGGGACAAAAGGGTTTAAGTCCCTTGCCGGTGCTGCGTGAGTTCCGCTTTGACGAGAATATCGGCGGTGTGACTTTCGGTTGGAATGCACGTCTCGAGGGTGGCGTCGGCGGAGTGCTGCGCGTCGGAGATGCCGTTGAAATCGATGCGCGCAGTTAGGTCAGCTCGCTCAAGCGTATGACCGACACTACAATGCAACTCCGATGAACTACGCCATTAATCCGCCATCATCGACTTCGCTGCCCGTCCGCGGCACCGAGGCTCGTTTTCCGGTGCGGCGCGTGTACTGCGTGGGCCGCAACTACGAGGCACATGCGCGCGAGATGGGCACAGATCCTACGCGCGAACCTCCCTTCATTTTTCAGAAGCCGACCGATGCGGTGATCAGTGGTTCTACATCGATTCCGTATCCGCCACAGACCCGAAACCTTCACTATGAAATCGAACTTGTCGTGGCAATCGGACGGCGCGGCGTCAACGTGCCCGAATCGGAAGCGCTCTCGCTGGTGTACGGTTATGGTGTCGGCATCGATCTGACGCGACGTGATCTGCAGCAGGCTGCCAAAGATGGTGGAAAGCCCTGGGAATGGGGCAAGGCCTTCGACAAGTCCGCACCTTGTTCCGCGCTGGTGCCCGCCGATGTGATCGGTCACCCGGCGTCGGGTCGCATCTGGCTGTCGGTGAATGACGTCATCAAGCAGGATGCGGATATTTCCCAGCTGATCTGGTCGGTGCCCGAGGTGATCGCGTTCATCTCGGCGTCGATGGTATTGGAGCCCGGCGATCTGGTTTTCACGGGAACGCCTGCGGGCGTTGGACCGCTCCTGCCGGCAGATCGGATTCAGGGTGGCGTCGACGGAATCGGAACCATCGAGGTATGCATCGGTGACAGCGAACACGGTTGATCGGAGTACGCCGCTGCGTCTGCACGGCTATTGGCGTAGTTCTGCGGCGTATCGAGTTCGTATCGCCGTTCGGCTCAAGGGTCTTATTCTCGAGGAGAGCTTCCACTCCTTGCCCAAGGCGGAGCAGCGGCAGGAGGCCTATCTCGCCATCAACCCGCAGGGTCTGGTGCCCGCATTGCAAACGCTGCAGGGCGTGATCACGCAGTCCACAGCGATCATCGAATATCTCGACGAGCTATTTCCGCAACCGCCGCTGTTGCCCGCAGAGTCGTACGCGCGGGCGGTGGTGCGAGGCATGGCGGGCATCGTCTGCGCCGATATCCACCCGCTCAATAATCTGCGCGTGCTCAATTACCTCCGCGCCGAACTTGCCGCCGAAGAGCCGCGCGTCAATCAGTGGGTGAATCATTGGATCAGCGAAGGATTTCGAGGGCTTGAGGCGCTGGCTCGGCAGCACTCCACGACCGGGCGATTTTGTTTTGGTGATGAGGTGTCACTCGCGGACGTCTGTCTCGTGCCGCAGGTATTCAATGCGCGGCGCTTCAAGTGTTCGCTCGATGAGTTTCCGACTCTGCTGGCGATCGATGCGCATTGTCGCGGTATCGAGGCGTTTCGCCTCGCAGCGCCAGATCTGCAGCCGGACGCGGTAGCGTAGTAGCGCGCCGAAGACTCGGCATCTCATCGCTCGTCGCGGAGAAAGTCCTCGATCAGGGCGGTCAGCTGCTCGGGTGCCGCCTCCCACATACCATGACCAAGATCGGGTAGCGACACGCTGCGTGCATCTGCTCGCAGCTCGCTGGCGCGAGCGGTCGCGTCCCACAAATCGTCGCGCGGTCGAAGGATCATCAAGGGCTGGGTCAGTCCTTGAAGCGCGGTTGTCATGTCGTAGCGCATGACGGCGTGGGCACCCCGCTCGCGGGCCCCCGGGCGCATTTTTTCGGCGAACGTACGCAGCACACTCTGTACAGACTGTCTCGGTCCGCGCCATTGCCATGAGCGCAGCCACTCCTCGCGCGCCCAGTTACCCTGCTCGTCGAACGCGATCGGTGCCTGTGCGCCGAACGAGGCACGTTCGCTGGGGGTGAGCACAGGCACTGCGGCCAGCAGGATGCGACGAATCGTCAGTCTCTGATCGAGGGCGAGTTGCGTGGCGACGGCTGCGCCCGTGTGATAGCCGAGCAGATCGATGTCGTTGTGTCCATGCCCGAGAGCGACGATCGCGTCGGCGATCGCAAGGGCGTAATCATCGATGGTTTGCGGGTCGGGGGCGGGGTCCGACATACCAAAGCCCGGCAAGTCGAGTGCGTAGACGCGACGACCCGACGCCAGAGACGGCAGCACGGGCTCGAAAATCTGCCCGGAATTCGGGATGTGATGCAGGCAAATCAACGGCGGCCAGCGTGTCTCGCTGCCGCTGCACTGGCGAAAGTGTATCTGTCCGAATCGACAAGGCGCATAGCCACGAGAAATTTCCGGTCGACCGATCCGATTGTCGACCATGCGCGTACGAGTCTCGGTAACTCTCAGTTTGTGCGTGCGATACGGAAGCCGCGCGTGCTGGAGCGCGCGCCGACGGCATCTTCGCCGCGAGCAGTCGCTCGCACGACATCGGCACCGTCGAACCACGAACCGCCGCGGACTACGCGTCGATCGCAATCACCCGAGGTGTCGGCGATGCCGGAGGTCGGTGCGTTTCGGTAGGTGTCGCTCCAGCAATCGAGAATCCACTCTTCCGCATTGCCGAACAGGTCATGCACACCGAACGGATTCGACTGGAAGCTGCCGACCGGGGCCGTGCCCGCGTGACGATCGCGGCAATCGAACGGTGCCTCGAGTCCCAGGGTGCCGCGGCCCGTGGCATCGGCCACGTTGGCGAAGCGGCAGGCGTCGGCGGGGTTCTCGCCCCAGAATCGATCGCCCGTCGTTCCGGCGCGGACAACGTATTCCCATTCCGCCTCGGTGATCAGTCGATAGTTGTGACCCGTTCTCACACCGAGCCACTCGGCATAGGCTTTGGCATCGTCCCAGCTGATACAGACGACCGGATCGTTCTCGGTCTGCGGGAATCCGGGACTGTTCCACGCTGCCTGTGCGTTGACGCGGAATTTTTTGGCGTTGAAGGTAGCGCAACCGAGCCCACCTGCGCGGCTCGTTTCACGCACGAACCGTGCGTACTGCGACCAGGTGACTTCGTGCTTGCCAATGGCGAAAGTGCCCGGAATATTCACGGTACGCACAGGGCCTTCGTTGGGCCGACGAGCCTTGCGGTAATCGGCGAGACCCATCTCGAATTTCCCCGGCGGCACGACGATCATCTCCGGGCAATCGGGGCAGTCGCGAAAGACCGTGCCGGCGCCGAGTTGCTGCAGGTCGCTCACCGTCGAGCCGGTTGCTGCGGCGCCGGTCGATGCGGTGGACGAACTCGTCGGGCTCGGTGCGTTGGCCGGACGGTTCGTGCCGTTACTGCCTGTGGTCGCAGGCGCAGAAGTGCCGCCGCCACCTTGGAGAGATCGCAAGCGTGCCGTCGCTACACCTGCGAATAGACCCTGCGGGAAGGCCGAGAGGTAGGCCTGGATTTCCTCCGGGTTCTTCGAGTCGCGCACCGATTCCCAAAGTGCGCGATCGTCCGTAGGCAGCGCCGCCACCAGCATTTGCGGTTGTGCTGCCGCCTCGGGTGCGCGCGCTGCCGGACCGCCCGCTACCGCCGGCGTGAAATAAAACTCGCCAACCGTCTGGTCGTAGAGTGCGGGTACCTGTTCGTGACCCACGGATTTGGCGAGGCTCACCACTTCCTGACGGGCGCGCTTGAGCATCTGGTCCACGGGTACGCCGGGCCGAGTCATCTCGCGCAGCAACACTCGTGTGAACAAGCCATTGGGATCCGGGTCGGTCGGCGTCAGGTAATCGAGCGCCGTTTGTCCCGTGCCCGCGGAGAACAGGATCATCTGCCCCGTTGCCGCAGTCGTCGGTGCGAGGCCGCGGGTGCCGCCGATGCTGCGGGTGCCCACTTTGGGGAACGGGTTGTCGCGGCAGGCATCGATGATGGCAACCGAAAACCGCACTTTCTGCTCAGCGAGGTCATCGAGCACGCGCTGCAGCATCACGGCGTCGTCTTTGACCTGTTCTTCGTTGTCTGCCGCGATGTTGGTCGGTAGCAGGTAATTCGCGGCACCGAGTTGCACGCCATGGCCGGCGTAGAAAAACACCGCCTCGCTGCCCCCATCGAGTCGCAACTTGAAGTCACGCATGGCCTGACGTAGCGCTCGATCGTCGAGATCCATGCGCAGCAATACTTCGAACCCGAGATTGTCGAGCGCCGTAGCCATCGCCTCGGCATCCGCACGCGCGTTGCGCAAACTCGAGACGTTACTGTAGTTCTGGTTGCCGATCACGAGGGCCACGCGGGCCGGACCACGCGAGTCGGTTAAACCACCGTTGCTTGCGGTGGCGTCCGTTGGTGCCGCGACGGCCGAAGCTTCGACCGCCGCCGGCGGTGCTGACGATGTCGCATTCGCGGACGGTGCGTTCGTGGCGGGAGCCGCAGCGGTCGCTGGCGGTGCGGCGGCGTTGGCCGCGCCCGACAAGGCTGTGATCATTGCGGCGGCCGACATCGACATGAGGTCGCTCGATGCCGACGCGCTGGCAGTCGGGCTCGAGGGTTCGGCAGACATCGTGCGTGTCGCGCTTTCGGTCGCGACAGCGGCGATGGGTGCAGCTGCGGGAGCCGGAGCGAGCGCGACAGGCGCCGCTGCGGCCACGGCGGCCGGCGCCACGTCCGCTACCGCGCCTTGAAAGCGGTCTTCGCGCCAGACACCCGACTGGACCATGCGCCCTGCAGTGTCATACAGCGTCCCTGTGCCCCAGCGTTTGCTCTCACGAAACTCGCCGACGTACTTCGAGCCGTCGGGTTGGGTGTCGGAGCCCTGGCCCTCGCGCTCATCGTGCCGGAACTGACCGACGTACACGCGCCCGCTCGGCCACGTGTAGGTACCCTGACCGTTCTTCTCGTCGTCACGCCATTCCCCAACGTACTTCATGCCGTTGGAGCTGGTGTACGTTCCGACGCCGTTGAACATGCCGTCGCGAAAGTCGCCGGCATAGGTGAAGTTCTTTTCCGACGTATAGACGCCCTGCCCGTGGAATTTGTCATCGCGGAACTCGCCGATGTATCGATCGCCATTCGGCCACGTGGCAGTGCCTTGCCCGTTGTACTTGCCGTTGCGGAACTCGCCTACGTAGAGCGCGCCCTCTGTGGTCGTGTAGGTGCCCACGCAGTTGTTCCAACCGACCCGCGAGGAGCCCTTGCAGGCGGGGGGCGGTTTTTTGGCGGCCGCCTGCGCTTGGCCCATGACCGGTTCAACGGCCAGGCACAGCAGCGCGACCCCCAAAACTTTCCAATATGGCAACGAGCGGACGAACATGGATGGATACCGAAAGAAACCCGCTTGACCAACACCGAAGTCTGCCGAAAGCGGGCAGATGTTTAAAGGGTGGGTTTGGGTCGCGCGCTACCTATAATTTCTACATGAACTCCTGGATCACCCCTGCTGTCGGCCTCGTGCTGGCCGCCGCGATGTTCTCGCCGATTGCCGCCATGGGCGCCGATTCCCGGGGTGCTTGCGCGACCCCTGCCGAAGTCGAGCGGGTCCGGGCGGGGACCTGCAGGGTAAGGCGCCCGGGCTGCTGGGGTCGGTTGCCAAGCGGGTCGTACGGGGTGGCGCCGTGAAGCGAGGCTACGCCGACGGGCCCTATGGACAGATTCATTACCACGACGCGGGGGTGGGTCGGCCGCTGGTGCTGATCCATCAGGCGCCCATGTCGGCGCGGCAGTACGACAGCGTGTTTGATCGCCTGGTGGCGCGTGGTATCCGGCCCATCGCCATCGATTGCCCGGGGTTTGGCATGTCGGACCCTACGCCTTTTGTGCCGCACATCGAACAGTGGGCGTGTGTTGTGCCCACGGTGCTCGAGCATCTTGGCGTGCAAAGCGCGGTGCACTACGGCCATCACACCGGAGCGCTCGTGGTTACGGAAGTCGAGCAGCAGTTCCCTCAATGCGTCGAGAAGCTCGTGCTCGGCGGCGTGCTGATCCTGAGCGAGGCGGAGCGTAAGTTTTTCGACGGTATCGTCGAGGATGAAAAGCACATGCGCCACAAGACTGACGGCTCTCACCTCGTCGAGGCGTTCAAGTTGCGGTACGACATGTACGGCAAGACCCCGGAACCCGACCCGGAGCTCATCACCCGTTACACCGTCGAGCGGTTCATGGGGCTAGGCCCTTTTTGGCACGGACACCACGCTGCGTTTGCCTATGATCATGCCGCGGCCTTCATGAAGATCCAGCGCCCGACACTGATCCTCACGAACACCGGTGATCAGATCTACGAGAACGCCAAGGTCGCGCATTCGATGCGACCGGACTTCGTGTTCGTCGCGATCCAGGGCGGCGGAATCGACATCACCGATCAGTGCCCCGAGGAGTGGGTCGAGGCCATCGACGCGTTCATGGGTTGAACGCCAGACGGCCGTTTGCGCGAAAGCGCTCGACTCGTATGCGTGAAGTGGTCGATAGTCTGGACGCTAGAGCGTCGGCATACCCATCTTCAGGAGAATCGATCATGTCGGTCCGTCATCCAAGCGAACCCCGCCGCAGTCGGCGTCAGTTTGTTGCAACGTCACTCGGCTTGGGCGCGGCCGCGGCGACGAGTCTTGCCGCAGCCAAACAATCGAGCGGCAAGCGCGTCAGCGACGAAGAGTTGCGTGCCCTGTTCAAGGATCCGGTGTGGAATCGCGAGACCACGGCGCGCCTCGAGGGTGATACGGCACCGGGCAAGTTCGTCAACGGCTACGTCACCGGTACGGTCATGGGTGTGCGCGATGGCGAGCCGGTCAAGCCGCTGTTCGGTTTCGAGGTGTTTTCGGCGCTTCGAGTCGTCAAGCAGCCAAACGGTGACTACCAGCGGATGTGTCGCGAACTTATCTTTTATCGCGACTTGCGCACCGGCGAGTTGATGGATACGTGGCTGAATCCGTACACCAACGAACAGGTTCGTGTCGTCGATGTGGCGAATGATCCGTTCAACTACGTGATTTCCGAGTTCTATCCGGATCCGCCCACTTACGGCGGACTCAACGCCGTAAAGCCGCCACGTCGCCCGTTCCTGCGGGATTGGGCCATCCTCAACGAAAACACCGTGATCCTGAGTAGCGATATCCATCTCTACTACCGTAACGCGCTCGACCCGACGGTCTGGAAGCGTGAGTCCTCGGGGCCGATGAATCGCGTGTCGGAGCTGTTCCGTTATCAGATTCGTCGTGAGGATCTGGTGAATCCCGAACTCACACACCTACCGCACAGTGGGGTTTGGAATCGCATCACACCTTGGTTGCCGTGGATGCTTATGGGGCCCACTCCGGGTCACATCGTCTACGCGGGCTCATTCAGTTCGGTGAAGAGCGTCGACTCGGTACCTGCGGTGGTTCGTAAGCGAGTGCTCGAGCGCTTCCCGATGTACCAGGTTGCACCTGAGAAGTGGGTGGATCCCAGTCTCTCGAGTCTTGAGAACTACGCACGTACCCAGAAGCCGGCGCCTGCGAAGGAATAAGTCGTGAGCGGGACCCTGCCGGCACCGCACGTGACGCCGCTATCGCGCGCGGAGTTGCCGCCGTTCATGCAGGAAGCCTTCGATCGCGCGCAGCAGACTCGCGGTGATGCGACCTTCGTGCAGGTGATGGGGCATGCCCCGGAACTGCTCGAGTGGTATGGCGAGTTCTACCAGCGCGTGTTCTACGGTGGTCGTGTGCCGGTACGCACCAAGGAATTACTCCGACTGCGGTTGTCGACTTTGCATGGCTGTGCGTTCTGCAACCGTGGTAATCGGCATGACGCCCGCGAAGCCGGACTTACGGAGACTCAGATCCGCTCGATCGACGACCCGTCGGCGGCGTGCTGGTCACCCGCCGAACGGGCGGTGCTCGAGTTGGCTTCAGCGATGGCGCTGACTTCGCCTCGGGGCACCTTGACCGACGACAACTATCGCCGCCTACGTGAGCATTTCGACGATGCGCAGATCGTCGAGCTGGGCATGACCATGGCGGTGCTGACGGGTATGGCGAAGTTCCTGTTCGCGTTCGATCTCGTCGAGCGAGAGGATTACTGCGAGTTTGGTGTTACGGCAGAGGGCTCATGAACAAAATACGCCGCATAGGCTGGCTGACCATCCTTGTTTGCCTCACGGGCAGTGCCACCACCATGGCGGATACCCCTGCACGGGTGACGGACGCAGCCGGCTTCAAGGCCGCGTTGCAGGCCGAACGAGGCTCGGTGCTGATCGTCAATCTTTGGGCGACATGGTGTGTTCCATGCCTACGCGAGGTGCCTGACCTGCTCGCGCTGGCCAAGGAGTTCGAGACCAAAGGGGTCAAGCTGATCGGAGTGTCGGTCGATGACCCATCGCCCGGAGCAGCGGTGGTGGAGCAGTTTCGCAAGAAGTACTTTCCTGCCTTCGTGACGTTCGCGCGCAACGGACCTCAGATGGACGAGCTCGCGAGCGTTATCGATCCGGCCTGGAACGAAGTTGTGCCCACGACCTACATTCTCGATCGGCAGGGCAAGCCCGTCGCGCGTCTGCAGGGCAAGAAGTCATTGGCTGAGTTTCGGGAAGCGGTGCGCAAGGCACTTTGAAGCCATGCGGGCGATCCACTCGCATAGTTATCGTCTAGGAGGGGTTCTCGCGGCGCTCCTACACGCCCTTATGCTCGGCTCAGCCGTGGCGGCGAACGCCGAACTGCTGATCGTCAACGCGCGAGTTTTCAATGGGCGCGATGCGGAGTTATCCGCACCGAGCACCCTACGCGTCAGCGAGGGTCGAATCGTGTCGATCACCGCGGGACCGCCGACTTCGAGCGGTGGCGCGGTCATCGACGCCGGCAATCGCGTGGTCATCCCGGGGCTCATCGATGCCCACGTGCATCCGAGTATCCCGCTGGGTTTCACAGCCATGCGCGATTTGCAGCCCGATTACGCAGCGCACCGGTCGGCAGCGGAAGCTCGAGCCATGCTGCTGCGCGGTTTCACCACCATTCGCGACATGGCGGGGCCCAGCTTTGGTTTGAAGCAGGCCATCGACGAGGGTGTGCTGGTCGGTCCGCGGATCTTCCCCTCCGGCGCGATGGTCAGCCAGACGAGTGGTCATGGCGACTTTCGCAGCCGCGCCGCGTCGTCGGTATCCAATACCGGCATTGATGTCATGGAGCAGCGCAGCTACGGCCGTTTGGCTGACGGCGAGTCGGCAGTGTTGCTCGCGGTACGCGAGCAACTGCGCGAGGGTGCCGCGCAAATCAAGATCGCAGCCGGTGGTGGCTTGTCATCGAACTACGATCCGCTCGACAGCGTGCAGTATCTCGACGCCGAGCTGCGCGCAGCCGTGCGCGCGGCAGCCGACTGGGGTACCTACGTCGCGGTCCACGCCTACACCCCGGAGTCGATCCGCCGCTCCGTAGAGGCTGGCGTGCGCAGCATCGAGCATGCACATCTCATCGACGAGCCGACCATGAAGTTGATTGTGCAGCGCGGGGTGTTCGTGTCACCGCAGGCCTATCTGTTCTCGGGCAATGCGTTTCCGATGACGGGTAGGGCGGCGGTGATGCCGTCCGGTCTTGATCGCATGATGCAGCTGGCGAAGAAACATGGTGCAAAGATTGCGTTTGGCACGGACGTCTTTGGTGGGCCGCGAATGTATGCGCTGCAGTCGAAGGAGTTTACGGCGCGGCTGCGTTGGTTCGATTCGCTGACGATCCTGCGGCAAGCAACGGCCGTCAACGGCGAGTTGCTGGCGCTCAGTGGTCCGCGCAATCCTTATGCAGGAGCGTCGCTGGGTGTGCTCGAGTCCGGCGCCTGGGCGGATTTTCTCATCGTCGATGGCAATCCACTTGCCGATATCAGCGTGCTTGAAGACCCCGAGAAGAATCTGCGGGTGATCGTCAAGGGCGGAGTGGTCTACAAGAACACGTTGGCGCCTTAGGGGCGCAGGCGCTCGCGCCAGTCAGTTGTGCTCGGCCGAGACGAGCGGCACGGTTTCGTGAACCCAATTGCCGCTGTCGCGGCGCGCGGGACTCGGAATGGCCATCGCGACATCACCCATCTTGGCACGCAGTGCCTTGACGTCGATCTTCCAGCCGAGCGCGTCCCACTTCTTGAGCCAGTCGCGGTAGTGCGCAATGGCCGTATCGCCCGGAACGAGCACTTCTCGAGTGTTGCTGTCCGGAGTGCGCACTGGGTTGAGATTTTCGATGATGAGCGTGTCCTCCTGGACCACCTTGCGCGTCACCTCGGCCATGCGCGCCTCGTGCGCATCCTCAAGCAGCCAGTTACGCAGGCTGACGAGGTAGATCCGCGTGTGCGACTCGTCGATCGGCGCTTCGAACATGTACTGGTGGAACGAGTTGGTCGCCGTGAGATCAATGTAGGTCACGAGTTGGTTCGGGCCCTGATGCCAGGACCCCGCCGCGCCGATGCGCGGACCCTGACGCACGTTGGCCAGCGCTGTGTCTTCGTTCTTCGTGCCGCCAAATTTGATGTAGTGCTTGCTGCCCCATGGGATCTGCTCCATCGGCAGAGGTGTGCGCTGTTGCTCGGGCGATAGAGAAGGCTGGCCCTGTGCGGCATGCACGAACTGGTTGTGGATGGGGTCGAGACCGTTTTCGATCGAACGTTCGTAGTAGGCGTTGACGTCGAAGACGAAGGTCTGCGCACGCCACTGCGGCGAACCGAATTCTTCGATGGCATACACCGGCGGTCGTTCAGCCTCAGGGAGATCCCCCAAGAAAGCGAAGACGATGCCGTATTTTTCGAGTACCGGGTAACTGTCCACCTTCGCGCGCGCGGGCAGTTGTGCGCCATCGCCGAGCGAGGGTATGCGCTTGCACCCGCCGTCACCTCCAAACTCCCAGCCGTGATAGGGGCAGGCGACATGATCGCCGCGGATCTTGCCGAGACCGAGTGCTCCACCGCGATGCACGCAGGTGTCGGAGAGCACTTTGGGATGGCCTGCCGTATCGCGAAATACGACGAAAGGCAGGCACAGCACGGTGACGCGCAGAGGCTTGTCCTGGGTGACTTCCGTGGCGAGCGCGAGCGGATACCAGAAATTGATGTACATGGCCCGAGCATACTGCGCCCGGAAAGCGGCACCCTACGGCGCGATCGCCCGGTGTTCGCGCTGAGGCCAAAGCTTCAGCCCCGCCACCCCGAACGCGAAGTCGGTCTCGAACAGTCGGTCGAAGGCCACTCCGCGGCCTAGGCAGTGCAACACGCGAAGCGGGCCTTGATGGGCCACGACGACCACGTGAGTGTCTTCGTTGTGGATGTCCTCGAGGCGTCGCTCCGCGCAAAACGCTTCGACTCGCGCCCAAAGCTGGCTCAGCGACTCGCCGTCACCGGGTGCGACGTTCCACAGGTCGGCGCCCCAGCGGTCGATTTCATCACGGGCAATGTTGTCCCAGGCTCGTCCTTCCCAGCGACCGAAGTCGAGTTCGAGCAACCTCGCATCGTCAGCACAGGCGGCGCCGCGTTCGGCGGCGATCGTCTCGGCGAGGCGCTGACAGCGGGCGGCGGGGCTCGTGAACACGGCATCGACCCGCGGCAGACGATCGAGGACGGCTCGTATGTCCTCCTCCGCGGTGATGGCGAGCGGTAACTCGCTGCGGCCGTAGCAGATGCCGGGGGTGACGTCCGGCCGCGTATGGCGGATCAGATGTACCACGCGGCCAACATCCCGAGAAAAAGCCCGAGTTCGGCCAGCTGCTGAGCGGCTCCAAGGCAGTCGCCCGTGTATCCCTGCAGATTGCGTTGCAGGACGCGATACCACCAGAGGACCACCAGGACCGCAGGCACCACGCCGCCGAGCAGTGCGGGCTCGAGCACGGCACCGAGCGTCAGGACGACGACGGTGGTGATGGCCGCCACCCACAGCCCGCTGCGGCTCAGGTTGCGCGACAACGGCTTGGCTTTCGACTCGTCCTCGCGAACGTACGGCAGGCACCACATCAAGACCACTGCGGCGAATCGGCTGCTGGCATGGCCGGCTACCAGCAATACACAGGCCGTGGTGACCGGCAAGGCTGACAGCACGGCCACCCTCAGGCTTATGCCGAGTACGAGTGCCAGCGTCCCGTAGGTACCGATGCGCGAGTCGCGCATGATTTCGAGGATCCGTTGCTGACCGTACCCGCCGCCCAGTCCGTCGGTGGCATCGGCAAGGCCATCCTCGTGAAATGCGCCGGTCAGCCAGATGGACGCCGCGACGGCGATGATCGCTGCAACCACGGGCGGCCAAAGAAATGAGGCCAGCAGCAGCGCCGTCGCCGAGATCACCCCGACGAGTACGCCCACGGCAGGAAAGTAGCGCGAGGCGTCGTCAAGCAGCTGCTGCGAGTGTCCCACCGATGCCGGCACGGGCAGTCGGGTGAAATACTGCACGGCAGCGAGGAACGAGCGCAGCTGCGCGTTCATCCGTCGCTACCCGGGCTTTTGGTGCTGACGCCAGCACTGCCGAAAGTGGCCATATTGCGAAAGAGTGCCACACTGTTGCGCAACAAGGGCAAGGCCAGCAGTGCGCCGCTGCCTTCACCGAGGCGCAAGCCAAGTGAGAGCAGTGGCTCGATTCGCAGTTGTTCCAGCAGCAGTCGATGGGCGGGTTCCGCCGAGCAATGACTGACGATGCAGCGGCTGAGCGTTCCCGGCTGCATCCTTTCGGCGAGCAGTGCGGCGACCGTCACCGCGAAGCCATCGATGAGTACCACGGTTCTCGATGCAGCGACGGTGCTGATCGCTGCGGCGAGCGCAGCGATTTCGAAGCCACCGTAGCGGCGAAGCAGAGTGATCGCCTCTGCTGCGGCATCGCCTTTCGGCAACGGTTCGGTGGGACGCTGCCGCACTCGCTCGAGCAGGGCGAGTTTGCGCGCAACCCCGGCGGAGTCGAGTCCCGTTCCGGGACCCACGCAAGCGGCCAGTGGCAACCCCGTGAGCGCGGACATCAGCAGCGAGCTGATCGCCGTATTGCCAATGCCCATCTCGCCGAACAGTACCACTCGATGACCGGCGCGTAGCGCCTCCTGCGCTGCCTCGCGCCCTGCGGCGAGTGCGCGCTCCAGCTCTTCTGCGCTCATCGCGTCGGCATGCAGGATGCTGGCCGTGCCGCGCGCGACTTTGGCCTGCATCAACTGTGGATGCGGCGTGAAGTCGTCATCCACGCCCACGTCGATGATGCGTAGCGTGCAGCCCGTTTGCGCCGAGAGCACATTGGCCGCTGCGCCGCCGCGCAGGAAGTTCAGCACCATCTGTGCTGTTACGGCCCGCGGGTAGGCGCTGACGCCGTCATTGGCCAGACCATGATCGGACGCGAACAGCAGCAAACACGCCGGGTCAAGCTCGGGCTGCAGTGTTTCCTGTATCTCGCAGATCTCGGCCACGAGTGTCTCGAGCCGCCCGAGCGATCCTTGCGGTTTGGTCAATTGATCGAGGCGCGCAAGAGCTGCACGGCGCCACGAACCGGCAGAGGGTGCCGTCTCGCTCACCGCGCGGCGTACCGCAGCGCCAGGTGCCACTCACGACCGGGCTGTGCGTAGAAACTCGCCGACTCGTAGCGACGATCGAGAGCATTGTCGAGCCGCGCTTGCACTCTCAGCGACGGATTGACCGCCCATTCCGCGCGCAGATCGAGCAGGAACCACGGGTTCAGCATGCGCGTGTTGGCAAGGTTGTCGTAGCGACGACCTTGGTACTGGGTGCGCGCGCCAAGGCTGATCGCGCCAACGCTGCGTTCCAAGTCGAGCCGTGCCACTTGCTTGGCCCGCCGCGGCAGCAACTTTCCTCGATTGCCGCCCGGGGACTCATTGCGCGGCGTGAGCCATTCGGCCGAGCCGCTCAAGCGCCATGCGCCGAGTGTCGCGGCGCTCACCAATTCGACCCCGCGGATGAGGGTCTCATCAACGTTGACCGGCGAGAAATTGGCATCGAAGCCGATCAGATCGTCGATGCGATTTTCATAGGCGGTGATCCCGAAGGAGGCCGTGTTGCCGCTCCAGCGTAGCGATGTCTCGATGCTGGTGGAATTTTCCGGCTTCAGTGCGGCATTGCTGAACCCGGGGAAATACAGCTCGTTGAAACTCGGTGCCTTGAATCCACTGCCAGCGGTGGCTGTCAGACGCCAACCCGGCTGGAATTTCCAACCCCAGCCGATCGATGCCGTGGTGTTTCCGCCGTAGCGTTGGTTGTCGTCGTAGCGCAGACCGACCTGCGCCGTGTGTGCGCCGAGGCGCTGCTGCAGCTCGGTGAACAGACCTAGGTTCTGACGAGAGGTTTCCGTGTACGCCGTCGTACTCGACACCGAGTCGCGCAGATAGTCGGCGCCGACGATGGCCGAGAGCGTGGCAGAGATCGGTTGTTCGGCTTGTAGCGAGGCCGAATCGCGCGCCGTATCGAAGCGCGATACGAAACGACTCTCTGAGAAGTTCCGGCTCTCATCAATCGTACGGCCGATCTGCAGCGAGGCGCTGCGATTGTCCGCCGGTTTCACACTCAGGGAGGCACCCACACCGCCCTGACGGATTTTCGCAGAGTTCTGGAAGGAGCCATCGAATTCGACGCGGCCGGTGGTCAGCGAGGCGAAACCCTCGAGCGTGCTGCGACCGCCGAGTTCGAGACCTCCGCGAGCCGTGACCGAGGTGTTGCGATAGCCGTCGTCATCGGGCTCATCGGTGAAGCAGCCGGCAAAAATCGGCGCACCGAAGCCGCGACAGGAATTGGTGCCGCTCGATTCGAGCGAGGACACACCGAACTGCCAGAACCCACCCTCGGTGCTCGCCCCCGCATTAATGGCGAGATTGCGCGTTTGCGCGGAGCCGTAGCCGGCGAGTGCATCCCATTGAGTCGTGCTGGAGACGGGCGCGCGGCGTGTGAAGATCTGCACCACGCCACCGACTGCATCGGCACCGTAGAGCGAAGAACGTGGTCCGCGCACGACCTCCACACGCTCGATCAGTTCGAGGGGCAGATCCTGAACCGCTGCCGTGCCCAGGGTCGTCGAGCTCCATCGCAGTCCGTTGACGAGCACCAAGTTGTGGTCCGCTTCGGCGCCGCGAATGAAGAGCGAGCTGGCCTTGCCGATGCCACCGTTGTTGGCTACGACCACGCCCGGTAGGTCAGCGAGCAACTGTGCGAACGAGGCGTACTGGCGCGTCTCGATGGTGTTGCGATCTACCAGACTGGCGGACACAAGGGTATCGACCAGGCGCTCCGGCCGGCGGCTGGCTGTGACGATGGCCTCTTCGAGCGAATCGACAGACGGAGCGGCGGTCCCGATGGAGGGGGATATTGCGGCAGTCAACACGCCGAAGATAAAAAAAGCGGCCACAGCGGCCGGCGGCAAACGAGTCATGCACTCTCCCCGAGGACGCTCTCCCGCGCCTCGACAACGTGGTCCACCGGGAAGCGTAGGTTCGAGGAAACAAGCGGACCCTGATCGGGGCCGACCCGTTCCTGTCTGCCCACCGCAGCTCGGGATGTTGTCGAGGCCGGTCTCCGGACTCATGGGTTCGGCTTGCGTAGCAAGCACCGACATCGATCGCCTTCCCGCAATCCGGCGTTGCGCTGGATTGCAGTGGCGGGTTGACCGATGTCACCCATTTACCGTTGCGGGGGCAGCGCCGGAATGGAACCTGAAGGGCTCGCACCGGCTTCCCGTTTCACTCCGCCATCGGCAGGACGCGCCTGCAGACACGGAACACCTCGACGAGCGCACAATGCACGGGGGGCTGCGGTTTTGCAAATGCATCCGAGGCCTGCGTCCATAACCAGAGGCTTTCGGGTGTATGGTTGACGGCATGAGTGTCGTGGCGCTGCGCGCGGATCGAGTCCTGCTGGCTGACGGGTTCGTGCCCGGAATGAATGTTCTCATCGCAGATGGGATCGTGGCTGATGTCTGTCCCGACTCACGACGACCTCACGACGCATCGGTTCGTGTGCTGGAGGGGGATCTCGTACCGGGATTCATCGACCTGCAGGTCAACGGTGGCGGCGGGGTCTTGTTCAATGATCACCCTGATCTCGAGGGTGTCCGTCGTATCGCAGCGGCACATCGACGATTTGGATCGACGGGTCTGCTGCCCACGGTGATCAGTGACGATCTGAAGATTGTGGCCGAGGCTATTCGCGCCACAGATGCTGCCATCGAGGCGGGCGTGCCCGGAGTGCTCGGTCGTCATATCGAGGGGCCCTTTATCAACGTGGCCAAGCGCGGAATCCACGTGGCCGAGAAGATCCAAACTTTGGATGAGCGGGCGCTGGACGTTCTGAGCTCAGCACGGCATGGCCGAACGCTCGTCACGCTGGCGCCAGAGCAAGTGCCTGCGGGTGCGATTCGCGAGCTCGTGCGGCGCGGCGTGATCGTGGCGGCCGGACACACGCTTGCCTCGTATGCGCAACTCGATCTCGCGCGACAGGAAGGACTGCGCGGATTCACCCACGTCTTCAATGCAATGAGCCCCCTCGGCAGTCGCGAGCCCGGTGCAGTTGGTGCGGCAGCGGACTTCGACGATTGCTGGGCCGGCGCGATCGCCGATGGCGAACATGTGCATGCCGCGGCGCTACGGTGGATGTTGAAGGCGAAGGGACCTGAGCGGCTCGTGCTGGTGACCGATGCCATGCCTCCGGTAGGCACCACAGCAAGCGCGTTTACGTTGCAGGGCAGCGAGATTCAAGTGATCAACGGCCGCTGCATCGATCACAGCGGCACGCTGGCTGGATCGGTGCTCGATATGGCTTCTGCCGTGCAGCGCGCGAGTGAGTTGATGCGAGTGGATCGTGCCGTGGCCGTGCGTATGGCGAGCTCGACACCGGCGTCGGTGCTCGGCCTCGAGCACGAGCGCGGGCACATCGCCGCAGGCTATCGAGCGGATTTGGTGTTGCTGTCGTCGGAGGGAGCGGTGCGCGAAGTCTGGGTGGCGGGCGCGACGGGCTGACCGGGCGGTAGTCCGCGGGTGCGGGCAAGGTGAATGGCGCCGCTCAACGCATCGCCGAGCGGTTCACGCAAGCGACCGCGCACGCTCACCGACAACCATTCGCGCAGTCGGGGCGCGAGGCCACCCATCAGGCAACACTGCGGTACGCCCCGCTCGAACAGCGTATTGATCAGTCGATCGATGCGCTGCGCGGACTCCTGCACGATGGGCTCAGCTACCGCATCACCACGCCCTGCATGATCCATCACCAGCGGCGCGAAGGCGGCGAACGCCGTCGCGTTGGCCGCGTCCATCCAGGCGATGATCTCTGCGGCCGAGTCCGAGAAATAAGCGAGCAGTTCGTGCGTCATCGCCGAGTGGGCGATACGTCCATCGCGTGCCCACAAGCAACGTCGAATCGCTTGCAGGCCGAGATCTGCACCGCTGCCCTCGTCGGAGATCGGAAATCCGTAGCCACCGACCACGATGGTTTCGCCATTGACGCGACCGAAGCCGATGCTTCCGGTACCGACGATCACAATGCCGCCATCTGCGCCGTCGTGTGCGCCGATGCAGGCGATGGCTGCATCGCTGGCGAAGGCGATCGTCTCGAAAGGGAACGGATGTGAACGCAGGCTTTGCAGCACGCCACGTCGATTGAGACCCGCAATACCGAGGCCTGCCTGAATGCTGCGTAGAGCGGCCTCGTCGAGGCCTGCTGATTTCGTGGCGCTCTGCCACGCTGCATTGATTTCACGGAATGCAGCATCGAGACCAACGCGCGTGTTGGCGGGCCCGGCTTCACCGGTGCCAAGGATCTGGCCATGTGGGTCGACAAGACGTGCCCGCGTGTGCGTGCCACCCGCATCGATTCCCAGAAAAAAAGCCATGCCGAAAATGGTAGGCTCGGTCCTGCGTTGTGGCAATGGGCCCCTCTGCAGTGACGCGAGTCTTCACCGTGGCGACCGAACATCTCGATCCCCGCTCCATCGATCTAGACCTGCGCGCATCGACCGACGTCGCCGCCTTGCTCATCGACTCGCAGCGCGAAGCCGTCCATACCCTGTCCGAGTGCATCGCACCCCTCGCAGCAGCCATCGATGCTGCGGTTGCTCGACTGCGCGCCACGGACGGTCGCTTGATCTACGCGGGCGCAGGCACTTCCGGTCGCCTTGCGGTGCAGGATGGCGTGGAGTTGTGGCCCACCTACAGTTGGCCGATGGATCGGCTGGGATTCGTGCTTGCGGGCGGACTTGAGGCCATGGTGGGCAGCGTCGAGGGCGCCGAAGACGACACGGTGGCCGCTCGAGCCGCGATGGCTGCACTGGAGCCCGGAGGCGACGATGTCGTGATTGGCGTCGCGGCCAGTGGCTCGACGCCCTTTACGGTGGAGGCGGTTCGGTGGGCGCGTGCAGCAGGCGCGCTCGCCATCGGGCTCAGCAGCAACGACACGGCGCCCTTGCTGCAGGGCGTCGATCACCCCGTCTGCCTGCGCTCGGGACCGGAGATGGTTGCAGGCTCAACGCGGCTGGCCGCGGGTACCTTGCAGAAGGTCGCCCTTAATACGCTCTCCACCGGAATCATGGTTCGGCTCGGCCGTGTCTATGGTGGCCGAATGGTCAGCATGCGCAGCTCGAATCAGAAACTTCGGCGACGCGCGGCAGCGATGGTGGCTGGCCTGTGCGGGGTGACGGCCGAGGAGGGTTTGCAGGTAGTGGAGCGCGCCGAGGGCGACATACGGCTGGCGAGTTTGCTGGCCCTGGGGGCAGGCGAGGCGGCGGCCCGCGACGCCCTGCTCGCCACCGACGGCAACCTGCGTGAGGCGCTTGCGAACCTGCGGCGCGACGGCCTGTTGGTCCGCGACTTTCGAGTATGATTCGCGGGCTCGAAAGACATAGATGAGGTTGCCATGTCCCTGACGATCGGTGTTCCGCGCGAAATCTTTGCCGGCGAGAAGCGGGTCGCCACGGTTCCTGAAGTCGTCGAGAAACTCGTCAAGCTCGGGTTCAAGGTCGTCGTTGAGAGTGGCGCTGGTGATGCGGCCAACTTCAGCGACGATGCCTACCGTGGCGCGGGCGCTACCGTGGTGCCGGCCGGCGGTGAGGTGTGGTCGGCCGCCGACATGATCTTCAAGGTTCGCGCACCCGCTGCGAGCGAGGTTGCACTGCTCAAGCCCGCCACTACCGTCATCAGTTTCGTGTGGCCTGCGCAGAACCCCGAGTTGATGCAGCAGATGGCCGATCGCAAGCTCACCGTGCTGGCCATGGACAGCGTGCCGCGCATCTCGCGCGCCCAAAAAATGGACGCGCTGTCCTCCATGGCCAACATTGCCGGTTACCGCGCCGTGATCGAGGCAGCGCACCACTTCGGGCGATTCTTCACCGGCCAGATCACCGCGGCGGGCAAGGTGCCACCGGCCAAAGTATTCGTGATCGGCGCGGGCGTGGCGGGGCTCGCCGCGCTCGGTGCAGCCGTGGGCCTCGGTGCCATCGTGCGCGCCAACGACACGCGCCCCGAAGTCGCCGATCAGGTGAAGTCGATGGGTGCCGAGTTCGTGCCGGTCGACTATCAGGAAGAAGGCACCGGCGTCGGCGGCTATGCCAAGGTCATGAGCGAGGGCTTCCAGAAGGCGCAGCGCGAGACCTTTGCCAAGCAGGCCAAGGACGTCGACATCATCATCACGACCGCGCTCATCCCGGGCAAGCCGGCGCCGAAGCTGATTACCGAGGAGATGCTGCGCTCGATGCGTCCGGGCAGCGTCATCGTCGATCTCGCCGCAGAGCAGGGCGGCAACTGCGAGTGGACCGTACCGGGCCAGGTCGTGGTTCGGGAGGGCATCACGGTGATCGGCTATACCGATTTGCCGAGCCGACTGGCCAAGCAGTCATCGACCCTATACGCCACGAACCTGCTGCGGCTCACTGAGGAGCTGTGCAAGACCAAGGATGGGCGCATCGACGTCAATTTCGACGATGAGGCCATCCGCGGTGCGACGGTCATCAAGGAAGGCGCTATCACTTGGCCGCCTCCGCCGCCCAAATTGTCGGCAGCTCCGCCCCAGGCCAAACCCGCTGCAGCGGCGCCCGCGATGGCGCCTAAGAAAAGCTCGCACGGTCATGGCGCATCGAGTGAACCGGCTTCGACGAAGAGTCTCGCGATCACCTTTGGTGTAGGCGCGCTGCTCTTCTGGTTGATGGGCGCCTACGCGCCGGCGTCGTTTCTCGCGCACTTCACGGTGTTCGTGCTCGCCTGTTTCATTGGCTACATGGTGGTGTGGAACGTGACGCCGTCGCTGCACACGCCGCTGATGAGCGTCACCAACGCGATCTCGAGCATCATTGCGGTGGGCGCCCTGATTCAGGTCGCACCGCCTATCGATGCGGCAACGAGTGATCGACCCGATCGGCTGATTCTCGGCCTTGCGGTGGTTGCCATCACGCTCACGGCGATCAACATGTTCGGTGGCTTTGCCGTCACCCGTCGCATGCTTGCGATGTTCCGGAAATAAGGAGTCAGCGACGTGTCTGAAAGCCTCGCAACGGTTGCCTACATCGGCGCAGCCATTCTGTTCATTTTGAGTCTCGGCGGCCTCTCCAACCCGGAGACCTCGCGCCGCGGCAATTTCTACGGCATCGTAGGCATGACCATTGCCGTGCTCGCCACGGTGCTGGGACCCCGCGTCACGGCAGCGGGAGTGCCGTGGATCATCGGCGCGTTGGCCGTGGGTGGCGGCATCGGTCTTTACGCGGCACGCAAGGTGCAGATGACCCAGATGCCGGAGCTCGTGGCGCTGATGCACAGCCTCGTGGGTCTTGCAGCCTGCCTCGTGGGCTTCGCGAGTTATGTCGACACCTCGATCCAGTTCGAGGGTGCGGAGAAGGCCATCCATGAGGTGGAGATCTACATCGGCATCCTGATCGGTGCGGTCACCTTCTCAGGCTCCATCATCGCATTCGGCAAACTCTCCGGAAAAATCGGCGGCAAGCCGCTGCTGTTGCCGGGGCGGCATTGGCTCAACCTGATCGCCTTGCTGGTCGTGATCTGGTTCGGCTATCTCTTCCTGCAAGCGCACGATCCCGCGGCCGGAATGATGCCGTTGATCGTGATGACGGTTATCGCGCTGCTCTTTGGCATCCATATGGTGATGGCTATCGGCGGTGCGGACATGCCGGTGGTGGTTTCGATGCTCAACAGCTACTCGGGTTGGGCGGCCGCAGCCACCGGGTTCATGCTCGCCAACGATCTGCTGATCGTGACGGGTGCGTTGGTGGGCTCATCGGGCGCGATCCTCTCGTACATCATGTGTCGCGCGATGAATCGCAATTTCATCAGCGTCATTGCGGGCGGCTTTGGTACGGGAGCCGGCGCTGCGCCCGCGGCTTCGGGTGCTGCCCAGCCCGCCGGTGAGGTCGTCGCCGTCAGCGCTTCAGAGACCGCCGAGATGCTGCGCGCGGCCAAGAACGTCATCATCATCCCAGGCTACGGTATGGCCGTGGCGCAGGCCCAGCACACGGTCTATGAAATCACCAAGCTGCTGCGTGAAAAGGGCGTCAACGTACGTTTTGGTATTCATCCGGTTGCAGGTCGCATGCCCGGTCACATGAACGTGCTGCTCGCCGAAGCCAAAGTTCCCTACGACATCGTCCTCGAGATGGACGAAATCAACGACGATTTCTCTGATACCGATGTATCGATCGTCATTGGCGCCAACGACATCGTGAACCCGGCTGCAGAGGACGATCCGACAAGTCCGATCGCCGGCATGCCGGTGTTGCAGGTGTGGAAGTCGAAGACCTCCATCGTCATGAAGCGCTCCATGGCATCGGGCTATGCGGGTGTCGACAATCCGCTGTTCTTCAAGGAGAACAATCGGATGTTGTTCGGCGATGCCAAGAAGATGCTCGACGAAGTGCTCGGAGCGCTGAAGGCGTGAGACTCGCCGGACGGGTTGCGCTCGTCACCGGCAGCAGCTCGGGCATTGGCCGCGGCGTAGCTCTCGCTTTCGCGAGCGAGGGCGCGGATGTCGTCATCAATCACCCGACCGCTGCTGAGACCGCGGCGGCCGAGGAGGTCGCGGCCGCGGTTCGCCAGGCCGGGCGCCGCGCACTCGTCGTGCGCGCCGATGTCAGCCAGGAGGCTGAGGTCGAGCGACTGGTTGCTGCCGCCCGCGATGCCTTCGGACACATCGATATTCTCGTAAACAATGCAGGCATTGCTGCAGCCGCTGCGGTGCACGAGATGACCACCGAGACCTGGGATCGGGTGCTTGGCGTGCATCTGCGCGGTACGTTCATGATGACTCGCGCGGTGCTCGGCGAGATGTACGCCCGCAACTCGGGTCGCATCATCAACACGGCGTCGCAACTCGCGTACAAGGGTGCCGCCGGCTTCAGTGCCTACACGGCAGCGAAGGGCGCCATCATTTCCTTCACCCGCAGCACCGCCCTCGAGATCGGCGCGCGCAACATCACCGTCAACTGTATCGCGCCCGGCGCGACCCTGACGCCGATACTGGACGATGTACCCGCCGACACGCTCGAGGCTATCCGACAGGCCATACCGCTCGGGCGCATTGCGGAGGTGGCTGATATCGTTCCGGCTTACGTGTTCCTCGCAGGGGACGATGCGAGGCACTTCCAGGGACAGTGCCTGAGTCCGAACGGCGGCGACGTATTTCTTTGAGTCGTTGATCGCTCTTCGAGTCGCTGAGCGTCGCTCAGGTTTTCGCATTGAGCACAGTAGCCTCGCGCTCGGCCGACAGGCCTGCCTTGAGTTCCTGTTGCTCCTTGAGCGGACGCTGCAGGTGCCAGGCCAGCGTATCGCGAGCCGTGACCTCCAGCGATCTGATCGTGAGCCCGGCGCGCCGCGCGCGATCAGTGCTCGTCGCGGCGAAGCCCGCACCGTCGCCAACCGGAGGAACCCAGACCGGCATGTCGGACCATGGCGCGACGTTTTGCTTCTCCAGAAATTCCGCCGAGCGCCAGGTCGGTTTGGCGGGCTGCGCGGGCTTTGCGAGTTTGGACGCGGCCGTGATGGAAGCCTGGATCAGCTGGCCCATGTTGAACTGTCCCGAAGCCGAGACGATGTTGAAGGTGCCCGCGAGTTGCTGCTCCAGCGCAAGCACTGAGAAGGCGGCAAGATCCCGCGCATCGATCAACTGGATGGGGTCGGTCGGTTGGCCCGGCGCCAGCATGTCGCCACCGCGGGCGGCGCGGGCAGGCCAGTAGGTGAATCGATCGGTGTTGTCCTCCGGCCCGACGATCAAGCCGGGTCGCAGCACGATGGTGCGCGCGGCGCCGAAGCTGCGCTCGGCCGCCGTTTCACACGCCGCTTTTAGTGGTCCGTAGGTGGCCCCGTCGACGGTCTCGGTGGATGGGTCGGCGAGCTTACCGACAGGCGAACGCTCATCGTTCGGCGTCGCGAGGCTCGCATAGGCCGAGATCGAGGAAATGAACAGATATCGGTTTGCCCGCGCCTTAAGTAACTCGCCGGTGAGAGTGACGTGGCGGGGCACGTACCCCGAATTGTCGATGACCGCATCCCAGGAGCCTGTAGCCAGACCTTCGAGTTGTCCGTTGCGGTCACCGAGGATCCGTTCGATTTGTGGCAGGCGGTCCGTCTTGGTGCGTCCACGATTGAAGAAAGTCAGCGAATGACCGCGCGAGAGTGCGTACTCGGCCATGTGCAGGCCGATGAATCGGGTGCCGCCGAGGATGAGGATGCGCAGGGGCTTGGTCGCCTTGGTGGCTCGCGCCCAGGTTGATTGTGAGCTGAGGCCCACTGCGGCGGTGGCAGCCAGAAATGTTCTGCGTTTCATGCGAGGTCATCCTTTCATTGGGGTGGCAGTGCCGCTCGTGAACCAGCCCACGATACGCGGCAAGCGTTCGACATATCGCTCCGCAACGAGTTCCGAATCGATGGCGAAGCCTGCGTGTTCTATGAGTGTACGAATTGGTCGATTCAAATGGCAGCCTCCGCCCACGCGCTTTTGCAGCGGAGTCAACCGATGCTGCCACTTCGCGATGCGCGGGTCGGGTGATTGGCCGTGTTCGAGAAACAAAAAGCGTCCGCTCGGATGCAAGACGCGTCGAATTTCCGCGAGGGCTTGATCCACTTGGGCAATCGAACACAGCGTGAACGTGCTGACCACGGTGTCGAAACTGTCGGTGTCAAACGGCAGGCGTTCGGCGGACAGTGCGTGACTGATCACCTCACGACCGCTGTCGGCGATATGTTTCCGCGCACGCTGAGACAGCATCGCATCAGGCTCGACGATCTCAATGCGGCGGACGCCAGAGGGGTAGTAGGGCAGATTTGCGCCCGTGCCGAAGCCGATCTCGAGAATCCGACCTTGCGCGCTGCCCACCACCGGAGCGCGATGTCGGCTAAGTCGCGGATCGTGCATGACGGCCTCGAGCAGCCGCGGCAGGACATGTCTGGCGTAGAAACCCACGGAGAGGATTCTAGGGCGTCGCGACCGCCGTGCGTGCTGCATTGGCGATGGCGGCACTGCCTGCGCTTGGCATGTAGAGGTATTCGCCGCCCAGCCAGCGCGCCAGCTTCTGGCCGGCCCCGTGACTGACGAAGCTGCGCTGTGTGTCGATCAGCAGGGTCTTCAAGCCGCGTGCGGCGACCGTAACAGCGATACCTTGCAGTTCGTCATCGACGCCGGCGCGCTCGGCCCGCAGGCCGATGTTGGCGCGCCCATCAGTCAGCAGCACGAGCACGACATTGCCGTAGCCCTTGCGCTTCGCCTGTTCGGCCACCTCAAGAGTCAGCAGCAAAGTGGCGGCCAGCGGTGTACCGCCACCGGTCGGAATCTGATCGACCGCACGACGCAGCAACTCGACGCTGCTGGTGGGAGGCAGCAGCAGGTCGGCAGATTGCGCGCGAAACGACATCAAGGCCACCTTGTCACGATTCACGTAGGCCTGCTCGAGCAGCGAGTGCACGGCGCCTTTTGCCTGCCGCATTCGATTGAGAGCCATGCTGCCGCTCGCGTCTACTGCGAAGATGAATAGGGCACCGGCCTTGCTCTTGTATCGTTTGATGCGAATGTCTTCGGCGCGCAGTGTGAGATTGCCTTGCCGGCGAGCGCGAACCCGTTGCCACGGCGCGGCGGCTCGAAGCGTGGCGATCACATCGATGCGCTGGCCCTTGAGGGTGCCTGGAACACTTGCGACGTGTCGGCCACGAACGCCCTCTGTGCTGCCGCGTGATCCGGCGCGGCTGCGACGGGATCGGCTGAAAGGCAAGGTCTCGAGGACGGCAGGCAGTTCCGTGTCGACGGCGTCGAGGATCTCCTCGGCCATTTCCAAGCTGTCGGTCGAGGGTCCCTGCGCCTCGGTCGCGCTGGGCTCCGGGCTCTCCTGCGGCGGCGGCGGGCTCTCGCTCGGGGGTGACTCCTGCGTCGGGTGCCGGGTGGCTCGCGGTAGGAGAACGAGGCGTACGGCGACCTCCAGATCCTCGCGTTGCACGCTATCGCGCAGGGCGAGTGCAGCGCTCGCCCGCGCTGCCAGACACGCGAAGAGGTCTGCACGATGACCTTGTACGCCGAGTGCTACGGCGGTGGCGCAGAGTTCCTGCTGCTGCTCCGCGGTCAACTCGACGGCGTCCAATGACGTACGCGCGACCTCGAGTACGCCGCGCAACATCTCGATTTCGTCTTGCCATGCCCGCAGCGTGGGGTTGAGATGGCGCTCGACGATGCTCAAGCGCGCGTCGCTGGTTCCTGCCGAAGGCATGCGGACGATAAGACCCATCCGATCGAGCAGATGGGCCCTCGGCTGGCCCTCGGCGGGGTCGTAGCTGCCTACGAGACGGAAGCGGGTTGCTACGCGCCGGCTGAGGCCATCGCGCTCGATGCGCAACTCCCCATCCTCCAGCGCTCCGAGCAAAGTGTTGGCTGTACCTTCGGCCAGTAAATTGCAGGCCTCGACGAGCAGCACACCGCCGTCGGCACGCCCGAGCACGCCGTTACGAATCACGCGTTCGCCGCGTTGCAGGGTCGCTTCGAGGTCGAGTCCTCCGAGCAGCGCTTCCTGATCGCAGCCGAGTGGCAGCACGACCTGATGGACCCCGGGCAGCAAATCCGCGAGGCCGTGCATCAGTGCGCTTTTGCCGCTGCCCGGTGGGCCGACGAATACCACGCCACGCAGACGCGGCTCGAGCGCCAGCATGAGTAGCGCGAGTCGCGGCGTGTCCATCGCGACCAGCGCAGGCAATGGCAGGCGGTGGCTGATCAGGCGAGCGCCTCGGCCAGCACGCGGCGCACGCGCTCATCGTCGGCGGCAGGTTCCAGCGGATCTTTGCGCAGGCGGTGTGCGAGGGCGAGCGGCGCCACGCGCTTGACGTGTTCCGGCACGGCGGTCGTCGCACCCTCGTAGGCAGCGAGTGCGAGCGCAGCGCGGGTGATGGCGAGTTCGCCGCGGTGTCCGTCGATGGCGAGCAGATCGCACAGGCGTGCAGCCAGCAGCAGAGCCTCGTTCGACACCTCCACGTGCGGACGCCGTGCGATGGCCTTGACGAGGGTGCCGCGCAACTTCGCCTGGGCACTCGAGTACCGCTTGCAGAACGCGACAGGGTCGGTTTCGAAGGCGAGACGGCGTTTTACGATCTCCACGCGTTGCGAGACATCGGATACGGTGCGAATGCGCGCATGCAAACCAAAGCGATCGAGCAACTGCGGTCGCAAGTCGCCTTCCTCCGGGTTGCCCGACCCGACAAGTACGAAACGCGCAGGATGACGGATGCTCAGGCCTTCGCGTTCAACCACGTTCACTCCGCTTGCGGCCACATCGAGCAGCAGATCGACGAGGTGGTCCTCGAGCAGATTGACTTCATCGATGTAGAGAAATCCACGGTGGGCGGCGGCGAGCAGTCCGGGTGAGAACGCCTGCACGCCGTCGATGAGTGCGCGCTCGATATCGACTGAGCCGACCACGCGGTCTTCGGTGGCGCCGAGCGGCAAATCGACCACAGGCACGGTTCGGCGAATCGCCTTGAGGTTTGAGGTCTTTCGGCTGCAATGCAGGCAGTCGGGTGCGGGTGAGGCCGCATCGCAGTTGTACGGGCACCCGGCTACCACGGTCGTCATCGGCAGCAGCTGTGCCAGCGCCCGCACAGCAGTGCTTTTCGCGGTACCACGGTGGCCGGTGACCAAGACACCGCCGATCGAAGGGTCGATCACGGTCAACAGGATGGCGAGCTTCAGCTCTTCCTGACCGACGATCGCCACAAAGGGGAAACTCTGTTGCACATGACCTCCTCAGCCTCAATGTGTCAACATAACAAGACAGTCTGGGGTGTCAATCGGGGTGGGGCATGAGAACGATTACCTTCATCGTCGGCATCGAGCGGTTCAACGCCGGGGTCTGGACCGACGTCGAGCGGCGACTCGCTGAGGCAGGCGTCGCCGTTCGGTTGAAGCGCTACCACGACGCCCACGTCGATCAGCACGATGCGCAGTTGGCGGCGGACCTCAAGTCCTCCGACGTCGTCTTCATGAGCCTGATCAACATGCGACCGCAGGCCGACTGGATCGCGGCGCAGCTTGCGGATTCCAAGGCAGCGGCCGTGTTCGCCTACGAGAGCATGCCGGAAGTCATGCAGTTGACCAAAGTCGGCGAGCACCGCTTCAAGGAAAAGAAGGGCGAAGCACCGAAGCCCGTGCAGTTTCTCATGCGCCTGATCACGCGCGGTCGTGACGAGGATGCACTCTACGCGTACACCAAGCTCGTGAAGATCGCCTCGAAAATGCTGCCGCTCATCCCCGAGAAGCTCGCGGGTTTTCGCACCTGGCTCGGTGTGAATCTCTATTGGAATCAGCCGGACGCCCGGAACATTACCGAGATGGTCAAGCTGATCGTGCGCGACACCTTTGCCGAGAGCGTTCCCATTGCACCGGTCAGCATCATCCCGACGATGGGCTGCTGGGATCCGGTGAGCGGCGAGATGTTCGCCGACGCGAATGCCTATATGAAGTGGGCCACCCGAAACGGACGATATCGCAAGGGGCAGCCGCTCGTCGCCGTGCTCGGCATGCGCAAGCATGTGGTACAGCGGCTGGGCTATTTGCAGGAACTCATCCGTGGCATCGAAGCGCGAGGCATGGCCGCCTTGCCGGTATTCGTCTCAGGTATTGAGGCACACGTTGCGGTGCGTGAGTGGCTCGTGCATCAACCGATCGACGCCTTCATCTCGACGATGGGTTTCTCCATCGTCGGCGGCCCGGCCTCGTCGACCAAACCTGGGCAGTACCACGAGACGGCCGCAGACCTTCTTGCCAAACTCGATGTCCCCTACGTGATCGCTCAGCCTCTGCTGATGCAAGAAGAGCGCGAGTGGAAGGAACGCGGCGTCATCTCGATGCAGTCAGTCGTCATGTACGACCTGCCTGAAATGGATGGTGCTGCGAGTAGCGTGGCGCTGGGTGCGATCAAAGATGGTGAGCTGACGGCGGTGCCGGATCGCATCGCGCGCGCCGTCGATCAGGTCGAGGGCTGGATTCGGCTGCGCCGCAAGCCAGCCGCGGAGCGACGGGTTGCGGTCGTTCTCTACAATTTCCCGCCCGGTCTCGGCAAAGCGGGCACTGCAGCGCTGCTCGATGTGCCGGCTTCGGTGTCGGCGCTGATCAAGCGTTTGAAAGACGAGGGCTACCTTACGGGCAGGGCTCCTACGGACGTGGCGGAATTCGCGCAGCGACTCGCGGATCTCGAGCGCGGCGAGATGGGTAAGACGATCTCGCTCACGGAGTACCGGCAGCTGATGGTTGGCCGCTCGGGCGATCGCATCGAACGGTTCTGGGGTCAGGCTCCGGGGGACATTGCACCGGCGGGTCGCGACGGCATTCGACTCAACACCCTGGAATTCGGCAACGTACTCGTCGGTTTGCAGCCGACGATGGGCGTGCCTGGCGATCCGATGAAGTTGCTGTTCGAGCGCAACTTCACGCCGCATCACCAATATGCAGCCTTCTACGCATGGCTGAAACAGGGCTGGAAGGCAGACGCGATTATCCATGTCGGCATGCACGGTACGGCTGAGTGGATGCCGGGCCTGCAGGCCGCGTTGACTGCCGATTGCTGGTCGGATGTGTTGCTGGGTGGTGTGCCACACCTCTATCTCTACCCACTCAACAACCCGGCCGAAGCCGCGATCGCACGGCGACGCAGCTACGCCACCATCATCAGTCATGCCATCCCGCCATACGCGCGCGCCGGTCTCTACAAGCAACTCGCCGACGTGCGCACACGGCTTGGAGATGCAGCAGACGATCTGTCGGGGACACTGCCTGAATTGCCCCGTCGCGCGGACGAGTCCGTATCGGCATACCGGCAGCGGGTGACTGCGTGGCTGGAGCAGGTCGAACAGCGTTTGATCGTCGATGGGCTGCACGTGTTTGGTGCCGTGCCGGATCGTCGTCGTGCCACGACGCTCGTCGAGGCGGCGATGGATGTACCGAGGCGGGGCAAGCCCGGGCTGCGTGCCTTGATGAGCGAGGCCGGAATGAGTGCTGCTGAGTCGAGCGCACTGCGCGATGCCCTCATCGAGCGATGCGTCATGGGCCGTGAAGATCCTGCGGTCGTATGGCGTTCCACAACGGCAGCAGCCGTGCCGGCGTCACTGGCCGAGTTCATCACTGAGGGCCGTGGCATCGTGTCCGGCATGTCGCGCTGTCACGAAGAGCTCGACGCTGTGGTCCATGCACTCGATGGTGGATTCATCCGCCCGGCGTATGGTGCCGATCCCGTGCGTGCCGGCGCGGGTGCGCTGCCTTCGGGGCGCAACATCCACGGCATCGATCCGTGGCGTCTGCCAACGGATCACGCGCTCGAGCGCGGTCGACAGATGGCCGAGGCGTTGCTGTCTAAGCATCGCGCGGAGCACGGCAGTTACCCGCGTACGGTGGCGCAGGCCCTTTGGGCCATGGACACCATCAAGAGCGAGGGCGAAGGCCTTGGCGTTGTGCTCGCGCTCGTAGGGGCCGAGCCGCAGCGTGACGGGCAGGGCAAGATCCATCGGTTTGCCTTGCAGCCTTTGGCAACACTCGGTCGACCGCGTATCGATGTGCTGCTCGATGTGTCGTCGATCTTCCGCGACACCTTCCAGATGAGTCTTGATCTGCTCGATACCTTGTTCCGTGAGGCGGCGACCGTCGACGAATCACCGGACCAGAACTACGTGCGTGCTCATGCGCAGGAGATGCTGGCGGCCGGGCGTTCGTTGGAGGAGGCCACCGCGCGCATCTTCACGCAGGCGCCGGGTCTCTACGGCACTGGGGTCGATGAGGTCATCGAGGAGAGTCAGTGGGAAGATACGGCGCAGCTCGCTGATCTTTACCAGAAGCGCAACGGCTATACGGCCGGCGGTGCCCGCAACGGCGCGCCCGCTCCGGAGGCGCTGCGCAGCATGCTGTCCAAGGTCGATCACGTCTTCCAGGCAATCGATTCGGTTGAATACGGACTGACCGACATGACCCACTACTACGGTCATAGCGGTGCGATGAAACTTGCTGCCGACCGCGAGCGGGGAGCTCCCGTCTCGCTGACCTACGCCGAGACCTTCACTGGCGAGGTGCGCATCAGCGCGTCGGATGACCTGCTGCGCCTTGAGGCGCGGGCCAAGTTGCTGAATCCGAAGTGGTACGAGGGAATGCTTGCGCACGGCCATAGCGGTGCGGCCGAGATCGGTAATCGCTTTACGCATCTGGTGGGCTGGGGTACGTTGGGAAGCGTAGAACAGTGGGTGTTCGACGACGCCGCCAAGACGTATCTGCTCGATGAGACGATGCGTCGTCGGCTCGAAGCAGCCAACCCTCAGGCGGTACGCAACGCCGTGGGCCGCCTGCTCGAGGCGAATGGTCGCGGCATGTGGAAGGCCGATGCAGCAACTTTGGAACAATTGCAGGGCATGTACGCCGAGATCGAGGATCGACTCGAGGGTGTCGGCGTCGCGGCCTGAGAGTAAACGCGCCGCGCGCTCCCGCCCGTGGCGCGCGTTGGCGCTTGTTCTGGTTTCCGGGCTTGGACTGGTTGCCTGCGAGCGAGAGCCGCAAGGTGCCGTGAGTGTTGCCGATGCCGGCTATCAAGCAACGCTCATCGAGCAACTGATCGATGCGAAGCCCGGGCAGGTGATCGAGATTCCACCGGGTCGGTACGCATTCGATCGAAGCCTTACCCTACGCACCGATGGAGTGACCCTGCGTGGCGCAGGCATGGATAAGACCGTGCTGACCTTTGCGGGGCAAAAAAGCGGCGCTGAGGGTCTGCTCGTCAATGCGAGCGGATTCACGCTCGAGAACCTCGCCATCGAAGACACCAAGGGCGATGCGGTTAAAATCAACGAGGGCGAGCGCATCACCTTGCGCCGGCTACGCATCGAGTGGACGGGTGGACCCAAAACCACCAACGGCGCTTACGGTCTGTATCCAGTTCGCACCCGCAAGGTGCTGATCGAGGATTGCGTGGTGCGCGGCGCATCGGATGCCGGAATTTACGTTGGGCAGTCGACGGACATCATCGTTCGCCGCAATCGGGTCGAGTTCAACGTCGCCGGCATCGAAATCGAAAACTCTCGTCGCGCCGACGTGTACGACAACGAGGTCACGCGCAACACGGGCGGTATCTTGGTATTCAACATGCCGAACTTGCCTGAGGCGGGCGTCGGCACGCGGGTGTTTAACAACCGCATCTACGAGAACAACACCGCGAATTTCGCTGCCAAGGGCACCGCTGTGGCGAGCGTTCCTGCAGGGTCCGGGGTCGTCATCAATGCCAACGATCAGGTAGAGATCTTCGACAATACGCTGCGTGACAATGCGACCGCGCACATCATCATCTCGAGCTATTTTTCGACCGGTTACATGAACTCCTACAGCGTGGCCCCCGGGTTCGATCCCTACCCCGAAGCGATCCACGTGCATTCGAACCGCTACAGCGGCGGTGGCGACAGTCCCGACGGGCTCGATCTGAAGGCGCTGAAGCTCGCAATGTTCGGTCTCGGCGGGCGTCTGCCGCCCGTGCTCTGGGACGGCTATGTCGACACGAAGAAGCTCGTCGGTGGCCGATTGCCAGCCGATCAGGCGCTCTGCATTCGCGACGCCGGAGCGGTACTCAATGCCGATGGGCCCGGCAAGTATCGCAACCCCGCCCTCGATGAAAAGTCGTTTCGTTGCGAATTGCCGCCGCTGAGGGCGGTGTCCTGGGAACCGGCGGGATGAGACCACGGGACCTGCGATTTCTTTGTTTTTTCGCTTTACTCTGCGTCGCAGGGTGTGGGCGCATGACGCCCCCGCAGTTTCATGCGCAGACCAATCCCGAGCGCTTATCGGACTGGGGCGTGCTGTATGCCGACCAAGGCGCGCTACGAGTCGCCGAAGGCGTGCAGGTGTATCGATTGGCGACGCCTCTCTTCAGTGACTATGCCCAGAAGTTACGCACTGTATGGTTGCCGCCCGGGCAGTCGGCCCGGTACTCGCCGGCGTCGGTGTTCGAGTTCCCGGTCGGCACGGTCATCAGCAAGACCTTCTACTACCGGCGTGCCGCCCAAGATGGTGATCGTGTATCCGAAGCGCCTAATCCAGAGGCAACGTCGCTCGACCTGCGCGATGTTCGACTGATCGAGACTCGGTTGCTGGTCAGGCGGGAGAGTGGATGGGTGGCGTTGCCCTATGTCTGGAACGAGGACCAGACTGAGGCGCGGTTGACCCGCGCGGGCGCCTCGTTTGCGCTACGGCAGGTGCGGGATGACGGTGGCGAAGAGCCGTTTACCTATATGGTTCCCGACAGCAATCAATGCGCGGGCTGTCACGCGCCCAACGTCAAAGCCGGTCAGCTGCAACCGATCGGGCTCAAGGCGCGCCACCTGCCGGCCGAGCAACTCGGTGCCTGGTCGAGTGCGGGCATATTACAAGGCATGCCCTTGGCGGCCGATCTACCGCGGGCGATCGATTGGACCGATGAGTCGATCGACGTTGGATCGCGGGCACGGGCTTATCTCGACATCAACTGCAGTCACTGCCACAACCGCAGCGGACCAGCCGACACCTCGGGGCTGGTGCTCGATTTGAGCGCCGAGCCGGACGTGGCAATGGGCGTGTGCAAGCCGCCGGTCGCCGCCGGACAGGGCACGGGTAACCGGCGTTTTGGGATCGTCCCGGGTCGGCCTGACGAGTCGATTCTCCTATATCGGATGGAATCGACCGACCCTGGAGCCATGATGCCCGAGCTCGGACGAGGGCTTGCGCATCGTGAGGGGAACGCCCTCGTACGGCGGTGGATCAGTACCTTGCC